>Ga0233424_10000107_pt1 | contig 114002 bp, 82 predicted proteins | sample Watercolumn_Towu_FD_181011 | JGI IMG/M metagenome (GOLD analysis project Ga0233424, IMG submission 181011) | Freshwater microbial communities from Lake Towuti, South Sulawesi, Indonesia - Watercolumn_Towuti2014_125_MG | ecosystem: Environmental > Aquatic > Freshwater > Lake | place: Indonesia...
TCAGGTCCGCCTGGATGAAGTGGACATTCGGTAGGTGGCCACACAACGTCGCCGCCTTATCAACCGCGCTGCTGTGATCCGCGCCGATCACGCTCGCCCCCGCTTCGCCCGCGACCTTCGAATACCGGCCGCCGCCGCAGCCGGCATCCAGCACGCGGAGGCCCCGCAGTTCGCTGAGCTTCACGCCCGTCTTGGCTTCAAACGTCGCCCGGTCTTCGTCGTCGTGGGCCACCTCGTACTTGTTCCACTGCAACCCGAAACTGGCCAGATGCTCGCTGGCCACGAATCGCACAATGCCGTTCACCACGGGAAACTCGCGCCCGCAGGTGGCACACCGCAGCCGATCTGCAGCGGCGAACGACAGCCGATGATCCGCGTCCGGGCAGCGGAGTTGATCGATCAGGTCGGTGGTCACGGAATGTGGATTCGTAACGCGGAAGTTGGAAGCCGTAGCTTTGGGAAATCAGAAATCTAAAATCGAAAATCTAAAATTCAACCTCACTCAGGTCCTTCGCGACTTCGGTCGCCGGAAAAATCAGCCGGGCGATGTCGATCCTGATCGGATCGTCATCGGCTCGTTGCGGGTCGATGTGCGTGAGGAGCAAGCGGCCGACTCCGGCGTCACGGGCCAGCGTCGCCACCTGCGACGTGTGGCTGTGGCCGGTCTTTTCGCACCACTCCGCCAGATCGTCGGGGAAGTAGCATTCGTGGACGAGCACGTCCACGCCGCGAACGAACTCCGTGTACGACCCGTCCGCCGTCGTGTCCGTGATGTACGCCAGCGACCGACCCGGCCACGTCAGCTTGAACCCGATCGACCCGCCGGGATGCTTGAGCCGACGCCAAGTCAGTTCGCCGCCGCCCGGAAGTGCGACCGAATCCGGCAGCGTCACGAATTCGTACGGCGGTTGGGCCGGAAAGACGGACTGCGCGTACAAGTGCTCGCGCACGGCTTGCAGGTAGACATCGTCGCTGAACAGCCGCGCCCGACGAATCTTCCCAAGCAGAAACGGCACGATCGAATACGTCAGCCCGACGATGTGGTCGAGGTGCGCGTGCGTGAGAAAAATCTGCACGTCCTCCGTCCGCAACCGCTCGGCAACTCGGAAGAAACCGGTCCCCGCGTCGAGGATTACCCCGATCTCCGGCAACAACAGACACGCCGTCTGCCGCCGCTCGTTCGGATGGTAGCCGCCAGTGCCGAGGAATTGGAGACGCATGGCATTGCCGATTTTCGATTGGCGACTGCCGATGGAGTTCGACAACCGATCACCACCAGTCGAGGACTGGTGTACCTTGCGGAGCCGCATACATCCAGCCTCCGGTCAGCCAATGCCACACGCCGGTCGGTGGCGGAAGCACGGCACGAAGTCCCACGTAGATCGCGAACACGCCAAGCGTCGTCGCAGCCACCGCGCGACCTCGCCCGGATGTTCTGTAGAGCATGACGGCACCGATCAGCCAGATCGCCAACACGAGCAGGTCGAGGTATTCAAGCACGTGGAAGCAGATTTCGACGCGGCCGAACGGCCACAGGACGTTGATCCCCCACCAGTACAGCGCGTCCGTCAGCACGTGACCAGCCGCCGCGACGAGACACCACCCGAACACGAACCCGTCCCAAGGCATCTTGAACACCGCGCGGCCGATGCCGGCCACGGCCGCGGCGATCATCGAAATCGGCAGCAGCCCGTGCCCGAGCGCGTGGTGCAATTGCCAGAAAAACTGATCGCCCGCGAGCTTCGCGACGACATCCAAGTCGGGCGCGATCCCGGCCGCCACCATCACCGCCGTCCCGCGCCATCCAAACCTCGGCCGCATGCCGAATTCGGCCAGCATCGCCGAGCAGATCGCGTGTTCGGGAAGTGTCATTTGAGTTGCACATCACACGATGGCTTGGTCTGATGCACTTGGGTGAAGCATGCCACGATGGTTGCGAATCATGTTGTCGGTACCAATCACCGTGATTCTGTGCGCGTTGTCCGCGTGCATCGCTTTCTGTACCGTCTGTTTTCCTGTGGGGCTTGCAGGAATCAACCACGATTTGCGCGGGCTGATTCCGCTAGCATGGATCCTCGGATTCGTGGCGGCTGGCGTATCCGTCTGGGCTGTCATGCGAATCAAACAGGCAATTTTGACGTCGTGGAAAAGAAATCACCCGCCGCGCGATGACTCCCGGTAATCATCACGACAACTTGCGAGCCCGAATCCAGTCGGTGTGCGATGTCTGCCCGCGCGGTTTGTCGGTGCGTTCGTAGGTGTGGGCACCAAAATAATCGCGCTGGGCTTGGAGCAGGTTGGCGGGGAGGCGGGCGTTGCGGTAGCCGTCGAAGTAGCTGAGGGCGGCGCTGAAGACCGGGGTGGGGTAGCCCAACTGCACGGAGGCGGCGATGACTCGGCGCCAGCTCGGCTGCGCCTTTTCAACCGCCGCACGGAAGAAGTCGTCGAGCAGCAGGTTTTCGAGCGACGGGTTCTTGTCGAACGCGGCTTTGATGTCGCCGAGGAACCGCGATCGGATGATGCAGCCGCCGCGCCACAGGAGCGCGATGTTGCCGTTGTTCAGCTTCCAGCCGAACTCCTTCGCAGCCGCGTCCAACTGGACGTACCCCTGCGCGTAGCTGCACAGCTTCGAGGCGTACAGCGCCTGACGCACATCTTCGATGAATTGTTTCTTGTCGCCCGAGAACTTCGCGTCGGCGGGGCCTTGCAGCAGCTTGGCGGCCCGCACGCGAGCGTCCTTCTGCGCCGACAGGCAGCGTGCGTAGACCGCTTCCGTGATGAGCGTGGTCGGCACGCCCAGATCGAGCGCGTGCTGGCTCATCCACTTGCCCGTCCCTTTCTGCTGAGCCGTGTCGAGAATTTTGTCCACGAGGTGCTCGCCGGTTTCGGGGTCTTTCACGGTGAAGATGTCGCGGGTGATCTCGATCAGGTAGCTTTCGAGTTCTCCCTCGTTCCATTCCTTGAACACGCGGTACAGTTCGTCGTTGGTCAGGCCGAGAGCGTTTTTCAGGATGAAGTACGCTTCGCAGATGAGCTGCATGTCGCCGTACTCGATCCCGTTGTGAACCATCTTCACGTAGTGGCCGGCTCCCGCTTCGCCCACCCAGTCGCAGCACGGGATGTCGTTGTGCGGTCCGACTTTCGCCGAGATTTTTTGGAACACGTCCTTCACGAACGGCCACGCTTCGGGATGACCGCCGGGCATGATGCTCGGCCCCTTGAGGGCACCTTCCTCGCCGCCGGAGACGCCGGTGCCGATGAACCGCAGCCCCGCGGCCTTCAGTTCTTCGTGGCGACGATTCGTGTCGCGGAAGTCGCTGTTCCCGCCGTCGATGATGATGTCGCCGGGGGCGAGGAGCGGTTTCAGTTGCTGAATGACCGCGTCCACCGGGCCGCCGGCCTTCACCATAATCATCACCCGCCGAGGCGACTTCAGGCTGGATACGAATTGTTCCGGCGTGTGGTATCCGGCGATCCGCTCGGCCGTCCCCGGCCAAACCTTGTCGGCCGGCTCGCTCTTCAAACCGCCGACGAATTCGTCGGTGGTCGCCGTCGTGCGGTTGTAGACTCCCACGGAGAACCCGTGGTTGGCCATGTTCAAAACCAAATTCTGACCCATGACGGCCAGACCGATGAGACCGATGTCGTGCTTGGACATGATGTGTTGTGCTTGGTGTAGGGTGGGACAAGCGCAGCGCCGGCCCACCAAATTCCTGGTGTTAATCGTGGTGATGGTGGGCCGTCGCTGCGCTCGCCCCACCCTACGAGTTACGTTACCTTTGGATGCGGGCCGAGCCGCCCTTCGCGAAGGCTTCGACCTGTTCGACGGTGGCCATCGTGGTGTCGCCGGGGAACGTGGTCAGCAGGGCGCCGTGAGCCCAGCCGAGTTTGATGGCGTCTTCGGGCAAACGTCCCTTCAGCAGGCCGTAGATGAACCCCGCCGCGAAACCGTCGCCGCCGCCGACGCGGTCGATCACGTCCAGTTGGCAAGTCGGAGCCTGGTACGTCTTGCCTTCGACCCACGCGACCGCGCTCCAGTCGTGGCGGTTCGTGGAATGAACCTCCCGAAGCGTGGTGGCCACGGCCTTGATGTTCGGGAACTGCTTGGTCACGGATTCCATCATCCCGATGAACGCGCCCGGATCGAGGTCTGACGCCTTTTCGACATCCTGCCCTTTCAGGCCCAGGCCCTTCTGCAAGTCTTCCTCATTGCCAACCAAAACGTCCACGTGATCGACGATTGAGCGGAGCGTTTTTTGAGCAGTCTCGGAACCCCCAAAAATTTGCCAGAGCTTGTCGCGGTAGTTGAGATCGAACGACGTGACGGCTCCGGCTGCTTTCGCGGCCTGCATTCCTTCGACGATCAACGCTGGCGTCGTCGGTGACAGCGCGGCGAAGATGCCTCCGCTGTGGAACCATCTCAGGCCGCCAGACATGATCGACTTCCAGTCGAAATCGCCAGCCTTCAGCCTCGCCGCGGCTTCGTTGCTGCGGTTGTAAAACACGACGGGGGCGCGGACTCCGTGGCCTTGATCGCTGAACACGCACGCCATGTTCGGCCCGGTGACGCCGTCGTGCTCGAACTGTTTGTAGAACGGCTTGACCCCCATCGCCCGCACGCGCTCGGCGATCAAGTCACCGATCGGGTAGCTGACCATTGCGGACGCGACGCCGGTGTTCATCCGAAAGCAATCGGCCAGGTTGGCCGCGACGTTGAATTCGCCGCCGCTGACGTGAATCTGGCACTGCGTCGCCTTGCGAAACGGGATGGTCCCCGGATCGAGCCGATGCACGAGCGCCCCGAGCGAAAGAAAGTCCAGCGCCCCGCCGGACGGAATGTTCAGCATATTGGCTCCTTCAAGGCCTTTGGATCAAGACACGGCGTTGCTGGGCTGGATTGACAGGCACGGCCAATCCTCGGCACACTACGAACGGCCGCCGAATCCGCGTGACGGTGGCATGATAACGAAGCCGGAAACGCATCTCAAACGCTGCCGAAAGGAGGGTAGTGGCTCAGATTGTCGTCTTTCGCTCCGCGAAAGAACGTCCTTTCGCGGAGCGAAAGGCGACGAAACGCAAACTGATCCACTACCGAAAGGAGACATCATGGCCGACAGATTCGCAACTCGATGTCGCGTGGTGGCCGCTGGCTTGGCGAGCTGGCTGCTGCTGGGAGTCGCCTCCGTCGGTCAGGCGGCGGATTCGGACGATGAAATCATCGCCGAGATCAACCGGCTGGTCCGAGCCGTCTGGGAACAGAACGGCGTGAAGCCGTCGGATCGCTGCGGCGACGGAGAGTTCGCCCGCCGCGCGGCGTTGGATGTCGTTGGTCACATTCCGTCGCTGGAGCAACTCGCCGAGTTTCTGGACGACGCCAGTCCGACGAAACGCCGCGACTTCGTCAACCGGCTGCTCGATGATTCGGAGTACGTCACGAATTGGACGACGAAATGGGCCAACCTGTTGGTCGGCCGCGGCAACCGTAACAACCGTGCGGGTCGGCCGCGTCTGGAAGCGTGGCTGCGGAAGTCGCTGTACAAGAATCAGGCGTACAACCAGTTCGTGTCGGACCTGGTTTCCGCCGACGGCGACAGCGGCGAGAACGGGGCCGTGAGTTTCCTGGCCGCGCACCTGAACGATGGAGCGGTGCCTGCGACCGCGATCACGTCGCGAATTTTCCTCGGACTGCAGGTCCAATGCACGCAGTGTCACAACCACCCTTTCAACGACTGGAAGCAGTCGCAGTTTTGGGGGATGAACGCCTTCTTCCGCGGCACGCGTGCCCAGCGCATGAGTCAGGACCGAGGCGACGTGTATCTCACCGACGATCCATCGGCCCAGTTGATCTTTTTTGAAAAGCGCAGCGGGTTGCAGGAAGCGGTGCAGCGCCAGTTCGTGGACGGTTCGCGGATTGAAATCGGGGAGTTCGATCTCGATCAACCGCGGAAGCAACTCGCCAGGCTTGTCACCGACCCGTCCAAGCCGTTTCTCGCGCAGACACAGGTCAACCGGATGTGGGGTCACTTTTTCGGATACGGCTTCACGAAGCCGGTCGATGACATGGGGCCGCACAATCCGCCTTCGAACCCGGAACTCATCAAGTTTCTGGCCGACGAATTCACCAAGGCGGGTTTCGACAACAAACGGTTGATCCGTTGGATCGCCGGCAGCGAAGCGTACAGCCTGAGCAGCCAGATCGGCGAAGGGAACAAGCAGGACGATCCGGCGGCGGGCAACTCGCCGCTGTTCAGCCGCGTGTACCTCAAGATTTTCACGTCCGAGCAGCTTTACGATTCGCTGATCGTGGCCACGGACGCGCACAAGGCGAACCGCGGGAATGACGCCGCCGAAAACCAGCGGCGTCAGTGGCTGAACCAATTCATCCAGACTTTCGGCACCGACGAAAACGACGAACACACGTCGTTCAATGGCACGATCACGCAAGCCTTGCTGATGATGAACGGCGAACTGGTGCAGAACGCGACCAGCAGTGCCAAGGGGAGTTTTCTGCGCCGGTTACTGGACGAGGACACGGCGAAACTCCCCGCCAATCGCAAGAAGTCAGCGGCCTCCGCGACCGCTTCCAAGAAGCCCGCGCCCAAACCGTCGGGCGGTTCGTCGGCGAAAACGTCTCCCGCGCTGCAACGGAAAATCGACCAACTCTACCTCGCCACGCTCTGCCGCACGCCGACGGATGACGAATTCCGCCGGATCAACGACGTGTTCCAAGACGTCGGCACCCGCGACCCGATCGCCGGCCTGCAAGACCTGTTCTGGGCGATCCTGAACTCCAACGAGTTCATCATCAACCATTGAGGTTGAATGACGAATGACGAAGTACCCAATGACGAAGGAATGACGAAGCACGAACGACTAAAGTATGCGTTTCCGTTTCGGATTTCGGGTTTCGTCATTAGTTCTTCTTTCGTCATTGGCTACTTCGTAATTCGTCATTTCCCACCGCTCCAATCCGAATTGCCGCGTTCGCCAAGCGTCTGCTACACTCCGCCCGACGATTGAAAAACCGGTGGAGGACGTGCGGAGATGGCGCGATTGACACAGGCGGACCTGGTCGGCTTGAACAGTGTTTTAGAAACGCACACGCCGCAGGAATTGCTGGCATGGGCGAAGGATATTTTCGGCGAACGGGTCGCGATTTTGTCGGCCATGCAGCGGGCGGGGGCGACCGTGTGCCACATGGCGTACGCGACAGGCGTCAGGATGGATGTGCTGTTCGTGGACACCGGCGTGTTGTTTCAGGAGACGCTGACGACTCGCGACCGGATCGCGAAGGAGTACGGCCTGAACATCGTTTCGCTGCTGCCGGACGAAACGATGGAGGAACAGACGAAGCGGCTGGGCGTGCTGTACCTCACGGTCGAGGGACAGATGCAGTGCTGCGACCTGCGGAAGAACGTGCCGCTACTCAAAGCCAAGGGGAAGTACGATGCGCTGGTGGCCAGCCTCCGTCGCGGAGACGGCGGCAAGCGGGCGCGCGTGCCGATCCTCGCGATCGATGAGAAAATGAATTGCCTGCGCGTGAACATTCTGGCGAACTTCTCGAACGAGCAGCTTGACGTCTACATCGCCGAGCATCAGGTCATCGTGAACCCGCTGCACGCGCAAGGCTACGCGACGATCGGCTGCAATCGCTGCACGACACCGGTCCTGCCCGATGAACCCAGGCGAGCCGGCCGTTGGCGGCACCTCGGTCCGTGGGCCGCGTACTGCGGCATCAACCCGACCGACGTCGATCGCGGTGATGAATCAGTCGAGATGCCGCAGGAGTTGATCGACCGCATCTTCGGACGCAAGGCGGACTTCGTGATTTGATCGGCATCGACCCCGCCGGGTTCACGCCCATTGAAGCCTGAATCGCGAGCGAGCGTGGTTTCATTGCGTTCGCTTGCGATTCAGGTTTCGATGTTGAGCAACGGGCTTCAGTTTGGTGTGGTGATGCCGATTCTGCGACCTCCGCGAGGCACGACCAAGCGCCGGCTGTGCGGACCCTTCCACCAAGTCTTGCATGGGGAAGTTGAATCTACTAGAACCTCCGAAGTCATGTCGTTGCCAGCGGTTAATCTCAACGCGTGACTCACGACGCCCGCGCCGAGGCGCGTGTGGGTGTTGATTCCACCGAACCGCCGCGAGCGGTTTCGCACGGGCTGTTGCCCAGTGAACGATTGGGAGCATCGGGACCGCCGGGTCGCCGCCGTTCTCCAACCATACTGATCAGATACTGAGGGTGTCTCCGATGTCGAGTGAACTGTTGGACAATCCGCACGTCAGCGGCGACGTGGGGGAAGCGGCCGAGTGGGCGGAGTCGTTGGACGACGTGCTCCACCGCGAAGGACCGGAGCGCGTGCGGCAACTGCTGGTGATGCTTCAGGAGCAGGCGTACCGTCGCGGCGTGACGATTCCGTTCACTGCGAACACGCCGTACATCAACACGATCCCGGTCGATCAACAGCCGCGATACCCCGGCAACCGAGACCTCGAACGGCGGATCAAAAGCGTCATCCGCTGGAACGCGATGGCGATGGTCGTCAGAGCCAACCGCAACCCGGAGATCAAGGGGATCGGCGGCCACATTTCGACGTTCGCGTCGTCGGCCACATTGTACGAGGTCGGCTTCAACCATTTCTTTCACGCGCCGAGCGAAAATCATTCGGGCGACCTCGTGTACTTCCAGGGACACGCGTCGCCGGGGATGTACGGTCGGGCGTTCCTGGAAGGTCGGCTGACGGAAAAACACCTCGCCAACTTCCGTCGCGAGTTGCAACCGGGCGGCGGCCTGTCGTCGTATCCGCACCCGTGGCTGATGCCCAACTTCTGGCAGTTCCCCACGGTGTCGATGGGCCTCGGTCCGCTCTGCTCGATCTATCAGGCTCGGTTCTTGAGATACCTTCACAACCGCGGCATCTTGGACACGTCGAAGTCTCACGTGTGGTGCTTTGTCGGCGACGGCGAGGTGGACGAACCGGAAACGCTTGGGGCGATCACGCTCGCGTCGCGCGAGAAGCTCGACAATTTGATCTGGGTCGTGAACTGCAACCTCCAGCGGCTGGATGGCCCGGTGCGCGGGAACGGCAAGATCATTCAAGAGCTTGAAGCCGCGTTTCGGGGAGCCGGGTGGAATTGCATCAAGGTCGTTTGGGGAGGCGACTGGGATCCGTTGCTGGCCCGCGATCAAAATGGGCTGCTGGTCCATCGCATGGGTGAAGTCGTCGACGGGCAGTTCTCGAAGTACGTCGTCGAAGACGGTGCGTACGTTCGCGACCACTTCTTCGGTGCTCACCCCGAGCTGCGCGAGATGGTCGATCACCTCTCCGATGACCAGATTCACCGGCTGCGGCGCGGCGGTCACGATCCGGAGAAAGTCTACGCCGCGTACAAAGCGGCCGCCGAATACGCAGGCGCTCCGACGGTGATCCTCGCCAAAACGATCAAGGGTTACGGGTTGGGGGAAAGCGGCGAGGGACGCATCGCGACACACAATCAGAAAACTCGCGACGAAGAGGAACTGCGCGAGTTCCGGTCGCGGTTCGGCATCCCGATCTCGGACGAAGAAGTCGCCGAGGCCCCGTTCTATCGGTTCCCGGAGGGAAGTCCCGAGTACGAATACCTCCACGAGCGCCGCAGGTCGCTGGGCGGATTCCTGCCGCAGCGACGGAGCCAGGCGCCCAAGCTCGAAATCCCGCCGCTCGAGGCCTTGCTCAAGCCCGTCAACGACGCCAAGGAAGCTTCGACGACGATGGCCTTGCTCAAAATCATCCAGGCCATGCTGCGGCACAAGCCGATCGCGAAGCACCTCGTCCCGATCATCCCCGACGAAGCGCGGACGTTCGGGTTCGAGAGTCTGTTCATGCAGTGCGGCATCTACGCGCACGCCGGGCAACTGTACGACCCGATCGACAAACCGCTCGGCGGCAGCACGATCATGTACTACAAGGAAGCCAAAAACGGTCAGGTTCTCGAGGAGGGCATCAACGAAGCCGGAGCGATGGGTTCGTTCGTGTCGGCGGGGACGGCGTACGCCAACCTCGGCGTGAACATGATCCCGATCTACGTGTACTACTCGATGTTCGGCTTCCAGCGCGTCGGAGACCTGGTCTGGTTGGCGGCCGATTCGCGCTGCAAAGGTTTTTTGGTTGGAGGCACCGCTGGACGCACGACGCTCAATGGCGAAGGGCTGCAGCACGAGGACGGTCACAGCCACCTCGCGGCCGCTGCGGTCCCGAACCTCGTCGCGTACGACCCCGCCTACGGCTACGAGCTGGCGGTCATCGTGCATGACGGCCTGCGGCGGATGTACGAGAACGACGAATCGGTGTTCTACTACATCACGACGTACAACGAAGAGTACGAAATGCGGGAGATGCCCGACGGCGTCGAAGAGGGCATCCGCTGCGGAATGTACAAGCTGAGCAGCCGCGATGTCGCGAAGTCGCCGGCTCGGCCGCAACTTTTCGGCAGCGGGTCGCTCCTGCGGCACGCCGTCGAGGCGCAGGCGATTCTGGCCGATCAATTCCAGATCGCGAGCGACGTGTGGAGCGTCACCAGCTACAAGGAACTGCGGCGCGACGCGCTCGAAGTCGAGCGGTGGAATCTCCTCCACCCCGAAGAACCGCCGCGAAGTTGCTACGTCCAGCGATGCCTGGCCGGCACGAAAGGGCCGTACATCGCGACCAGTGACTACATGAAACTGACCGCCGACCAGATTCGCCAGTGGGTGCCGGGCACGTTCGTCACGCTGGGGACCGACGGTTTCGGACGCAGCGAAAGCCGCGATGCCCTGCGCCGCCATTTCGAGATCGACGCCGCCCACACGGTCTTCGCCACCCTCAGCACCCTGCATCGCAACGGGCTCGTGGACCAGAAAACCATCCGCCGCGCGATCAAGGAATTGAACATCGACCCGGACAAGATCGACCCCGTGAAGGCGTGACCTCCCAACTTTTGATTGACCAGCATGGCCATCGAATTCAAACTTCCGAGTCTCGGACAGGGCGTGGACAGTGCGGACATCGGCGGCATCCTCGTCGCCGAGGGGGACACGATCGCGGCCGATCAGGAGGTGATCGAGATCGAGACGGAAAAGGCCGTCGTGCCGCTGCCGTGTCCGCACGCGGGGAAGATCGTCAAGCTACACGTCAAGACGGGTGACAAGGTCACGGAGGGGAGGACGCTGCTGACGCTGGACCCGGTCGGTGCCGGTCCCGCCGCCGCGCCGAATTCCGCTCCGCCGCAACCGGCCCCAGCGCCGGCTGCGCCGCCGCCACCGAAAGCCGAGGCCCCCAAACCCGCTTCCGTGGTGACCCCTGCGCCGCCGCCGATCAAGCCCGGGGCTCCAGCCGTCGCCGCGACTGCGCCCGCACCTGCCGCGCCGGCGGCTCCAGCACAGCGGGTCGACGAAGGAACGCCACCTCCACCCGCTGGTCCGGCGACACGACGCCTCGCCCGCGACCTCGGCATCGATCTCCGCCGAGTCAGCGGCACCGGGCCGGGTGGCCGGATCACGTCGGAAGACGTGCAGGCATTCGTGCGCACGGTGACGACCGGTGTCTCCGCACCAACCACCAATCACGGCACAGTTACAGCACCTCCGTTGCCTGACTTTTCGCAGTTCGGTCCGATCGAACGCCAGCCGCTGAGCAAGCTCGGAAAAACATCGGCGGCCAACCTCAGTCTGGCGTGGCGAGTCATCCCGCACGTGACGCAGCACGAACTGGTCGACATCACCGAGCTCGATGCGTCTCGCAAGCGGTTCTCGCAGTCCGACGGAGCCCCCAAGGTGACGATGACCGTGCTGGCGATGAAGGCCGTCGCGGCCGCGCTCAAGGCGTTCCCGCAATTCAACGCCAGTTTCGATGCGGCTTCCGGCGAGATCGTGATCAAGCGGTACTTTCACATCGGAGTCGCGGTCGATACCGAACACGGCCTGCTGGTCCCGGTCCTCCGCAACGTTGATCAGAAAACCGTGCGCGCCCTCGCGGCCGAACTCGCCGACCTGTCCGAACGTGCCCGATCGCGCCGGCTGACGATCGACCAAATGCAGGGAGGCAGCTTCACGATCACCAACCTGGGCGGCATCGGCGGTTCGTTTTTCACGCCGATCGTGAACTACCCCGAGGTCGCGATCCTCGGCATGTCGCGAGCGACTCAGCAATACGTCGTCCGCAACGGCCAGCCGGAAATCCGCTTGATGCTGCCGCTGTCGCTGTCGTACGACCATCGAGTCATCAACGGCGCCGATGCGGCCCGGTTCATCGTCAAGCTGGGTGGCCTGCTGTCCGATCCGTTCCAGTTGCTGAGCGAGGCGTGATGACGCACGGGCTGTGGATGATCAGCGCAGGCAAGCGTCGAGGACTCCCAAGACATCGTTGAGGAGTTGGTCCGGCGCGCGGACGATCAACTTGGCCTTTCGAGCCACGAAGTCAATCGACTTCACCTGTTCGACCATCACGAATCCGGTCAACGGCACTTCGGCGGGAACCGGCAGATGAAAGGGAATCCGGCGGTCGGTGTTTGTCAGCGGGCAAACGATGGCCAAGCCCGTATGCTTGTTGAACAGAGAATTGCTGATGACCAGTGCCGGACGACGGCCGCGTTGTTCGTGGCCGGCCTGCGGGTCGAATGAGAGGGCGATCAGGTCCCCCTGTTGCGGAACGTATCGGCGCATGCCTACCATGCTTCCTGGCCAACGGGTGGTCCGAACGAAGCTTCACGGGCCTTGTAGTTCCGCGGCATGCGGGACACGAGCTCCCGGATGTCGAACTGGGAACGGGCCGCGCGGCGGATCACGATCTGGTCGTCTTCCACCACAACCTGCACGGATTCTCCGACGGAGATTCGTGCGTCGTCCAGAATCTGCTTGGACAATCGCAGCCCCTGACTGTTGCCCCACTTTTGAACCTTCGTCACCATGTCGGTCTCCTGGTTGATCGGAGTGTAGCCCATGTATAGCCTGACCCTCCTTGCGCGTCAACACGGCGGGATTTCCTGCGGGAATCTCGCGCAGGCCGCCGGGAGAGCCCCCTGATTCGGATGAATTGAATGCCCACACCCAACGAGATGGAAACGGACTTGGTCGTGATCGGCGCGGGACCGGGCGGATACCCGGCCGCGTTCGAGGCGGCGGATCACGGTCTGCGCGTGACACTGATCAACGGCGAACCGCGACCCGGCGGCGTGTGCCTCAACCGCGGCTGCATTCCGTCGAAGGCGTTGCTCCACGTCGCGAAGCTGATCAACGAGTCGCGCGAGTCCAGGCACTGGGGCGTCACGTTCGCGCCTCCGAAGATCGACCTCGAATCGCTTCGGAAGTGGAAGGACGAGATCATCGGAAAGCTCTCCGGCGGGATCGGTGAACTGTCGAAGCGCCGGGGCGTCACCTTGATCGAAGGTTGGGGGACGTTCGCGGATTCGAACACGGTCAACATCCAGCGACCTGACGGCAGCACGAGCCAGCTTCGATTCAAGCATGCGATCCTCGCCACCGGGTCGTCGCCCGCGATGCCGGCTGTCTTTCAGAAGCACGACGCCCGTGTCACCGATTCGACGGGTGCGTTGCAACTCGACAGTGTCCCGCCGCGGCTGCTCGTGGTCGGAGGCGGCTACATCGGCCTCGAAATGGGAACCGTGTACGCGGCGCTCGGGTCGCGCGTCGTGGTCGTGGAAATGACCGACGGCCTGTTGCCCGGTGCGGACCGCGAACTCGTCCGGCCGCTTCAAAAACGACTCGAATCGTCGTTCGAGAAAATTCACCTCAGCACCAAGGTCGAGAGTCTGGAAATCGTCAAGGACGGCGTGGCCGCGACGCTGTCGGCGGAAGGGAAATCGTTCGTCGAGAAATTCGACAAGGTGCTGGTGTCGATCGGTCGCCGGCCGAACAGCCAGAACCTGGGTCTCGACAAGACGCGGGTGCAGCTCGATGACAAGGGCTTCGTGAAGGTCGATCACGAGCGACGCACGACCGATCCGAACATCTTCGCGATCGGCGACGTGGCTGGAGAACCGATGCTCGCGCACAAAGCGACGCGCGAAGCCAAGGTCGCCGTCGGAGCCATCCTCGGCGAGAAGACGTCGTTCGACAACCGGGCCATCCCCGCCGTCGTCTTCACCGATCCCGAAATCGCCTGGTGCGGCCTGACCGAAACGCAGGCGAAGGCGCAGAACATCGAAGTGGCCGTGGCCCGCTTTCCGTGGGGCGCGTCGGGCCGGGCCATGACGCTCGCCCGCACCGAAGGGCTGACGAAAATCCTGTTCGACCCGAAGACGCAGCGAGTCGTCGGCGTGGGGATTGTCGGTCCCGGCGCGGGAGAACTCATCGGCGAAGCCGTCATCGCCGTGGAAACGGCCGCCGTCGCCCGCGACCTCGCCGACAGCATCCACGCCCACCCCACGCTCTCCGAAACCCTCATGGAAGCCGCCGAAGCCGCCTTTGGCCAGGCCACGCACATGTTCCGGCCGAAGCGTTGACCGCGTGAAGACAGATTAAAGCGGCGTCGGAACTGGCACCTCAAGCTTCCTTGCCAGCCGAACCAGTGTCTCCCAGTTGTCCCCTTCCAGCGGGATGCCCTGCGCCAGGCGTTCGCGACGAATCTCGGCGCTGCGGTCGCCGGGGAGTTGGATGCGAGCGACTCCCGGCTTGCGCGGCGTGTCGCGGACGGCGGCGATGAGCTTCGCGGCTTCGTTGCGGAAGTGCTCGTGCCCCGCGAACCGCGCGGGATCCCACAACACGAGCAGCACGTTGTTGCATTCGAGGATGCCGCTCGGGGCCGGAGGTGAGAAGCCGCCCGACAGGCCGGCGACGAGGATGTCGAGCAGCAGGCCGAGGCCGAACGCCTTGTAACCCTGATCGCCGCCGAACGGGAGCAGCGTCCCCGGCGGATCGGCGAGCATCACGTTGGGATCGGTCGTGGGATTTCCGGCCGCGTCCTGAATCCAACCCGGCGGCACTTCGCGACCGGCGAGCCGCGCTACCTTGATCTTGCCGTTCGCGACCGCGCTCGTGGAAATGTCGAGCACCAGCGGTTCGGCATCGGTCGGCACGCCGATGGCGATCGGGTTCGTGCTGATCCGCGGAGCGATCCCGCCCGGCGGGGCCACGGTGAACGCCACGCCGTTGTCGTTCACCGAGATCAAACCCGCCAACCCGCTGCGCGCCGCCAGTTCGACCCATTCCCCCAGCCGACCGACGTGCCCGCAGTGCATCAGCGTCCCGCAGGCGACTCCCTGCTCGCGGGCCTTCGCGCCAACCAACTCGATCAGCCGCCGACACAGCACCTGACCGAAGCCGCGTCCGCCGTCCCCCGCGATCATCGCCGGAGTTTCCGCGAGCATCCGCAGCGATCCGCCCGCGACAAGCTGCCCGGTGCCAAGCTGCTCGACGTACTCCGCCACGCGAATCACCCCGTGCGAATCATGCCCGCGCAGGTTCGATTCCACGAGGCTCGCGGCGACGACGGCTGCTTCGTCCCGGCTCACGCCCGCCGCGACAAACAGTTCGGCGGTCCAGGTCTCAAGTTTGCTGGCGATGAATCGCGGCATGGATGCTCGTTGATTTCGGCGACGTCATTCCGGCGGTTGGCGATGGCTCGTGGCCTTCCGGACGAGCCGGATAACGATGTCCGGTTCGCCTCGGGCGTCGACTGTCATGAGACCACCATCGTCAATGCCGTTAACTCCAACGCTGTAGATCAGCAACTCTTCTCCCTGCATGCGGAATCGCATCGGCTGGCCGTCAAACGGGTCGCGCGGGACCATTGGAAGGAAAGTGGGAACGAGAGCGTCGAGGTCAGCCGGCTGGCTGCCCTGCCGGCGACGATGGCGTTCGGCCGCGATGGCGATGTCGGTGGCGTGTTGATCCACTTCCCCCCTGGCCCCGGCCTGCCAACTGGGACCAACGGCGGGAAAAATAAACATCGTCATCATGTGCCGGATGCGGCCTCCCTTGGAGGAGGCGATCTCTTGAATTCGTGAATTGACGCCGTCCGCCGCACTGCGAGTCATCGTCCACGACTCCGCCGTGGCGTCGACCAGGCTGGACATCATTTCGAGGTAACAGAACGAGTCTTCGTTGCCACCAGCCATCCAGCCCACGACGACGGCTCCCGGGGGAATGCCAGCCGCCGCGGGGTTGCGGATCGATTGCAGACCCAGAACTCGTTCGCCGATGCAGGCTCGATGCTGGCCTTGCCGATGGTCGCAGTCGCGCACGGCTTTCTGCAACGCGTTCAAGTCGTTGTCCGAAAATTCGAGATGCGGCAGCAGATCACGAATGAGCGAATAGCCGACGCGGCGCGTGGCGATATGCACGAGCTGCGAAATCAGAATCGGCTCGTTTTCGATCGACTTCGCGAGAGCCAGCATCGACTGGATGGACTCCGCCGTTCCGTGAGCGTCGCCGCGATGGGCACGCACGTGGGCTTCCAGCGCCAGCATTCGCACGCCACTCCGCAGGTTTTGTGCATGTGGCAACATGATTTTAGACCCGAATCGGAAATCGACTGGGAATCGTGCGGCACCGTTCTTCCGGGCGACTTCGTGCAGCCTTTCGAGCGAGGAGGAGTACAGAACCAGAAACCGTTCGACGTCGTCGAGGTCGGCCCACGGTTGGCCGGGCGGAGGAATCGGCGTTTGAGAGTTGCCGACGAGCGGAAGCGACATCGCGTCCTGACTGAACGCGGGTGCCGTCAGCGGTTCGAGGGCCGCGAGGATCAACTGCGTGACGTCCTTGTCGTGCGGAGGCGCTGCGTAGAAGTCGTTCAGGTCCTCCGGTGTGAGCGGTTGGTTCTTAGCACGGATTGAGTTTTGCAATTCGTCAATCCGTCGTCCAGCGGACCAGGAGCTGTGCCAGAGCAGTAGGATGGGCGACGCCAGGAGAGCCACAAACGCCACGCCAACCCCGATCACCCAGCGAGCGGTTTTGGATTGGTGATGCGTCGTTGATTCAGAAGGCATGGCGCGGTTCCGTCGAACAGTCGAACAAGGTACAGCGATGATCGGCGGATTGCCAACGCGAGTCGTGGCCGCGAAGATCACGGCCTTGAATTCTCGATTCGATCCGGCAGAATGCCTGCATGCTCGATCGCAATTCGCTCACCACCGGCCAGCTTGTGCGCGAGGCGTGTCGTCGCGGGACGCTGACGGAACAGACTTCGGGGCTGGCGGCCGGTTTCGCGCAAGCCAACTTGGTCGTGCTGCCGCAGGACGTGGCGTATGACTTTCTGCGGTTCTGCCGAGCCAACCCCAAGCCGTGTCCGCTGCTGGACGTGACCGAACCGGGAGACCCCGTGCCGCGACAGGTGGCTCCGGCGGCGGACCTGCGCACGGACCTGCCGCGGTACCGCGTGTGGGAGTACGGTCAGCTCGTCGAGGAACCGACGGACATCTCGCACCGCTGGCGCGACGATCTGGTGAGCTTCGTGATCGGCTGCTCGTTCACGTTCGAAGCGGCGCTGCTGCGAGCCGGCGTGCCGGTGCGGCACATCGAGCTGGGACGGAACGTGCCGATGTACCGCACGAACATTCCGTGTCAGCCCGCGGGGCTGTTCCACGGCCCGCTCGTGGTTTCGATGCGACCGCTCACGCCCGCCGATGCGATTCGCGCCGTGCAGATCACGTCGCGGTACCCATCGGTCCACGGCGCTCCGGTGCATCTCGGCCTGCCCGAACAGCTCGGCATCCGCGACCTGACGCAACCCGACTTCGGCGACGCGGTGCCGGTGTCCGCGACCGAACTCCCCGTGTTCTGGGCCTGCGGCGTGACTCCCCAAGCCGCGATCATGACCGCCCGCCCCCCGCTCGCCATCACCCACAGCCCCGGCTGCATGTTCGTGACCGACCTGCTGGACGAGACGCTCGCCGTGGGGTGAGGACCAGTAGGGTTTGCCGAGCGCGGAGAGTCACACCGGATCATTGGAGGCACGACCAGAATCGGTGTGACTCGCCGCGCTCGGCACACCCTACTCCTCTTTGGAATTCCTGCGCGATGAGTTGACGGTTAACTGCGTCGAGGCGTACATGGGGCTGCTCTCATTCCTTCTCACCGATTCGCATTCCAGGTTATGTTCCACCCGTGGTCAATGAGACCGCAGCGGCATAGTCGAGTAACTACCGGCAGTCTTACTTTCACCGGAGATGTTTATGAGCAACGGTATCGCAGAAAAAGCAGCATTGGCTGTACGTACTCCAGAAGTCGAGCGAATGATATTGCAACTCTCCGAGTACGGACTTGGTGTGTGTGTGCCGCATATGCATGACCCCATAACGAACGAATTGATTGCATTGCCGTCGAACATGGTGCAAACTGAGGCCAAGCTGCAAGTCTCTTTCGTCGAACGTGAAAAGATTGACTTCCGACAAGTACCTGTGGCATGGGTTTGGGACAACGAGTTGAGAACGGTCCAACACTGTGCAATTTGCCAGCCGCCAGATGGGCCGCATCACTAAAGCAGGCAATGAATCGAGGTGCGAAATGCAACTCATAGAAACATCAACGAAGTGGCTGTCCTCCCGACAAACGCTTTCGTCAGACGCGGAATCGCGATCATCGATGGACGCAACACCCCAGCATGAAACTTCAGATAGTTATAATCCATCGATCATGAGGTGTCCGAGATGTGGTTTCGAAGGTCGCGATCTGACAATCTGTCCCAAATGCGGTTATCGGGTTAGAGAAGCCTAACCCACGGTCGTTGCATGACGGATCGTAGACGAGTGGCTCAAGCTCCCTTTGATCGGCAGGGCGGCGTTTCTGGACCGAAGGGAAGCTACGGTCGAGCGATTCCGGGGCTTCGCTCCAGCCCCGGCCACGCCAGTGGCACACTTGCCTCATCACGCCAGCAATTCTTGAATCACATGCCCATGCACGTCCGTCAACCGGCGGTCGATGCCTTGCTGGCGGATGGTCAACTTGGTGCAGTCAATTCCCAGCACGCGACACGACGCGAATCGCATCAGGAGGCGTAACTTCCGGTTGCCGATCGCTCCTGCCGAGGATATGGTAGCGTCATGCAAACGGCGTATGTGAGCGACGGGCAAGTGCTGGACGACCACACGGTGGCGTTGGATGACGCTGTTCCGTTTCCGCAGGCACGGGTGCGCGTGACCTTGGAGTTGCTGGACAACTCGGCCAAGAATTCGACGCCCGAGGTGCTGACGAAGATTTGGGAGCGGCAACGGCAGCGCGGGCATCGGCCTCCGACGGCTGCCGAAGTCGCTCGTGATCTGACGGAAGAACGCGACTCTTGGGACGAGTGATCGTGCGATTGTACCTGGACACATCGCCGATCATTTTCGCGGTTGAACGGGTCGAGCCGCATTGCACGGCGGTTGCGGCTCGGATCAGTCAGCCGAATGTTTCGCTGGTCACCTGCGAACTGGCGTGGCTGGAGACGCGCGTCAAGCCGCTGAAAAACAACGATGCCGCGCTGTTGGCGGATTTCGAATTGTTCTTTCAAGACAGCTTGGCTTCGGTCTTGCCGTTGGATCGGCGCACGATGACCAAGGCCGCCGAACTCAGAGCCATCCATCGGTTCAAAACACCCGATGCGATTCATCTCGCCGCCGCGATCCTCGGCCGTTGCGACGTTTTCTACACCAACGACCAAGACTTCAAACGCTGTTCGGAAATCGTCGTCGAGATCGTTTCTCCATAAGGACGGGCAAGTGTGCCCATCCTACGCGATAATTTCCTCGATCACATGCCCATGCACGTCCGTCAGGCGGCGGTCGATGCCGTTGTGGCGTAGCGTGAGACGCGTGTGGTCGATGCCCAACAGGTGCAGGATCGTGGCGTGGATGTCGTAGACTTCGGTCGGGTTGTCGCGGTCGGCGGGTTTGTAGCCCCAGGCGTCGCTCGGTCCGTGCGTGATGCCGCCCTTGATCCCGCCGCCGGCCAGCCAGTTGGTGAACACGAACGGATTGTGATCGCGACCCCGGCCTCCCTGCGTCGAAGGCATTCTTCCGAATTCGGTCGTCCAGAGGATCAGCGTGTCGTCCAGCATCCCGCGCTGTTTGAGGTCGCGGATCAAGGCGGATGCGCCGCGGGCCATTCCCAGCGCCAGCGGCCCGTGGTCGCGTTCGACGTCTTCGTGCGAATCCCAGTTCCGCCGCGGGAAGCCGTTGTCATTGCCTGACCACACCTGCACGAACCGCACGCCGCGTTCGAGCAGCCTCCGCGCGACCAGGCACTTGCGGGCAAAGTAGTCGATCTCCTCGACCGGGTTGATTTCCTTGTCGAACTCCGTCCGGCCGTGGTCGAGGCCGTACAGTTGGAGGATGTGCCGCGGCTCGTGCGAAATGTCGAGCGCTTCCGGCGCGGCGAGCTGCATGCGGGCCGCGAGTTCGTAGCTGCGGATGCGGGCGTCCAGCCGTTCGTCGCCGTCCCGCGTGGCCGAGTGCGTGCGGTTCAGCCGCCCGAGCAGTTCGATCCCCGCGGCTTCGCTCCGTCTCGTGATGAAATCTCCCTGCTTCGCCGGGAACAGATCGGCGATCGGCGTTTCGCGTCCGGGAAAAATCACCGTCCCCTGATGCTGCGCCGGCAAAAACGCACTGTCCCAGTTCTTCGTCCCGTTCGAGGCGAATCCGCGGTGGTCCGGCAACACGACAAACGTCGGCAGGTTGTCGTTCAGGCTGCCGAGGCCGTAGCTAATCCAGCTTCCCATCCCCGGAAACCCCGGCCGGTTGAACCCCGTGGTTTGCAGCAGCGTCCCCTGACTGTGGACGCCCGTCTTGCCGACGACGTTGTGCACGAACGCGATGTCATCCACCACCGCCCCCAGGTCGGCGACGACGTCGCTCAGCATCTTGCCGCACTGACCGTACGGCCGGAATTCCCACACCGGCCGCAACCACGGACCGAGCCCGTTCTGGAACGCCTCGACATGCTCCCCAAAATCCGACGGCTCGCCGTGATGCTTGACGAGTTCCGGTTTGAAATCGAACAAATCGAGATGGCTCGCCGCGCCGGCCATGAAAAGTTGGACGACTCGTTTCGCGCGGGGAGCGAAGTGCGGGCTTGTCGAGTGTGAGGGTGTGAGCGTGCGAGGGTGTGAGGGAGACGGCAGGTCGGCGGCCAGCAACCCGTCGCGACCAAGCATCGCCGCCAACGCAATCGCCCCGAAACCGCCACCAGACTGACACAGGAACTCGCGGCGAGAGTGTGAACCGCCGTCTTCCATTTTTTTGGAGTGCGGCGACTTGTCGCCGCTTTGGTTCGTGTCGGAGACACTTTCCATTTGGTAGTCAGCTCCTTCCCACAAGAAAAACCGGCTTCGCCGCGATCCAAAGCTGTGACAAGTCACAGCACGCCAAAATCAATCCACAAACACAAACTCGTTCAAATTCATCAGCAACCGGCAGGTGTTCGACAACCCGTGCTCGCCGGCGAACGCGGTCAGATCGCGAAGCTCGTCTGCGGTCGGGGATCGGCTGAGGGCGACGCGGAACGCTTCCGTCACCTGCGACGAAATGTCTCCGTCCGACTTTTCGATCCGGGCGGCAAAGTGCCTGGACATCACGACGGTGAGCTGATTGTTGAGGAGGGCCAGCGCTTGCAGCGGCGTGATCGTCTGCGTTCGCTTGTCAACCAGCATCGACGGGTCGGCACAATCGAGCGTGGTCATGAATGGCTGCAGGTGCGACCGGACGAGGAACCGGTAGATCGACCGCCGATGCGACGCCGGGTCGTCGGCGTTGTGCAGGTGATACTCGTAGTGCGGCGAATGCTCGGTCCGCTCGATCACGAAGTCTTGAAAACTCGGCCCGCCCATCGTGAGGGTCAGCCGCCCGCTCGCGAACAAGATCGAATCGCGAATCGCCTCGGCTTCGAGTCGCCGGCGGTTCTGGTGCGAGAGGTAGCGGTTTTCGGCGTCGAAGAATTGCCGATTGCCGATTGCCGATTGCCGATTGGAAGAGAAGTTGTCCGTCGGTCGCTTCAATTCGGCAATCGGCAATCGAAAATCGGCAATCCGTGAACTCGCCTGCCGGTACGTTGCGCTCGTCACAATCAGCCGGTGCAGTGACTTCAGCGACTGGCCGCCATCGCGGAATTCGACGGCCAGCCAGTCGATCAACTCCGGGTGCGACGGCAACTGTCCCATGCGCCCGAAATCGTTCGGCGTGTCCACGAGGCCGCGGCCGAAGTGATAGAGCCAGACGCGGTTCACGATCGACCGCCACGTCAGCGGGTTGTCGCGATGCGTCAGCCACTGCGCGAGCGCAGCGCGGCGGGCTCCCTCGGTCGCGTCGCTCGACAACTCGAATCGAGCCGGCAGCGCGGCAACGGCAGCGAGAGCACCGGGTCTGACTTCCGGGCCGGGCTTGGTGACGTCGCCGCGCGGCAGGACGTGGATCGGTCGCGGCCGGCCGTAGTTGGCTCCGGTGCCGATGAACGAACCCGATCCGTGATGGATCGTCCCGGCGAACACGAGTCGCGGCGGAGGCAATTTCGCCAACTCGCGGGCGATATCGTCGAGCGACTTCCGCGCGGCTTCGAGGTCGCGGCGCAGTGCGGCGTCAACCTTGCGGTCGAGCAACTCCTGACGCCGTGCGGTGAGGGCCGCGACGTCCGCCGATCCCGGCACCGCGCCGGGGTGCAGGCCATCGACGAGGTTTTTCTTGCTCCAGCGGATCGGGGCTTCGATCGAATCGAGCGCGGTCACCGTGTCACCGCGAGCCACGTTCGTTCCCGCCGCGTCCACCACCTTGAGTTCGGCGACGGCGAAAATGAAATCGTTCTGGCGCGGAGCCAATTTCGTGGCAGTGACGCGAACGAACCGGCCAGACTTTCCGCCGACATCGGCCACCTGCGGCGTGATGCCGGGGTTCGCGACGTCGGCCTGCGTGCGATCGACGAGCACAGTGACATCCGACTTGAACTCCGCGTCGTCAGACAGCTCGATTCTGTACCGCACGGGAAAGCCAAAGCCCGCACCGATGTTGTTGAAATCGTCGTGGCACGGGAACAGTTCGAGCTTCGCGATCGCGACCGATTGACCGAGGTTCACCTGCACCCATTTCGGCTTGTCCGGTGTCGATTCGATTCCGCTGTGGTAGCCGTACTCCGGTGGACGTTCGACGGGTTTTGATGCGGCGGCAATCTGCTTGTCGATCTCGGCGAGTTCGGGACCAGCCTGCCTCGCGACTTCAGCTTCGAACGCCGTTCGCCGCGCCGTCAGGTCGCGCTGGCGAGATTCGAGTTCGCTACGAAGCTTCGACACGGCGGGATCGGCATCGTATTTCTTGTCGGCTCGGTCGAGCGCGGCGAACACGGCTTGGAGCGCGTAGTAATCCTCCTGTGTGATCGGATCGAACTTGTGGTTGTGGCATTGGGCGCAGTGGACGGTCAGGCTGCAGAACGTGTTGATCGTGTTTGACACCATGTCGTCCCGGTCGAGGTGCCGGGCGATTTTGCCGTCAATCTTGGTTTCGGGGAGCTCCGCATGGCCAATGAAATCCCACGGGCCGGCGGCGATGAACCCGAGTGCTTCGATGCCATCGACCGTGCCGGGGAACAGCACGTCCCCCGCGATCTGTTCCTGTACGAACCGCGCGAACGGTTTGTCCTCGTTGAACGAACGGATCACGTAGTCGCGATACGGCCAGGCGTTCGGCCGCGGCTTGTCCTTGTCGTAGCCGTGCGTCTCGCCGAAATGCGCCACGTCCAACCAGTGCCGCGCCCACCGTTCGCCGTGCTGAGGCGACGCGAGGAGCTTGTCGACGAGCTTTTCGTAAGCCCGCTGGTCGGGATCGGCCACGAAGGCATCGGCACCTTCGGGCGTGGGAGGCAATCCGATCAGATCGAAGTACAGCCGCCGGATGAGAGTGCGGCGGTCCGCTTCCGGCGCGGGAGTCAGACCGACCTCGACATGCTTCGCGGCGATGAAGGCATCGACGGGGTTGCGAATCCACTTCGCGCGATCGGGCACGGTCGGCACGGCCGGTCGCGCGAGGTGCCGCAACGACCACCAATCGGTATCCGCGACCTTCGCCTCTTTCAGCCGCCGGTCTTTCGGCCACGGCGCGCCTCGCTTGATCCAGTCGCGAAGCGCGGCGATTTCGTTCGCGGAGAGCGCGTCCGCCTTTTTGGGCATGGCAGCCTTGCCGTTCACGGGCGTAACCTGTTCGACCAGCGGGCTTCCATCGGGATCGCCAATCGAGACGACTTCGCCGCCGTCACCGCCGCGAAGGAGGTCGTCGCGCGTTGCGATTGACAGGCCGCCCTTCCGCTCGGTCGCGTTGTGACAATTTAGGCAGCGGCGTTCAAGGATCGGGGCGATGTGCTTTTCAAAGGAGTCATCGCCTGCGACCCGGTGGCCGAACAGCATCGCCGGGATGACCAGGAGGGCTGGAGTGAGGCGGCGAGCGGAACGAAATCGCCGTTGATCGTCCTGGATGAAACGCATGGCGTGTGGCGGGAGAATTTGACGTTGGCGAGTCATGGTCGCGGTCCGTGATCGTGCGTCTTAGGATGACGAGTTCGCGTTCCATTTGACAGTCGAAACCGAGCGACTTCGCGTCTGATCTACTGCAGGAATCCTGCTGTTTCGCAGCGGCAACACAATGATCAGGCTTGATTCAATTGTCGACCTCGTTTACGCTTTGCCCTCGAAACGTCCGTGAACTGTGGCGACTGGGCCAGCGCTTCCACCCAACGAAGCGTCTCCCCGCCGGCTGACAGGTTGCGGCGAGCCTGAAGTGTGGGCTTCAGGCCTACCGAGTTGCGTGCGTCTACGGCAGTGGTTTACCGCGGTCGAGCGTGGCACCGGCGATGGGTGGAAGTCACACAGGTCCGCCCATCAATTTTTAGTCTGTGTGCGTGTGTGAAGGAGTGGCAGAACATGCCAATGGGGACAATCAAGAAGCTGGTCCAGGACAAAGGGTTTGGGTTCATCTCGACGGGTGACGGTGGAGACATCTTCTTCCATCACTCGGTTGTGCCGAATCGGGGTTTCGACAACCTGACCATCGGTCAGTCCGTCGAATACACCGTCGATTCGACTCCCAATCCCAAGAGCAAGGGACCGCGAGCTGGTTCCGTGACACCGCGTTAAGCTGCCGAAGCTGACAGCGAAAAAGGGCGATCCGCAAGGGTCGCCCTTTTTTGTTGCGCAAACGAATGGTGTGGCTGGGTAAAGGACGAATGACGAAATACCCAAGGACGAAGGAATGACGAAGTACGAATGACGAGCTCATAATCCGTCCGAACACGTGATCGCCGAGAGCCGAAATGAGACTTTCGTCATTCGAGCTTCTTTCGTCATTAGGTACTTCGTCATTTCGTCATTCGCTTTCCATCCCCCAACTGCTCGGCTAGACTCGGCAGCCGTTGTTTCGCGCACGATTCGCACCCTGTCCGAGGTCTCTCCATGTCGCAGCAGCACTTCCCTGAAGTCTCGAAAATTCAGTACGAAGGCCCACAAAGCAAGAACCCGCTGGCCTTCAAGCATTACAACCCGGACGAAGTCGTCGAGGGACAAAAGCTCCGCGATTTGCTGCGGTTCAGCGTCTGCTACTGGCACACGTTTCGAGGGACAGGGAGCGATCCGTTTGGCGCGGCGACCATGATCCGGCCGTGGGACGACGGGTCGAACTCGGTCGAAAACGCCGTGAAGCGAGTCGGCGCGGCATTCGAGTTCATCTCGAAGCTCGGTGCGCCGTTCTACTGCTTCCACGACCGCGACGTCGCGCCCGAGGGGGCGACTCTGGCCGAGAGCAACAAGCACCTCGATGTCGTCGTCAAGGCGCTGGCCGAAGCGCAGGCGAGCACGGGCGTGAAACTTTTGTGGGGCACGGCCAACCTGTTTTCCAACCCGCGATTCATGCACGGCGCCGCGACCACCTGCAACGCCGACGTCTTCGCCTACGCGGCCGCTCAGGTGAAGAAGGCCATCGAAGTCACGCACCAGCTCGGCGGTGAAAATTATGTCTTCTGGGGTGGCCGCGAGGGGTACATGAATCTCAACAACACCGACATGAAGCGCGAGCTGGATCATCTCGCTCGGTTCATGCACATGGCCGCCGACCACGCCAGGTCGATCGGGTTCAAGGGGCAATTCCTGTTCGAGCCGAAGCCGAAAGAGCCGACTAAGCATCAGTACGATTTCGACGCCGCCGCCTGCCTGAACTTTCTTCGCGCGTACGGCCTCCTCGACAAAGTGAAGTTGAACATTGAAACGAATCACGCCACGCTCGCCGGCCACACCATGCAGCACGAACTCGAATACGCCCGCATCCAGGGAGTCCTCGGCAGCATCGACGCGAACACCGGCGATTTGCTCTTGGGCTGGGACACCGATCAATTCCCGACCGACATCTACCTGACCACGCAGTGCATGCTGGTGATCCTTCAGCAGGGGGGCCTGAAGCCCGGCGGAGTCAACTTCGACGCCAAGGTACGTCGCGAAAGCTTCGAGCCGCTCGACCTGTTCCACGCCCACATCGGCGGCATGGACGCGTTCGCCCGCGGCACAAAAATCGCCGCCACCATCCGCCGCGACGGCGTGCTGACCAACTTCGTGAAGAACCGCTACCGCAGCTTCGACTCCGGCATCGGCCAGAAAATCGAATCCGGCACCGTCACCTTCGCCGACCTCGAAAAATACATGCTCGACAAAGGCAACCCCTCCCCCAACGAAAGCGGCCGACAGGAGATGCTGGAGAACATCATCAACGATTACCTGTGATCCAGCCGGTCGGCGAATTCGTTGGTCGCCCGCTTCGCTTCCGAGCCCGACTGATTTCAGCCGGGCCGTTTTTTTCTGGAGTGTCTGATGCAAATCTGGGTCGCATTGAAACAAATCGCCCTAGCGACCTCATTCCTCGTCGTGGCACTCATGGAAGGTTCCGTTTGTGGTGACGATCGGAGTCCAAAACCAGCCTACGAGCCAAAGGTCGCTGCGGCATCGACGGATGGCGAAGTGGCCATCAAGACGTTTCGCGTTCCGAAGGAGTTGCGGGTTGAACTCGTCGCGGCCGAACCGGACGTGGCGAATCCGGTGGCGTTCTGGATCGACGAGCGGGGGCGATTCTACGTGGCCGAGACGTTCCGGCAGGAGAAGGGGGTTGAGGACAATCGGAAGCATATCAACTGGCTGGACGACGACCTCGCGGCCATGACAGTCGAAGATCGGTTGGCGTACTTCAAAAGACATCTCGGCGAGAAGGTTCACGAGTACGAGACGGAGCACGACCGGATTCGGCTGCTGGAGGATCGCGACGGAGACGGGAAGGTCGATCACGCGACGGTGTTCGCGGGCGGATTCAACGGCATCGTCGAAGGGACCGGAGCCGGCGTGCTGGCGCGGCGCGGGACGGTGTGGTACACGAACATCCCGAAGTTGTGGCGGCTCCGCGACACCGACGGCGACGGGATCGCCGACGAGCGGACGGCGTTGCACCACGGCTACGGCGTGCGAGTCGCCTTCCGCGGGCATGACCTGCACGGCCTGCGATTCGGCCCCGACGGCAAGCTGTACTTCAGCATCGGCGATCGCGGGTTCAACATCACCACCGACGATGGCCGCAGGCTCGTGCATCCCGATCAGGGGGCGGTCTTCCGGTGCAATCCCGACGGCTCGGAACTGGAGATCGTTCACTTCGGCCTCCGCAATCCGCAGGAACTCGCCTTCGACCAGTTCGGCAATCTGTTCACGTGCGACAACAATTCCGACAGCGGCGACAAGGCGCGCTGGGTGTACGTCGTCGAGGGAGGCGACAGCGGCTGGCGCATGAGCTACCAATACCTCGCCGACCGCGGCCCGTGGAACCGCGAGAAACTATGGCACCCGCAAGGTAGGATGGGCACTCCTGGCCGTCCGGACGTGTCGGACAAGAATGTCCAACCTACGGACTTTCTCGCGGCATACATCGTCCCTCCCATCGAAAACATTTCCGACGGCCCCTCCGGCCTGACGTTCTATCCCGGCGTCGGTCTGCCGGAACGGTACGCGAACCATTTTTTCCTGTGCGACTTCCGCGGCACGCCGGCCAACAGCGGCGTGCGGTCGTTCGCGGTGGAACCGAACGGGGCGTCGTTCAAACTCGTCGATTCGCAACAATTCGCCTGGTCGATCCTCTCCACCGACTGCGACTTCGGCCCGGACGGTGCGCTGTACATTTCCGACTGGGTCGAAGGCTGGACCGGCCCCGGCAAGGGTCGAATTTACCGTCTGTTCGATCCGGACGCTCGCGACAGCGCGGAGGTGAAGTACGTTCGCAAATTGATGGCCGACGGTTTCGAAAAGCGATCCGCCGACGAACTCGTGCGACTGCTGGAGCATCCGCACCGCGACGTGCGGCAGGAGGCGCAGTTCGCGCTCGCCGAACGCGGCCCATCGCTGATCACGCCGCTGGCGAAAGTCGCGGCCAACTCGAAAAATCCGCTCGCCCGGCTGCATGCCATTTGGGGCCTGGGCCAGATCGCCCGCCGCGACCGATCCGCGCTCAAGCCGCTGATCCCGCTGCTCGGCGACGCCGACGCCGAGGTCGTCGCTCAGGCGGCGAAAGTGCTGGGAGATGCTCGCGAACCGTCAGCGTTCGACAAACTCGTCGCGCTGACGAAACCCGAGGCAACTCCGCGCGTGCGATTTTTCGCGGCTTACGGTGCCGGCAAGATCGCTGGCGGTTCGGGTGGCACTGGCAGCTTGTCTGCCAGTGTGTCGGCACAGTCAAGAGACATTCGCACTGGCGGGCACGCCGCCAGTGGCACCCGAACCGAGATCACCAATGCCGCGATCTCGTCGTTGATCGAAATGCTGCGCGACAACGCGGATCGCGATCCGTACCTGCGTCACGCGGCGGCGATGGGGTTGGTTTACGCCTGCGCCGCGTTGTCCCCTCTCCCTCCGGGAGAGGGTCAGGGTGAGGGCAAGAGAAAGCCGACAACCAATCGCGAGCGCCCTCACCCCAGCCCTCTCCCGGGGGGAGAGGGGGCGGTCGCTCTGTCGGGTGAGTCGGTCGCGCAGCTGATGGCGGCTGCGAAGGACAGTTCGCCCGCGGTGCGCTTGGGTGTGCTGCTGGCGTTGCGGCGATTCGGCAGCGCGGAGGTTGCGAGGTTCCTGAGCGACTCGGAACCGCGAATCGTCGACGAGGCGGCGCGGGCGATCAACGATGAGCCGATCAACGAGGCCATGCCGGCGCTGGCGGCTCTCGCGTCGCGGTCGAAGCTGAGCGAACCGGTCGCGTACCGGGTGATCAATGCGAACTTCCGGCTGGGCCAGGTCGAACACGCCGCAGCCGTCGCCGACCTCGCGGGGCGGGACGATTTTTCGGACTCGATCCGCATCGAGGCGCTGCGAGCGCTGGCGGACTGGGAGAAGCCGTCCGGTCGCGATCGGGTGATGGGTTTGTGGCGACCGCTTTCGCAACGAGACGCGGCGATCGCATCCACGGCGTTACGGAACGAACTCGGAGACGTCTTCAGCGGCGCGAACGACCGCGTGCGCACAGTCGCAACGCAAGTGGCCGGCAAGCTGGGAATCAACGAGGTGTCGCCGGTGCTGTTCGAATTGCTCACGAATGTGAAGCAGCCGGCCGACGTGCGAGTGGAGGCGCTGCGAGCGCTCGCGGCGCTGAAGGACAAACGGTTGGACGAGGCAACTCAAACCGCGTTGAAGGATGCCAGCGGAGCCGTCCGCGCCGAGGCGCGGCGAGTGCTCGCGAAATCGAAGCCGGAGGAAGCGGTCTCGTTGCTGGAGGCGACTCTGGCGTCGAACGACAGCGAGTTGGTGGAACGGCAGGCCGCGTATGACACGTTGGGGGACATGGCATCTCCGGCCGCGGAAGCGATCCTCGTGAAACAGCTCGACGAACTGCTGGCGGGTCGAATCGCCCCGGACGTGCAGCTAGACTTGTTGCTCGCCGCCGGTGGCCGAACGACGGCCGCGATCAAACAACGGCTGGAGAGATTCGAAGCCGCGCGGTCGAGCGACGATCATCTGGCCGCGTTCCGAGAAGCGCTGGCCGGCGGCGATGCCTATCGCGGGCGGCGGCTGTTCTTCGAGAATGCGGTCGTGTCGTGCGTGCGGTGTCACAAGGTGAACGGGACCGGCGGCGAAGTCGGACCCGACCTGTCGAAACTTGGAGGCCAGCAGAAACGGGACTACCTGCTGGAAGCGCTCGTCGATCCGAATCGACAGATCGCGAAAGGTTTCGAAAGCCTGATCATCGCCACGCAAGACGGCAAGGTGGTCACCGGCATCGTCAAGGAGGACACGGCGGAGCACTTGAAACTGATGACCGCTGAAGGCAACTTCGTCATCGTGAAGAAATCCGACATTGACGAGCAGGCGCGTGGCAAGTCGGCCATGCCGGAGGATGTCACGAAGAAACTGTCGAAGGCGGAGATTCGAGATCTCGTGGAGTTTTTGGCGGGATTGAAGTAGCATCAGTCGAGAGTCGAGAGTCGAGAGTCGAGAGTTGAGAGCGAAGAAAAGACCATGGCTGAAGCCAAGATCGACATTGTCGGACCGGGCGACATACCGCTCGTGGCCGAACTGTACAGCCAGGTGTTCCGGCCGGCGCGCGACCCGGCGTTTTTCCGGCGTCGATTTCAGGGGCGGTGTAATGTCTTGCTGCTCGTGGCCACGCTGGAGAACGAGCCGGTTGGTTTTTTCATCGGCTTTGAACTCAAGCCGACGGTGTATTTCGCCTGGTTTTACGGTGTGCTTCCGGCGTGTCGTCGTCAGGGGATCGCGTCGCAGTTGATGGACGCCGTCCACAGTTGGGCGGCCGAGCAGGGTTACGAGTCGATCCGGTTCGAGTGTCACAACCAGCACCGGCCGATGCTGCATCTGGCGATCGCCCGGAAGTACGACATCGTCGGCATCCGCTGGGACCCCGATCGAGGCGAGAACCTGGTGATCTTCGAAAAGTCGTTGCTGCCGGTGGCGTGACCGGATGGATTTGTCGGTCAAGTCCGCGACGCGAGACGCGTTGAAGTCCAGTCGCAGGTACGGCTGTACAACAATCCCTGACTGTGGAGCTTGATTTTGACCAACGCCGTCCCCGGTACTCAAAAACGGCATTGTGTCGGCGGAAAGCTGGCCGCTATGATCGCGACGAATCGACAGCGACAAAGTGGATGACTCGACAAAACACGGTGGCGGAATGACACAGCTTGTAATCGACAACGACACGCGGCGGCGGCTTGCCAACCTGGCGGAATTTCTGGAATTCCGCGATGAGGGGGGAAATCTGTTGGGATACTTTCATCCGACTCCGCCGTCCGAAGGCATGGTGTCGGGACATCCGGTTTCCCCCTTCACCGATCAGGAAATCGAGGCGCGCCGAAAGCAACGCGGCGGCAGCTCATTGGCCGACGTTCTGAAGCGACTGCCTGCAACATGAAGTTCTCCGTTGTCTGGACGCCAACCGCACAGGACGACTTGGCGCGAATCTGGTTGCAAGCGTCTGACCGGTCTGCGGTCAGTTCCGCCGCCCAAACGATCGATCAAGCGTTGGAGCGCGATCCGCAAGAACAGGGAGAATCGCGCCGAGAGTCTGTGAGGGTGTTGATGGTCACACCTCTGGGCGTGGACTTCGAAGTCATCGAGGAAGACCGCCGAGTGTATGTGTTGACCGTCTGGTCGTATTGACGACAGCGAAAGGATTCACACGCGATGGATAGCGCTCGGCGACTCACCGGCATCTTCACGCCCAACCTCGTGCCGTTGGATGATCGCGGCGAGATCAACGAGTCCGAGCTGCGAAAGTATGTGGACTGGCTGATCGCTCGCGGCGTGCATGGTCTCTACCCGAACGGGTCCACCGGCGAGTTCACGCGGTTCACGGTCGAGGAGCGGCGGCGGATCATTGAGATCGTCGTCGATCAGGCCGCCGGGCGCGTGCCGGTGCTGGCGGGTGCGGCCGAAGCCAACGTGCGCGAGACCCTGCGGGCGTGCGAACACTACCATCGACTGGGAGCGCGGGCCGTGGCGATTGTGGCTCCGTTTTATTACAAGCTGTCTCCCGCTTCGGTGTATGCGTATTTCAAGGAGATCGGCAAGAACACGCCGATCGACGTCACGCTGTACAACATCCCGCTGTTCGCCAGCCCGATCGACGTGCCGACCGTGCAGCGGCTGTCCGAGGAGTGCGAGAAGATCGTGGCGATCAAGGATTCGTCCGGCGACATTCCGCACATGATCCGCATGATTCAGGCGGTGCGGCCGAATCGGCCCGAATTCAGTTTCCTCACCGGCTGGGATGCGGCTCTGATGCCTCTGCTGCTCATCGGGTGCGACGGCGGGACGAACGCCACGTCGGGGGTGGTGCCGGAAGTCACGCGGAAGCTGTTCGACCTGACACTGGCCGGGCGGCTCGACGAGGCGCGGCAGGTGCAGTACGACCTCGTGAAGCTCTTCGACACGATGATCTACTCCGCCGAGTTCCCCGAAGGCTTTCGCGCGGCGGTCGAACTCCGTGGCTTCCGCATGGGCACCGGCCGGCAACCGCTGTCGCCGGGCCAGCGCACCGATCTGGCCACGCTCAGCAAGACGCTGCAATGCCTGCTGGCCGAACAAGGCTTCACCGACCAACCCGTCGGCGGCTGCCCGCCCGGCAAGGGACCGGACGTGGACCCGGCCGAAGTCCAGACGATCGTGCAGAACGTCGTGGCCGAATTGCAACGCCGTGGCCTGATGTAGCAGGCACGGCGGACAAATTCGGATCAATGATGAGGATGGCCGTGATCTCCGCCGCACAGTTCGCAACCGTCTCTGCCTGTTTGTGACGCGCGGCACAACTCGCTATCTTCAGTCTTCGGGTCCGCATCCCGTCTCATTCGGAGAAATCCAGCATGGCCGATTCGACTGCGATGAAATACTCGCTCAACTGGGATCTCGATTCGATCCTGCCTCATCCGGAGACGCTGGAGTTTCAGCAGACGCTCGATCGGTTTCGCGAGCGGTTGACGAAGCTGGCGGAAGAGGCCGACGGGCTGCCGGCGGTTTCGATGGAGCGGGCGATCGTCGCGCGCTGGGTCGCGTTCGGGCGCGAGTTGGAGGCGTTGGAATCGCTCGCGGGCGATCTCGGCTCGTTCATCGGATGCCACGCGGCGGCGGATGCGGCGAACAAAAAGTTCCGGCAGTACGAAGCCGCCTTGTCGGCGCTCGATCCGCTTCGCGAGCGGATCGCGACCAATTTGGACTTTGCCGTGCGCGACGTGGCCGAACGGGACTTCGAGGCGTTTCTCGGCGCGGACGACTGGCTGCGGGCGAACGCGTTCTTCCTGCGACAGCGACGAAAAGCGGCGCGGCTGCGGTTGCCGAAGTCGGAGGAAACGCTGGCGTCGGAACTCGGCGTGGACGGCATCCACGCCTGGGGACGGATGTACGACCGCGTGTCGGGCGACCTGCGAGTCAAAGTCATGGAACGCGGCGAAGTCGTCGAGAAGTCGCCGGGGCAGATTCGTCTCGATTCGCCGGAGCGTGAGGTCCGCGCGAACAACTTTTTCGCGGCGGACAAGGCGTGGCGGTCGGTGGCCGATTCGTGCGCGGACTCGCTCAACCACATCGCCGGCACGCGGCTGACGATCTATCGGCGGCTCAGTCTCGAAGATCACCTCGTCGTTCCGCTGCACAAAAATCGGATGACGCGGGCGACACTCGACGCCATGTGGTCGGCCGTCACGGCTCGCAAGCCGATGCTGCAAAAATACCTCGCCCGGAAAGCCGAGTTGCTCGGCGTGGACAAGCTCGCGTGGTACGACGTTGCCGCGCCGCTCCCGGCCGACGTCGCCGGGTCCAGCAAGTCGAGTTCGATCACGTACGACGAAGCGTGTGACCGGATCATCGCGACGTTCACCGGGTTCAGCCCGCCGTTCGGAGACTTCGCCCGGCACGCACTGTCTCGCCGCTGGATCGAAGCCGAAGACCGCACCGGCAAGCGGCAAGGTGGTTTCTGTACCGGCTTCCCGACGGCGAGGGAATCCCGCATCTTCATGACGTTCACGAACTCGGTGGACGATATGTCCACGCTGGCTCACGAACTCGGCCACGCGTACCACTCGTGGGTGCTGCGGGACGAACCGCTGTTCCTGCAGGACTACCCGATGAACCTCGCCGAAACCGCGTCCACGTTCGCCGAGGCCGTTCTCGCCGAGCAGCGGCTGCGCGAATTAAAATCGAACGGCGAGCAAATCGCCTTGCTCGACAAGATGCTGGAAGACGCGGTCGCGTTTCTGATGAACATCCACGCCCGGTTCATTTTCGAGAACAGTTTCCATCGCGAACGGGCCGCGGGCGAACTCTCCACCGAACGCTTCTCGGAACTCATGCTGGCCGCCCAGCGCGAGGCGTATCTCGGCTCGCTCGCGGATGACGGCTGGAACCCGACGTTCTGGGTGTCGAAGCTGCACTTCTACATTTCGGGGCTGCCGTTCTACAACTTTCCCTACACGTTCGGCTACCTGCTGTCGCTGGGTCTGTACGCGCTCGCGGGCGAAGGTGGCTCCGATTTCCCGGAGCAATACCGCCGCCTGCTGATCGCCACCGGATGCAAGGAAGCCGAGGACGCCGTTCGCTCCACGTTCGGCCACGACCTCACCTCCCCCACGTTCTGGAACAAAAGTCTGGACGTGGTCGAGCGGCGAGTTGAACAGTTTCTCAAACTGTGCGACGCCTGAGCGTTGAATTCTCAGCCGGTTCGTGTTGAATAGCTGCATGAACGACGACATCTCAGAAAGTGCCGGTTCGGATGAACGGTCGGTGGGGATTGTTCAAACGCAGTTCGTCCAGCTCTTTCAACCGCCGAATGAACTTCAACTCGCGGGCGGCGGGCGGCTGGGGCCGGTTCAGGTGGCGTACGAAACCTACGGCACGCTGTCGCCCCAGCGCGACAACGCGATCTTCGTGTGTCATGCCTTGACCGGCGATTCGCATCTCGCGGGGAAGTATTCCGCCGACGACAAGAAACGCGGCTGGTGGGATGAGATCGCCGGGCCAGGCAAGGGGCTGGACACCGACCGCTATTTTTTGATCTGCGCCAACGTCCTCGGTGGATGCCGTGGCACGACCGGTCCCAGCGCGATTGATCTCACGACCGGCAAGCCTTACGGCATGTCGTTTCCGTTCCTGACGGTCGGGGACATGGTCGAAGTTCACTCGGCGCTCGTGCGGCATCTGGGGATCGAGAAACTTCTCGGCGTGATCGGCGGGAGCCTCGGTGGCATGCAGGTTTTGGAATGGGCGGCGCGGTTCCCCGATCAAATCCGGTCCGCGATCATCCTCGCCTCGGCCGCGAAATTGTCGGCTCAAGGGATCGCGTTCAACGCCGTCGGCCGCCGAGCCATCGTCACCGATCCGAACTTCAACAACGGAAATTTCTACGATCAGGAAAAGGGGCCGACCGTCGGCTTGGCGCTGGCGCGGATGGTGGCGCACATCACGTACCTGTCCGAGGCCTCGATCGAAATGAAGTTCGGCCGCCGGCTGCAACACAGTGACCAGTTCGCGTACGAACTGACGAAGGAGACCGAATTTCAGATCGAGAGCTATCTGCATCACCAGGGGAAGCGATTCGTCGAACGGTTCGACGCGAACAGCTATCTGTACCTCACGCGGGCGATGGACTACTTCGACCTCGCGGACAAATATGGATCGCTGCCGCAAGCTCTGGGGCGGACGAACGCCCGGTTCCTGATCACGTCGTACACGTCGGACTGGCTGTTCCCCACGTTCCAGAGCAAAGCCCTTGTCCGAGCCTTGGTCGAAGCCCATCGCGACGTAACCTTCCTTGAACTCGCCAGCCCCTTCGGCCATGATTCCTTCCTGCTGGAAGTGGGGCCGCTGGAGGAATTGCTGGGGCCGTTTCTGCGGCAGACGCTGGAGCGACGGGGAAGTGTGTCCAGTGGGCAGTAGGCAGTGGGCAGTAGGCAGTGGGCAGTAGGGAATGCTGCGAATTTGGAGTCTCCCTCATCTCTCATCTCTCATCTCTCTTCCCTCATCTCTCTTCACTCTTCCCTCTTCACTCTTCACTCTTCACTTTGTCATGGGCAAGACGAAAGACAAATCCGACAGCCGGTACTGCATGCCGGACCCGCTCGCGACGCTGACCGACGAGACGATCCTGGCGCAGATTCCGTCGCGGAGCCGCGTGCTGGACCTCGGCTGCGGGGACGGTCGGCTGTTGGCGCGGCTGCGCGATGAGCACGGGGCGTCGATTCAGGGTATCGAGTTGGACGTGCGCGAAATCCACGCGGCGATGGCGCGCGGAGTCCCGGTGATCCACGCCGACCTCGACAAGGGCATCCCCGACTTCCCCGATCGGTCGTTCGACGTGGCCGTCCTCAGCCAGACCTTGCAGCAGGTTCGGCATCCGCGGCTGATCCTGGACGAAATGCTCCGGGTCGCGGCCCGCGCTCTGGTCGTCGTGCCGAACTTTGGTCACTGGAAGGTGCGGCTGCAACTTTTGCGACACGGCCGCGCCCCTGTCACGTCGTCGCTGCCCTACGAATGGTACGAGACGCCCAACCTGCACTTCATGTCAATGCGCGACTTCCGCGACCTCGTCGATGTCGTCAACGCCCGCATCGTGAAGGAACTCCCGCTGATCAACGGCCGCGCCATCGAACAAGCCTGGCTCGCGAACCTGCGCGCCGACAGTGCGTTGTACGTCCTCGAACGGAAGCCGACAACATAGCATCCACGGAAAACTGCTCCCTCTCCCCTTTGGGGAGAGGGCTGGGGTGAGGGGCCGCATGAGCGATTCACCACCCCTCACCCCCGACCCCTCTCCCCCATGGGGAGAGGGGAGAGTGCATTCATGGAGTGGGTGACGCCACTGGTTTCGCGCTGTCCCCCGGTCCCTTCGGCCAGATCGTCAGATCGACCGGCTTGTCGGAGTCGAGGAACACCTTGCCGGCCAGGCGTGGGAGGATTTCCGCGAGCGTCGAAACGAACAGCCGCTGCATCGTCATCCGCCGAAGTTCGGCCACGGCGGGGCCGGGGGTGCCGTCGGCGACATGGAACTGCGCGATCGTTTTCTCGAACCGGTCCGCCTCGCCGCGCGCGAGTTCGATCCGCCGGTGCCGGTCGGTCTCGGCCGAGTCCAGCCGCCGGTTGGCTTCGGCCTTCGCTGAGGAAACCAGTTGTTCGCCGCGAGACAACTCTTCCTGGATCAGCTTGTCTTTCTCGGCCCGGGCGTTCGAGACGTCGATGAACGCGGACTTCACTTCGACCGGCGGCAGCACGCTGACGATGCTGACGTCGTCCACCGTGATCCCCAACCGCCGCTCATCGGCCGCCCGCTCGATGGCCGATGTCAGCAGCTCCCGCAACTCGTTCAGACCGAGCGGATGGATGAAATCGACTCCGCTGCGAGCCGCCACGTCGGTGACGTGCGATTCGGTCACGAGCCGCAACGCCCGCTCCGGCGATTCGCTCCCGAACAGGTAGTCCGCCCCGTTCGTGATCCGATACTGCACCGCCACCTGCACGTTGAGGATGTTCTTGTCGCCGGTCAGGAATTCCCCCTGCCGATCGCGAGCCAGTTCGCGCAGGAACCCGCGCGAGTCCGCGTCCCCCGTCGCCTGCACGCCGAGCGACAGCGTGCGCACCTCGTTCAAATTCAGCCGGTCGAGCCGCACGCACGGCCACGGCAAATCCCAATGCAACCCGCTGGCCACGAGCGGCAACTGCGCCCGGCCGAACCGGCGCACCAGCACCTGTTCGTTCCCGCGCACGATGTACAACCCGCTGGCCAACCACGCCAGCAGAGCGATGCCCAGCAGCCGGCGTTTCATTCCGGTCCTCCCGATTTGTCCGGCTTGCCGGTCGGTGGCGAAGTGGTCGCGCCGACGGCGGGGACGGCGGCCGGCTTGCCGGTCGGCGTGGAAGCCTTCTCCGGCGCGGAGGGGACGCCTTCGGTGAGCAGTTTCAGCAGGCGGCTCGATGCCGACAGCACGAGCGTGGTCCGTTCGTTCAACGTCTTTTTGTACGTATCCAATGTCTTCGTGAACTCGTAGAACTCCGGGTCCATCGCGTGGGACCGATTGAGAATCGCGATCGCTTCGGCTTCGCCCGTGCCGCGGATTCGTTCCGCTTCGGCATCCGCCTTGGCGAGCAGTTCCGCGCTCTGCCGCTGCGCCTGGCTCTCGATCCGAATGCGTTCGGCTCGTCCCGCGCTGCGATAACGCTCAGCGATCCGCAGCCGCTCGGATCGCATGCGCTCGTAAACCGCGATCCGGTTTCCCTCCGGCAGGTTGATTCGCTTGAGCCGCAGATCGACGATCTCGATCCCCAACCGCTCGCGCAGCCCGCCCTCCTCGTCCGCCCGCTTCCGAACCTGTTCGAGCACACGCTGCGACAACGCTTCGACGGGGCTCGCGTCGGAAGTCGGTCCGCTCTCCGAATTCGGGACGTGCAGGAGGTCGCTCAGTTCGACATTGCCGATCTCGGACGACAGGATCGACCGCACGCGAGCTTCCAGCCGCGCTTCGGCCGTGGCGGCAGAGCCGAGTCCCCGGAAGAATTTGACCACCGGCCGTTCGGTCACGTCGCCCGCGGCGACTTCCACCGGGTCCGCGATCCGCCAGCAAACGTAGGTGCTGACCGTGATGTTCTTCTTGTCCTTCGTGAACATCTCGCGACCGGGCGGGTCGAACAACTGCTGCCGCCGGTCGAACCGCCGCACCGTGCCGATCGGCCACGGCAGTTTGAAGTGCAACCCACGGTCTCCGGTCGCCGCGTCCGTGCGGTCGTACACGGCAGCGATTTTCCCCAGCGTTTCGACGATCACGAATTCCGTTTCATCGACGAACAAAACGCAACTGGCGGCGAGCGCGATCAACGCCGCCGCGCCCAGCCAGCCGGCGAGGGAACGCAACACGCGACAGCTCGCGGCCGGAGGCGGTGCGGCGGGCGATGCGAGATTTGGTGAGCTTGTGGTTGGCATTATTGAATTCCGGATTCATGAATCAGCGAAGCAATGACGAATGACGAAGCTCGAAATACCTAATGACGAAAGAAGCCCGAATGACGAATGACGAATGTCGAAGTACAAATTCAATTGTTGTCGCTGCTTCACAGGTTGGCCTTTCGTCATTCGAGCTTCGTCATTCTTTCGTCATTAGGTATTTCGAGCTTCGTCATTCTCCATCGCCCCTCACCCCCGACCCCTCTCCCCCTGCGGGGGCGAGGGGAGTTTGATTACGGCGGCGGTTCCTCCGGTGGTCGGCGCGGGTCGTCGCGCGGGGTGAGCAGGGTTGACGGCAGTGACCGCAGGGCGTCAGGTTCGGCGAGCAGGACGTGTTGCCGGGCGGCGGCTTGCGGGTCGATGATCGTGAGCGATTTTCCGGCGAGCGCCTGCACAACGGCATCGAAGTACAGCAGCGTGCGAGTCAGCACGGGATGCGAGCGGTGCGGGTTCAGCAGCGGCTCGAAACGTGCCGCCTGGCCAGTGGCCGAAGCCACGTCCTGCGCCTGCCGCGCCCGAGCCTTCAGCAGCCGCGAAGCCGCTTCGCCGGAGAGCGTCATCCCGCCGTCCGGCCGCTCGCGCGTCAAGTCGGACCAGGTTACGTCGTCGATTGTAGGGTGGGGCAAGCCCGCCTCTGCGGGCGCCGGCCGGCCATTCGGTCGATCATCGCGGTGGGCCGGCGCTCGCTTTGCGAGCTGGTCCCACCCTACGATGGCGCGCACGGCGTCTTCGCCGGCGGCGGTGAGCATCAGGCGCGAGTACTCGGCTTGCGCGAGGTTGATCGACTGCTCCTGTTCTTCGAGCGCGTTGGCCACGTCGCGGTAGGACGGGACGACGTCGGTGGGCGGATGCACGTCGAGCAGGCATACGTCGAGGATTTCCAGGCCGAGGCGATACGCATCGGCGGCGGATTGCAGTTCGCGGCGGGTCTGCTGCTCGATCGAAACGCGACCGCTGGTGAGGAGCCGTTCGAGCGCGGTGCGGGTCGCGATTTGACGCAGCACGCCCTCGGCGGCCGATCGCAGGACGGATTCGGGCTGCGACGAAGTCAGCACGAACTGCGACAGGTCGCGGATACGGTACGCGATTTCGGCGGTGAGTTCGACCGCGAGTTCGTCGCCGGTCAGCAGGAACGATTCGGCGGGGACGGCGAGGAAGTCGGCAGCCTGGTGCTGAGCCTGCCATTCGAAGACGTCGGGGGAATCGAGGTCGGCAGCGCGAGTCAGTTTCAGACTCCCGAAGCCTCCAAGACTTCGGGAGTCTTGACCGGTCACAATCGCGTCCAGACGCCGGAAACCAATGGCGACGGAGCGCACGCGGTTGGTTCGCTCGCGCAACACCGTCTCGAACGGCGCGGGCCAGCGGAGGTGCAAGCCGGCGCCGAGCGTTGTGTGGTATCGCCCGCAGCGCAGCACGAGGGCTTGTTCGTCTTCGGTCAGCAACACGAAATTCGACGAGAACCACCACACGCCCGCCGCGGCCGCGGCCAGCCTCAAGCCGGTGCGCCAGTGGTCGAGCACCAGGTAGACCAGCCGCGAGGGCGAAAACGTTTCAGACAGCCATTCGCCGGCGGCGGCGAGACGGTTTGTCGCGCGACCGAGGTTGGTTTCGTTCCAGCCTTCAAACCAAAGCAGCCGCAGCGCGTTCAGCATCACGGCGACGGAGGAGAATTCGTGGAAGATCGCGCCGCCGACGGGATTGAGCACGCCCCACGCACACAGGATCACGCCGAGCGCGTTCATCCCGAAAGCGAACACGACGATGCTTTGCTTGATGACCCGCACCGTCTGCTGGGACAGGCGACGCAACCCCGGCAGCGGTGCCAGCGGGTCGCCCAGCAGCAGGATGTCCCCCGCTTCTGCGGCCAGGTCGCTGCCGACGTTGCCGAGTGCGATGCCGACCGTGGCGATCGCGATCGCCGGTGCGTCGTTCACGCCGTCGCCGACCATCGCCACGCGCCGACCCGCCGCAACTTGATCTTCCACCCAGCGGGCCTTGTCGGCCGGCAGCAGTTCCGCGTGCAGTTCATCGAGTCCGCCGACGACTGTAGCCGTTGCGTTGGCCGACGCCGTGCGATCGCCCGTCAGCATGGCGAGGCGTTGGATGCCGTCGGCTCGGAGTTGGCGGAGCACGGCCGCGGATTCCGCTCGGATTGTGTCGCGGACTCCGATCAGGCCGATGATTTCTCCCCTCGCCCCCGCAGGGGGCGAGGGTTCTTGGCGGGAGGTGAGGGGCGGGCGTGTCGAATCCGTCGCTCCCCTCGCCCCCGCAGGGGGCGAGGGGTTGGGGGTGAGGGGCGGGCGTCTCTGGGCTTCGCTTGCAAGCAGCGTCGGTGATCGCTCGGCCCCCTCACCCCGGCCTTCTCCCCCAGGGGGGAGAGGGAGAAGGAGCGCCACCAGCAACGATGTTTGGCCGGCGTCGTCAAGGTCCGCCAGCCGTCGTTCCCATTCGTCGGAAATCGCGACGCCGTACGATTCGATCAGGCGCGGGTTGCCGACGAGGACCGTCACGATCGTGTCCGGCTCGGCGGGAGCCTCGCCCTCCCGGAACGGTTCGCCCTTCCGGTCTGGACGGGCAAGAGTGCCCATCCTACATGCGGTTTCACCCTCCCACAACCACGGGCCGATCGCCGACGCGCGGAGACGGGTGACGACGCCGGTACCGGGTTGGGCGGTGAATTCGGTCGCGGCAGGAACGACGACGTTGCGCGATTCGGCTTCGCGCACGAGCAGGCGGGCGATCAGGTGTTCGCTTGGTTTTTCGGCGGCAGCGGCGATTCGCAGCAATTCGGTTTCGTCGAGGCTGGGGCGTGGGAGGATGCTGGCAACTTGAAGCTGTCCGCGCGTCAACGTGCCGGTCTTGTCGAAGGCGAACGTGTCGATCGTGGCCAGCCGCTCCAACGCGGCGGCACCTTTGATGACGACTCCGCGCCGAGCCAGCCACGCCAGCGCGGCCATCACGGCGGACGGCGTCGCGAGAACCAACGGGCAGGGGCAGGCGACCACGAGCACACCGAGCGCGGGCATCCAGCCGGCGGACCAGGTGCCGGTTTTGATTCGCCAGCCGAACATCGTCAGCGCGGCGGCTGCCAGCACGACGGGCAAGAAGTATCGAGCCAGCCGGTCGGCCGTGCGTTCAATCGGAGCCTTGCGCGTGGTCGCTTCGCGCACGAGACGGATCACCTGACCAAACGTCGTCGCGTCGCCGACCTTTTCGACGCCGATCGTCAGCCAGCCGAATTGATTCAGCGTCCCCGCGAAGACTCGACCTCCGACCTCTTTCTCGACCGGCAAGCTCTCGCCGGTCAGAGCGCTTTCGTCCACCGCCGAGCGACCGGATTCCACCAGCCCATCGACGGGGATTCGTTCGCCGGGCCGGACCACGACCGTTTCGCCCACGGCCACCTCGCGCACCGGCACATCCAGCTCACGGCCGTCTCGGAGGACATGTGCGATCGACGGGCAATGCTGGATGATCCGACGGATGGCTCGGGCGGCGCTATCGACCGTGTAGCCTTCGATGCTCTCGCCAACGAGCGCGATCAGCACCACGAGCGCGGCGACGGTGTGTTCTCCGAGCAGGATCGCGGCCAGGCAGGCAATCGTCAGGGCGAGGTCCGCCCCCACGCGACCGGAGAAGAGTCCTTCGAGGGTCTGGTACAGAATCCGAGCCCCTCCGGCGACCGCGGCCAGCAGGGCGAGGCGGAAACCGAGCGGAGACCGGTACGCCTGCCAGGCAGGATTGTCGGCCCAGGCGATCGCGAGATCTGCCAACAGGAGGCCCCCGACGAGCGCCGAGAGAAAGTAGATCGGCGCGGCGGTCGGACGACTTCCGACCCCCTGCTCGCCAGCAGTCGCATCGCACGGCGATTCATCATCAAAATAGTGCAGGGCCGATTCGGGAACGTAATGCATGGCATCATGCTAACCCGACCGCTGACCCGAGGCTAGTCGGTGAAACCGTGGAGTTGCCAATCGCCCAACCGGGCGACGGTTTTGAATCTCGCACGCGATTTGTGTACGCTGCGTCCGATCGCCGATGCTTCGATGCGAACGTGAGCCGCGCCGGGGTGGTATCGCGAATCCCAAAAGTGATGTCTAAAATCCGAAGTTCCAGGTCAGATCACTCTCACTGCCGCCCAATCGTTCAATGCCCATCCTTGAAATCCGACGATCATCAGGAAAGAAAGAGACACGAGAACTGGTCGCCGGCACGCCGCTGCTGATTGGTCAGCAGGTGATGTGCGACATCCGGGTGGAAGGCAGCGGCGTTGCGCCAGTGCATTGCCGGATCAGCCTGGGGGCAAAGGGATTTGAAGTGGCGGCGGCGACACCGGCCGGCGTGTGGCGCAACGGCAAATTGGTCGCGAGCGCGCGCATGAAACCGGGCGACACGCTGCGGGTCGGTGACGCGGAAATCGTGTTCGATCCGGCGCCGCCTCCGCCGCCCGCTCCCAAGCGCAACGACGTCACGGAGGATCTCGAAATCGTTTCGATGGACAACATCCCTCTGGCGCCGACTGAAGAACCGCCGCCGCGCCGCAAGGCGCCGGCTCCGGTCGAGGAGGAGGAATTCGATGACGGCCCGCGGCTCGACGCGCTGCTCGAAGATGAAGAAGCGGCGCCGCGTCCGTCGCCAACATTGCTTCCGCGGCTGACCAGTTCCGACGCCCTCCCGGCGCGCGATTTCGAAGAACAACCTGCCAGCGAGACGAAACCGTCGTCGCGGCGCACGGCTTACGAAGACGAAACGCGCGGCCCGGGCTGGTGGCGAGGTCTCAGATCCCGCGTCGGTGCTGGACCGACGCGCCCTGGCGAAGAGGCGATGACGAAGTCTCCGCTCGTGTTGTTGTTGTCCGGCGGAGCCGTCTTGATGGCGCTTCTGGCTGGGATCATCTGGTTCATTCTGGTCCGAGAGGCCACTGAGAAGCAATTCAAGCTGGCCATGGATGCGAAAGAGGCCGGCACGTTTAACGAGGCCATCCCAAAACTCGAAGCCTTCGTGAAGGAACATCCTCACCACTCGCATGCGCAAGAGGCCAAGCTCGCGCTGGCCACGGCGAAAGTGGAACAGTACACGAGCGGTGCGTCTCCCAACTGGGAGGAGGGTCTGAAGGCTCTCAACGATTACATCACGTTCTACCGTGACTCGAACGACTTCAAGGACGACCAGTCGCCGCCGCGTCTGTTTTTGTCGAAGGCGGCGAGTGATCTCGCGATGGGAGCGGCCAAACGAATTGTGACAGACCGCAAGCGGGCGATGCTGGACATTGTTGCCGAAGCGGGGAAGCTGGTCGAACTCTACCGGCCCGATGACGACTTGAAGAAGCAGTTCACGGACGATCTGGCGGCAGCCATGCGTGCGGCCGAGGCGGCCGTTATCGAACAGGAAACGCTGGACGATGCGCTGTCGAAGATCGACGATGCCGTGGCCACGGCCGATCCCGTCCCTGCACTCGACGCACGCCGCCGGTTGCTCGACCGGTATCCCAACCTGTTTGCGAACCGCGATCTGACCAGGCGGTTCGAGAAAGTGTTGAAGCTGGAGCAGGAACGCGTGCTCCGCGACGAGACGGTGCAAGCAGCCGAGACGAAAGATCGGGATCAGGCGACGGCACCCGCAGTCACGCTACTGCGTCGCACGCGGGCGCGAAGCGACGAAACGCCGTCGGGGAAAACCGTGTTCGCGCTCGGGCAGGATTCGTGCTTCGGATTCGATTCGACGACGGGTGACCCGAAATGGCGGCGTCCGCTCGGCCTCGACCCGCCGTTCTTTCCCATCGTCGTGAACACGACCGTCCCCGGCCTGCTCATGTTCGACTCGCGGCACAACGACCTGATCCTCGTGCACCAACACACCGGAGCACTCGTCTGGCGTCAGTCGCTGGGCGACCCACCGTCGGGCCGACCGCTTGTCCACGAGGGGCAGATCTTCCAGCCCACGTCGGGCGCGAAGTTGCTGCAGATCGATTTGGACTCTGGAAAGATTCACGCGCGGCTCACGTTTCCCCAGAAACTCGCGTCCACGCCGGTGCTGTCGGAATCGAAGAACCATCTCTACGTGGCCGGGCATCAGGCCATCGTGTACGTGCTCACGCGGAGGCCACTTGGCTGCGTCGCCATTTTCGATCTCGGCCACGCACCCGGCTCCATCCAGGCACCACTGCTCGCGATGGGACGATACATTCTGATTGCCGAGAACGACCGGTTGAATTCATCCCGTTTGCGGTTGTTGGACACACAACCAAAGGAAGACAAACCCGCCGTCGTCGGCGATGCGCGGATTGACGGTCAGACGCGCGAAGAGCCGGTTGTGCGGGGCAAGCAGCTATTCGTGCCGTCCGGAGAGGAGCGGATCACGGCGTTCACGGTCTCGGAGGGAGACTCGCAAAAAGTGCTGACGCGAGTGGCCGCGTTTCAATCGCCGAAGCCGCAGGGGGGGCGGATCTTCCTCTCGACCGGGCCTGACGACCAGTTCTGGATGGCCAGCAGTTCGGTACGCAAGTTCAAATTGATGACCGACCGGATCGCTCCCGACAAGGAAGCGATCACGTCGGGAGTGAGTTCGCAGCCGATGCAAGCCATGGGCAGCGCGTTGTTCATCGGTCGCCGATCCCTGTTCAGTCGCGCGGTCTCGTTCACGTCGGTCGATCGCGACAGCATGAACGGACAATGGCAGGCGACGTTTGGCGGACGGATTCTGGAATGCACCGGCCCCAGCCCGACCGACGGATCGATTGTTTGCGTGACCGAAGCCGGCGACCTGTTCCGAATCGTGCCGGGCAAGTTGCCGGCGATCGGGAACGCGTTTGACCTGCAATCGATCGGCCAGCTCAATCCGCCGGAGGGGCTGACCGATGGTCTGCAGGCCAAACTGCTCGCCGATGGCCGAGTGGTCGTCCACTGTGGCGAACCCGAGCCGCACATGTGGGTGGTCAACACGGAAGGAAACATTTCGCTCAACAGGCCGCTCGAACCCAAATCGCCGCTGCAGACTCATCCGCTGCCGTTGTCGGGGGGTTGGGTGATGCCGGTCCCCGGGCGATTGCAGATCACGGGGAAGTCGGGAACAAAACCGTTCGAGGACTTTCTGGCTCCGCTCGGCGGCAAGGATCCTCTGCGCTGGTTGCAAGTCGCCGGGTTGGACGACAAACAGCTCGTCGTGCTGACAGAAAACTCGCGACTGGCCCGCCTTCAGGTTCGCACCGATCCGGTCCCGCACCTCGCCGAAGCGTCTCAAGTGACGATCGGCCATCCGGTCGATGTGGACGTGCTGGTCGATCGCGGTCGAATTATCGTGGCGGATTCGAAAGGTCGCGTCTTGCAGTTGGACGGCGCTTCGCTGGAGACGCAGGCCGAGGCACCGCTCGACAAGCCCGCCAGTCAGGCTCCGTGGCTGGTGAACGAGCGGGTGTTCGTCGAATCAGGCCGCGATCAACTGGTGTCGTGCGATCCCGCCAACAAACTGGCCGCCGAATGGAAGCTGCCTCTCGGCGGAGTGTCCCTCGCCGGTCCACCGCTCGTGTGGAAGGATCAGTTGGTGATCGCGCTGCGCGATGGTCAAGTCTGGCAGGTCGATCCCAAAACGGGAGAGAAACGCGCGAGTCTGCACGTGGGACAAGCGCTCGCCTTCGGACCACGATCCCTCGGCGAGGCGATTCTCGTGGGGACTCTCGATGGCAGTCTGCTGTCCGTCCAGTCGCTCCTCGGAGGGAAGTAAAATGCAATCACCTCGCGAATGGTTTGGCAAAGCCTACCCGAATTGTGAGACACGGCAGTTTCACACGGGAACCATGGAAAACGTCACCGGCACCTTGGGTTTCTTCCGTGCTGCCGTGGCCTTGTTGATTTCATGCGTTGTTTGCCTGCAACCGCCGCTAGTTTGCGCCCAAGGGAACGCCAACCAGCGCAACGCCAACTCACAGCGTAATGCCAACGCTGGTGATGGTGCCACCACTAACGCCGGAGCTGCGAACGCCGGGGCCGCTCAGCAAAACCAACCAGCCGAGCAACCCAAGTCCGATGACGCGCCCACCGAGCCCAAGGAAGAAGAGCAGAGGGAACTGCCGACGATCGATCAAATGGAATTGCCCAGCATGGCCGACCTGCTCAAGGGGCCGGCAATTACCTGGGTCGTGCTCAAGAACAAGAAGGTCATCGTCTGCGAACCGGTCATTCCACGTCCCAACACGATCGACGCAATGAACGCAAGGATCAAAGCCAGTGGGCGAACCGGCGGCCAGCGGTCTCCCGACGAACCGACAGACGCCGAGGAGGCGCGACAGTGGCGCAGGAATCTCCCGTACCTTCAGCTCACGTTGTTGGAGGGTGAAGAGCGCGAGTACCGGCTCCACATGCGTTTCGTCCAGGAAATCGTGCATTGGGAGGACATGATGCTGCGGCGGATCGACGCCTTGCTCGACGAGAGGAAGATCCGCGAAGCCTTCGAGTTGCTCAACGCGTTTTATCAATACATCCAGATGCCAGACTGGCCGGGCGCCGGACAGCGACAGGAGCGGATCATCTTCACTCAAGCCAGCGAGAAGTTCGAGCAGGGGGCCCTCGAGGAGGCGCTCGCGTTGCTCGAGGAACTGCACGAGCGAAACAAGACGTATCCGGGACTGACGGCCGAGATGGGTGTGGTCGTGGACCGGCTGATTACGGAATCGGATCCCGACAAGGATCCACGCCGGGTGCGATTCTACCTTAAACGCCTGTCCACTCGCGAACCGGCACACCCCGTGGTCGCACGCTGGACGAAACTGGTATCAGAAAAAGGGACGGGCCTGCTCAACCAGGCGGTGGCCGCGGAACGAAAACAGCAGTTGGATGCGGCTTGGGACCTGATCGAGCAGGTGCAGCTTCTGTATCCGGAAGCCCCGAATCTGACGCCGATCGCGCGGCGGATTGGCAGCCGGTTCCAGCGGCTGCGCGTCGGCGTGTTGCAGCTTCCGGGGGAGGACGTCGCGTCGTGGCTCACCCACGGATCGGCCGCCGACCGTCAGCGGCAGCTCACGTCGCGGCAGATCTTCTTCCTTTCCCACTTCGAAGACAAAACTGTCCGCTACCGATCGCCGTTCTTCGAAGAGTGGGAGCCGTCGGAACTCGGTCACAACGTCGTGTTCCGGCTGCGCACCAGGCCGCAACCGTGGGATTCGCAACCGGCGTCCACGGCCACACCGCTGGCCCTCACGCTCGCCGCCCGCATTGATCCCGACCATCCCGATTTTGACGAGCGATTGGCGAGCTACGTCGATGGCGTGCGCATGCCGTCGCCTTTCGAGCTGCAAGTTCACTTTGTGCGCGTGCCGCCACGCACCGAGGCGTTGTTCAATTTTTCGCTCAACATGGCGGCGCAGTTTGATCTCGACGAACCCGCGACGACGACCGCATCGGCATCGACCGCCGACACCGCTTCCACCGGAAGCGCATCGCCGTCGGGCGACGAAAGTCGAACAGCGGCGCCGGGAGCAAGCAGCGCAAACGAGCCAGCCGCTGGCGTGCCGGCCGCGACGCCGGGCAGTCGAGTTTCGACTGGTCCGACGTACCCGTTTGCGATCCACCGTTCCGAGCCGGACAGACTCATCTACCGTCGAACGATTCCAGAACCGGAGTTGGCCAACGAATACCACGTCGCCGAGGTGATTGAGCAGCGCTATCCGAACAACGACAAGGCCGCGCAGGGTTTGCTCCGAGGCGATATCGCGATGCTCCCGACCGTTCGGCCGTGGGAAGTCGCCAAACTGGAGTCGGACGGGCGGTTCTTCGTTCAGCCCTACGCGGTGCCGATCACGCATCTGCTGCAGTTCAACCCGCGCAGCAAACCCACCGGCAACCGTACGCTGCGGCGAGCCTTGGTTTACTCGCTCAATCGGAAGCTGGTGTTCGAAGACGTGATCGTCCGGGCCGCGGCCGACAAGTCCGAACGCCTCGGCCGGCTGACTTCGGCGCCGTTTCCGACGACGAGCTATGCCTACGCAACGACGGTGGAGCCGCATAAGTACGACCCGGCGCTCGCCATGGCCCTGTCGGTGGGGGCGAAGAAGGAACTTGGAGGGGAGATCCCAACGTTGAAAATGATCTGCTCGGCCGACCCCGTTCAGCGTCAGGCCGCTCAAATCTTGGTCGATCAGTGGAAACGAGTGCGATTGACGGTGGAACTGATTCCTCCGCCGGCACCGAACGGCCTCGGATCGAATCCTGGTGGGACCGACTGGGACATCGCCTACCGCACGGTGTCGTTGGCCGAACCGCTTACCGAACTTTGGTCGTGCCTGACGCTGGGAGCCGGCAGCAATGCCGAATCGCTGACGCTGTTGCCCAGCTGGTTGCGTCACGAACTACTGACCCTGGACCGGGCCGGAGACTGGGACACCGCCGAGCGGCTTCTCAAAAACCTGCATCGTCACCTGTGGGCCGAAGTGCAGGTCATCCCGCTGTGGGAGGTGAACGAGTTTCTCGTCTACCGCAAAAACATCCGCGGGCTGTCGGCTCAGCCGATGTTCACGTACCAGGGCGTCGAACGGTGGAGGGTGGAACCGTGAGAACCTCGTGGATCGTGAATCGTGGTTCGTGGATCGGCGGCGTTGCCGTCGGGCTGGCGATCACTTTGCTGAGCCTGATGGCTGACGCGCGATCGCACGGAGCGGACGAGCCGGCTCCGAAGGCGGAGGCGAACGCGCCGGAAGCGGCCACGAGCGACGCGGCGCCAGCGGCAAAGGATCCTCCAACGGCGATTCCGTCGTCGGCGGAAACACCGCCGTCGGGCGAACAACCCGCACCGGCTGATGCGGCGCCGGCCGAGGTCAAGCTGCCGGAACCAAACCCGGTCGCGTGGGAGTTGCGTCCGTACCATTGCCGCGTGTCAGTCTTCTTTGGCAACGACGCGGAACTGCCTGCCGCGTCTCGTGCCGAAGTCACGCGCGAACTCGCTGCGTGCGTGGACCGGTTTCTTGGAGAACTCTGGTCGGCTGAGGTGACCGAGGAGGAGTGGCTACATCCAGCGACGGAGACTGGACTCCGGCGGATCGATGCCTCCACCCTCCCGGCGGAACTCACATCGTCCGACCTCGACAAGCTGTTCCTGCTCACGGTGGAATCACGCGGCGGTGCGTACCGCGTGGCAGGCCGCGAATGGGATGCCACGGCGAAACGCCTCGACGTGCCGCTGTCGCGCACCGTCGTTGAGCGAATTGATCTTCCAGGCGAGCTGTTCGCGCTGCTGCGCGACTTGTTCCAACCGATCTGCCAATTGGAATCGAAAGACAAGCAGACTCAATCAGTCACTGTCACGCTTCGCGGTGGACACCTGCGTCCGAGCGATCCCGATTGTTTTCCGTTGCGTGAAGGGCAGTTCCTGCAGCCGATTTACCGGATTTTGAATCGCGACCTCGTGCCCGATCGGCTGCAGTTCGTTCCGTGGACGCTGATCCACATTGACCAGGTCGATCGGGCCACTGGGACCGGCCGGATCATTTCGGGATTGCGGACCCCGCTGGCAACCAAACGCAAGCGACGGTTCGAACCGTTGGCGATCGCGCTTCGACATCAAGCCAACGCCAGCGACGTGACTTTGCTCAGCCGACCGCCCGATACGCGTCCGCTCGTCAGTCTCGAAGTCGACGTGCTCCCCGCGAAGGAACCGGTGATCAAGGAAGGCGAACCGCCTCCGCCGCCGCTTCAGAAGCTGTACTCGAACCGCCGTGGTTCGTTCACGATCGCCGCGATCCCGGACAATCCGTACGTCTGGCTGCGCGTTCGCAGCGGCTCTCATGTTCTTGCCCGCTTGCCGTTCGTGCCGGGATTGGCGCAGACGGTCACCGCGGAGTTGCCGGACGATTCGGTGCGGCTATCCGTCGAGGGATCGGTGTCGCTGATTCAGGCCGACCTCGTGGACCTGGTCGCTCGTCGTGCATTGCTGATGGCCACAGCGAAGAAATACTCGAAGGAAAAGAAATGGGAGAACGCGGACGCGGCGCTCAAGCAAATCAAGCAGTTGCCGTCGTTGGAGTCGTTCAATCGTGACTTGCTGGCCGTGCGGCAAACGTCCATTGATGCGGCTCGTCGCCAGAAAGACGGCGCCACGGAATTGCGTATCAAAAAGCTGTGCGATGAAACATCGGACCTGATCAAGCACTACCTCGACAACGAAAAGGTGCTGGCTCTGGTCGAGGAAGTCGATGAGCTCAAGCGTGTGGACGCCGAAGAACAGGCCGACCTGAAGAAGCTCGAAGACCGCGAAAAACGCCGCCGACCGTGACCATCGTCGTAGGCCCACTCCGTGTGCCGCTCTCAACTCGGTTCGCAGCGACGACGGCACACGGAGTGTGCCTACGACCATGCTGCGATTCGTCCGCTGCAACCGGTAAAATCGTTCAAGTCTCCCCAGCTTGCCACCCGATTTAACGGCAGGGAGCGATGTCGCTGACCGAAACGGATTTCGTCTGGACTGGGTGCGCCGCCGGAAAATGCTCGGGACATCAACGCGGTCACGATTCGTGCGCTCGTGGCTTCTGAGCGCGAGCGGACTGCTGTGTGCGATCGGTGGCTGCAATCGAGCGCACTATCGAGAGCAAGCTGACTACGAAGTCGCATCCGCGATCGCCGAGAAATCCGCCGATCCGCGCTGGGACGTGCAGTATTCGACGATCACACCTGCGGAGGATTCGCGGCTGTTCGATCCGTTCGCCGCCGACTGCCCGCCGATGCCGCCGGACGACCCGACGGCTCACGAGTTGATGCACTGCGTGGACGGCAAGCGCGGCTGGCCGCAGTGGCATCAGAACGGCGATGCGTCGGAAGTGGACGCGCAGACCTGGCGGCAGTATCTGCCGTACGACGAAGCGGGCGTCGTGGTGCTTGACCTGCCCCGCGCGATGCGGATCGCGCGACGGAACTCGCGCGACTACCAGCGAGAGCTTGAGGATCTCTACCTCTCCGCGCTCGATGTGACTTTCGAGCGGTTCCGTTTTGATACGCAATACTTCGCGCGGAACGCGACGTTTTTCACGGCGGATGGTCCCGACCGGTCGGGCGGCGGCGGGCGCTTGTCCAGCCAACTAAGCAATGAAGCCACCGCCGAGTTGCATCGGCTGACCGCCACGGGAGGCGAACTGGTGGCCGGGCTGGCGAACTCGATTCTCTGGCAGTTCGTGGGACCAGACACAAACTCGTACAACACGCTCCTCGATTTCAGTTTCGTGCAGCCGCTACTGCGGTTTGGCGGGCAGGCCCGCGTGCTGGCGCGGCTGACGCAGGCGGAGCGAGACCTGTTGGCGAACGTGCGTCAGATGCAACAGTTTCAGCAGGGTTTCTACGTGGATTTGGTCACCGGGCACAACGGCGGAGAAGGTCCGAACCGGCGCGGGCCGGTCGGTGCCAGCGGTCTCGGATTGATTGCCGGGCCGCCGTCCGGTCGCACCGGCTCGCCCGATGCCGGCGGATATCTCGGCCTCGTGCAGGAACTCCAGCAGATCCGCAACCTCGAAGCCAACGTCGCGGCGCTGCGCGACAGTCTGACGCTGCTCAGCGTGCTGTTCGATGCGGGTCGGATTGCGAACCGGCTGCAGGTGGACCAGGCTCGGCAGTCGTTGTACCGGGGCGAGGCCGGGCTGTTGACGACGAAAGCCGCTTTCCAGACGCGATTGGACGACTACAAAATCCAGTTGGGTTTGCCCCCCGATCTACCGGTGAAAATTCAGGACCCGCGTCTCGATCAGTTTCAGTTGAACGATCGCGAAACGCTCTCGCTGCAGATGCAAGTCGGATCGGTGCTGGAGGACCTGCGGAATCCGGAGCGGATCGCGGACGAAGCTGTGCTGCGACAGAAGCTCGATCAACTCGTCGCGCTGCGGCGGCCGGTGATCGAGCGCGTGCTGGCATTGAGCACGGAACTGGAACGCCTGGACACGCGGTTGCCGACACGCTTCGAGCGGCTGGGGGACTTGCAGCAGCGTCCCGAATTGCAGAGCGGGCAGGTCGATCGGTTGATCTTCGCCGAGGAGACGCTGCAAACGCGGGTCAATCGGTTGCACTCGGACGTGCCGATGCTGACGAAGGAGTTCGGGGCGATCTTCGACGAGCTGCGCGACATCGGCGTCAAGCTCGAGTCGCTGGAGCTCGATCCCACGCGGCGGAAGTGTGTGAACCTGACGTCCGAACTCTCCAGCCTGCTCCTGGCTCTGTCGCTCAACCACGGAGCCGCGCGGTTGGAGCTCCTCGAACTGCTCCCGATCCGGCTCGATTCGGCCACCGCGCTGGAGATCGCTCGCGAGAACCGTCTCGATTGGATGAACGCTCGCGCCCGGCTGGTCGATACCTGGCGCGTGATCGAATTTAATGCCAACGCCCTGCAGAGCGGACTCGACATTGTGTTCTCGGGCGACCTTGGCACGATCGGCGACGACCCGACGCGGTTCCGCGGCACCACGGGTCGACTGCGAGCTGGCGTGGAGTTCGATTCACCTCTGACGCGACTCGTCGAACGCAACGCCTACCGGGAGTCGTTAATCGAATACCAGCGCGCCCGGCGCGACTACATGCTGTTCGAGGACCGGATCAACCAGAGCCTGCGGAACACGCTGCGTGTGATCGATCTCAGTCAGATCAATTTCGAAATCTCCCGGGCTTCGATCTACGTCTCGTTCTCGCAGGTCGATCTGTCGCGACTGCGGCTGAGTCAACCCGTGAAACCGAACGAGCCGGCGCAGGTCAGTCCGACGACGGCGCGCGATCTCCTGTCTGCGCTGAATGACCTGCTGAATTCGCAAAACGACCTCCTCAACATCTGGGTGAATTACGAAGTGCTGCGAATGCTGCTCTCGTTCGAACTCGGCGTGATGCAGCTTGACGGCGAAGGGCTGTGGGTTGACCCCGGCGTTCCCGCATCGTCGCTGCCGGGAGGTGCCTCACCTGTGCCACCAACTCCTGCACCGTTAGAACCGGCAAAGCCGTCGAGCGGCGTGTCGTAGGCCGGTTCTTCAAGTCGTCCCAGCCCGTTCGTCCAGTGACTGGGTGATCGGTTTGAAATACCGTCCTACGGCTGGCGACATGTGGTCGGACAAGCCGATACCAGTACGTGCCCGAGACCACACGCGGCTCATCCAACTTTGACGGATTTCATTGCTTGCGTGTCACTTCGGGATGACACCGCCAGCGTCACCCGCTACGATGCACCCGCCCGGATGACCGGGAACCTGCCACTCCGCCCACCTGCATCCCTACCAAGCTGCCTGCCCGGAACTCGATCTGGATTCCCAACGTTTCCCACCGAAACGAGGTACCCACCATGTTCGAACATTCGGTCGCTCGACAAAGTCGCATCGTTCTCCCATCCGCGTCCTGCAGTTGCGGGACGGGAACGGCGTTCGGCCGCGTGGTGCCGTCCCATCGCCGTGGGATTAGCCTGCGAGTCGTCCTCGTTGGCATGGCCTTGCTGGGTGCAATCGGGATCACGGCGGCGGTTGTCTTCAAACCGCGACACGGATCGGGGGTCGGCAGCGCAGAAGTCCTGACGGCGCCGGTCGCCGTGGGTCGGTTTGTCCATGAAGTCGTTGAAGCGGGCGAAGTGGAGAGTTCGAGCAATGTCGAAGTGCGGTGCGAGGTGCAGTCGCGGAACGCGAGCGGCACGGCCATTCTCGAGATCGTCCTCGAAGGGACGTACGTGCAGAAGGGGGACTTCCTCGCACGGCTGGACGATTCGGCGTTGCAGAGTGAACTGTTGCAACAGCAGCTTGCGTGCAACTCGAGCGAAACGCTGGTCGTGCAGTCCGAGAATGAACTCGACGCCGCCAAGCTGTCGCTGCAGGAGTACGAATCGGGGACGTTCCGTCAGGAAGTGGAGTTGCAGGAGAGTCTGGTGTTTGTCGCCGAGGAAAACGTGAGGCGGGCGGAGGAGTATCTGCGGTACAGCGAGAAGCTGGCGGCTCGCGGATACGTCACGGAGATTCAACTCGAAGCGGATCGGTTTGCCGTCGAGAAGGCCCGCAAGGAACTTGACGTTGCCAAGTCGAAGCTCGATGTGCTCAAGTCGTACACCAAGACGCGGATGATCAACCGGCTGCAAGCGGACATCCGGATCGCCGAATCGAAGCTGCAATCGCTGGAGAGCAGCCACAAGCTCGACGTGTCGAAGTTGGAGAACCTCCGGCAGCAGCTTGAAAAGTGTGTCATCCGAGCGCCGGCAAACGGTCAGGTTGTGTACGCGAACGATGTTCGCACGCGCGGAGCAAACACCGACATCGCGATCGCGGAGGGCCGGTTGGTGCGCGAACGACAGGTGATGTTCCGGCTTCCCGACCCGAAGCGCATGCAGGTCCTTGCAAAAATCAACGAGTCGCGGATCGAGCGGGTGAAAGCCGGGATGCCCGCGAAGCTGACGCTTGACGCGCTCTCGGACATGGTGCTCGAGGGCACCGTCCGCGCGGTCAGCGACTTCCCGCTGCCGAACAACAATGTCTACAACACGACGAAGGAATACGCGGCGATCGTCGAGATTCACGACCCGCCGCAGGCGGTCCGGCCGGGAATGACGGCCGAGGTCGCGATTCAGGTCGAGCAGCTTGATGACGCGCTGCAGGTGCCGCTGCAGGCGCTGCTGCCGCCTCGTGAGGGCCATCACTTCTGCCTCGTTCAGCAAGGTGACGGTGAACTCGAAGTCCGCGAGGTGCATCTCGGCCCGCTCAACGAAAAGACCGTGGTGATTCGCGATGGGCTGACGAACGACGACGTCGTCGTTCTGAATCCACGGGCGTTCGAGGATGAGATCGCATACCCCACCGTAACAAACGAGGCTCCGGTCGTAGCCGCGCAGCCGGCCGAATCGGCCGCGGCGCCGGAATCGAAGACCGTCTCGCGGCCGGAGAACAACCCGCAGGTCACCGGCGGCGCTGGGTGAGGAGATCATTGCGTCGTGTCAGGCCCGGCAACACTGGAACGCTCGCAGCTTACCGACTCCGCGACCCGTCACCCGGAGCGGCTGGCGGTGCGGATCCGTGACCTTCGCAAGGATTACGAACTCGGCGATGAAATCGTTCGCGCGCTGCACGGCATCAACCTGGACGTGCCCGAGGGGGATTATGTCGCGATCATGGGGCCGTCGGGTTCGGGCAAGAGCACGCTCCTGAACCTTCTTGGATGCCTCGACAAGCCGACTTCGGGGGAGTACTTCCTAGGCGACGAAAACGTTGCCGCGCTGGATGATCTGCAGCTTTCGGCGATCCGCGCGTCGCGAATCGGATTCGTATTTCAATCGTACAACCTGATCCCGCAGCTGACGGTGCTCGAGAACATCGAGCTGCCGCTGACGTATCGCGGTGGCGTGACATCGGCGGAGTTGCATTGCGTTCGTGAGTTGGCAGACCTCGTGGGGTTGGGACATCGGCTCGGCCATCGGGCGACTCAGCTTTCCGGCGGTCAGCAGCAGCGGGTTGGGATCGCACGGAGCCTCGTCAACGACCCAAAATTCATCCTTGCGGACGAGCCGACCGGCAACCTGGACTCCGGCACCACGGCCGAGATTCTCGATCTGCTCGACACGCTTAACGCCGAGGGGAAGACGATCATCCTCGTCACGCACGAGGAGGACGTGGCGCGACGGGCACGGCGGATCATTCGGTTGCGAGACGGCGAGATTGTGGCGGATGAACGAACGGGACGAGAGCTTTTGTTCCCTCTCCCTTCCGGGGGAGAGGGTCGGGGTGAGGGGGCCACGCGGTCAATGGCCTTCGATGCGGAAGAGCTGCAAGAGACGCCCGGCCCCCTCACCCCCAACCCCTCTCCCCCAAAGGGGCGAGGGGAGACGAATACTGTTGGCATCCGGCTACCGTTCCGCAGTCTGCGGACTGGCTTCAAAAGTTTGAAGTTGCATCCGCTGCGGGCACTGCTCACGGTGCTTGGCATTTTCATCGGCGTGGCCAGTGTGGTTTGGTTGCTGGCCATCGGCGAAGGGATCAGCGCGAAGGCTCAGGAACAGATCGCGGGGATGGGGACGAGCAACATTCTTGTCCGGTCGATGCAACCGTCGCGCGACAAGTATCCCAACTACCGGGGCAACGGGCCGTACGGCATCACGCGCGACGATTGCGAGCTGCTGCGGCAGACGATCCCGTCGGTTCGTCGCATCGCGCCGACTCGCGAGTCGCGAGAGCGGAGCGCACGGCATCGGGATCACGTGGTGACCGCGGAGATTCTCGGATGCACCTTGGATTTCATGGACCTGTACCAGTTGCAACTGGCAGCCGGCCGATTCCTCACCGAGTTGGATGGAGAAACGGAGCAGACGGTGTGCGTGCTGAGTCAGGAGATCGTGGACAAGTTGTTTCCCGCGGAGGACCCACTGGGAAAATCGGTTCGAGTTGGCGAGGAGTACCTGCGGGTGGTGGGCGTGGTCAAGCCGCGCGAGCGGTTCGAGGGGATTCGGAATGCCGTCCGCAGCCAGGATTTCGGCGACAACTTGTACATTCCGATCACGACCTACTGGCGACGGTTCGGGGATTCCTACGGTACGACGCGGCCGGGGTCGATGACCGTCAGCGGCGTCACGCTGATGGTCCACGATCAGACGCAGGTGCTCCAGACATCGGAACTCATCAAGCAGACGCTGGCCGAGCGGCATCCGTTCGAGGACCACGTCGTCACCGTACCGCTGGAGCTGCTCGAACAGGCGCGAACCACACGGCTGATGTTCATTGCGCTCATGGGATTGATCGCCGCCATTTCGCTGGTGGTCGGCGGGATCGGGATCATGAACATCATGCTCGCCACGGTGACGGAGCGGACGCGCGAGATCGGCATCCGGCGCGCGCTGGGCGCAAACCGCGGCGACATCATCCGCCAATTCCTGACCGAGACCGTGGTCTTGTCCGTGACGGGTGGCATCACGGGCATCCTCGGCGGGTTGACGTGCGGCCCGCTTCTGGCCGGAACACGCTGGTTGCTGCAATCCGGCTTCCCAAACGCCGTCGCGGCGATGCCGGAGGTGATGCGCACCGTGACACCGATCATCGTGCCTTGGTCGATCCCGCTGGCGTTCGGCATCTCCGTCGCTGTCGGCGTGATTTTCGGTCTGTATCCCGCCCGCCGAGCGGCTGCGATGGATCCGATTGAGGCGCTGCGCTATGTGGCATGATCGCTGGAAACCACCGGTCTTGTCGACGCACGCCGGAGGTGCATCGGACTTGTCTTTGTGAGACCCTTGTCGATAATGACCGCACCATGTCGTTGAAAAGGGCGTTTTGTATGCCATCTCGCAGGACCGTCATTGCTTTGCTGAGTCTCTGCTTTGCCGTTTTGGTCGGCTGTACCGATGACGGGGCGTCGGCGCGGCCGGAGGCCGCCATCCCCACGTCGCCACCGTTGCCGCGAGAAAGAACACCCGTTCGCGCCGCCGAGCCCGGACCATCCGATGAACACGCTTCCGGAGAATTCACCGCCACCGAATCGGGTCTGAAATATCGAATCCTTCGTAAAGCTGACGGACCCCAGCCCAAGCCGACCGATAGTGTGACAGTGAACTACCGTGGCTGGCTGGACGACGGCACGATCTTTGACAGCTCGTACACCGGCGACGACACCGGCAACCCGTTGCAGCATCAACGCGAACCGACGTCGTTTCCGCTGGGAGGCGTGATCAAGGGTTGGACCGAAGGCCTGCAATTGATCGGCGAGGGCGGCAAGATCGAATTGGAAATCCCGTTCGAACTGGCCTACGGCGAACAAGGCAGCCCGCCGAGGATTCCTCCACGAGCAAGACTGCATTTCCTGGTCGAGTTGTTGAAGGTGAACTGACAAGCTCCCCCGCGGAGAATCGCATGCGTCCGATACCGTGGCTGATTGCGATTGGGTTGGGACTGCAGTGTCTCGTTGCGCGGGGAGGCGAAATCACCCTCAAGAACGACCGTGTTTTGCATGGGAAGATTGTCCCGATGCAGACACTGGTGAAAGGCCCGGAGCGATCTCCGGTGGGACCGGTACCGATTCATCCCATCGTGATGGTCGCGGACGACCTGCGTCGTTACTTCGTTCCGGAGAAGCAGGTCGTCACCGTGAATCTGGACAGCGATCTGTCTCGCTATCAGACCTTTGGTCTGTTCCAGCAAAGTCGCGGTCGCAGTAAGTCGGTGGTGTCGTTGGGCCCGATCCGCGAAGACACTCCGTTTGACGAACACGGCCGGCGGACCGTTTCCATCAACACGCCCGATGGCGTGCTGAAAGTGATCCAGGGCGTCGAGAAGCTGCATCCCCACGCCCTCAAGGTTGTCGGGCTGACTCACGTTTGGGAACTTGGGATCGATCCGCGCTCGGTGCCTCCAGACACACTGGACGGCATGTTGCGCACCGCCACCAAGCGCGACAATCCCGATCACCGGCTGGCGATCTTCAAGTTCTACTTGCAGATGGAAGTGTACGACCGGGCGGGGCGGGAACTGGAGGGGATCCAAGCCGATTTCCCGGAGATGACTGATCAGGTGTCGGAGTATCGGCGGGTGTTGCGGCAAGTGCAGGCTCAACAGTTGTTCAACGAGTTGAGGCTGCGCCAAGCGGCGGGACAACATGGACTGGCATTTTCGCTCTCGAAGAAGTTTCCGATCGAAGATGTGAATGCCGCGCTACTTCAGCAAGTGCGAAGCATGACCACCGCATACCATCAAACAATTGAGCAAGCTGACCGCGCGAAGCTGTTGCTTGGAGAGCTTCAGGCCAAACTCACGAACGCCGAGCAGGTTGCCGCCGTGGCGCCGATCAGGACGGAAATGAGCGAAAAACTCAGCTACTTCTCGCTGGAAAGATTGAAGCCGTTCTTCGAACAGGTGCCGGATCCCGATCGGCCGATCGACGAGAAGTTGGCGCTGGCGTTATCCGGTTGGGTGCTGGGAGCGGCTTACGCCGTGGACGATCTCGACTTGTCGATCCGGCTTTGGAAGGCACGATCGCTAGTGCTCGAGTTCCTGCGGGAACCACTGTCGAGCCGTCGCGAAGCCATCCTGTCGCAACTCAGCCAGGTTGAAGGCATCGGCCCGGAACGGATTGCCCGACTCGTGCCGTATCTGCCGCCGATACGTGAAACCGACGAGCCGCAGTCCGGACCAGCACGGATGATCCGGGTACCCGCGAATGGTGGGCGTGAACCCGCGGTGAAGCTTGTCGCCGCGAAAGGCAAGGAGACGGGCTCGGGCGAGTCGTCGCCGGCACGTTACGGTGTTGTGTTGCCGTTCGAGTATCACACGGACCACACCTACCCGCTGATCATCGCGCTTCGCGGAGCCGGTCGCACGCTGGAACAGGAACTCGAATGGTGGGGCGGTACGCCGGACAAGCCGGGGCAATCGCAGCGGCATGGGTACATTGTCATCGCGCCGGATTATGTCCCGGTCGAAACGCGGACTTACGAATACCCGGTCGAAGCCCACCGGATCGTGATCGATTCGCTGCACGACGCATGCCTGCGGTTTCGCGTGGACACCAATCGCGTTTTCATCGCGGGGCACGACATGGGTGGCGATGCTGCGTTCGATATCGGCTTTTCGCACCCGGATCGGTTTGCCGGCGTGATTGCGATTGGTGGAACGATCGAGAGGTTTGCTCAATACTACCGGAAGAACGCCAAGCCGCTGCCGATTTATATCGTTGGCGGCGAACTGGACGCGGCTGCTCGCGAAAAAAACGCGGCCGACATCACGTGGATGATGGAACGAAACTACGACGTGATCTACGCCGAATACGTTGGGCACGGGAGGGACGGTTTCTATCCGGAGATTCATCACCTGTTCGACTGGATGCGGCGATATGCGCGCACGTTGCACCCTGACAAGATCGAGTTCGACGTGATGCGGACCAGCGAAGACCGTGTCCACTGGCTCACGTTTGATGGTCTGCCCCAGGACGTTTTGAGTGGCGGCACCGATCCGAGAAAGGCCAAGCGTCCGATGCAAATCACGGCGCAGTTTCAAAAGGGAAGCAACACGGTCGTCGTGATGTGCGGGGCCAGGAATGTCTCCATCTGGCTGACACCCGATCTCGTGGACTTCGAAAAGCGTCTGACCGTCAGGTTGAACGCAAATCTCAAATGGAACAAACCGCTCACTCCGGACGTCCCGCGAATGCTCGAAGATTTGCGAGTCCGGGGTGATCGGCAGCAGTTGTACTGGGCGGTGCTGGATTTTTAGCGATCGCCAACGTAACCATTGGTGGCTTCACCTGCACTTGAATTCGGGCGTAACACACATGCCGTTTACGAATAAGACATCCTGGCGAGCCAAGCTGGAGAAGCCTCAGGAGCGGAAGGTGTTCGATGTGCCGGTGTCGATGCGCAAGCGATGTGGATCGGGCCGGATGTTGATTCCTCGTCCGATCGACGTGGACGCGGCCATTCGACTCGTGCCCAGGGGACGAGTGGCGACACAGGCACAGCTCCGTGCGAGGCTCGCGAAAGACGCGGGTGCCGATGTGGCCTGCCCCATTACAACCGGTATTTTCGTCCGAATCTGCTCCGAGGCCGCCGAGGAGGATTTTCGAATCGGCCGCAAGCGGGTCACGCCGTATTGGCGCGTCGTTCGTGACGATGGTAATCTAATCGGCAAATTCCCCGGTGGTTCCGAGGCCCAGGCGCGACGATTGGCCGATGAGGGCATCGACGTTCAGGCGGGGAAACGCGGTATCCTGCGAGTTGCGGACCTGCCCCGAAAGCTGGTCCGTTGGTCCACCTGACTGGAGTCGAGTCTCATGCCAAGGTTGAACCGGTCGTTTCTCTGGATCGTCGCGATGGCCGCCACCACCACGGTCGGCAATTCGTCGGACGCAAACGCGCAGTCGCGAAGTCTGTTCGGCAACTCGAGCATCATGTCGAGTTCGCAGGGCGGCGCGAGATCGTCAAGCACCGGGTCCTTCGGGTCCAGCATGGGATCGACGGGCGGTTTTGGATCGATGCAAGGCGGGATGGGAACAACCAGCGGCGTCGGCACGACCGCGCTTGGTTCCACGGCCAACCTGGGCTTTAACCAACAGGGAATGGTTGGCACGACCAACCGCTCGGGGACGGGGACAGGCAGCCGTTTCATCGGCGGTAATGCCACCGGCGGACAGGGCCAGAATCAGTTGGGACTGGGCGGTCAGAATCGCCTCGGGCAAAACCAATTTGGCTTGGGCGCTACCGGTCAGGCCGGACGAGGCACTACGGGTCGTGGCCGAAACCCAAACCAGCCGAATCAGCAGAACATGCAAGGCATGTCACAGGTCGGTCGCAATCAAAACCTGCGAAGCATGACGTCGACGCTTCGTCCGCAGCAGCGAGTCGCTTTTGATTACACACTGCCCTCGCAGGCCGAAACGCAAACGTCTTTGGAGTCGCGGTTCGAGAGTGTTCGCACGGCCGCGAAGATCAGACGACTCGATGTTTCCGTTGCCGACGGAGTCGTCACGCTTCGTGGGACGGTTGACTCCGAGGACTCCCGCAAGCTGGCCACAATTCTGGCTCGACTTGAACCCGGAGTCAGTTCGGTCAATGACGAGCTCGTCGTCCAGCCTGCAACCACCGAGGCCCGCTGACACTGTTCAGCGGCTGCTCAGTTCGCCACAATCCGCGTTCGCCGTGCGCGCGATGTCAACCACCGATTCATTTCCGCAGGAGACTCTCACCGATGAACACACGCCAAGCGTTGCGACTTTGCCTCGACGCGGCCGACATGATCACCCGCGCGTATCTTGACGACCTGACCGACACTGAATTGCTCGTTCGATCTGTGCCGGGAGCCAACCACATCGCCTGGCAACTCGGTCATCTGATTGTTTCCGAGAATGGGATGATGAATGGCGTGCGCCCTGGCTCGATGCCCGCGCTGCCGTCGGGGTTCTCAGAGAAGTACACCGCCGACACGTCGCGTCTCGACTCGGCCGGCTGCTTTCACCCGAAGTCCACGTACCTCGAACTGTACACACTACAGCGATCCGCAACGCTGGCCGCTCTGGAGACGTTGTCGGACGGCGAACTCGACAACACCGCTCCCGAGCCGCATTCGCGATACACGAAAAACATCGGCGACCTCGTCAGCATGATCGGCACCCACTGGGTGATGCATGCAGGGCAGTGGGCGATAACCCGCCGAAAGCTGGGTCGCAAGCCGCTGTTCTAGGTCGGTGGCCGGGTTGGGCCAACGCGAAACATGTCGCGATATGACGGCATTCGGCGCGCAGGCTACGGCTCGGCGTACACGGGTGTCGGCCGGCCGGCATCGCACAGCCGGACCAACAGCACCCTTTGTATCGTCGCCGCCGCCGACCGCTCACGGAAAAACAGGTCCCCCAGCGTCCCTTTGGCCGTGTCGTCGGCAGTCACGACCGCCATTTCTCCCTCGTTCAGCGGCAGGCTGAATCGTTGCGCGTGAAACGTGTCCACGCTTTGTGCATGATCGAACTGCCAGTCGTCAGCCCCCGCCTTGGGTCGCAGGTGCTGTTCGCCATGATGCACTTGCGGTACGAAGTCGAGATGGACCCAGCCGTCTTGCAGTCGCCGTGCAGCGACCTGGTAGACGCAGCGCAGGTTGTGATAGTGTCGCGAGCGATTCTCCGTCGCCTGCTCGACGATCAAATCTGCCTCCGCAGCCGCCGACTCATAAAACGGGTTGACATGCACCTGCGTCGTGCCTCCCGGCGGAACGGAAACGCGGCGCCCCTCGAGACCGGACGCCCCGACGGCCGACTTCGGCCTCGACGCCGCGCCCGACGTCTTCAAGCCCAGCATCGACTGCAACGATTCCGGTGGATGAGCGCTCAGGACGCCGGTGCGCAGGCCGTTCTGACGCAGCATGGATCGAATCGACGTGTCGAGCGACGCCATTTGGTCCACGTGATTCCACAACGGCGAACCGAGCAACGGGTCTCCAGCCGGTCGATCGATGAACACGAACTCCAGCGAAATCGCATCCGCCGACGTGCGAATGGGAGGCAGCGCGGTGGACCGCGCTCGACTGAGGCTCAGTGGCTTGCTCAGCAGTTGGCAGCCCGCGGACCACAGGGACAGGCCGAGTGCCCCAACGATTCTTCGGTGCAGAAAGTGTCGCCGCGACACAACCTCGTCGGGGGAGCTTGGCGAATCCGCCGATCGAACGCTCACGCACCGCATGGCGCGGACGAGTCCTTGTTCCTCAATCGTTCTTTCGAACGCATTCGTCAGCGTACGCTTGAGACGCGGCGTCCTTCGGCTTGGATCAACACGATCGAGAGAGTCCCAGCGCATGTGGCGTCCTGCCGTGTATGCCATCCCCGACGGCCGTCCTGGCCGAAATGGGGCGGGAGTCTATGACCGCGACCAGCTTGTGTCAATCGGTGCCTGCCCGACCAAACTCACCGACCGCGACTGACTCGCCCCGGCCGGCTGTTCGGGCGCAGGCCTCAATCACTCGTCATTTTCGGCTTGCCGCGGGCGTCGGCTGGCGGATCGGAAGAAACTCAAACCCGCCGATGATCTGCAGGTCGCGGTCGGCAAATTTCTCCATCAACTGCGTTTCGAGCGTGAACACGATTGACATCTGCCGGCCGGACGCGTCGGCGATCAGGTAGTAAATCCACTGCATCGGAATCGCCTCGGCCTTGTCTCCCGTGCCGCGCGGGACGGTGCCGAGTGCGAGCACGCGGTAGACAAACCGCTTGTCGGTCTGTTCGATCGGTTGGGCTTCGAGGATGCGGGAGAAGCTCTTTCCGATTGCCCGCTGCACGTCGGCTTGAAACTCGGCCTCGGCAAGATGCCTCCCCGGCTGAGCCGCCGGCAGCGGCGACACGTTGCACTGCGCGATCAGCGATCCGCTGTCGAGCAGCCGCAGCACGGCCACGCGCGGCGTGTTCATGAACACATGCCAGCGGCGATCGTGATGAAACCGCGTCCCCCAATCCTTCGACTCGAATGCCACCAGCAGCAGGCCGGGGTCAGGTTCCAGCGGGAGAGTTGAAACGTCAAGGTTGGTGAGCGGCGTTGGCGTGGATTGCGGCTCGCGCGAGAAGGCGACTTTCGCCGTGACATCGAGCCCCGGCGAAACGGTCCCGTCGAACGCCCTTTCCGTCTGCGCCCACTCGATCCGCCGGATGCACTTGTTCGTCAGATCGTAGGCCAGAGAACCACTCACCTGACACGTCGTCGCAGCTCCACGGTTTGCGCCGCTGATTTCGCCCTGAAACGTCACACGCGCCGAACCGGATTGAATCGACTCCAACTTGCACGCGAGGTCCGAATTCTCGACTGCTTCCAGGCCAACCAGCATTTGCAGCACCCAGTCGGACGGTTTCCACGTGTCTCCCGGTTCGACCGGTTCCGCCGGCAAGAGCGCGAGTGCGGCGAGGCTGTCGCACGGCGAGCGCAGCAGTTCGAGTTCGTCGTACGTGAGTGGTCCCGACGGACAATGGATCAACATGCCTTCGCGCTGTCCGGTCGCAACAATCATACGCACGGCGTCTCGCAGCGCGATCGTGGTCTGTTTGTCACTCACGACCACGCGCGAGGCGGCTTGGTCGTAGAACCGGATCGACCGGAACGCCTTCTCGTCGCGCCCCGCGCCGCCCAGCCGACGCTCGTGGTACGCAAACCGCGCCTCGACCGTCAGCTTCATCTTCACCGCCGCACCCTTGCCGCTCCGGTTGCTGGATGTCAGCGCATCCCCCGCGACGTTCAACTGGCTGACGACGCGAAACACGCGCGGATCGTTCGGCACTTCCTGAAGCTGCACCTTCTCGGCCGCGAAGCCGCTACTCGATTCGATGTGCCAGCCCAGCAGAATCAGCAGGCCGGTGACCGCTTGCGCGGCGAAACGAAACGACATGACGTGCCTCCGTGACGGTCGTGTCCGATGCGGGCGACTTTCAATGCGGCCGGAGGTTAGCCAATCGCCGCCGATGCGTCAAAACCGGTTCGTGCCATCAGTCTGCGGGCGTGAGCGGGTCCGCGTAAACCCACGCGGCGTGAGGCCCTTCGGAGGTGGTGACGATTCGCCGCACGCGGCGGTAGTACGGCCCCGACGTTTCGCCGGGCGAGATGTCTTCGAGTTCGTCGCAGCGGCGCAGCGATTCGTCGTATGTTTCATCGCGGAGGAAAAACAGTTCCCCCTCGACGGTCTCACCCGCAGCTACAATGACGACCAGAAACCCGTGGCTCGCGATCGTGCGGCAGAACCCCGGAAGCGTCGCGGGCAAACAGCGGTCGAAACGGTTCTCCAACAGACGGTGGTTGGCTTCGCCGCGGCGGAGCGTGCCGAAGGCGAACAGCGGGAGACGTGGTTCGGTGGTTGGCAGCGATGGCATGTGATTGATGTTTCAGAGACGCTTGCCCCTCACCCCCGACCCCTCTCCCCCTGTGGAGACGAGTGGAGAAGCGAATGTGCTACCGCCGCTCGCCGAGTTGATTGGCGGCCCACGGGGCGAGTTTTTCGCGGAAGATTTTGACATTGTGCCGAATGTCCACAGGGAGCGATGGGTGAAACAGAAACGTCTCGATCTCGTGTGTCAGCGAGTTGGCCTTGGCCAGCGATCGGAGTTCGGCGCGGAACTCGTTCGCGGCGGACTCGGATTTCGGAAGGCAGCCGGGTTCCGGTTCGATCACGATCACCGGCCGCTGATTCGGCGGCTGGCCGATGCCGACGAGCGCGGATCGGAACACGCGCGGATGCTCATTGATAATCGGTTCGCAACGGTCGCTGAACAGCCGTCCGCGCGGAGTCGTCACGATGTGTGACTTGCGACCGCAGTACCACAGGCATCCGTCGGCATCGAGGTAGCCGACGTCGCCCATGCGGTGCCAGAAGGACGCTGAGGATGGAGGATAGAGGATGGAGGATGGCGACCAACGTGCAGCGTCCGTTCGATCCTCCATCCTCGATCTTCCATCCTCGATCTTCGCCAACCGCGTCGCTTCCGGCTGGCGAAAATACTCGTGCGTGACGACGGCTCCGCAGACGATGATCTCACCGACTTCGCCCGACGGCAGTTCGCGCACGTCGGCGAGGGACGCGATCGGTCCGTCGGTGATTTCGATGATCTTGTGTTCGATCTTTGGGAATGGTCGGCCGACACAGGTGCCGGCGCCGGTGCGGGTCAGCGCGGCCGTGCGTTCCAGCACTTCGCGGCCGGAGATCGAACTGACGGGGAGTGATTCTGTCGCGCCGTACGGAGTGAACACGTCGGCGTCAGGAGCGACGAGGCACTTTCGCATCCGTTCGAGAACATGCACGGGCACCGGTGCGCCGGCAGAAAGGACTCGTCGCAGGGTCGGCAACGCGATTTGATGGGCCTCGCAGTGCCTGCCGACTCGATTCCAAATCGCGGGTGAGCCGAAGGCCTGCGTCACGTTCTGGTCTTGAATAGCTGAGACGATTCGCTCGGGATTGACTTGCGCGGGTCGCGTCGGGTCCATGTCTGGGATGACAGTCGTCACGCCCATCGCCGAGTTGAACAGCGCGAACAGCGGGAACCCCGGCAGGTCGACTTCTCCCGGCTGGATTTTGTAGAAGTCGCGGAGCCACTCGACCTGCGCGGCGAACATGCCATGCTCGTACAGCACTCCCTTCGGCGGCCCGGTGCTGCCGCTGGTGAAAATGATCGCGGCCGGATCGGTCGCGGCCGTGTCGACCATTTCGAACGGTTGCCACTCGCCGCCGAGCAGGTCGCGGTACGTGGGCCCGCTCCAAAACCAACGCCGACCGCCGACGGTGACATTGAATTTCGCTTGCGGGAACATCCGCCGTTTCAGCACGCGGATCGCGTGGACCATGGGAACAGCGATGAAGCCCTGCGGTTCGACCTGCTTCAGGCAATCGAAAATACCGGTCCGTCCCATTCCGGGGTCGATCAGGACTACGACCGCTCCCGCCTTGAACATCGCGAAAGTAAGCGCAATGAATTCGATCCCCGGCCGGACCATCAACACGATTCGCGTGCCAGCCGTCACTCCGAGGTCTCGCAGCCCGCGAGCCAACCGGTCGCTCTCGCGATCAAGTTGTTGAAACGTGACGTGGGAGTACGTCATCCGCCCGGTCGCATCGCGTTTCGTCGACCATACGACAGCGCGCTCGCCGGGCCAACGAGTCGCCGATCCGTTCAAGGTTGAAGCGATGTTCAAGCCCATGAAATAGGAGACGCCCATCTGCCAAAAACCAAGATCAAGAGGAGCGGCCAGAATGCCGTCCATATCCGACAAAGAGGTGGAGCCATCGTAGCGCGGGCGAAGTCGATTGCAAGCGTATGCGATCTGCGATTGGGGTACGCGCCAAGGGTTGACGAATACGATGGGCCGCTGAGGTGCCACATGGTGGTGTATGAACAGTTGCTGAACCGCGATCGTTCGTGGGCTTTTCGGAAGGGGAGCATGCACTTCGAGAAGGAGAGTGCTGTCCACAAAACGCTTCGCGTGGTCACTCAACGGCTGGACGAGTTGGGCGTCTCGTACGCTCTGGCGGGAGCGATGGCCATGTTCTTCCACGGCTTACGACGCTTTACCGAGTATGTGGACCTGTTGGTGAGCCGCGACGGGTTGACCAAACTGCAGCACGCGTTAATTGGCAGGGGCTACGGGCCCCGTTTGAGGGGAGCCGCAACTTACGGGAAGCAAGTTTTGGTGTGCGAATTAAATTCCTCGTGAATGGTGATTTTCCCAGCGACGGAAAGTCCAAGCCAGTCGCGTTCCCAGAACCAACTCAGTCTGCCACGAACGTGGATGGGATTCGTTGCCTGGCGCTTGAACCGTTGATCGAACTCAAACTGGCTTCCGGGATGAGCCCCGGTCACCGGAAGGACCTCGGAGATGTGCAGGAGCTTATTCGGTTCCTCGGACTTCCGAAAGAACTCTCCGACCGGTTGGACCCGTACGTTCAGGCGCTGTTTCTGGAACTGTGGAACGAAGTGCGAACCCCGCCGCCCGAAGCGTGATTCCAAGTCGTTCACTTGGCTCGGATCAAAATTTCGCCCTTGCCCAGCTCGAGGAAGTCACCGTTGAACCGCCGGTAGGTTGCGGTCAGGCATGATTCGGCCACGTCGAATCCGACTTTGCGCAGGTGGAGCAGGTACGTGCGAAGAATGGTCGGCTGGTAGGAACAGGCGAAACGGAAGGTCGGGAGCAGCGGCGGAGCCGGTTCGTCGCCGAAGAACGCGATGGTTCCGCGACGCATCCCCGCACCGTGGCGAATGCCGGCGGAACCGAACAAGAAAACCGACCCAGCGAGCATGCTAAAACCGACGGCATCTCCGGCTTTGCCGCGCACGGCGATCAGGCCACGGCGCATCGTGTGCCCGATTTCGTTGCCGGCGTCGCCGTCGATCAGGATTTCGCCGCCTGTCATCCCGCGCCGCCCACCGCGATAGACCGCACCCACGCAGTGCCCGGTGTTGCCTCGCACGCGGATGCGGCCCCCTTTCATTTCGGCACCGACCCAGTCCCCCGCGTTCCCGCGAACCTCGACTTCGCCCCCCGTCATCTCGGCGCCGACGTGCATTCCGGCATTGCCCTCGACCGTGACGCGACCGCACTGCAGGTTGGCTCCGATCAGCTTGACCTGAGAGCAGTCCCCTTCCCAAATGATGTGACCGTCATCGGCCGCTGAACCAGACACGTCAAAGAACTCGCCGAGCGTCGGCGTCTTGTTGCCGAAATGAACGGCCGTCGCCTTCACCTGATCCACGGTCTGCGACCGAACCGTCTCCAGCCGGATCGAATCGACTTCAAGTGGGATCGCATTCTTCGTTCGCAGGCGGATGACAAGAGGCATGTGAGGTTATGTCGATGCAACGAGGAGTAACACCACACGAAGTTTCAACTCGACGGACTCGACCGGCGTGACTTAGACCACACAACGGCGACAACGATGACCAGACCGATGAACAAGCCACCGCAAAGTCCCTGCGTCGCTCCAAGGCCCAGACCAGCATGAGCGGGATCGAGGTCGGCCTCTCGGGGAACGCGGAAAACGAAGTGGAAGTAGTCTGGTATGAATTTGCCGAGTCCCAAGCCCAGCAGCCCACCCAGCACGGCGAAGCCCACGCCGCTCCCGATCGTGATCAGGAATCCGCGAACAACGGTCATCGGCAATCGGTCTCCCCGGCTGGCTTCGACGTCTGGGCGGGCATTCTAGCGCAAGTCTGCCCGGACCAGCAAGCGGGCCGAAAACGTGATCGAATTCGGCGGAAGCGTGTGATAGACTGGCTCGTCGCGTGGCGGTGCGAGGTTTTTCATGTGGCTTGAGCGAGGGCGTGATGAATCCATTCTGTCGCACAGCCGGATGGGGTTGTCTGGCACTGCTGACCTGCACGGGCATCGCGGTTGTCGCAGCCGACGAGCCGGAAGGACAACTCGAGCGACCACAGCTTGGCGACGAGGACCGATCGTACTGGGCGTACCAACCGGTCCGGCGGCCGGACACGCCGAGTGTGGCCACGTCCGGCCGTGTCTGCACGCCGATCGATGCGTTTCTGTTGCAGAAGCTGGAGTCGGCGGGGATCGCCGGGTTTTCGCCCGAGGCCTCGAAACGCGACCTGTTGCGGCGCGCGAAGTTCGATCTGCTCGGATTACCTCCCACGCCTGCCGAGATTGCCGTATTCGAAGCCGATCAATCCCCGAGTGCGTACGAGAAGCTGATCGACCGGTTGCTGGCGAGTCCGCACTACGGCGAGCGCTGGGGGCGTATCTGGCTCGATCTCGTGCGCTATGCAGACACGGCGGGGTTTAACGCCGACCCGCTGCGTCCGCATGCTTATCGGTATCGCGACTACGTCATCCAGTCGTTCAATCGCGACACGCCGTACGATCGATTCGTGCAGGAGCAAATCGCCGGAGATGAGTTGTTCCCGGACGATCCCGACGCGCTGATCGGTTCGGGATACAACCGGCTCTGGCCCGACGAACTCAACGCGTCGAACGTCCTCCTCGCGCGGCAGGATATCCTGAACGATCTGACATCGAACGTCGGTTCCGTGTTCCTCGCCGCGTCGATTGGCTGTGCGCAGTGCCACGATCACAAGTTCGATCCGTTGCCCCAAGCCGATTACTACCGGCTGCAGGCCTTCTTTGCGGGCATCATCCCTGAAGATCGCTTGCCGGTCGGCGAGGCGGATGACTTGGTGAAGTATCGCAATGACCTTAACGACTGGCGATCTCGGACAGCCGCCGTACGCAACGAGCTTCGCGAACTGGAAATGGCCGCGTTCGTCCGTGTGTCGAAAGCCAAACGGAACAAGTTTCCGAAGGTGGTCCTCGACGCGATCGACACCCTGCCGGAAGACCGCACGACTTTGCAGCATCAGCTTGCCTTCTTTTCCGAGCGACAACTCGAAAAGGACAAGGACGAGAAAAAAATGCAGGACAAGATGTCTGCCGACGAGAAACAGCGGCGGACAGACCTTCGAGAACAACTCGCGAAGCTTGAACTGGAACGTCCGCAACCTCCGAAGTCGGTGGCGGGGATGCTCGTAAGAGAGGATCCGGCGAGCATGCCAACAACGCGGCTACTGGCGGGTGGTCGATACAACAGGCCGCAGGAGGAAGTGCGTCCCGGTTTCCTGAGTGTGTTGCTGTCGCCGAGTGCGAGCTGGGATGCTGAAGTGTCACCGGTGCCGGGTTCGCGCAGCTCTGGTCGCCGAACCGCGCTGGCTCGCTGGATCACTTCGCCGTCGAATCCGCTGACGGCACGGGTGATGATCAATCGGCTGTGGCAAACTCACTTCGGCCGCGGGCTGGTTGAAAATGCGAACGACTTTGGAATCCAAGGCCCTCCGCCGACGCATCCCGAACTGCTCGACTGGCTCGCGGCGGAATTCGTGTCGCCGACGGTGGCTGAAGCGCCGGGCGCGGCGTGGGGAATCAAGCGCATGCACAAACTCATCATGCTGTCGGCAGCGTATCGGCAGCAGTCGAGAGTTGAGAGTCGAGAGTCGAGAGACAGGCCAGCGGGTGGTACCGGAGAATCGTCCGCCAGTGTGGGTGCCGACAAGGATCCGGGCAACTCGCTGTACTGGCACTTCCCGCGTCGCCGATTGGAAGCCGAGATGATTCGCGATGCGATGCTGGCGGTGTCGGTCCTGCTCAACGACAAGCTTCTCGGCCCGGCAGTGCAACCGCCGCTGCCGGCAGGTTTCACGACGAAGGAACCGTGGAAGACTTCGCAGGACGAGGCTGATCGGCATCGGCGCTCGATCTACACCCTCGGCCGACGCAATTTGCCGTACCCGTTTTTGCAGGCGTTCGATTTGCCGGACATGGCCGAAAGCTGTGCGTGTCGCCAGCAGACCACGATTGCTCCGCAGGCGCTCATGTTGCTCAACGGCGATCTGGTGTTGGGCTACGCTCAAGCTTTCGCCGGTCGGCTCCTCGCCGACGAGCCTCAGGCGGAACCGGCGGCGATTACTCGCCGCGCCTTCGAGGTCGCGTTCGGACGAAATCCGTCGGAACCTGAACTACGTGCGTCGTCGGAGTTCCTCGCGGCGCAGGAGCGGCTGGTCGCCTCGCGTTTGGCTGACGGTGAATCCGCAGCTCTGCCCAAGCCGCTGCCGAAGTTCCTTGAACCGGCCCGCGCCGCCGCCATCGTCGATTTTTGTCACGCACTGCTGAACGCGAACGAATTCGTGTACGTGGAGTGAAGTTCAGAACCGTTTGCCCCCACGCCCACCCCCACCCCCAGTCCCACTCCCAGTCCCGCTCCCCTTCGGGCGAACAGAGAATTGGTCTGACAATGCGAATCGCTGCCGTGCAAATGGACGTGGTGTTGAAGGACGCCGATCACAACGTCGCGACGATGATTGACCGGCTTCGGAAAGCGCGGGCGAACGGTGCCGTGTTGACGGTGTTCCCCGAATGCGCCGCGAGTGGGTACTGCTTTGAAGGCCTCGACGAGGCGCGCCCGTTCGCGCAGCCAATTCCCGGTCCTGCAACGGAGCGGATGCGGGCCGCGTGTGCGGAGCTCGGCGGCTATGCCGTATTCGGAATGCTGGAACTCGATCGAACCAGCGGCACCGATCGAATCTTCAATGCGGCGGTCCTCGTGGGACCGGCGGGCGTGATCGGTTCTTACCGCAAGGTCCACCTGCCGTTCCTGGGCGTGGACATGTTCACGTCGTACGGCGACCGACCGTTCGCCGTGCATCGTGCGGGGGAGATCAACGTCGGCATGCTGATCTGTTACGACGCCGCCTTCCCCGAGGCGGCGCGCTGCCTCGCTCTCGCGGGGGCCGATTTGATTGTGCTGCCGACCAACTGGCCTCCTGGAGCCGAATGCACTGCCGCCAGCGTGATCAACGCGCGGGCGTTGGAAAACGCGGTCTACTTTGCCGCAGTCAACCGCGTCGGCGAGGAGCGGGGAGTCCCGTTCATCGGCCGGAGCAAAATTGTGGATACCAACGGCAACACGCTGGTCGAATCAATGGCTCCTGGCGAAGTGATTCTGTATGCCGACATCGATCCGGCGCGAGCGCGTCGCAAGCACATCATTCGGGTGCCGGACAAGCACGAGATCGATCGGTTCGCCGACCGTCGGCCCGAGCTCTACGCTCCACTATTCGCTCGGCACGAGCTGCCGACTCCGCGTCAATGTCCGCGCGGTTCGTAGACGACTTCTGCTCATTCGCAAGGCAAGTCACGCAGACCGCGGCCTGACCGGTTGAATTGGGGCGTTCAAATCCCCTTGGCTTTACTGGAGTTGGAGCCTGCGTCGAATTGTGCCCCCCATGCGGCATGCGACTTGCCTCAGTCACAAAACGCGGCGATGTTTCGCGCCAGTTAGCGTCCAACTTGGAGTCTTTCCACCGGTCGAATCGGTTCGCGGTCGCCGTGCCATGCCTACGAAAGAATCTCACTAGGATAGTCCGACCGGGGTGCAATAGCCGGGTTGACCTCAGTGGTCCTCTCGGGCGAGCGCCTATTCGCCCCGGTCGGCTGTTCTCCCGCCTCTTCCCTCCGCAGCATTTTCGACGAAGGATCGTGATCCATGCCCGCGTTGCTGGTATCCATCCCGCTTGGTGAATTGGCAAGCCGGGTCGAGCAGGCATTGGCCGGCTGCCTCGCATTGGCTCGGTACGAGTTGGCCTTCGACGTCGAACCGGTTGCCGTCACGCTGCGAGGTCAGGTGACGAGCTACTACCACAAGCAACTCGCGCAGGAGTCGCTGCAACGCGTCGCCGGTGTGCGGGCGATCCGCAACGAAATCAAGGTGTGCCGCCCAACCGCGTCACGGTCGACAGCAAACGCGAGTTCGTGATGCCGACGGCAGATCGACGTGGGGCCGCTTGCTACAATCGCGGGCATGTCCGCACTTGAACAGATTCCCCAACCCGGATCCACGGGTTTCGCTGGCCTGAGGGTGTGCTCCTTCGAGAGTCGCCGGGCCGACGACATGCGATCCCTGATCGAACGGGCGGGAGGCGTCGCGACGGTTGTGCCGTCGATGCGCGAGGTGCCGTTGGACCAGAACGCCGCCGCGTTTGTCTTCGCGGACGAACTCTTCGCCAGTCGCATCGACGTGATCGTGCTGCTGACCGGAGTCGGCACTCGGGCACTTGCCGAGGTCGTTGAATCCCGATTCGACCGCACTCAGTTTTTGAAGACGCTTCAACGCTGTGTCATCATCGTTCGCGGTCCGAAGCCCGCCGCCGTGCTGCGGGAGTGGCTGGTGCGATTTGATCACCTCGTTCCCGAACCCAACACCTGGCGGGACCTGCTGGCGACGATCGACGCACACGTGCCGGTGTCAGGCAAGACCGTCGCCGTGCAAGAATACGGCAAGCCCAACGAAGACCTGTACCGCGGGTTGCAAGAGCGCGGCGCCAATGTCTTGCCGGTCCCGGTCTATCGCTGGGCCTTGCCGGAGGATACACGACCGCTCGCCGATTCCGTGCGCGCGACGATTGCCGAACAATTCGACGTCCTGATGTTCACCAGCGCTCAGCAGCTTCACAACGTGCTCGACGTGGCTGAATCGCTGGACCTGCGCGACGCATGGTTGAACGCCGCGCGATACGGTGTCGTGGCGTCGATCGGTCCAACCGCGAGCGAAAACCTCGTCGAAGCCGGCTTGCCGCCGGATATCCAACCCGAGCACCCCAAGATGGGACACCTCGTCCGCGCAGCGGCCGAGCAGGCTCGAATCGTCCTCGCCCGCAAGCACCGGGCTTGAGAAACTGTCGAGTTCTCAGTACTCAATACCCAAGACCTCCCACCACGGCGCTATGTGAGACGACGATTTTGGATAGCTCGAATTCCGCCCCTGCTGCCGCCCCAGCAACGGCGACCACACCGCCGATCGATTTGGCGCTGTTCAACTCACGGTTTCTGAAAGCCTGTCGTCGCGAAGGGGTGGACACCACGCCCATCTGGATCATGCGTCAGGCGGGTCGCTACCTGCCCGAGTACATGGCCGTACGGAGCAAGGTGTCGTTTCTCGAACTTTGCAAGACTCCCGCGTTGGCGGCCGAGGTCACACTGTCAGCGCAGCGAGTCCTGGGCGTCGATGCCGCGATCCTGTTTGCCGATCTCCTGCCGATTCTCGAACCGATGGGGATGCAGCTCGAGTACGCGCAAGGCGAAGGGCCGTTGATTCACAACCCGGTGCGAGAGGCCGCGGACGTCGATCGCGTGGCGGAGATAGATGTCACAAACCTCGGATCGCTCGATTTCGTGTTCGAGACCGTGCGGTTGGTGCGGCGCGATCTGCCGCGCAACATCCCGCTGATCGGCTTCGCGGGTGCCCCGTTCACGCTGGCGTCGTACGTGATCGAAGGCGGCGGCTCGCGAAATTACGAGGCGACGAAATCGCTCATGTTCTCCGACGCTGGCGCGTGGTCCACGCTGATGACTCGTCTGACGGCGAGCCTCATCCGGTACCTCAACGCGCAGATTGATGCGGGGTGCCAGGCCGTGCAGCTCTTCGACAGTTGGGCCGGATGCCTGTCGCCGGCCGATTACCGCGAGTTCGTCCTTCCGTACACCCGAGGCGTCATTGCGGGATTGCATCGCGGAGTGCCCGTGATCAATTTCCTCACCGGAAACCCCGCGCTTCTGCCGCAGTGCCGCGAGGCCGGAGGCGACGTGATCGGCCTCGACTGGCGAGTTGACCTTGCGGCGGGGTGGCAGTCCGTTGGCTTTGACCGCGCGGTGCAAGGCAACCTGGACCCGGTGTCGTTGTTCGCGGACCTGCCGACGCTGCGCCGCCGGGCGAAAGCCGTGCTCGATGCCGCCGCCGGCCGACCGGGTCACATTTTCAACCTTGGCCACGGCGTGCTCCCGGACATGAATCCTGACCATGTCAAGGCGCTGGTCGAGATGGTCCACGAGATGGGTCAGCGGCCATGAACTCGCCAGTGCCAAAAGATGGCGGGAATCGTGCGACCTCGCGAGTCGCTGTCGTTGGCGGCGGGATCACGGGTCTGGCGGCGGCCCATCGGCTGCGCGAACTGGCCGCGACCCTCGATCGGCCGCTCGAAGTGACGCTGTTCGAAGCCGGACCAAGAATCGGCGGCGTGTTCGAGACTCGCGAACTGGCCGGTTACCTCGTCGAGTGGGGAGCGGACATGTTCATCACGAACAAGCCCGCGGCGCTCGAGTTGTGCCGACGGCTGGGGCTGGAAGACCGGATCATCCCGACCGATGCCACGTACCGCCGCTCGCTCGTGCTGCGTCGGGGACGGCCGGTCGAGGTCCCCGATGGGTTTCAACTTCTGGCTCCGACGAAACTGACGGCGCTGCTGCGGACGCCGATCTTTTCGCCCGCCGGCAAGCTGCGGATGATGGCGGAGGCCTTGTTGCCGCGCGGCCCGGAATGCGAGGACGAGAGCCTGGCGTCGTTCGTGCGCAGGCGATTTGGCCGCGAAGCCCTCGAGCGGCTGGTGCAGCCTCTCGTGGGAGGCATCTACACGTCCGACCCGGAACGTCTGAGCCTGCGGGCGACGATGCCGCGGTTCCTCGAACTCGAACGCGACTTCGGCAGTGTGATTCTCGGAATGCGTCGAGCCTCGACGTCCGCGGCCGATCGCGACGAGACATCGAGCGGCGCGCGGTACGGACTCTTCGTCAGTCTGCTCGGCGGCCTGCGCGAATTGCAGGACGCGCTGGCCGATCGCGTCCAGCGGCACGACACGATCGCTTTGAACACCCGCGTCAAGTACCTCCAACCTCAGCGCGATGGCTATGCCATCGCGCTTGCCGAACCCGATCGGCACCCGGCGACACCTGGCACTCGTCAGGCGACTCCGTTCGACGCGGTGATCGTCGCCGCGCCAGCGTTCGCTGCGGCGGATGTCGTCGCCCCTGTGGATCAGAATCTCGCCGAACTGCTGCGACGAATCGAATACGCTTCGACCGCCGTCGTGGTGTCCGGGCATAAGTTGTCGGACGTTCGGCATCCGCTCGACGCGTTCGGACTCGTGATCCCAGCAATCGAGCGCCGGAAAATCCTCGCGGTGTCGTTCACGAGCCGAAAGTTCGCGCAGCGAGCACCAACAGATTGCGTCCTGCTGCGCACGTTTGTGGGTGGAGCAATGCAGCCGGAGTTGTTCGACTTGTCTGACGACGAAGTCCTCGCGATCGTGCGGCGGGAACTCGAAGAGTTGCTCGGCGTGACCTGGCGCCCCGACTTCGCGGCCGTAGCCCGGCATGTGCGGTCGATGCCGCAGTACCACGTCGGCCACTTGCGGCTGGTTCAGGAGATCGAGGCGGCGGCCGCACGGTGGCCGCGGCTGTTCCTCGCCGGCAACGCCTTCCGCGGCGTGGGGCTACCTGATTGCATTCAGAGCGGTGAGCAAGCGGCCGAGCGAACCATCTCAGCGCTGCGCACAAACGCGAACGGCGAGGCCACCGCCGTTTGACCTCGCCGGGAACGCAAGCCGTGGAACCGGAATGTTCATGGAATCGGCGTCCTACCGGTGACTTCACAGGCGAGACGCCTTTTCCAAGGTCCGGTTAGAAATCCAGATCGTCAACGTCCATCAACTGCGAAAGGCGGCGCTGCACGGCCGCTTCGCGTTTCTCTCGATAGGACTTGACGGTGGCACGCAGCCGCTCGATCTCGTCCTCCATCCGTTTCAATTCCAACTCGCGACGTTCCTGACGCACATCGAAATGTCGGCTGACCACGTCGGCGAGTTGTTTTTTGATCTGCTCCTTCTGGTCCGCGCCGACGTTTCGCCCGCGCCGAAGTTGATCGGAGAGGTCTCGCGATTTTCGATCGAGTTCCTGTTCGCGCTGGGTCAGGCGGATCATTTCGGGATCGTGTTCGCGAAGGTTGTCGGGATTGGGACCGAAGGGAGGCTGCGGGCCTGCGCCGCCGCGCATGCCGGGACCGCCGAAGCCAGGGCGACCTTGCATGCCAGTTCCGCGTTGACCCTGATCCGGTCCGCCGCCGCGACGCGGATCGAAGTTCCCGGGTCCGCGATCTCCGCCGCGACCGGGACCACCTTCTGGACGTGGACCGACTCCCGGCCGTTCGCCATCTCGCGGCGGAGCCCCTTCCGGTCGGGGGCCGTTTGTTGGTCGCTCGCCATCGCGCCGCACGTCGCCACGCGGCGGCCGTCCCTCCGAACGCCGAGGCTCCTCGGCTGGCCGTTCACGGTCGGGGCTGCCTTCCTTCTTCTCGGCCCGCGGCGGGTCCTTCGGGCTGTCGTCCTGTGCATTCGACCAGCCGATCGATCCGCCAATCAACGTCGCCATCAGTCCCACGACGACACTTCGATTTCCAACTCGCATGTCAGTTGCTCCTGTCAATGATCAAGCGGCGTGAGCCGTCTGGAAGCCGTGCCAATGGAATCATCAGGCCTCGGGTTCACGCTGCTGCTCCCGCGATACATCGCGCTCACGAAGTGAGTCACCTTCGCGCCGTTCACCTGCTGGCGGCCGATCCGAATCGCGACGGGTGTCGCGTTCTCTCGTCGGCGCAGCATCGCGCGGTCGGGCTTCCGGACGCGGTCCGCCCTCCGGGCGCCGATCTCCATCGCGGCCGCCGTCGTCGCCGCGGCGGACGTCTCGTTCTCGCGGCGGAAGATTTCCGTCGGGCCGACCTTCGGGACGCGGTCCCCCTTCGGGGCGGCGTTCCTCCGGACGTCGATCGCCGTCACGACGGACATCGCGCTCACGAGGTGGCGCAGCATCGCGCGGTCGGGCTTCCGGACGCGGTCCGTCCTCCGGGTGCCGATCGCCTTCGCGGCCGCGGTCGTCGCCGCGGCGGACGTCTCGTTCTCGCGGCGGAAGATTTCCGCCAAACCGACCTTCGGGACGCGGTCCCCCTTCGGGGCGGCGTTCCTCCGGACGTCGATCGCCGTCACGACGGACATCGCGCTCACGAGGTGGCGCAGCATCGCGCAGTCGGGCTTCCGGACGGGGCCGGTCGTCCGGCCGGCGATCTCCGTCGCGTCGGGCGTCGCCGTCGCGGCGCGGTGGATCGAACCGCGGGCGAAAGTCGGGGCGCGGACCTCCCTCCGGCCTTCGATCTCCGTCGCGGCGCGGCGGATCAAACCGAGGCCGAAAGTCCGGACGCGGACCGCCCTCGGGCCGGCGATCGCCTTCGCGGCGAACATCTCCGTCGCTGCGCGGAGCCTCACGACGCGGACCCATTTCGGGACGCGGTCCCCCGTCCGGACGACGATCTCCGTCATGGCGGACGCCGTCGCGCCGCATGCCGGCGTCTCGTGGAGGAGGATCGCGGCGCGGACCGGCATCCGGCCGTCGGTCACCATCGGGCCGCCAGTCACCATCGGGCCGCCGACCACCCTCGGGTTGGCGGTCGCCATCGCGACGGGGTGGATCGAAGCGTGTTCCACCCTCAGGACGTCGGTCATCGTCTCGGCGTACATCGCCGTCTCGTCGCGGAGCTTCGCGCGGCGGACCTGCTTCGAGACGTCGATCACCTTCGAGACCGCGATCCCCTTCTCGACCTCGGTCGCCATCGCGGCGGAAGTCGCCTCGTTGACCTTCGTCGCGCGGCCCGCGCTCCGGTCGACGCGACTCTTCGCGATCACGATCGCGAGCCTGCGCGACCTCGCGATCAAAAGTCGGGTGTTCATTGTCTGCCGTCGCGAAACGGATCGCGCCGGAAGTGAATCCCACGAATGCCGTGGCCGTCATCAAAGCTTTGATTGCCCGCATGGCGGATCTCCTGTTGTTGAAACTACGCTGCGACTCGGTCGCTCACGGATGTCGACGGTCGCCCCACACCTCGTTGTCGCCTGTCACGTTGAATCGTTGTCGACTTCGTCCGGGTTGCCGGCCGGCCGATCGGGCGCGTCGTCCGCCCAGATCATGGTATCGTCGTGCCATCGGCGTTCGATGTCCCACAAAACCTCGCGAGCCGTTGCGACCTGCCAGTCAAAGTCTTCGTGCCAGAAGTGGCTGGCGGCGTCGATTGGAAACGGCAGGCCATCGGGACCCAGCGGCGTGCCGACAGGCCACTCATTGTCGATCCCATCGCGACGCGTGCCGGCGGCTGAGTCGGTTGCGGACGACGAGGCCACGGTCGTGCGGGAGTCGCTCGATTTCACTTCGACCACCTGATCGGAACCGCCGCGATGCTGGTTGTACCAGGCACCGAGCATCAACCCGAGCAGCAGGCTGGCGGCGATGGCGACGAATCCGGCACGGCGACGCCAGCGCCGTTGAGCAATCCGCCGCTCGACACCGGCGCGCACGCGCTCTTCGATCAGCACCGAATCGTGCTCGGCGACCACCCGGTCGAGCACCTGGCTGACGATCTGCCAGCCTTCGTGCAGGCGGCGCGATTCGACGTCGAGAAGCCCCGGCCGCTCCTGTCCGCTTGGCGGCGTGGCCGCTTCCAGACGTCGCAGCAAATCGTCGTTGACAGGTTCGTGATTCATGGTTCGTCCGACATCAGTTTTCGCATCGCCAACAGCCCGCGATGACATTGGCTGAGCACCGTGTTCAGCGGCGATCCAATTTGCTCCGCGATCTCGTGAAACTGCAACCCGCCGAAAAACCGAAGCAGCAGGATGCGCCGCTGCGCCTCCGACAGCCGATCCATCGCCAGCCGCAACCGCCCTTCGACTTCGAGACGGGTGAGCATGTCGATCGGCAACTCATCGCTGTCCGCCGGCTCGATCTGTTCCCACTCATCGCTGGATATTCTTCGTTCGCGCTTGGCTCGCCGCCCGTGATCACACACCAGCCGATCGGCAATCCGCAGGAGGTAGGCCCGCTCGTTTCCTGTTTCGACGTAGCGCCCGCGTGCTTCCCATGCCCGGCAGAAGACCTCCTGAGCCAGATCGTCCGCCAAACCGTCATCCCGCACGAGCATCCACACAAACGCCCGCACAGCCTTCCCGTGATGGCTTACCCAACGCGAAAGGTGGTCGCCCGGATGCGCCGCCGACGGCGAGTCGTCCGGGGGCCGATTCGGCATCCCCAGCGAAGTCGCATCGACCGTCGGAGCCACAATCTGCGATGTGCGACCGGGTTCGCGCTGTTTGCTCACGGCATTTCCAACGAATGGAGTTGAGAATTATTGCAGGCGGCGTCAATTTCTTCACGGTACGGCAGCGACGGCTGGGCGCCGCGGCGGGTGACACTGATTGATGCGGCGGCATTGGCCCAGGCGGCGGCTTCGACAAGCGACCTGCCTTCCGCGAGGGCGACGGCGAGTGCCCCGTTGAAAGCGTCTCCGGCCGCCGTGGCATCGACGGCCGTGACCGTTCGGGCGGGGATGCGCGTGAACGCGCCATCGGCCAGCAGGCATCCGCGGTCACCCAGCGTCAGGACGACTGCGGCGGCTCCCGATTCGCGGAGGCGCGCGGAAGCAGCTTCTTCGGCGAGCTGACCGCGACCCAGATCGATGCGGGTGAGTTCGGCGGCTTCGTGTTCGTTCGGCGTCAGAATGTCAACGAATCGCAGCAGGCCGGAGGCGATTATGCCGCGGTCCGCCGGAGCGGGATTCAGAATCGTTCGCAGACCGGCTTCGTGTGCTCGACGCAGAGCATGCGCCACGGTTTCCAACGGCGATTCGAGGTTGGTCAGGAACACGCGTGCGGCCGCGAGTTCGGCGGCGTCGAGGCGGTCGAAATCGCTGGGGGTGAGATGACTGTTCGCGCCGGATGCCACAGCGATCAGGTTCTGCCCCCGCTCGTCAACGACAATCAGCGCGACTCCGGACGGCACGTCGGCGATGACTCGCACGGAATCGCGCAGGAGGTTTTCCCGGCGGAATCCCTGCAGCGCGGCGTCGCCGAACAAGTCGTCGCCAATCGCGCCGACGAACCGAACCGGATGGTGAGCCGCCCGCGCTGCGGCCACGGCCTGGTTCGCCCCCTTTCCGCCCGCAGCCCGGTAGAACTCGTGTCCGATCACCGTTTGGCCCGGAGCCGGCAAATGCGGACCGCGGACCACGAGGTCTGTGTTGATTGAACCGAGAACAATTACCTGGGCTGGCATCGACGGATTTCGGAGCGCGAGAGGAGCCACGTGTTGGATGCCAGCATATCGGGGAGCGTCGTGGATTGGGAGCGGTCGGCGGGCCGGCAAAGGGTTACTAAGGCGAGGTGATCGGTGACAAACGGCCTGCACCGTCACCGCACGTCAGCTCGCCGGATTCAAGCTCGAACGCACGTTGGACATTTGTCCGTGGCGACCCTAGAATCGCCGACCGCGTGAAGCGCAGGAGTTCTCAACCGACTTGGAAACAAGGCACATGGGTGCTTTGCCACGAAGTTCAAGGTTATTGCAAGGCCGGAAACTAACCAGACGGAGAGTTGGCAGTGACGATTGACAAGAGTCTGCGGCGAAAAGGGCGGTTGGTTCGATCTCGCAATGTTTTGAAGCGCGGAGAGCGCATCGCAAAACTGATGTCCGACGAGTTGTGGAAGTCGGGGAGCAGTCCGCTGGGTCTGGCGAAAACGCGGGTCCTCAAAGTCGCCTCGAAGAAGAAGAAAAAGGCGAAGGCGGAAGAAGGCGAAGCCGGTGCGTCAGGTGCCGCGGGCGCGGCTCCGGCAAAAGGCGCGGCTCCGGCGAAAGGCGCTGCTCCGGCGAAAGGCGCTGCTCCGGCGAAGGCAGCCGCACCTGCCAAAGGTGCCGCGAAGAAATAGTCCACCGCTCAAATCCCGCGCGTCAGTCCGTCCTGCGGAGCTGGTCGAACCCCGGTTTCCGTATCAATCCAGTCAGTTACCTTGCGCATCCGTCGGCGATGCCGTTGCTTCCCGGATTTGGCCATGCCAAACGCCACGCCATTCCGATTTCGCTTGCGCTCCTGGGGCGGGACGTTGATCCGCAAGCGCATGCGCAGTCAGGCGGGACGGTTTCTGATGCAAACCAACACCTGCCGGGACACGCAGCAGGACGTGCTGCACCGGCTGTTGGAACTGAACCGCGGAACCGATTTCAGCCGGGACCATGGTTTGGATTCGGTGCACACCGTTGCGGAGTTTCGCCAGCGCGTTCCGGTGGTTGACTACGAATACCACCGTCCGTATATCGAGCGACTCAAACGTGGAGAACGCTCAGCGCTGCTGGGAGATCGCAACCGGCTGCTGATGTTCACCCTGACGAGCGGGACGACTGCGGAATCGAAATTCATTCCGATCACGTCGCAGTTCCTCGCCGATTACCGACGCGGTTGGACGATCTGGGGCATTCGTGCCTACGACGATCATCCGGCGTTGCACGTTCAGCAAATCGTGCAGTTGACCAGCGATCACGATCAGTTTCGAACCGCGGGCGGCACCCCGTGCGGCAACATCAGTGGATTGGTCAGCGCGATGCAAAGTGCGGTCGTGCGCACGATGTACACCGTGCCGGGGTTGGTCTCGAAGATCAAAGATCCGGAGGCGAAATACTACACCGCCCTGAGACTTTCCGTGCCCGACCGCCACGTTGGGATGGTGACGACGGCCAACCCCAGCACCCTGTTGCAACTGGCACGGCAGGCGGACGCCAACTGCGATGACCTGATTCGAGACATTGCCGACGGCACATTATCACAGAAGTTCACGATCGACGCAGAAATCCGCCGCAAGCTGCGGACGCGATTCAGAGTTCGCAATCCTCAACGAGCGCGAGAGTTGGAAGCGATTGTCAGCGACACCGGCCACTTGTATCCGCGACACTATTGGTCCAACCTGAGCTTGATCGCCGTGTGGACTGGCGGGAGTGCGGGCGCGTACACGTCAGGGTTGCGGCAGTTCTATGGTGACGTGCCGATTCGCGATCATGGCTTGCACGCCAGCGAAGGCCGCATGACCATTCCGTTTGAAGACCATACTTCGTCGGGCGTGCTCGATTTGACGTCGCATTTCTTTGAGTTCATCCCTGACAGCGAGTACGGAAAGGCTGACCCCGTCGTGCTGGAAGCGCATGAGCTTGAACCGGGCCGCAACTATTTCATCCTGCTCACGACGGCTTCGGGCTTGTATCGATACAACATTCACGACGTGGTCCGCTGCACAGGATATCGCGGTGGCACGCCGATGCTGGAGTTCCTGAACAAGGGTTCGCAGATCTCGAGCGTTACGGGCGAGAAAATCACCGAATCGCAGGTGGTGTCGGCGGTCAAGGATTCGCTTGCGGCGACATCGCTTCAACTCACGCATTTCACGGTGGGTCCCGCGTGGGGCGATCCGCCGGGATATCAACTGTTGTTCGAAGAGCATGAAATGCCCGCCGAATTGCGAGCGCGGATTTGCGAGGCGATCGACTCGCGGCTGTCAGTGCTCAATTGCGAGTACGGCGAGAAACGCAAGACCGGACGGCTCGGCCCGTTGTCACCAGTGGCCATTCCAACCGGCGCGTGGAGGCGGTTCGCCCGACGACGTCAATCCAAGCTTGGTGGCAGCATTGAACAATACAAACATCCCTGCCTGGTCCCGGACTTGAAGTTCTGTGAAGACTTCGTGCGCGAGTACTGTGAGCCGGGCACGCCGATGAGCCGCGTCTAGGATCCCCCGGACGACACGCAGGTGAGTCGCATTCCGGGGGAAATCGGCATTGGCTTGGCCGGGCATGAGTCTTTCTTTCGGTTGCAAGTCGGTTTGGAAGACCTGTCGCTTGCCGAGATGTTCATACCTGCCGTGCGAATCCTACCCGTCTCGGCAATCAATCCCGTTGTGATTGCAGCACATGTGTCGCAACCGGCAGGCATGGAGAACAGGCGAATCGAGATTGGTCGCGGACAGACGTTTTTCTTGACTGCACTCGCGTCACGGGTAGAATCGAATCGAAAATTGTGCAAGAGCCGTTGGACGTTGCACATTCACCGCACATCGCTTTTCACCGGGGTCCGTCATGGCCAAATCTTCCTCAGGACCAACCGCTGTCCATTACTTCCTGGCTGTCTTCGTGCTGGCGAGCGTGATCTTGGGCGCGTTCGTTTACAAGTTTCAAAGCGACTTGAAGATCGCGCGGGTCGAATCGGATAAAAGCAAGAGCGAACGGCAACAGTCCGAAAAAGCGACTCAGAAGGCGCTCACGGAGATTGAGTCGCTTAAAGGGGGCATCGGCCACCTGTTCGAACGCGTTGGTGAAGACGCAAACGAGGCCAACACGGTTCTGCGTGCGATCGCCGACGATATCAAGCTGTACGCTCCGGAACTTGCCCAGAAGAACTATTCGAATGCTTTGCAAAAGGTCGCCGAGTCTCTGAAGAATTCGACCGATGAACGGAACAACCTGCGGGCGCAACTCGATCAGGAGCACAAGGCCTACGAGAACCTCAAGGAAGAGTACGAAAAGATGCTGGGCGAACAGAAGGGCGCCCGGGCACGTGCCGAGGGCGACTTGCAGAAGAACATCAAGGACAAGGAAGAACAGCTCGCCGCGAAGGATCAGGACATCAGCACGCTCAAGAAGGCCATCACCGATACCGAACTCAAGCTGCAACAGGAAACGCAGGCCTGGTCCGAAGAAAGGAAGAAGCTTGAGGGCGAGATCCGCACGTTGATGGCCACTGTGAAGCTGCAAAAAAGGGAGTTGGCGTTGGTGACTCGGCAGAGCTTCGAGGTGCCCGACGGGCAGATCACCTGGGTGGATTACACGAACAAACTGGTTTGGATCGACATCGGTAGTGATGAGAATGTGCCTGTACGTCAGACGTTTACCGTCTACAAGAAGTCGAACAGCGGCATCGCGCGAGGCCCCGAGGACGTCAAAGGCCGGATTGAAGTAGTGAAGATTCACGGCCCGCACCGGGCCGAGGCCCGTATTTTGAGCGACAACGTCTACTTCCCGATGGCGTCCGGGGACCCAATCCATTCCACGTTGTGGAGCGCGGGGCGTCAGGAACTGTTCTCGATCGTCGGATTCGTCGACGCCGACGGCGACGGCGAGAGCGATCGAAATTGGTTCCACGAGATTGTCGCGACGGCGAAGGCGGTCATTGACAACGAGGTCGATGACAAGGGCAATCTGTTTTACATGGGTCAGCCCAGCGCCACCGGCGAACCGCAGATCTCCAACAAGACCAAGTTCCTGATTCTCGGCGACCCGCCCGATCTCGCCAGCACCGACAACATGGAGAAGCTCGCCCAACTCGAACGAATTGCGAAACTCCGCGAAGTGATGATCAAGCAGGCGGAACAGAATGGCATCGACATTATTCGACTGCCCGACTTCTTGCAGTACAGCGGAGCCGGCAAACCGAAGCGAGTTCAGAAACCCACCGATCCAAGCACCGCTGACACGCTCAAGGCCGGTGCCCAAAGCAAATCCACTGGAGAATCGATTGGGAAACGAACGGCGGCCGGAACCGTCTCAGGAGCCTTTGGAAACAAAAAGGTCAAGCCGCCGGTATCCAGTGGCACAACGAGCAAGTTGTTCCAAGGGGCCAAGTAGGCGATCCGGGAACAGACTGTGGCCTGACTGTGCGGACAACGGGAGACGGCGGTCTCCCGTTTTTGTTTGAAAAGCTCCGCACGGCTCACCTGTTTCGGGCCGGGTCCAACCAACGCGTTCCGAGCGCGTCCGCCCGGGTGACACGCCGCCGAATCTCCGCCGTGCGCCGCGTCAGCGACTCGAGGCCCGAAACCGATTCGCGCACGTTCCGGCAGGTCTCCTCCAGTGTGGGGAACAGGTCTGTCGCCAGCCGAACGCCGGCCATTTCATCGGCCAGCGCCGCGATCCGTGAGTGCAATCCACGCCGCAGTCGCCTCGCAAACGCCATCGCAAGCAGCCACGACCACAGCAGCAGAAACACGAGCCCGTGCACGTAGAAATCCGCCGACAGCAGCGGCTTGTCGAGCACCGGTACGGCGTAGAAGAAATTGAACGCCGGCCATCCCAAAATGTAGACCGGTAGCAGCAACCACACGCTTTCGAAGACGGCTCGCAAGGGCTGACGCGTGTGTCGCGACAGCAGGTCGGCGATCAGTTCGTCAACGCGCCGCCCGGCGTCTCCGAGAAACTGACCTTCGACACGCGTGGCTTCACTTCGTAGCGCGGCAAAGTTCGACGTGTCCAGCAACTGGGGAGCCAACCCCGCCGAGCGGACAAATCCGTCGACGACCACGTGCGATTCGCGCAACAGGGCGTCATCCAACCCCAGCGTGGTCAGTCGGTCGAGTTGGCTCTCGGCCTGTGATTCCAGTTGTCGGGAGGAAAGCCAGCGCACGCCCTGCACGGCGCCGATCAACGCCATTTGTGCGGTCGTGCGAGCGCGGAAAAGGCCGGCCGAGGCAATCCAGTTCCCCAGCCCGTTGTAAATTCGCAGCACCGTCGAAAAGGGACTGCTGCCCCAAGCGTCGGTTACGCCACTCAGCAGCCGTCGCTCCCAGAGATGACCGCATTGCAGCAATTCGTTTCGCAAGCGGTCAGCCATCCGGACTGTCAACCGACGTCGCTGCTGTTCGAGCGCCGTTTCGAGTTCCCGCAGTGTGGGTTCGCGGTCCGACACATGCCGCCGACAGTGATCAAGTGCCGACTGCAAAAGGTCCAGCAGGTTCGCACGCCGCACCTGAGTGCGATGCGACGCAGCCAGCTCGTGCGACAGCAGGTCTTCCAGCCGGCGAATGTCTCCCGTAGGACGTTGCCCGGCTTGCTGCTCGCGAAGCGCCCGCAGCGAGTCGATCAAAAACATGTCCGGCACGCGATACTGCTCTTCGAGCTGCTGCCGCCAGTCTTCCCGAATGTCCGCGTCCATGTCCGCGTGCGTCTGAACAAACACCAGCCGGCAGCCGGTCGCCGCTTGAGACAACTCCGCGCCGACCCGCGCCGAGCGATACTTCTGCTGCGTGGAGGTGTAGATCAACACGTCGCTAAATGGCAGCAGCTTGTGCAACTGTTCGAGGTTGCTGCCGTGCGTCTCCATCTCGGTCGTGTCCGGATCGGGACAGTCAATCAGCACGATGTCTCGCAGCAGGGGCGCGTCGCAGCGGGTTACGGAAAACTGATCGAGCGGCAAGCCGAGCTGCTCAAGTTCGGTGAGCTGATGTGCGATCAGCGTGGGGCGAGTCGTTGTCGGCCGTTGCCGCCCGCTCGCGGACACTTCCAGGCCGACGAGCGCATTCACGAGGGAACTCTTCCCAGTCCCCGAGCCGCCGAAGGTCGCGACAACCAGCGGCGCTTCCAACCGGACGCGCAAAGATTCCACTCGCGTGAGCAGTCGCTTCACGACGGCTTGGCAGTGGCGCAGCGGTTCCCACGGCAGGTCCGATTGACTCCACGCACGAAGTGACGAGATCAACTCATCCACATCGGCCAGCAGTTCGATCTGTGCAAGTTCGGGAAGCATGGGATAGGGGACTTTGGATTTCTGGTTTTTGGGTTTTGAATGTGCGCCGCACGTCGCGCTCCGACTCGCCGCTCATGCCACACCAAACATCACTGCGTCAACCTGCCGTCGCAGGTCGTCGAGGCAGGCTTCCGTTCGTCGAAATGTGTCGGATCGGCTGAGGTTGGCCGCAGCCTGAAGCTCCGTTTGCAGGTCACCGAGTAGCCGCGCCCTCAGAAACTCGGCAAACCAGGCAACGCGGCGAGCCGTGAACGAATCCTGCAACTGCTGGAATTTCGTTTCGAGGAAGCGAAACCCGCCGGCGCCACCCGCGATGGCCGCTTCGCCGGCGACAACGGCACCGGTTCCGCCGGCGATGTCGCCGATCACATGAATCACCAGCGATTGAGCGGCCGCATGCGAAATGAACGGCATCAGCGCATGACCGGCAGGCCCGGCTGCGGCGACAAACAGCGCGACCGAGGTCACCGGCCGAGCCACAGCGGCGCAGTCGTCCAGTCGTTTGAGGAGCGTGTACGACTGCGGACTCTCCTCGCGGAAGACTTGCATCTGCCGGTCGACGATGGTCTGCAATTCCAGGCCAAAATCCACCGCCGCGTGTTCGTGCGACAGTTGCTCGAAGAAACCTGAGCGCGAATCGCCTGCCAGAATTCTCTCCAGACGGGGCCGCAGAAGTTCATTGCCGAGCTGCGCCAGCCGGGTCAGTTCGTCGTACAGCACTTCGGCCGCGCGGAGGATCACGTCCCACTCGCGTTCGCGATACGCGGCCCAGGGCGGCTGGCTGGGTCCCGCCCAGCGTTCGCGGACCCACTGCACCGGTTTCCACAACCCGTTGCCGAGCGAATTGTAGAACTCGTGGATCGAACGGCTGAGACCCTGCCGCTGCCCGCGCCACCATTGTCGCACTTGATCGACCATCAGGCTGGTCGGAGGCGTCGGCCAGTTTTCGATCCGGGCCAACTGTCGCGAGTTCAGAACTTCGACCGCCGACCGGAACGCCGCGCTGCGGTCGCTAATCTCCCGCAGATAGGCCGGCAGTCCGGCCTCGTCCGAAAGCAATGCCCGCAGGCTGCCGCGCAACGTGCGGAACTTCACGTCGGCGAAGTGCAGTTCGGCGAGGTCGCGGCTCAGGTCGCTGGGCCGACTGTCAAACCGCGATGCCGGATGTGGGCCGGTGTCACGTTCGCACTCCCATCGCCGTCGGAAAAACGTCAGCCGGTTCGATTCGGCAGCTGCGCGGTCGTTGGGTGCGACGTAAACGAGGTCTGGTTGCAAGTCCGTTTCGCGGCAAAACGTTGCCAGCCACAACGGCCCGAACGCCTCGTCGTCGGGAAGCAGGCACTGATTGAAAATGATCACCACGGCCTTGTCTTCGACGGCCGCGATGCGGAAGAACTGCTTCACCGCCGCATCGTTGTACTTCTGCTGAGTCAGCACTGCAATCAACACGTCGGCACATTGTCGGATGCAGTCTGCACGGTGCCAGTTCACCGGAGCATCGCTGTCGATGTCGGGTGTGTCGAGCACGAGAAGGTTCGGCGGGAGGTGATCGCTGACTCGCCAATACAAACGATTCGTTTCGCTGGCCTCCGACGCCGCTTCCGAATCCTGCCACGGATGCAGTTCAAACCCTTGAAACACCTCCTCCAGCTTGACCCGCTCCGCGAATCCGCTCGGTACGAGGCAAACTGGATGCTTCGTCCCCGAAGCAAACGGGCTGGTGGCACTCGCACGGCATCCGGCCAAATGATTGAAGATGACGCTCTTGCCGATGTTCGTTCCGCCGACGACGGCCGCGACGAGGAACGGGTCGTCACGAAGTTGAGGAACCAGCTTGCGGCTGAGTTGCTCAAACCACTCTCGGCCGGCAAGTCCCGGCAGGTCAATGGCGTTGGCCTGGTCCGCCAGTTCAACGACTGCCTGCAGCAGTCGCTTGGCTGCGGAAGAACAATCGGCAAAGGATGTGGCATTCATGCGTGGCCCAATGACGTCGGCGATGACCCTCCTCCCGAATTGTAAAGGTTGGCCCCCGCGGTGGGAAACCGTGAGTTTCCGTCTCCTCACAGTCTCATCCCGTCGATTCGCGCCGCTAGGCATCAAAGGCAGGTTTGATTACGATGCCTTGCGTGACACGGATCACCGTCGAGGTTTCACCGGGGCGATTAGCTCAGTTGGTTAGAGCGCCATGTTTACACCGTGGATGTCGGGGGTTCGAGTCCCTCATCGCCCAATCTCACTGCGGATCGGACTCTCCCTCCTGATCGCCGCCGAGCGCAATGTCTGATTCAATGACTGCTCCGTACGACGCGCTGCTGATCGTCTCGTTTGGCGGGCCGGAGGGGATGGATCAGGTCCTGCCGTTTCTCGAAAACGTGCTGCGAGGCCGCAACGTGCCGCGCGAGCGGATGCTCGAAGTGGCTCATCATTACGAGCGATTCGACGGCGTCAGCCCGCTCAACGCGCACCTTCGCGAACTGATCGCCGCGCTGCAGTCGGAACTGAACCAGCACGGACCGCGGTTGCCGATCTTTTGGGGCAACCGTAACTGGCATCCGCTGCTTCCGGACACGATACGGCAGATGGCCGAAGCCGGAATCCGCCGGGCTCTGGCGTTCGTCACGTCCGCGTACAGCTCCTACTCGGGCTGCCGGCAGTATCTCGAGGACATCGCACGAGCCAGAGCTGTCGTGGGCGAACCGGCGCCGGTCGTGGACAAGTTGCGACCATTCTTCAACCACCCGCGGTTTGTCGCTGCGAACCGCGATCGGCTGCGAGACGCCTTGGAGCAGGTTCCGTCAGCCGGCGGCCGGCGCGACGCGGTGCGAGTTGCCTTCACCGCGCACAGCCTTCCCGCCGCGATGGCTGCGGGCTGCGACTACGAACGGCAGTTGAACGAAGTCTGCACGCTTGTGTCGTCGGATTTGAAACTGCCTCGCGACCGCTGGCAACTCGTCTACCAGAGCCGAAGCGGCCGCCCGGAAGATCCGTGGCTGGAACCGGACGCCCTCGACCACCTGAAGTCGCTCGCCGCCTCGTCCGTGCGCGATGTGATCGTCATGCCAATCGGCTTCCTCTCCGACCACATGGAAATTCAGTACGACCTGGACGTGGAAGCCCGCGAACTGTGCCATCGCCTCGGGCTGAACATGATTCGGGCGCAGACCGTCGGCACGCACCCCGAAGTCATCCGGATGATCCGCGACCTGATTTTGGAGCGGATTGAACCTGGCGCGGCCTCAGTCGCCGTCGGCACACTGCCCGCGTTTCCGCTCGTCTGCCCTGACGACTGCTGCCCTGGTCCGCCGCGGCACTGAACCCAGTGCCAGACGGGCCGGAAGTTGCGCTGACACGGAATTTTAAAACTGATATCACTCGCGGCCGACGGCAATTCACCCCGCGACCAGCCGACAATCGTTCGGCCCGGCGGCGTGGGGCATGACATACGGAGATGTTCATGGGCGTTCCGGTTTCGCAGATGTGGACGGTGGCCAGATACGTGCTGAGCAACAAGCTCCGCGGTGTCGAGCGCTACCCGCTGGTGCTGATGCTCGAGCCGCTGTTCCGCTGCAACCTGGCGTGTGCCGGCTGCGGGAAAATTCAGTACCCGGCCGACATCCTACGGCAACACCTCTCGCCGGCGGAGTGCTTTCGGGCGATCGAGGAATGCGGCGCACCAATGGTCTCCATTGCCGGGGGCGAACCGTTGCTGCATCCGCAAATCGTCGAAATCGTCGAAGGCATGGTGGCGCGTCGGAAGTACGTCTATCTTTGCACAAACGCCCTCACGCTCGAAAAGCACCTGCACCGGTTCACGCCATCCAAATTCCTCTCGTTCTCGATCCACCTCGACGGACCCGAAGCCGAACACGATCTGGCCGTGTGCCGAGACGGCACGTATGACGTCGCCGTGCACGCGATCAAGGCGGCCCTCGATGCCGGTTTCCGCGTGACCACGAACTCGACCCTGTTCAACACCGCTGACACCGAACGGTTCGGCGAGTTCTTCGACACGCTGATGGAACTCGGCGTCGAAGGGATGATGATCTCGCCGGGCTACCCCTACGAGAAGGCTCCCGACCAGGAGCACTTCCTCGAACGCTCGCGCACCGTCCAGCTCTTCCGTCGCATCTTCGCGCTGCGATCGCGGTCGGCGGCGAAGCGGCCGCGGTGGAGGTTCAATCAGTCGCCGCTGTTCCTGGAGTTCCTGCAAGGCCGTGTGCACCTCGAGTGCACTCCGTGGGGCAACCCGACGTACAACCTGTTCGGCTGGCAGAAACCTTGCTACCTCCTGCAGGAAGGCTACGCAAAGTCGTTCCGCGAGCTGCTCGATGCGACCGATTGGAACTGCTACGGATACGCCAGCGGGAACTCGAAATGCAGTGACTGCATGGTCCACTCGGGGCACGAACCGACTGCGGTGATGCAAACATTCGGCTCGCTCCGCGGACTGTGGCAGACCGCCAAGCTCGTGCTGCTTGGACCAAGTCGATCGCCGTCGAGCGAAGTTCCCGCCAGTCGTGTGCCGCTGGCTATGCCAGTGACCAGCGCCGAGGCGTCGTCGCGGCGTGGCGTCTCGCTGCCGGTCGTAACGATCGACTGAGTCGTGGACAAACCGATGTTCGTGCCGCGATCCAACCAGCCCGTGCTGATTCTCGGGGCGGGAATTAATGGGGCCGCGCTGGCTCGCGAACTGGTGCTGAACAACGTGCCGGTGATTGTGGTGGACAGTCACGATATCTCGTCCGGCGCGACGTCGCGCTCGTCGCGACTAATCCACGGCGGCCTGCGATACCTCGAATACGGCGACTTCGCACTCGTTCGCGAATCGTTGGTCGAACGCGAACGCCTGCTGAAACTGGCTCCGCAGTTCGTCCAGCCACTGCGGTTGTTCATCCCCGTTCGCAGGCGGTTCGGCGGGCTGATTCATGCGGCGTTAAAGTTCCTCGGCGCGGGATCGCCATCGTCAACGCAAGCCCGTGGACTCTGGACAGTTCGGTTGGGGCTGTGGCTGTACGATCTGTGCGCCCGGTCGCGGCGCTTGCTCCGTTCGAGTGTTCATCGCAGCTCGGCGGGACCCGTGCCCCACGTCGATCGCGGTCAATTCCCGTGGCTGTGCGCATACTCCGACGCACAGATGCTGTTTCCGGAGCGATTCGTCGTCGGCTTGCTCGATGATGCCCGGCAGGTGGCTGCGGGGCTGGGGCTGGACTTCCGTGTCTGGACGTACCATCGTGCGAAGCTTGATGGACGGCGCGTGCGCATCGTGCCGAACGAGGGAGGTGACGCCTCGGACGAATTCGAGCCATCGCTGATCATCAACGCTAGCGGAGCGGCTGGCGACCTGACGCTCGATCAACTGCATGTGACGTCGCCGCGCCTTTTCGCGGGAACGAAGGGCAGCCACTTCGTCACGTTTCACGCGGGCCTGCGGAAGGCCATCGAACCAGGAGCCGTGTACGCCGAGGCTCCCGATGGCCGGCTGATCTTTGTCCTGCCGTTCGGCGACGGCGTGCTGGTCGGCACGACCGATGAGTTTTTTGAAGGCGACCCCGTCCGGGCGATGGCCACCGAATCGGAACTTGAATACCTCATCGGCCTCGTGCGGCACGTATTTCCCGACGTCGGCTTGACGCGAGCCGATGTGGCTCTGCACTACAGCGGCGTCCGCCCGCTTCCGGTCACCACGTCAAAGACGGCTTCCACTGTGACTCGTCGCCACGCGATCGTCGAATCGAAGGCTGGTTCGCTTTCCGTGCTGACTTTGATCGGCGGCAAGCTCACGACCTGCCGGCAATTCGCCGAGGAAGTCACCGACCGCGTGCTGGCGAAATTGCATCGACCTCGGATCGCGAACACACTGGACCGCCCGATTCCCGGCGGAGAAAACTACCCCGCGGATGCCGAACAATTGAATGCGGAGTGGCAGCGACTGAGTCGCGAGACCGGCCATGAGGCTTCGCAAGTTGAGGCCGTCTGGCACCTGTGCGGTTCACGCACCGCAGGGATTCTTCACTCGTTGGCCCACGGCGACAAAACATCACTCGTGGGGACTTGCCTTCCGGTGACGTTCGTACGCTGGGTGATCGAGCACGAGTGGGTGACCCGGCTGGAAGATTTGTTCGAGCGGCGACTCATGCTGGTCTTCCAGCCGGAATTGTCTCTCCAGACGCTGGTGCAACTGGCTCAGATGCTCGTGGACGCCACTGGTCCCTCGTCACGAGAATCGGCCAGCGGTGTCGAAGTACTCGTCGATCAATACCAACGGCGGCTGCACGAAATCTACGGCCGGCTCGTTCCGGACGCCTGACCGCTCGTGATGGACAAGCCGCCAGTGGCACACGGCGTCCCGTGGGCGTGCAACCCTATGACGACGATGGGTGGCGTGGGCGCACCGTGAAACGGAAGCCCACGCATCGCAGTGCACTCGTTTCGGGGGCTTCTGCTTCGCAGTGCGCCCCCGCTACCCCATCGTTGGGATTGCTCACTGCCATCAGGAATTGGTGCTACTATTCTACAATTTCACTCGTTGGTGGCTCCCTTTCGTCGTCCCCAGCCACCCAGCCGGCGCGGCGCCAGTACCGGGCGGATGCCAATGTGATAATCGCAGCTATCGGCACCGCAATTACAAACAGCAGAATAAGGAAGTAGGATAAATCGACTGGCTGTATGATTTTGACTGGCAGGACACGCAACTGGTCAGCTAGCCACTTGGCAAGATTCACCAAAAGCACTGGCCGTTCGCCCTTGAGGCCAAATAAAACACCAGCGAGAATATGTGGGGCAAGATAAAGAAAGAGCAAGATCGCGCTGCGAGCATGCCACGCAGACCCGACGGCACGCCAAATAGCAAAGATATAGGCTAACACTCCGACACGGATTGCAATGTCGCCAAAAAGCGGATTGTTTGAGAAGTCATTAATCGCAACGCCAGCATGGAAACCAGCCGCGATACACGTTGTGCCGCAAATCAGCCAAACGAAGCCTGGCATCGACATCAGCTTAAACCAGCACTGCATCAAGAGATGCTTAGAGGCAGTTTCAAAACCGGTTGTGAAGTTGTAGCGGTTAGCGAAATCTCCCGGATTTTCGTGTAGTTCCGATTGGGCAAACTGAGTTTTGAAACTGCTTCTAGTCATTGCTGTGGCAGTCCTTCACACACTATTCCAGTCAGTTGATGCTGATCGTAAAATATTATGAGCCGCGTTCTACGAGATGCAGCGCGTGCTGTAATGGCATTTATGGCGGGGTATGCACTACCGTTTTGTCATAAACGTGTTTTAGGTAAATAAAGCCGATCACAACAACGACTCCGATTACTATGAATGGCCATGCCCACTCAAGGAAAGCTAATATAGCCGATAAAATAGCCGCCAACCAATGCCCGGTGGGGTCTACATGATTGATCGGGTCGTTTTGCGCGTAGACGAAGCGGTTCAGGCTTTGGGGGTCCATCTTGGCGCCAAGCCAAGTGTCGGCGGTGATGAATCGCCCGACTTCGGGATCGTAGTATCGCGCTCCAACCAAGAGCAGACCGGCGTCGCCGTGGGTGCGATAGCCCCAAATTCCGGCGAAGCTATATGGGTTGCTCGCCGAGCCGCTCTGACTTACTGCGTTCCCAAATGCGTCAAACGTGAACGCCGCTTGAACGGCTTGCGACGCATCGGTTACTTGCCGCGTGCTGCCGAAGGTATCGGGCAGGTTGTATTCGTAGGCGGTCCCGTTGTCCCAACTGACGAGCTCTTTGGTTCCGAATGTGTAGTGGCCGACGATCGTGGCTCCCTGCTTCTCGGTCGTCGGATGAATTCCGTCGTAAAAAGTCGTTGTCGTCACGCCACCCGCGATCCGTGACGCTCGCCGGCCAAGCCCGTCGTAACCAAACGTGAGATTCGTCGGGCCGGTGATACTTGTAAGTTGATCGTCATAGTCGTATGCGAAATTCGTGGTCACGCCGCTGATTGTTTTGCTGACGAGGTTGCCGTTGGCATTCCAGGTGTACGATGTGCTCCCGGCGGTCAGCAGGCGATTGGCGTCGTCGTATGTGTAGCTGGTGCCGGAGCCGTTCAGGACTTTGTTTAGGCGATTGCCGGCGGGATCGTAGCCGTAGCTGATCGTGTACGGATTCGTGCCGGTGCGGACTTCGCTGGTCAGCCGGTGGAGGGCGTCGTAACCGTAGGCCACCTGACTGCCGTCCGCTTCGGTGACGCTGCTGCGCAGGCCGTCCACGTTGTAGGCGTAGGTGAAACTGCTCAGCACCGTGGCGGAACTGTTCTTGTTGACCACGCTGGTGAGCCAGTCGGCGTCGTTGTGGCCCAGCGTGACAGTGGTGCCGTTGGGGTTGGTCTGGCTGATCAAGTTGTTGTTGGCGTCGTAGCCGTAGGTCGCGTTCCACGTTGGCCCTCGGCTGGTTTTGGTCAGGCGGTTCGCGCCGTCATACTCGAACGTGACCGTGACGCCAGCCTGGTCGGTCAAGCTCGTCCGGCGACTTCCGGCGTCGTAGACGTAGCTGATCGTGTCCGTCCCCTTGGTTTCGCTCGTCGTCCGGTTCAGGCTGTCGTAAACCCACGTGGTTGTGCCGGTGCCATCGATCAGGCTGGTCCGGTTGCCGTTGACATCGTAAGCGAATGTCACCGTGCTGGAGTCGGGGTACGTCTCGGTCGTCAACCGGCCCATCCCGTCGTATCCGTAGTCCGTCGTCCGGTTGAGCGCGTCGATGCGGGATGTTTTCCACCCCAGCGCGTTGTACGTGAAGCGCGTTTGATTGCTGAGCGGGTCGGTGATGCTGGTCAGGTTTCCGTTGGCATCGTAGCCCAAGTTCGTGGTCTTGCCGTTGACCGTCTGCGACGTGCGGTTGCCTGTGGAATTGTAGCCGTAGGTGGTGATATTGCTGGCGGGGTCGGTGACTTGCGTGAGGTTCTGCTGCGCACTGTAGCCATAGGTGTACTCGTGCCCCGCCGCGTCCTTGGCGGATGTGCGGCGATTGGCCGCGTTGTACGTGTAGGTCATGCGGGTGATGTTCGGGTCGGGCCGCGTGATCGGGTCTTCCACGGTCAGCAGGTTGCCGTTGCTGTCCCACGTGTATTCCCAAACCGCTCCGCTGGGGCGCGTGTTGGACGTCACGTTCAATTGCGCATCGTAGACAAACAACGTCGTTGTCTCGCCACCAAGCACCGGGAATTCGCTGAAGGATGTGACTTGCCCGCTGGTGCCGTACTGATAGGTCACGTAGTTGCCATTCTCGTCCGTCACCTTGGTCCCGTCGGTGTAGTTGTAGGACCGGCTGCCGGATGCTGGATTCGTGACACTGCTAACGCGGCCTGTGCCGTCGTAGGCCATGCTCCATGAGTTGCCGCGCTTGTCCTTGACGCTGGTCACGCGTTTCACGCTGTCGTAACCAAACTCGAGGAACAGCGTGCTGGGGCTGGGTTCGGTCACTTTCCACAGGGATTTCGGCGTCCCCGTGAAGCTGAACGTGAACACCCGATTGAACGGGTCGGTCACGCTGGTCAAAAAGCCATCGCCGTCGTAGCCGAAACTCAGCACGCGCCCGCTCGGATCGGCCAACGAAGTCAATTTGCCCGCGCTGTCATAGCTCAGGCTGATGCTGTTGTTGTTCAGATCGACAATCGACGTGAGCTTGCCGGACGCGCTGAAGTTCCACTGCACCTGATCGTGGCGCGTCAGCCGAAACGTCCCGTCGCCGTTCTTCACCAGCGTCTCAAAGACGCCTGGCGGATGCGTGTAGCTGTAGTCTTCGTTCCTCGTGAAGGCATGTTGCCGACCGTCCCCCTCCGTGATCGTCACGGTGCCGAGCATCGGGTCCTCGACGAGACTCGTCCGGAGCGAATGCATCCAACCCGGCCCGAGTGGCGGGGCATCCGGCGGCGGGTCAGTCGTATTCGCCGCGTTGTGATACAAGGTCAGGTCTACTGACAGCACACCGCCCCGACAGGGCCAGTTGACGATCGGAATCAGCGTCAATTGATTCCCGTCATGCACCGTCATTTGCGAAAACGGGCTGTTGGTGTCCACCCGTTGCCAGCGTTCCGGAAGTCCGCTCATGGCTACCCCTCCGTTCCTTGATTATTGCGAGAGACGGATGCGGAAAGCAAATAGCTCTCGCGTCAAACTGAAATCGGAATCATTGTCCTCTACATAGACAAGACAGTTTCCACGAAGCACTTTGGAAAAAATCTGGCGAAAATCTCCAGAAGCGGCTCGGTTTTTGAATAACAAGCCTACTGTAAGCAGCACTGCCACTGGGACTTGAGGAAATTCCCAAAAAACTTCAGCATCATGGTGGCCAACATCAAGGTGAGTCGCTTGGCGGGCGGGTGGCGTGGGCGCACCGTGATAACGGAAGCCCACGCATCGCAGTGCTCTCGTTCCAGGGGCTTCTGCTTCGCAGTGCGCCCCGGCCACCCCTCCGGACCGAACATCCGCGCACTGCGCAACTGAGCTTTGCGGGCTGATCCGCTGCGACCTGCGTCCGGACACGTTTCACACCGCCGTCGCTTCGGTCACAACAGCCGGAGCGCTGGCGGGGGAAATCGTGGAGATCGGCGGTGCCGGTGTCACGGCTGGGATGGAAAGATTGGCCAGGCTGTGAGCATCGGCCAGCGGTTTCATCGTCGAAAGCCCGCGCCACGACGTCATGCCGGTGCTCACGTTCAGCCAGTCGCAGCACCAACGGAACAGCGCACGCGGCATCAGCGCCTTGGCGAGCGGAGTGATCGGGACGAACCACGGCGTGCGCACGAAGTCTCGATTGGATCGCACGGCGCGCACGGTCAAGTCGGCTACTCGCTCGGGAGTCAGAAACCACGAGAATCGCGGCAGCTTCACGCCCGCGAACATTCCGGTGGCGATGTAGCTTGGACACACGGTCGTCACCCGCACGTGCCCGTTGCCGGCCAGCCGTAGTTCCTCCTGCAACGATTCCGAGAACCCGATCACCGCCCATTTGCTCGACGCGTACGTCGCCGCGAACGGGAGCGCGATGTATCCCGACGCGCTGGCGATGTTGATGACGTGCGCCTCCGGCTGCCGCACGAGGTCCGGCAGGAAAACGTGAGTCACCGTGACCAGCCCCAGCAGGTTGATCTGGTACGTCGCCAGATGCCGCTCCAGCGGGATGTCGCCGAACTCGCCGCCAAACACGACGCCGGCGTTGTTGAGCAGCAGGTCCACCGGGCCGCGCTCGGCAAGCAAGCGATGGCGGATGTCGCGCACGGACTGCGGGTCGGTCACGTCCATGACGTATCCCGCCGCGTTCGCGCCGGCTGATTGCAGCAGTGACACGCTCTCCGACACGCGGTCGGCCGCGATGTCGGTCACGATGACTTCGCATCCGGCGTTCGCGAACGTCCGGGAAAATTCGCGGCCCAGGCCCCGCCCGGCGCCGGTGATCAGGATTCGTTTTCCAGTCAGGTCTCGCATGACATTCTCTCCCCTCGCCACCGCAGGCGGATTGGGGTCGGAAGTGAGGAGCGGGCGACTTTGAACTTCGTTCAAAATCAAAACTCAGAGCCGCTCGGCCCCCTCACCCTAACCCTCTCCCCCAAGGGGGAGAGGGGACATCGGCTTCAGTACCTCATCAGAATCTCGTCGGGATGCACTCCGGCGATCGACTTGAACCCGCCGTCGGCGACGGCGGCCCCCAATTCGGTGACGTGACGGAAGTAGCGGTCCGACGGACGGCGGCCGGTCAGGCGGCGAGTCATCTCCTGACAGAGGCCGTCGGCCGCGGACCGGATGAAATCGTCGTCCTGACGTGACGCAAACAGACTCGTACACAAAATCACGGTGGCCGATTGCAACCGGCTGGACAGTTCGGCCATCCGGCACTGTCGATCGGGTAGCTTGAGCTGGTGCTTGCGCATCGTCGCCGAGATTTCGAGTGCCGACCGTTGTAGAAAGCCGACGGCGAACTCCGCGTGCCGCCGCAGGTTCACGGGCATCGGCGGCAGCGACGGCGAAACGTGCCAGCGCGTCTTCTGCCGGAGCATCCACTTCGAGTAGTTCCACAGCGGACCCTTCAGTGCCCAGGCATGAGCGGGATTGATCAGGTTCGGCTGGCGAATGCCCGCGGCCTGCAAGGCCATTCCAATCGGCTCGAAGAACTGACGCCCGTGATGTTTCACCAGCGACTTGAAGAACGCCATGCCCAGCATTTCTCCCTCGCCTTCGTAGATGCACGGCGCGAGATAGTCGTGGACGTTGTCTCCAAACAGATGCCCGTGCAGGAACGATCGGCCGCCGTGCGTCTTCATGAACAGTTCAATCGCCGCTTCCTTCTGGAATTCGCTGCCGCAGATTTTTGCGACGATGCATTCCAGTTCGCCGCGGTAGCCCTGATCGAGCAGCCCAGCGCACCACTCGGTCAACGCATCGCAGGCCACGACCATTCCGGCGAGCTGACCCAACCGGCGGCGAACGAGCTCCCGCGTGGCGATGGCGGCGCCGTAGGTGCGGCGGAACTGCGCCCACGGGATCATGCTGGCCATCATCAGCCGCATGGTTCCCGCCGCGTTCGCGCACAGGGCGACGCGGCCGCGGTTGAGCCCGTGGTAAGCAACCGTCAGCCCGTCGCCTCCTTGCGGTTCGAGCAGATTCTCCGCCGGAACGCGCAGCCCGCGGAAGACGATGCCCTGGTTGTAGGCCTGCTTGAGCGCGTACAGCCCGTACTTTTTCAAGTGAAACTCCGGCGTTTCGGTTTCCGGCAGGTCCACGATCAGCACCGCCGGCCGATCGTCGATCAGACAGACGAGACCGATGGTTCGGCCGGGCGTGACGTTCGTGATGAACAGCTTTTCGCCCGTCACCTCGAAGTTGTTTCCGCGACGGAAGGCACGCGTGCGGAGAGCCGTCAGGTCCGATCCGGCACAAGGCTCGGTAAGCGCGAACGCCGACAGGCGTTCGCCGCTGGCGAGCCGCGGCAGAAAGTTTCGTTTTTGCTCGGGCATACCGAACGTGGCGACGGGATCGACGGCTCCGATGCAGCCGTGGACCGACGCCAACCCGGCTACCGTCGGGTCACGCATCGCCATGCGGGTCAGGAACGGGGCGAACTGACCGAACGTCGCTCCCGATCCACCGAACTCGCGATCGACCAGCAGGCCCCAGTAGCCTGCCGCGGAGAGGTCTTTCAGAACGCGATCCGCAATCTTGCCGTGCTCGTCCAGCAGCGTGCCGGCCTCGCGATGCCGCTGCACGACCGCCAGCGAGTTGTCCATCACTCGCGACACGGCCAGGTCGAGCGCTGCCGGAGGGGCGGCGAACAGGTCGCACGGCACGGCGTCGTCCCACACCGCGCGGTGGATCGGGCTGTTCGACGTCTGGTGCTTTGCTGCGAACAACTCTTCGACCTGCTCGTCGGCCCTATCGACCGCCCCCATCCGACGCACTTCCTCGGCGGACTTGCCGCCAAGCTGAAGCGCGGTCTCGGCGAACGAGGCCGCTGTTCGCAGTAACTCAGCCGAGCCGGATGCCACGGTTTCGCCGCAGGCCTGCCGTTCGGGTTCTTGCAAAGTCGTGGGCATGATTTCGTCCAGGTCGATTGAAACTATCAGCCGGACCGCGCTAGCGGCCGATTCAACTACTTCTCCTCACTGTATCGCCAACAGTTGCCGCCGGATGAGTTGTCTGACCTTCGACGCCCAATCGCAGCAGGATCGAACTTGGCGTGAAGCGGTCTCCGAACTGGCGATGGAGTTCGGCGAGTTCCTGCAGGAGGGTCTGCAGGCCGATGGAGTCCGCGAATCGCAGCGGGCCGCCCGTGAACGGGGCGAAACCCGTGCCCAACACCATCGCCAGATCGACCATCCATGCCTCGCCGACGACGTGCTCGCCAAGACACCGAGCCGACTCGTTGACGATCTGGTAGATCAGGCGTTGCTGAATGATGGACAGCTTGTGTGTCCCCTCTACCTCCGGGAGTGTGTTTGAGTGAGGGGGCGTGACGGAACTCGGCTGCCCGCGACGGCCGTTTTTCCAGTGGTAGAAGCCGCAGCCTGATTTCTTCCCCAGCCAACCGCGAGCCACCATTGCGGACAATCGTTCGGGAGTCGGTGTCGGATCGGGGCAAAATGGTGCCAGCGTCTTCGCGACATCGACGGCCACGTTCAAGCCCACCTCGTCCAGCAGTTCCAACGGTCCCATCGGCATGCCGAAGCGTCGCGCCTTGCGATCGATTTCATCGACGGCGATCCCTTCGCAGACCATGCGCACGCCCTCGTCGAGGTACGGGAACAGAATGCGATTGACGAGGAAGCCCGGACTGTCGGCAACCACGATTGGAGTTTTTCCCAGCCGTTTGACCAGACTGACCAGGGCATGGATGGTCGCGTCGCTTGTGGACTTCGCCCGCACGACCTCGACAAGCTGCATGCGGTGGACGGGGTTGAAAAAATGCAGGCCCCCCACGCGGTCGGCCCGGCGGGTGGCTTCCGCGAGTTGTTGGATCGACAGCGCCGACGTGTTCGAGGCGATGATGGCCTGCGGTTTGAGCCGCTGGTCGAGTTCGCGAAAAACCGCCAGCTTCACGTCTTCGCGTTCGGTGACCGCTTCGATGACGAGGTCGCAGCCAGCCAGAGGCAGCATCTCGACCGTCGGCATGACCGCCGACAAGCGCGTTTCCGCCTCGCCGCGCCGCAGAGAACCTTTGCGAACCAGCTCGTCAAGCGCGTCGCGGATGCGTTGCATACCGGCATCGACCAGTTTCTGGTCCACGTCCCGGAGCACAACGTCAAAACCTTGATGCGCCGCAAGCTGCGCGATCCCCGCCCCCATCACGCCGGCTCCAACAACGCCGATCTTCGTGATCGACGGGAGATCGGTCGCGGCCGACGAGGCCTCTTTCCGCGCCCACGTGGACGTCGCCCGAGCACGCTCACGCTGGAAGAAAAGTTCGATCAGGTTGCGGCACGTAGGCGTGAACAGAAGTTCGGCGATGGCGCGTCGCTCCTCGGCGAGGCCAGCGTCGAGACCGTCTCGCAGGCCGACTTCGATCGCCCGCAACGCGGCGGCAGCGGCCGGGTAGTGCTTCGCCCGCGATTCGAGCTTGCGGCGGACGGCACGACTCACGAGCCACTGGCCGACGCCGGTGTTGTCCTGCAACCAGGTGATCAGTCCGCGACCCGGCCGCCGCGGCGGTTCGCCTTTCAATACGTCCGCGACAAACGCATCGACCGCCGCGGCGAAGTCATCGCGGGAGGCGGCTTTGTCCACGAGGCCGATCTCCGCCGCTTTGCGAGCGTTGACCTTCGTCGCTTCGAGGATCATGCGCACGGCTTCGGTGAGGCCGACCCGTTTCGGAAGCCGCTGCGTGCCGCCCCAGCCGGGGAGGATGCCGAGTTCGATCTCCAGCAGACCGATCCGCGTGTGCGCGTTGTCGCAGGCGATGCGGTGCGTGCAAGCCATCGCGAATTCCAAGCCGCCGCCGAGGCACGGTCCCTGAATGACGGCGAGCGTGGGCATCGGCAGCGAGGCCACGCGGTTGAACAGATGTTGGCCAACCTCGGAGATCGCCGCCGCCTCGTCCGGGGTGCGGAGCGATTGCAGGTGCCGCACGTCGGCTCCGGCGAGGAATCCCGATTCCTTCCCGCTCGTGAACACCACCAACCGCGTCTCGGCGTCGTGATGCAACATGTCGACCAACCACGCGAGTTCGACGATGACGCTGTCGTCGAACACGTTGACCGGCCGCCCCGGCACATCCAACGTCGCCGTCAGCACGTTCCGGGCGTCTCGTTCGATGCGGAAGTTTCTCAGGTCGTGTTCGTTCATGGTTGTGTGCTCCCGGTCGCCCCTCACCCCCGACCCCTCTCCCCCATCGGGGGCGAGGGGAGTTTGATTACACCTCCACCCAAACCGCCTGGCCCTGTCCGCCGCCGACGCAGAGCGTGGCCAGGCCGTGATGGCCACCGCGTTTTCGGAGCGCTCGCAGCAGGGTTAGGATTAGCCGCACGCCGGACATCCCGACCGGATGCCCCAGCGCGATGGCTCCGCCGTTGACGTTCATTCGCGATTCGTCGAGCTGGCCGATCGCCCGGTCGCGGCCCATTTCACGCCGACAGAATTCGTCCGACGCCAGCGCCTTCTCGCACGCGAGCACTTGGGCGGCGAACGCTTCGTTGATTTCAAACAGATCGAAGTCGTACAGGCTGCGGCCGGTTGCGGCCAGCAGCTTGTGGATCGCGAACACCGGGCCAAGGCCCATGCGGCGCGGATCGCAGCCGGCGATCGAGTAGGCTCGCAGCGTGCCGAGCGGTTCCAGCCCGAGTGCTTTCGCGCGGCTGAGCGGCATCAGTACCAGCGCCGCCGCGCCGTCGGTGATCGGACAACTGTTGCCGACCGTGACTGTGCCGCCGCCGGGTTGGAAAACCGGTTTCAGTTTTGCGAGGGCATCGAGCGACTGACCGGCTCGCGGGCCGTTGTCCTTGTCGACGGCGACGGGCTTTGTCTGCTCGGCGGTCAGCGGCAGGACTTCGGCTTTCAGATCGCATCGCTCCCACGCGGCGAGGGCCTTTTGATGGCTCGTCAGTGCGAAGCGATCCTGCTCCTCCCGCGTGATCCCAAACTCGCGGGCGAGATTTTCCGCGGTCTGACCCATGTTGAATCCGCAGGTCGGGTCGGTCAGCCCGACTTGCAGGGCTATGACCGGCTTCAAAAATCGTAACCGGAAGCGTACGAAGTGACGGAGCCGTTGCATCGCGGACTTCGTGCGACTCAGTTCGACGAACCATTGCTGCGCATCGGAGCTCCAGAGGAGCGGGACGTTCGACATCGATTCGGTCCCGCCCGCGACGACGATGTTGGCTCGGCCATCGCGCAGGATCTGCCACGCCGTGACCACCGCCTCCATGCCCGAAGCGCAGTTGCGGTTGACCGTGTGCGCCATCCGATCGTGCGGGATTCCCGATCGCAGCGCGATGACTCGCGCGACGTTCGATGCATCCGCCGGGCTGGCCACGTTGCCGAACACGACCTCATCGACCTGGTCCGGCCGCAGCCCGGTCTGTTTCAACACGCCGTCAACGACCAGGCGTCCGAGTTCGTCGGCCGGCAGCCTGGCCAGCGGGCCGAAAGATTTCACCATCGGCGTACGGAGTCCGGCCACGACCACGATCGGGTCAGCCGCGTCGTCCACAATGGATCCGGTGGTACTCATGATGTCCCTCCCTGCCTGTTCCTCACTCCTTGCCTCGCACCCACGCCGGACCTAGTCTGCTCCAACGGGGATGGCTTGTTCGGTGAGTTCGTTCGATTTGGTCGGGTCATCGGTGGTTTCGTCACCCGGTTCGGCGTGGAGATTTCTTGGACTGCGGGCCTCACGCAGACACCAGCGGAGCACCTTTCCGAGAAAATTCTTCGGCAGCTCGGTCACGATCTCGACCAGACGCGGGACCTTGTGCTTCGACAGGTGCTTGCGGAGGAACGAATCAAACGACTTGCGGTCGAAGCGCTTTCCGGACGGTTTGTCGAGCACCAGCAGTGCCTTGACGACTTCTCCGCGTTGCGGGTCGGGACAGCCCACGACGGCGCAGTCCTTGACGCCCGGGTACTGCCTCACGACGTACTCGACATCGCTCGGGTAGACGTTAAAGCCCGAGGTAATGATCAGGTCCTTTTTGCGATCGACGATTTTGAAAAAGCCGTCGGCGTCGCGAACGGCGAGGTCGCCCGTGAACAGCCAGCCGTCGCGCAGCACGCGTGCGGTTTCCTCGGGGTTGTTCCAATATCCGAGCATGATCTGCGGCCCGCGGACAATGAGTTCGCCGACTTCACCCGGAGGCAGGTCGCGGTCGCCAATGTCGGGATCGACAATGCGGGCGAAGGTGTCCGGAATGGGGAGGCCGATCGTCCCCGGACGGTCAGTGTGGTCGAGCGGGCCGACGTGCGTGACGGGGCTCGCTTCGGACAGACCGTACCCTTCGACAACGGCCGCCCCGGTGTGGTTCGAAAACTCTTCGGCGATGGCACCCGCCAGCGGAGCACCTCCCGAGATGACGTAGCGCAGCGATTTCACGTTGCGCGGTCCGGTTGCCAGGTGCTGGTTGAGCACGCTCAGCATTGCCGGGACGGTGTAGAAAATCGAGGGCTGATGTTTTTCGATGAGATTCAGAGTGATGTGCGGATCGAACCGGTGGAACAGCGTGAGGGTCGCTGCCATCGCGACGCCGCCGGTGGCACACGTGGAGAGACCGTAGCTGTGAAAAAACGGCAACACGGCCAGCACCGATTCGACGCCGACGCGGCATCCCGCCCAGTGCGTGATCTGCCAGGCATTCGCGACCAGATTGCGATGCGACAGCACGACGGCCTTCGGTTTGCCGGTCGTCCCGCCGGTCGGCAGGATGAAGGCTGGGCTGTCGAGCGCGGAGTCGCCTGGTTCGAAATTGGCGTCACCCTGCGATACGAAATCGTCGAACGCGTGGTGGCGAACATCTGACGGCATCGCATGGAAGTTCATCCGCTTCCATTTGGCGACCGTGTACACGAACCGTTTCCAGGTCGGCAGGCGGGGTGCGATCGAAACTTCGATCCAGTGTTGCGGCCGTTGACTCGCCTGGCTCACGAGCGAGCCGAGCATGTCCAGTCCGATCACGATCCGGCAATCGGTCGCGGCCAGCAACCCGGAGATTTCCTCGGCGACCATCAGTGGGCTGAGCGACACCACGACGACGCCAGCCATCCACGCGCCGTAAATTGCGGTCAGGTATTCGGGCATTGTCGGCATGAGCAGACCGACGCGGTCGCCGGGTTGCACGCCCAGCTTCACGAGCGCGGAGGCAAATCGCCGGGCGTTCGCGAACAGTTCGGCGTACGTGATCCGCTCGTGAAAGTAGTGGACCGCGACTCGGTCAGCGAAGTTGCGGGCGGACTCGGCCAGCAGCCACCACGTCGGGTGGTCGGGATAGGTCAGCGAATGTGGGACGCAGTCGGGATAGTGTTCCAACCACGGAGCCGTTTGCGGCTCGTTGGGTGTGCGCACAGCGACGCTCGCGGAAGGCATGATGAACCTCCGGCGTTAAGGCCGTTCAGCCAGTTGAAGGATTTGCCAATTTGCCACTGGCGGTAAAGAACCGCCTCGGGGCTCCGACGGCGAGAAGTTGATCCCCAACAGCGTGGACCCGGCCTTGGAGACTGCGTCAACGCAGTCAGCAAACGTCGATCCACGATGCATTCGGGATCACGTCGGCGGCATGCAGAAATGTGTCGCGGCGTGGTCTCGGTCGCCCCGTGAAATTCGGGACTCGCCGAACCAGAATTCACGAGTCGCACAATCATTCTTCGGTGCAATCAAAGTTCCGTCAATCACTTTTTTTTGACGCCGCCATGCGATTGGCAACTCCGTGGTAACCCGTCGATAATTCCGAAGTATCTGGTAAAAGTCAAACCCGGCTTCCGTTCCCCGGCCGGCTGCCGGTTGGGACTTGATTGCTTGTCGTCCAGCTTGTGCTGCGAATCGTCAGTCGTGCCGCACGCTCCCTCAAAGTTGTGCTTGAGACTGCTTGACCAGTCGCCAAATGCGGCCGATACTTGCCGTACCGGGCCTGCATTGTGAACCCGGGGAGGCACGTCTGTGCTCACGTCAAATCCAGAAGTCATTGAAGCCCCACCCGGCCCCGAGTACGCGCCGATCGAGGCAGCCCTTGCGGACCTCGACCGGGGCAGACGGGCCATCGGTTGGCGTTCGGTCGCCGGCCGGATTCAATTGGCGGAGGCGTGTGCCGAACGTCTGCAGCGCGTCGCTCGCGATTGGGTTGATGTCGCCTGTCGAGAGAAGGGTGTCGCGGGCAACAAGTCAGCCCGCGCCGAGGAGATCGTCACCGGGCCGATGGCAACGATGCGATATCTCCGGCTTCTGACGCGGTCGCTGCGCGAGGTCGAACTGCACGGCCATCCGCTGCCGCCGAAAGTGATCATCGATCCTGAAGGACGACTGCGTGTGCGCGTCTTTCCGTGTCCCGGCCTGTTCGATCGGCTGCTCCTTTGGGAGTTCCAAGCCGATGCCTGGATGGAACCGGGCGTGACCACTGACAGCCTGTGGTCCACACTGCGGGACCGATTGGGCTCGACTTGGCCCGAGGCCCCGATTTCGCTTGTGCTTGGTGCGGGCAACAACTCTTGCATTCCAGCAATTGACTCGTTGGAACGCATCATCGAACGTGGCCAGGTCGTCCTGCTGAAGCTGAATCCGGTCAACAATTACCTGGGACCAATTTACGAGCAGGCGTTTTCGCCGTTGATTGAGGTAGGCGGACTGCGGATCATTCGCGGTGGGGCCGACGTTGGAGCGGCCGCCATGGCGCATCCTGAAATCGACGACGTTCACCTGACAGGTTCGCTGAAGACCTACAAACGAATTGTGTGGGGAGGGTCTGACGACGAGCGATCTCGTCGTCAGCGTGACCACGCCCCCATCCTTCGCAAGCCGCTGACGTGCGAGCTGGGCAATGTCACCCCGTGGATTCTGACTCCCGGTCCGTACAGCCACCGACAATTGATGGCACAGGCGGACACCGTGGCGGCCGCCCTCACTGCGAATGCCGGCTTCAATTGCGTCACTCCGCGTGTGTTGGTCACCTGGCGTCGCTGGAATGACCAGCCGCAGTTTCTTGATCTCCTGCAACACACGCTCGATTCAATCCCGCGTCGGCCAGCGTATTATCCGAACGCCTTGGAAAACTACCGAGGTGCCACCGGTTCGAGTGCGGAGCTGGGGCCCGATGGTTCGCTGCCTTGGACGGTTCTTCGCGACGTGGACCCCGCGGCCATGCCGGGCTACTTTGCGTCGGAGTGCTTCACGAACGTGTGTGTCGAGGTGGCTATCGACGCGGCTTCCGAACAGCATTTTCTTGATCAAGCGGTAGACTTTGTAAACGAAAAGCTGTGGGGAAATCTTGCCGCGGCAATCACGATCCACCCGGAATGTCGCTGGCCCGAACCTCACGAACGCCGCCTGCAATCGTGCCTGAAACGATTGAAGCACACGGCAATTGCGATCAATCAGTCACCCGGTGTGATCTTTTGGATGATGAGCGCGCCGTGGGGCGGTTCAGCACAGGCGACACTCAGCGACCCGCAAAGCGGCATCGGCAAGGCGCATGGCACGTTGCTGCTCGACCGTGTGGAAAAGACCGTGCTCGAAGGTCCGTTGGTGGTGCATCCGAATCCGTTCTGGCTGCCGTCGCATCCGGATCCTGAACCAGTTGCGTGGCGGTTGCTGGAACTCTATCACGACCCTTCCGTTTGGCACCTCGCCAACATGCTGACCGCCGCCTGCCATCATCCGTCCTGATCCCCGTGCTTCGGGGCGTTATCAGCCGGTGTGACCCATCGAGGTCTGATACGGCCTGACCGCCGTGCCTCATCGGCCGCCCAGCCGCTTCCGTGGCAAAGCGATCTGCATTCTCGATGACGACTCGACAGTCACGTCTCATCACGCACCCATCGTGGAGCAGCGTGAGGTGACGGCAACTGCTTTGCAGACCTCGGAGCGACTCAGTAAACTGCCGCCAGATTCGAGGGCTTTGCACCCGGTTCCCATCTGTCGAAGGAATTCAGCCATGCCATACACCTTGCCGAAACTGCCGTACGCCTACAACGCCTTGGAGCCGCACATCGATGCGCGCACGATGGAGATTCATCACACAAAACACCACCAAACCTACATCAACAATGTCAACACCGCACTGGAAGGGAACGCGGCGCTTGCGGGGAAAGCCGTCGAAGACTTGATTCGCGATCTCGCGTCCGTACCCGAAGCTATCCGCACCGTGGTTCGAAACAACGGCGGAGGCCACGCCAACCACTCGCTGTTTTGGGAAATCATGGGGCCGGGCAAGGGGGGCGAACCGACCGGAGCTTTGGCGGACGCCATCAAAGGCACCTTCGGCAGCTTTGCCTCCTTCAAGGAACAGCTTGCCAAGGCGGCAACGACTCGGTTCGGCAGCGGTTGGGCCTGGCTGTCTGTCGGCAACGGAAAACTAACAGTCGAGAGCACGGCGAATCAGGACAGCCCGCTCTCCGAAGGCCGCACTCCCATCCTTGGCCTCGATGTGTGGGAACACGCTTACTATTTGAACTACCAGAACCGTCGTCCCGATTACATTGCCGCGTTTTGGAACGTCGTGAACTGGGACGAAGTCGCCAAGCGTTTCGCTGCCGCGAAGTGACCGTGTGCGTTTCTCGCCTCGCCCCCGCAGGGGGAGAGGGTTCTTGACGAAAGGTGAGGGGCAAGCGTCGTTCCCCCCTCGCCCCCGAAGGGGAGAGGGGTCGGGGGTGAGGGGCGAGCGTTCCCCAGCGTCGCTTCCCGACCGACCTTCGACCATTGCTCGCAAAAAAATGTCCACCGCCCCTCCTCCCGCCGACCTCGTGGCACCACCCGCCACGATCGTCATCTTCGGCGCATCGGGGGACCTGACCGCTCGCAAGCTGGTCCCGGCCCTGTTTCATCTCTGGCAGGAAGGCTTCCTACCCGACACCTCGCCAATCGCCGGTGCCGCGCGGCGTGAGAAGACTCCTGAATCGTTCCGCGACGAAATGTTCCAGGCTGTCAGCAAGCACGGCCGCAGCGGCACCGTGTCACAGGAATCGTGGAACAAATTTGCCCGCCGGTTGTTCTACCTCACGCTCGACCTCTCGCGGCCGGATGACTACCCGGCCTTTGCGAAAAAGCTCGGGCAGATCGAACTCGATGCAGGACTACCGGTCGGCGAGAAACGCCTGTTCTACATGGCGACGACTCCCGATCTGTTCGTCCCCACCGCCGAAGCCATCTCCAAAGCCGGGATGGTCCCTGCGCGAAAGAACTCGGCCTGGCTGCGCGTTGTCTTCGAGAAACCGTTCGGCCGCGATCTGGCCACCGCGCAGGAGTTGGCTCGCAAGCTGGGCCGACTTCTCCGCGAAGAGCAGACGTACCGGATCGACCACTACCTTGGCAAAGAAACCGTCCAGAACCTGTTGTTCTTTCGGTTCGGCAACGCCATCTTTGAACCGCTGCTGAATCGAACTCATGTCGATCACGTCCAGATCACCGTGGCCGAAGCGCAGGGGATCGAGTCTGGCCGTGGAGGCTACTACGACACGTCGGGCGCACTCCGCGACGTCCTGCAAAACCACGTGCTGCAACTTCTCGGCCTGATCGCGATGGAGCCGCCCGCCGCCTACCGGCCGAAGGACATTCGCGACGAGAAAGTGAAGGTCCTCGAAGCGCTTGCCCCCGGACATCCGTCGGAATGGCGAAAATGGGCCGTGCGCGGTCAGTACACGGCGGCGGAAATTGGCGGAAAGAAAGTGCCCGGCTACCGCGACGAGGATCGCGTCCCGAAGGATTCCAAACGCGAAACCTTCGCCGCGATGGAAGTCCGCGTGGACAACTGGCGCTGGGCCGGCGTGCCGTTCTACCTGCGAACCGGCAAGCGCCTGCCGAGCCGCGTGAGCGAGATCTCCATCCAGTTCAAGCTGCCTCCGCTGCACTTGTTCAAGACGGTCGAATGCGAAGGCGACTTCTGCGAACTCGTCAGTGCCCGGCCGAACACCCTCGTGTTCCGCATCCAGCCCAGCGAATCGATCTCGCTGTCGTTCTCCACTAAGCGTCCGGGAATGCAGTACCAAATCCATCCCGTGCGGATGAATTTCGACTACGACACCAGCTTCGATCTCGAACTGCCGGAAGCCTACGAACGCCTGCTGCTCGACGCCCTGCGCGGCGATTCGACCCTGTTCATGCGCAACGACGAACTCGAAGTCGCATGGCGTTTCTGCACGCCCCTGCTCGAAGCGTGGGAGTCCGACGCTGGCGCACCGGAACCGTACGCCGCCGGCTCGTGGGGTCCGCAGGGAGCCGACCTCTTGCTGGCTCGCGCCGGTCGGACTTGGCGAACGCCGACGTGATCGCGCAGTGGTTGACGCCGGTTCACCGTGTCTCGATAATCCGACCGCTTCACAGACAATGGACGCGAAGGGGTCGGGAGTCTTTTTCAGGTCGGCTAGTCACCGCTTCAAGTCGTCTTGAGACCGGCGGGCCGACCTGAAAAAGACTCCCGACCCCATCATCATTAAACTGAGTTTGACGCAGAGGCAATACGATGCACGAACAGCAGACGACTTGGAATGGCCGACGCTGGGATGACCTCGCGGACCGAGTGCTCGATGCGTACCGGCTGAAGAACGATGACTGTCTGGCCATCCTGCGTTCCGCCGATGTCGAGCTGCCGGCGTTGCTAGCCGCGACGTACCGCGTGCGGTATCGGCACTGGGGGAACGAGGTGCAACTGTACTACCTCCGCAACGCGAAGAGCGGGCTGTGCGCCGAGGATTGCGGGTACTGCTCGCAGTCGAAGATTTCCACCGCCGACATCCCGACGTACCGCTGGAACGACGAAGCCACGTTGCTCGCCAGTGCCAAAGTCGCCGCCGAAAGTAAAGCCCGGACGTTCTGCATCGTCGCCAGCGGCCGAGGCCCGACGGATCGCGAAGTCGATCATGTTGCGCGCGTCGTGCGAAAGATCAAAAGCACGCTGCCGCTGAACGTCTGCTGTTGCCTCGGACTGCTGACACCGGACCAGGCCCGCACGCTGGCCGACGCCGGTGTCGATCGTGTGAACCACAATCTCAACACCAGCCGCCGGTTCTACCCGGAGATTTGTTCGACGCATACGTTCGATGACCGGATGGAAACGCTCCGCGTCGTCCGCGAATCGGGGATGGAACTCTGTTCCGGCGGGATCGTGGGGATGGGCGAAACCGACTCCGACGTGGTGGACATGGCCCTCACGCTGGCCGAACTCCACGTGGAATCGATCCCCGTCAACTTCCTGCACGCGATCGACGGCACGCCGCTGGAGAAGCGTCATGATTTGAATCCGCGGCACTGCCTGCGAGTCCTCTGCCTGTTCCGGCTCTCCAACCCGCGCAGCGAAATCCGCGTGGCGGGTGGTCGCGAAGTGAACCTCCGCTGGCTGCAACCGCAGTCGCTGTACGCCGCCAATTCGCTGTTCGTCAGCGATTACCTGACGACCAAGGGTCAGCTCCCCGAAGAGGATTTTCGGATGATCGAAGACCTGGGGTTCACGATCACCCAGCCCGGCCCCGAAACGGCGAAGGCGATTGACGCGCTGCGCGAGCGGGAGAGTTGTGATCACTCATCGTGTCACGCAAATGAAGCCTGACGCGCAAGCGAAGGACAACACGCATCACGGCCTTCGCTTGCGCTTCAGGCTTCAACCAGCGGGCGATGGTAGGGTGTGTCGAGCTTGCGAGACGCACCGCGGTTGCTCGGTGACTGGTTCGGCGACTGGTTCCCAAGCTCCGGCTCTCATCCTTACACACAAGGTTGAGATGCATTGGCACGCCAATTGCGCCTGAGGCAGATCCTAGGGGATCTGGTTTCTGACACAAGGAGCGTGTCGTGCAGCCGTGG
>Ga0233424_10000108_pt1 | contig 113231 bp, 77 predicted proteins | sample Watercolumn_Towu_FD_181011 | JGI IMG/M metagenome (GOLD analysis project Ga0233424, IMG submission 181011) | Freshwater microbial communities from Lake Towuti, South Sulawesi, Indonesia - Watercolumn_Towuti2014_125_MG | ecosystem: Environmental > Aquatic > Freshwater > Lake | place: Indonesia...
TTTGCCGTTGTTCCCCGGCCGCTGCCAGACCATGACGCACGACTACCGACGTCACGGCACCACGACGCTGTTCGCCGCGCTCGTGCGGCTCTCGATAAGACACCTTCTGTGTGAGACACACCACTAACGCATTGGTTTTGGGCCCGGGACCTTCATCGTTCCGGGCCTTTTGTTTCGATCCGACGTTGGACCCAGCAGGGGACCTCGGCTTCTGCGAGACACTGGCAAGCAGAACCTGACCTTGCCGGTTCGGGACTTTGACAAAGGAAACGAGTGTTGACAGAAATCGCAGAATGGATATAATCGGCCCCCGTGATAAGATCGGCAAAATCGATTCAATCACTCCAATCGGAAGAATCGTCATCGTGTGGCTCAGGGGTTTCGTCAGGGAGGACGGCCTCTCTCGTGGAGGGATACCCGAGAGGTTCTTCAATCATCGACCGGTTCTCTCACGGTCGAAGGGTGGACGAGCAACATGAAAACCGTGTTCACAACGGGCGAAGCGGCGAAGATTTGCAAGGTCAGCCAGCAGACAATCATCCGATGTTTCGATTCGGGAGCACTCAAGGGATTCCGCGTCCCCGGCTCCAAGTTTCGACGGATTCCTCGCGACTTGCTATTCAAGTTCATGAAGGACAACGGCATCCCGACGGATGCCCTTGAGAGCGGCAAGCGCAAGGCACTGGTCGTCGATGATGACGAGGAACTCGTCGAACTGATTCGCGATGCTCTCGAATCCGACGGACGCTTCGAGGTCCGGGTCGCCAACAACGGCTTCGATGCCGGCATGCTTGTCCGCGAGTATCACCCCGACATGATCGTGCTGGACGTGATGCTGCCGGACATCAACGGCAAGGAAGTCTGCCAGCGGATTCGTGGCGACTCCAACTTGGACGATGTTCGGATTCTGTGCATCAGCGGCATGGTCGAAGAAGACAAAATCGCCGACCTCAAGGCATCGGGAGCAAACGAGTTCCTCCAGAAGCCGTTCGAAGTCGAGAAGCTTGTCGATCTGATGTGCAGGTTGGTCGACATGGAACCGGTCGCGGCGGTGGCTCGACGTTAGCCGTCGCACTGTCAGCCACACCAGGGATTCACGCCAACGCTGGCAACTTTGACCGTTCGCGTGACGCATGGCTGACCTCGATTCCGCAGACTTTCAACGGGCACTCGAAGTTGCCAAGCTGGACGCATTGGCTGAATTCGCGGCCGGGGCCGGACACGAAATCAACAACCCGCTGGCGACAATTCTCGGCCGAACACAACTGCTCCTCACCGGCGAATCCGACCCCGAGCGCCGTCAGGCGCTGCTCACGATCGGCGGCCAGGCCCTCCGCATTCGCGACATGATTGGCGACTTGATGCTCTTCGCCCGCCCGCCGAAGATGCAACCTCAGTCTCTCGACCTGATGCAGGTCGTCCGAGAAGTGCTCGCACAATCGGAGTTGACTCGTGACGCCGAAGTCGCTGGCGTGCGGATCGAGCTACCCACGGAAGCCGACTCGCCCGTCCCAATCTGGGCGGACCCGGTTCAGTTGCGAGTCGTGATCAGCAACCTCCTCCGAAACAGTCTGGAGGCCGTGACCGACGGCGGGCAAATCGTGATCCGCTGCGAAACGGCCGCGTCGGACGGCATCGAATGCGCCAAGCTGATTGTAAGCGACAACGGTTCAGGCCTGAGCGTGCAGGATCGCGAGCATCTGTTCGATCCGTTTTACTCCGGCCGCCAAGCCGGCCGCGGCCTTGGCTTCGGCCTGTGCAAGTGCTGGCGGATCGTCACGCTGCACAGCGGGCAAATTGACGTCTCCTCCGCACCGGGCGAACAAACCACGTTCACCGTCGTGTGGCCAGCTTCGCTGCCGTGCGATTGACTCCGCGCACTGTCGACCGTCAAGCCGCCTCGCGAAGCGACCGCGATCCGTCATTGAGATTGATCCGCTCCCGAACCGAGTACGCCGGCTTCCCCTGCGATTCGAAGTACGTTCGCACGCTGACTTCGCCGAGCAGTCCGAGGCAAAAGAACTGAAGGCCCACGATCGACGCCAGACAGGTCAGTTGCAACAGCGGGTTGCCCGTCATGTCAATTGACCACGCACACTTCATCGCCAGCGTGGCAATGCCGGACGCAACCCCGACCGCTCCGCAACTGAAACCGATCATTCCGAACAACCGCATCGGGCTGGCGAGGTAACTCACGAGAAACTTGACCGTCAGGAGGTCGAGCAGCACGCGGGAAACGCGATGCAGCCCGTACTTTGACTGCCCGATCGTTCGCGGGTGGTGCCGCGTGACCACTTCGGCGCAGCGGGCTCCGCGCCAGTGCGCGAGGATTGGGATGAAGCGGTGCATCTCGCCGTACAGCGGCAGTTCCAACGCGATTTCGCGACGGATCACCTTCAGCGTGCAGCCGATGTCGTGGAACGATGTGCGCGTCGCCCAGCCGATCAATCGGTTGGCAATGCCCGACGGCAGGCGCCGGCTGAACCACGGGTCGCGGCGGTTTCGCCGCCAACCTTGAACCAGATCGAAGCCCTCGCTCAGCTTGTCGAGCATCGTCGGAAGATCGGTCGGATCGTTCTGTTGGTCGCCGTCGAGGAAGGCAATGACATCTCCGGAGGCGTGTTCGATACCGGCCCGCATCGCAGCCGTCTGGCCGAAGTTTCGCCGAAGCCGCACGACCTTCACCGACGAATCGGCCGCCGCGAGTCGTCGCAGCATGATGTCACTTCCGTCCGTCGAGCCATCATCAACGAACACGATTTCACACTCGTCCGACAACCCCGACAGTTCGCGGGTCAGGCGATCGTACACCGGCACGATGTTGCCGCGTTCATTGCAGATCGGTATCACGATCGAGAGCGACGCGACGCGCCCGGTCGATCCAATCGATGCCACGATGGGCACCGAATCGGCGGCGGCCAGACGCACCCGCTCTCCAGTCGGACTCACGACGGCCAACCGCCGCATGGGCTGTGCGAGATCGGCAAACGCTGCCGCAGAACCGGCGGCAGCGTTTGCCTCGAGCAGCGACCGTTCGAGGAAATCGAACAGCAGACCCAGGCTCTTCAATCGAAAGATCACGAGCGCCGTGAGGTAACCGACGGCCGCTCCGAAGCACGTGTCGCTGACAAAGTGCGCTCCGACTTCGACGCGCTGCAAGGCCACCAGCGCCGTGACCGTGTAGAACAGCCCACGACCGCTTGGATAGACACTGCTCAGCGCCAAGGCCATCCCGATGCTCGTGGCGACGTGCGCCGACGGAAAGCTCTGCCCGCCGGTTCCGGCTCCGGTGAAGGGAAGCCATCCCTGAAACGTATCAAACACGCCGCCCGTGTACTGCCAATCGTACGGTCGAGTCCGCCAGACCAGCATCTTGATGACGTCCGCGACCAGTCCGGAGCCGATCGCGGCCAGTATCACCCGCACCACGGCGAAGCGGCGGTGGCGGTCGATGAGGAACATCGCGACGCCAAACAACACGATACCCACGGCGTCGCCAAACGATTCGAGCACCTGCAGCACTTCATCCAACGAGTTCAATAGGCCACGCTGAGGAAGCCAGATCGAAACCTGAATGTCCACGGCGAACGCGAAGCATCCCAGCAGGAGGAAGAACGCCGGCAGACGGAGCAGCGGCACCAAGTCGCCGCGCCATGGCAGCCATGGGGACTCCAGACACGAATCAACCGCGGGCGTGTTGGTCGAGTCCATGAATGCGTCCGTGCTGGTTGCGAAATGATGAGGCCGATCTCCGTGGCGGGCGGTTTGTAGACGAGATCGCAACGCCGGTCAAGCCGGAGGATTGCGTCAAGCCAAGCAGACGAAATGATGTTGCCTCGGCCGTCAACCAGCCGTAGACTCCTGCCCCGTTTCTCAAAGGAGTCGCTCACGGATGAGCATCACGACGCGGCATCAACTGGGCTTGGCGGCGATTGCGGCGGCCGTTTTCTTCACGAACCTCGGTGGCACTCATTTGTGGGACGAGGACGAACCGAAGAACGCCGAGTGCGCCCGCGAAATGCTATCCCACGGCGATTTCATTCTCCCGTGGTACAACGAACTGCCGCGTTTCGACAAGCCGGTGCTGCTGTACTGGCTGATGATCGGTGCCTACCGCGTGTTCGGTGTGACGGAGTTCGCGGCCCGGTTCTGGTCGGCCGCGTTCGGCGTGGGGACAGTGCTCTTCACGTATCACATCGGCCGCGTTTTGTGCCGGCCGGAAACGGGTTGGTGGGCCGGCCTGATTCTGACGGCAAGCCTGCTGTTCGGTGTCGCGTCGCGAGCCGCCACGCCCGATGCGACCCTGATCTTTTTCAGTACCGCCGGCATGTTGTGCTTCGCAGTGGATGCCGTTCGAAGCGATGACACGCTGTCGATGCCTCGGCTGCGATGGCCGGTCGCCGTGGCGATGTACGCTCTGCTGAGCTTTGCCGTGCTGGCGAAAGGCCCCGTCGGCGTCGCGCTGCCGGGCCTTGTGATCGCGATGTTCGCGTGGTCGCACGCGCCGCAAGCCGCATCTCCCCTCTCCCCTTCGGGGAGAGGGGCTGGGGGTGAGGGGCGCACCGGATCGTCTAGGTGCTTGGATCGCGAGGAGCCACTTGCCTCACCCCTCACCCCTAACCCCTCTCCCCGAAGGGGAGAAGGGAAGTGGAATCGGGTTGCTCGCTGGGTCGTATGCCGACTGCATCCGCTCCACGCCTGGCACGTCATCCGCAGCCTCCGACCGCTGACCGCGCTGGGCGTGCTGTCGGTAATCGCGCTCCCGTGGTACGTGGCCGTTGGGATTCAAACGCGAGGCGAGTGGCTCGAGATGTTCCTGGGCCGGCACAACCTCGACCGATTCGTCTCGACGCTCGACGGCCATCGCGGCCCGATCGTGTACTATGTCCCCGTGCTGTTCGCCGGATTCTTCCCGTGGTCGATCCTGATGCCGCAGACCGTTCGCGAAGCGGCGCGGCGACTGCGCGACGGCGAAGCAGGATCACGCGGCGATCGGTTTCTCGCCTGCTGGGTGATCGCGTTCGTCGGCTTCTTCTCGATCGCGGGGACGAAACTTCCAAATTACATCACACCGTGCTACCCCGCGCTCGCACTGCTCACCGCGCGGATGATCGAGGACTACCTCGCGCAACCGCGACGGTTGGACGCCTTCGGCTGGCGCGTGTCGCTGGTCTGCCTCGCGGGCGTGGGCGTGGCGTTGGCCATCGGATTACCGGTCGCCTCGGCGACGATTCTGCCGGGCGACGCATGGCTGGGCGTAATCGGAATCGTCCCCGCGTTGGCCGCGTGGTTCGCGTGGAAACGGTCACGCGCCGGCGACCTGCATCAAGCCTTGCGGTCGATCGCCGTCACGTCCGTCCTGTTCGCCGTCGTGCTGTTTGCCGTTGTGATTCCACGCGTCGACCGGCATCACACAAGCGAAGCCTTCATCCAATCGATCCGGCAACGAATCAGTGCGCCCGATGTACCATTCCAACTGATGACCTACCGGTTCGCGCAGCCCAGCCTGATCTTTTACGCACGGCAGCGGATTCACAACTGGAGTGAGGTCTCCAAGGTGGACGAGTTTTTCCGGCAGTTCCCCGAGCGAGCCTACGTCGTCACCCGCGCCGAGACGCTGCCGGAACTGCAATCGATCCTGCCGCCTGACGTCGTCGTGCTGGATCGCAGGCGACAGTTTCTCCGCCGCGACCGCGACGTCTTGTTGCTGGGACGCCGCGTGTCAGAAGCACCAAAGGTTGCGCGACGAGATTCCAGCGACGGCTCGTAACCCGTGTCGCTGCAGCGGGCTCACGACAAACCATGAAGCACGCACGGGCTGACAGTGAGTGGGCTTCGGCAATCGCGGGCAGGTCGCAGTTGTTTCCCGCCGCCAATCGGGGTAGGGTGGCACCATTCCGCTGAGGATGTGACCGTGAACCGGAGGTGCCTTGCCATGCAGCCGGAAATCCAAGCGGGCGAATCGCGACCGATTCAACGTCGAGGTGTCTTGCAGGCCGGGGCGATGAATTTGCTCGGCCTCTCGATGGTGGATGTCGCGGCTTGGCGTGCTCAGGCGGCGCACGTGACCAGGCGCGGCGGCGGCGACACACAGCGCCCGCGATCCGTCATTTTCATCTTTCTTACCGGCGGCCTGTCGCAGCACGATTCGTTCGACATGAAGCCGGAAGGCCCCACCGATTTCAAGGGTGAACTCAACCCCATCGCCACCCGGACGCCGGGGATTCAAATCTGCGAATGCCTGCCGCTCTTGGCTCAGCGGAGCGACCGCTAGGCGCTGGTACGATCGCTCACGCACAACAACAACGACCACGCGGCCGGCACCTACATGATGCTGACCGGCAAGTCGGCCGTGCCACCGACCTATCGCTCGATGAAACCGCAGTCGATCGACGCCCCGTGCATCGCGGCAGTCGCGGGGGCGGCATCCGTGCGGAGAAACCATCTGCCGCCGAGCGTCGTGCTGCCGGAGAAACTGATCCACTCCAACTCCGGAACGTACTCGGGCCAGTTCACCGGTCTGCTCGGGCACAAGCACGAGCCGTGGTTCATCGAAGCGACCGACAAGCCGCACGCTTACCATTCGTACTCCGGCGCGTTTCCGAAATACCTGTTCGACCTGCACAAGGGGCAGCCAGCGGACAAGCTCGACTGGCGGTTTGAGGTCCCCAACCTCACGCTCCCCGAAGGCGTTCTCACGCCGAGATTCCTCGAACGCCGAGGCATCTTGGACATCGTCGAGCAACAGCAGCGGCACCTGGAAGAAACCGCTTCGGCCAGCGGCTACGATCGCATTCGCCAGTCGGTGATCTCGCTGATGGCGGACCCGAAGGTGCGCGAAGCGTTCGACGTGCGCCAGGCCGACCCGAAAATCCTCGAACGCTACGGCGACAATTCGTTCGGCTGGTCGCTGTTGATGGCCCGGCGGTTGGTCGAGGCGGGTGTGAATCTGGTGCAGGTGAACCTCGGCAACTTCGGAAGCTGGGACTTGCACGGCAACAACTATCCGTGCCTGAAAAATTATCTCTTCCCGCCGACGGACCTCGCCGTGTCGGGTCTGCTGGACGACTTGCAGGAGAGCGGGCTGCTCGACAGCACGCTGGTCGTGATGGCGGGTGAGTTCGGTCGCACGCCGCGCATCACTCACGCGGCTCCCCAAATCTACAAAACTCCCGGCCGCGACCACTGGGGACCGGTGCAAACCGCGTGGTTCGCCGGCGGTGGCGTGCGCGGCGGCACGGTCATCGGCGCCTCCGACCGCAACGGAGCCTACCCCGCCACCGACCCGCAAACCCCCGAAAACTTCGCCGCCACGATCTACCACGCCCTCGGAATCCCCGAATCAGCGTTCTGGCACGACGCCACCGGCCGCCCGTACCACGTGTACGAAGCCAAGCCGATCGAACGGCTGTTCGCGTAGTCACTGGTCGGAGAATTCTTCTCATCGAACGGCGTCAAACGGAGGCGTCCTTACAACGGCGGGCGGTACTTCACGATCAACACCTCGCCATCGTAGTCGAGCGATTGCAATTCGTCCTGCATCACGGACAGCACCTTTTCCGGATTGCCTCCACCCGAACCGGCACCGATGAGGGGGAACGCGATCGACTGAAGGCCGCGTTGTTTCGCCAAAGCCAACGCATTGCGAACCGATTGCCGGATCGACCACTCGGACGACCGCCACAGCAGGTTGATCCCCGCAACGTGAATGATCGCTTTGAAGGGCAATTTTCCTGCTCCGGTGACTACAGCTCCGCCGAGCGGGATCAGCCCGAACTTCCGCAACTCACGGAATGGCACCAGCCCGCTTCGTCGCTTGATCGCACGCGAGACGCCTTGTGGAATGAGCAACCACCACGGAAACAGATTCCTGTTCCATGCGTTGACGATCACTTCGACATCCTGATCCAACAGGTCGCCGTCAACGATTCGGAGTTGCATCCATCAGACCCCTTACACCATCAGGTTGTCCGCCCAGTTCTCCAACTGCAGGTACTGTTCGTGGAACTCCGGCGGCACGTTGTCGCCCATCGGGCTTTTGAAGAATGACGCGAGGTGCCGCATGACGCCGCCTTGGCCGGCGCGGTGGGCGCGGTCGGTAAAGCGGATCAGGTCGAGAACCAGCGGGGCGGCCAACAGCGAATCGCAGCCTTGCCAGAGGAACTGCAGAATCATCTTCGTGTTCAGGAAGCCTCGGAAATGGATGTGGTCCCAGGCGGTCTTCCAATCGCCCATGGACTCGATGTACTCGATGGTGACGAGCGTTTGCGGCTTGTAACCCAGGATTTCGGTCAGCAGGTGGTCCTTCGAGCGGACCTTGTTGGCTTTGTTCACGGGGTCGTCCAGCACCTTGCCATCCATGTTGCCGAAAATGTTGTGACCGACCCAGCTTTGCACTTGCAGGTTGCGGGCGGCAAACATCGGGGCCAGCACGCTTTTCATCAGCGTTTCGCCAGTCTTGCCGTCGCGGCCGACATGCAGCACGTTCCGTTCGCGGGCGAAGGCTTCCAGCGCCGGCAGGTCCGTGCCGACCGACGGCGTGAAATTGACGTGCGAGCACCCCGACTGGATCGCAGCCACGGCGTAGATCGAACTCGCGGGGATCGGCGACACGGCGTCTGAGTCGAGTTTCTGTTTGAGATCGGACCATGTGAGGTTCCGCAACTCGGCTGGTTGCGGCGGCTCGGTCGAAGCCACGTTGACGACGATGACGTGGTCAAGCTTGTGATTCTTCTTGAATTCGGCGATGTCGGCCGTGATCCGTTCGATGGCCACCGCGGGCCGTTCGCCGCGCTGCTTGATCGCCGAAGCTCCGGCCAACTTTTCGATCGTCGATCCGACGTTGATCAATGTCCCCGGCCGGATGTTTTTCTCGAATTCGGTGAGCGTGGGCGCCACGGCCTGAAGCATCGCGTCGTCGAACACACCCGACTGCCGATGCAACTGCCGAGCCTCCGCCGCGTACGTGGTCTCGCGGATTTCGTGACCGCCGATCGCGATGTCATCCCAGCCGAGAAGGTCCAGCTTTTGAAACCGTGGCAACCCGCTGACGAGTCCGACCTCGTCCACGAGCTTCCGCCGCAGCGCCGCGATCCCGACCGCCACGGTCGTGGAGATGCCGCCGAGGGCACCGATCAGCCAGACTCCGACTTTGCGTTTTGGCATGGTTGTGAATCTCAGGTTGTTTTACCCGGAGCCAACGGCGACGGCGCGTCGGAATCGCGGTTAGGATTGAATCGCCGTCGCCGTTGGCTCCGAGTTAAACGATTAGCTCCAGACTCGCTGCACCCACTCGGACAGAGCCTGCTGGAAGTCGTTCAGCGTGGAATCGGTTTGTTGTTTGATGTCGGACAGCGCGGCTGGGTTTGGGACGGCGGAGCGGGCGAAGAAATAGAACTTGATCTTTGGCTCGGTGCCCGACGGCCGCGCGGCCACCTGGATTTCGCATTCGCCCGGCGCCGATTCAAACACGACGAGGTTGCCGCCGGTCGTGACCAGATCGCTCACGCGGGAGTTGCCCGGCAACGAGCGGATTTCTTTCCGGCCGTAATCGAGTGCCCGCGCGAATCGAACTCCGCCGAGTTCGGCCGGCGGTTGCTCCCGGAACGACTTCATCAACTTCTCGATCAACGCCTGTCCCTGCGCTCCCTTGGCCGCTTCGGATTTTTGGGTTTCCAGGTAGTAACCGTGCTCGACGAATAGTTCGTCCAGCCGGTCGAGCGGCGACTTACCGAAGGCTCGCAGTTCGGCGGCGGTTTCGCACAGCAGCAGGGCCGCGACCGAGGCGTCCTTGTCGCGGGCATAGCTGCCGGTCAGGTAGCCAAGCGATTCCTCGGCCGCAAACACGAATAGGTCCGGTCCTTCACGATCCATCGTGTCGGCGACAAACTTGAAGCCCACCATCAAATCGTCGATCGGCCGGACACCGTGCGCCGCTGCGAGGGCGGCGACGAGTTTCGTCGTGACCACGCTTTCGAGGACGTAGTGCTTCGGCGACAGAGTGCCCGCGGCGTATCGCTTACGAAGCACGTAGTCGCAGAGCAGAGCGGCGACCCGGTTCCCGGTCAGCGGCACGAATTCACCGGATGCGTCTCGCACGGCGACGCCCAGCCGGTCGGCATCGGGATCGCTGGCGAGGACGATCGCGGCCCCCGTCGTCTTCGCGTGCGCGACGGCGGGACCCCACACGGCCGGCAGCTCGGGGTTCGGAAACTGGTTCGGCACGTTCGGAAAATTGCCGTCGGGTTCGCGCTGCGGTTCGAAGATTTCGATGCCGTTGAACCCGGCTTCTCGCAGCGTGCGGAAGGCAGATGTCTCGCCGACCCCGTGCAGCGGCGTGTACAAGGCCGGCAGGTCGCGAGCCGACGACAGGCTCTGCGATTTCACGGCGGCAATGTATGCTGCGTCAACGGTTTCGCCGATCAGTTCGATCTGCGCGTCGGCGACGGCTTTGTGAAAGTCGGCCGTCGGAATCTTTGTCGCCTGGTAGACGGCATCGACGATGCCTTTGTCATGCGGTGGCAGCACCTGGCCTCCGGTGTTCCAGTACGCTTTGAATCCGTTGTCGGTCGGCGGGTTGTGTGACGCGGAAATCATCACGCCGATGTCGCACGTCAGGTGCCGCACTGCAAACGACAGTTCCGGCGTACTGCGATGCGAATCGAACAGGAACACCTGGAAACCATGAGCCGCCAGCGTGGTCGCGGTGAGGCGGGCGAATTCTGCCGACCGGTTGCGAGTGTCGTGAGCGATCACGGCGCGGCCGTCGATTCGGCCGGTGAGCTGCTTGAAATACACCCCCATCCCGTGCGCCGATTCGGCGACCGTGCGCTCATTCATCGTCGCGGAACCGTAATCGCCCATCGGTCCGCGTCGCCCGCCGGTGCCGAACGGAATCACCTCCCAGAAGGCGGCCTCCAATTCGGACCAGCGACCGGCTTCGATCGCGTCTCCGATCTTCGGAATGTACTTCGAGAAGGCGGAATCGTTGAGCCAACGCCGAAGATTCGTCAGTGCGCCAGCCGACAGGTGCCTGGTGGCCGCGGCGTCGACGATACCCAGCAAAACCTGCCGGATGTCCGGCGTCGTGGGGTTGATCATTCCTGATGACTCTTGAGTGCCGTGGCACCGGCGTCTCGCCGGTGCGTCCCTTGGATTGCCTGAAGCCACGATAGCGAGTTTGCCGACGCGCGAAAAGCAATCGGTCGAACGACCGTGTGATCGTGTCACCGGCGTCTCGCCCCGCGAACGCACCGGCGAGACGCCGGTGACACGACCAATGACCGGTCATTCCGACTGGCGAGAGTTTTCGGGAAGCGTCGCCAGGGCTCGGACCGGTCGCGACGCGCCGAACAGAATCGCGAATCCGGCGCAACCGCACTTCCGATGAAACTCTGACGCCCCACACTTTCAAGAGTCGCAGTCATCATGTCGAGCGGATTTACCGGCGCTCAACGTCTCGATGAACGACGTAGACGCCGCCTTGCCACGGAATCGGACGAGACCTCGAACGGCGATGGTCCGGCCAATGCCGACGATCGGCAGAGTCTGCCCAGCCCGGAAGGTTTGACACGCGGTCTCGATGGACCGCAGATCGAACATGCGGCGGGATCAACCTACGCGGTCAAGCCGGCGGGCTGGGTGATCTCACGCAAACTTTGGAAGCACATTGCCGTCGCGGCCACGCTATGGCTGACCGGTTTGGGAATCACCTGGGTCGGGACCGTTGAGGCCGAATGGGTCAACCAGTTCGGCCCCGGCGCGTCCCGACTCTTCGGGACTTCGGGAGCGGTTCAGGCGTGGTTTGGCAGTGCGATCCTGCTCGCCGCCAGCAACCTGGCCGTTTGGATTTGGTGGATGCGACGGCAGGCGTTTCGCGATTTCGCGGGGAGCTACCGCGTCTGGCCGTGGATGTCCGCGAGTCTGCTCGTCGCGAGCTTCGCCACGTCCACCGGAGCACACTGGTCCGTCCGCGACCTCGTTGCCATCGTGCGGCCGGAGTGGAGCGATCTGGCTCGCAATTTGATCTGGGTCACGCCGACGATCACGATTGGCGGCTGGCTGACGTTCGCCATGCAGCGCGAAATGCGCGGCTGCCGCGGCAGCCTGTGGATTATGCAGATCGCGTCGCTCCTCGCGCTCGGCCAGACAGCACTCGCGCTGAACCTGATCCGCATCCCCGACGCCACGCTGCAGGCGACCATCGAACACGCCAACCTGCTCACGATTCAAGTCGGCGTGCTGCTGAGCCTGGCGCTGCACCTGCGGCACGTCAGTTTTTTCAATGCCGAACCGACCGAGGAATCTCAGCGCCGGTTACGCATCCCGAATCCACACTTCCGCTGGGCCGCGCTGCTCAAGTTCCGAAAGCCACGTCCAGTCGAAGGCGGTTCGGACGACGAGGAGTCACCGCGACGGAAGGGCCGACGACGCCGCAAGCGAAAGTTCGCGAAGCGGCCGCAGCGCGCGCAGCCGACCGCCGACCATTCCGTCTCGGACGACGTCGACGATTCGAACGAGGAGGCCACACCGGCTGCGAGCGCCGCGTCGCGGCGAGTCATCCCGCCCACGACCGTCGCGCCGCCGCGTTGGAATGACGCCGATGAAGACGACTCCGATCAGGAGTCGGATGACGGCGAAGACTGGAACGACGGCTCGACATCGAGTCGCGGCTTCTCATCGACCAGCGCGTCGCAGTCTGACGACGAGGACGAAACGGACGAGAGCGACGGCGACAACGGCGGCTGGAGCGGCGACGAGGACGATCTGGAATCGCTCCGCGATCAAGTCCGTTCCGGCGGCCTGAGCAAGAAGCAACGCCGCAAGTTGCAGAACCGCATCCGGGACATCGAGCGGCGCATGCGCTGATCATTTCTCCCCTCTCCCCAACGGGGAAGAGGGGGTGGGGGTGAGGGGACGGGATGACCCTGGCGCTCTCATTGCGGGTGAGGTCACAACTCGCCCCCTCAGTCTGCCCGCTCCCCAAGGGGAGCGGGTACGACTCAGCCAGTCGGTTTTCCTCCCAATGGCTTCGTGTAAAACTGGCTCAGGTCGAGGTTCCCTTTCAACTCGGCTTCGACCAACTGCAGCCGCTTCTCCAATTGCTCGACCTGGGCTTTGAGCATTGGGATATCGCGTTCGGGACCGAAGGTTGGTCGAGCGAACGGCACCTGCGGGTAGTTGAGATGCCGTTGGAGCGCGGCAAACATGTACAGCGGATCCTTCCCGCGGTTCGCCCACGCGATGCGTCCTTCCTTCGCCGCAAACAGGACTGGAAACTTGGGCCGAAAGTCCTTGTTCGGCCGCTTGCGACGCTGCTCACTGACATAGAACTCGGAGCGGGAATAGATCAGGTCCGCGAAATCGGCCGAGCCGAGCAGGCGCCGGATTTTGAGCATCCAGGCGCGCCACGATTCATCGTACAGTGAGTCGGCTGCCATCGCTTCCAGTCCACGATCGTAGCCCAGTCGATTGCGGCTGAGCGATTCAAACTGGTACACGAACAGCCCGGCAGGCGTCGGCGAGCCGGATCGGAATTCGGCCTCGCGCTCGAGCACGTGGAGCGCCGTCATTTGCTCGAATCTCGATCGCTCCTCCTCGGCCATGCGCATGACATACGTTTGAAACGGCGAAAAATAATGCGGCAGCCGAGCCATCCCGCCCGACAGTTTGCCGTTGAGCAAAATTTCCCCGGCGAGGAACTGCACCGCGAGCGGCAGCTTGGTGGTCGAGAGGAGTTCCTCGTGGATCGAAGTCAAAATCGTCTGCGCGGACAGTCCTTCTTCGAGTCGCTCGCGGTAGGTCCGGAAGAAGTACGCCTGCTCGACGTACTCTTCGCGATCGAGGGGCGCTTCGGGCATGGAAACGTAGGTCAGGCTTTCCAGCCTGACGATCATCGGTGGACAGACGTTGCCAGGCTGGAAAGCCCGACCTGTGGCGATTCTAGCCGCGAGCCATTGCCGATTGCACGTCTGATCCGGGCTTGATCGGGCTTCGGTTCGGACCTAAAAGTCGTCACATGGAAACTCGCGGCCCAACTTTGAACAAACCGCTCGTCGGTGTGTTGGCGGTCGTCTGCTTGTCCACGTCCGGGTTGCTGTTTTGGCTTTTTCCCGATGACAAATACTTTTCGGCCGCGCTGTGGCGAGTCAGTCTGATGCTCTCCGCGCTGTGGCTGGCCTTGCCGAAAAAAGGAGAACCGGTCACGCTCGGTCGCCTTGGCCCTGTGCTCTGCATCGCCGTGCTGGCCATCGTCCTGCTCGGCCGCGGCGCCCGAGCCTTGGTGACGCTGCTCCCAGTGGTCATCGGATTGGGCATCGCCGCCCTGGTCCTGCGGCCGAAATCGCGACGACGATGACGTAATCCTTCATCGACGGTTCGCGATCTCGTCCGAATGCCGATCAAGCCGCACGTTGCGGACTTCGCCTGCTTGTGCGAGCGTCTCAAGCCACTCCTTGACCTTGGGCATCAGCACCGGTTCCCACAGTTCGTCCAGCAACTTGACGAGGGCCTCGCGCGGAGATTGATCTTTGCCCTGCACGAGTCGCAGCAGAGCCTGTTCGATTGGCGAATCGGCTTGGCCATCGGCGAGATAGCGGGCCAACTGCCGCAAGTCCTCCGGCGGCATGCCGCGAAGCAGTTCGACATAGCGCACGGCCGCCTTGCCGATCGGAGCGTCTTCGTGCAGCAGCGCTTGGTAGTCGCGGCGAAAGCTCCGCAGGTTCAACCGACGCAAACCGTCCTCGGCAAACATTCGCCGAGCCGACGGGTTCAAGTAGTTCATCGCCGCCGCGATGGTCAGGCATCCGACCGGCCCGGTGCCGGGCGATTCGAGCAGTTTCTTAAACTTTCCGCTGGCGAGTTCTGATTTGCCGCCCACCAGAAATGCCGTGGCCCGCGAAAAACTCCACGGCCACGTCTCCTCGGCAAACACGTCTCGACTGAGGCGGAGCGCCAGCGGCGACAGGAAGAAAAATGCCTGCGGCCGTGTTCCGGCAGCCAAGGGTATCCAGAACTTGGGCCGAGACGGATCACGCCGACCGAAATTTTTCTGAGCAGTTTGAATCGCATCGGAAACAGCGTGACCGATGAGTTTCGCTTGCACCCGAACAGCCGCAACCTCCTCCGGTCGCCTCGCGGCACGAGCATCGGCTCCGAACTCCAGGAAAAGGGTGATTGCCGGGATCGCGAATTCCACGACCGATCGCAACGGTTCCCGGTCGTTGAAAGCATTCGGTATCGCGCGAACCTCCGCGTCAAACTGCTGCATCGCCTCATCGAACAATCCGGGTCCGGATCTCATCCGCAGCGTGATCCCACTTTTGCTCCGGACGTGGCATTCGACCACGCGGCCTGTCCGAGCATCGGCCACGAAGCGGAACGCCTCCTTTTCCATGCGGAACGTGTCTCCTTCCCAACTCCTTTTCCAACCCTCGCCACGTCCCCAGTCCATCGCGGCGACGGGATCGACCTTCAAACCGATTGTCCATGGAGAGACATCATCCTTCTGTACGAAACCGAAACCGAGGTTCATGCGAGCATCTCCGGACTCACCGGGATTGTTGGCACCGATCAATTTGAAATCGATCTTCAAACCAACCTGCGCATCGTTTCCCAGGAGCTGTCGGGGATTCAAGTCGAGCCGCATGGGCAAAGTCGGACGGACAATAGCCAGGCGGTCGATCGACTGAACGAATCCAACGTTCGCCTCCGTCTTCCCCTTGGAATCCTGGCAGTGAACCCAGCCCACGACGCCTCGGGCGGCCGCCGCCGCCAGTCTGATTTCCGCGCCATCCAGCATTGATTTGTCGGCCGGATCGACTGACCCAAGGGTCAGCTCGGCAACCAGATCGTCCCGCCCTTTCGGGCAGGTTTCGAGCCATCGCGCGACTTTTTGCAGCGTCTGATCTTCGCGCGACAGCGGTTCGTTCAGCTTGGGAGCCGGAAGGTATTCCTTGACGTCGATTTGGAGATCCATCTTCACCGTAGCCGTTGGTTGCGGCGACGACGTGAACTCCTTTCCAAAGTCCTGAAGCTGCTTGAAGACTTTGGTGTTCGACTTGGATTCGGACTTCGATTGCTTCTCATCATCCACTTCGCCGTTTTTCTTGTTGGAAGTCTGCTTCCCGCTCGCGGGTTTGACTTCGCTATCGAAGATGTACGATTTCTTGCTCGCCGCGCCAGCCGTCTCGGCGGCCTGTTCCCGCTTCGTCAGCGTGACCGACTGCTTGATGAATCGGGCGGACTGTTCCAGACGTCGTTCGAGGTCGTTCGCGCGGAGGCCCTTCATCGGCATCCCGGGATGCAGCTTGAGGAAGTCCAACACTTCGTCTTCCGTGTGCCGTTTCAACCCGGTGATTTTGATTTGACCGAGCGTCGCCACCGGGCCTTCGTCATCGACGCGGATGCGCAGTGTGGCTGGCTGGCCACTCGCGAGTGTTTCGGTTTCAAAGGTGAACTTCGTGGAGAAGAAGCCTTGGTCGGCGAACCCGTCCCGGATGCCTGCTTGGAGACCGTTTTGCCCTGCGTCCGAAACGTTCGCGGATTTGTCGGTTCGCCAGACACCGGATGTTTCTGGATGACTCAGCGTGTGCTGAATCGTGGCGGCCACGTTCGGCTTGCCTTCCGCGCTGGATGATGGTTTCGTTTTCTGCTCATCGTCTTTGGGTTTGGTCAGCCAGGCGATCACAGCTTCGGCCGATGCCTGTCGGCAACCGGTCACGATGATTGGGCCGCAGGTGTAGCGCGAGCCCTCGTCCACGCGGACCACGATCTGGCCGCGAGCTTCGTCGAATCGCGCTTCGACCTTCGCGTCCGGGCAGCCGCAGGTGCGGTAGCCTTCGGTGACGCGCTGTTCAATCAACCGCAGAAACGACTCGCGGCGCTTGAGCGCGTGGCCGGCGACGAAGATGTCGAGGTCGTCCTGTAATGCACTGCGGATGTCCTCCATGCGGAAGATGGAGACTCCTTCAAACGCGAAGTACGCGGGGTTCCCGAGCGAACCGACTCGCGCGGACTCTTCGGCCAGACTTCCGTGTGTCCATCCGCACACGGCCAGACCAAACAACATGCAGAAACTCGCGGGCTTCATGCCTCACCCCTCGTGACGAAGTGACACGCGAACGGACGCACTACCGCCGGGCCGGCGTCGCGCGGCGGGAGTCTGTGTAAAGTACGAAAACAGGTCAACGGCAAGTCGCGGAACGCCCTTGATGCCAATCGTCGCATCGGTATCATTCCGCCATGCACATTTGTCTGTTTGACATTGATGGGACGCTGATCGACTCACTCGGAGCCGGAATGGCAGCGTTGCACGAGGCGTTTCGGACGGAGTTCGGGATCGAGCGGCGCGACGAGACGGTGGCGTTTTCGGGTCGCACGGACCGTGGAATCAACACGGAATACTTTTCACAGTACGGGATCGACGACACGACCGACAACTGGCGGCGATTCCACGCGGCGTACCTGCGGCATCTGTCCGTGACGCTGACCGCACGAGCCGGCTACGTCCTGCCGGGAGTCGCTTCGTTGCTGGAGGAACTCGAAGGTCGGGACGACTTCGTCGTGGGGTTGCTCACCGGCAACATCCGCGACGCGGCGACGGCGAAACTCAATCACTATGGCCTGTCGCGCTACTTCGACTTCGGCGGCTTTGGCGATCATCACGTGAGTCGGAACGACGTGGCTCGCGACGCGCTCCGCGAGGCCCAGCACCGAGTCAACGGTGAGACGCAACTGGACCGCGTGTGGGTCATCGGTGACACGCCGCTCGATGTGGAATGTGCTCGCGCCATCGGAGCCCGAGTGATCGCCGTCGCCACCGGACACCATCCGCTCGACGAATTGGCGGCCACAGGAGCAGACCTCGTCGTACCCGACCTCGCCGACGCGCAGCGACTTTGGGCGATTTGGGGCAACGGCGCGGGAGTTGCGTGACGCGACGTTGCGATTGCCGTTGCGAGTGCCCTGCATAGCGAAGCCAACTTTCGCGATTTTCAGGTCAGCTTGACACTCAGTGTCGGATCACTCGCTTGCGAGTCGGCATCGGCGAAGGTTATCCTTCCGCCAGTTCTCTCACGTGCATTTCTCAACTGCCCGCGTGTCACGAAGGGCCATCGTCGGCACAGGCTTCCATTCTCGAAGGGAGCTGTGATGAAGCGACATCGAAGGACTCGACAAGCGTGGACCATTGAATTGCTGGAATCGCGGTGCCTGCTCTCGGCCGTCGCGGGGGCTGACGCGGAGGAGTTTCACGCGATGATCGTCGCCGGCGCGTCGCCCGATTCGCCGGCGCTGCGCGTCAACGCCAACTCGGCATCGTCGCCATTCGCGGGAGTGGGGAGTTTGCAGATCGCCACCAGCCGGGGCAGCTACATCTGCACGGGAACGCCCATCGATGCGCTGCACGTGCTAACGGCGGCGCACTGCGTCGATATCAACAACGACGGTGTCAGCAACAAGAAGGACGGGATCCGCAGCATCACCTTCAATCTGAATCTGGCTACTGACACCGGGACCGATCAGGTGGACATCCGCATCACCGCGACGTCGTGGGTCACACACCCCGATTATACCGGATTCAACCGTCCGTCGATCAACGACGACCTGGCGGTTATCACTCTGGGTGGAAGCGGCGTTCCGTCAACGGTGCCGAAATACACCCTGGTGTCATCCGACATGGTCGCCGGCGAGACGCACCTGTATCTCGTGGGCTACGGCCGCTCTGGAGACGGCGTCAGTGGCTACACGACCAATGCCAGCTACACGGTGAAGCGTCGCGGCGAAAACATGGTCGATGCGTTTTACGGCCAGGACGACTCCGGTCGCAGCGCGGCGAACGAGGTGTTTCGGTTCGACTTCGATGGCCCGTCCGGAAACGGCTCGTTCGGCGGATCGACACTGGGCAACGACAGGGAAACCACACTTGGCGGTGGCGACTCGGGCGGTCCCAGCTTCATTCTCTTGTCCGGCGCCGATCCAGCACTGGCGAGTTCGTACCAGCTTGTCGGCGTGAACACGTTCACTCAGGGCAGCACCGCGCCGAAGTTCGGATCACTCGGGGGAGGCATCAATGTCTTTCCGTACCGAAATTGGATCTTGTCGCCCGGTGGAACGAGCAGTGCCTCCGGTGGCCGTGGTGGTGGTACCGCGACTTCGATCATCGGATTCGATTTCGACGAGAGCGCGGGCGAGAATCTCCCTCCGGTGGCTGCGGCCAGCGCGTTCACGGCATCTCCGGCGACGTCGCTGCTCGGTCTAGTCGCCATCGCAGACTCGCGCCAAATCTCTGCAATGGCGACAACGGCAACGATCGACATCGTTCTCCTGCCGAATCCCATCGTCGCCGGAGATCATTCGGACGCGGTGCTGGGGATTAACGACGCCGAAGCGACGGACGAGCTTTTCGGATCGCCCGGCGAACTGGAACTGGCGTGGAGCGTGCCCGAACACGCGCTCGGTGAAATCCTGTGAGCGTCATTCGCGAGTGCTCGACGGAAGCGCCTCGTGCGAGCAACGGACGTTCGCTCAACGAACACGCTGCCGCACGCGGCCGTCGGGCAGTGCCTGCCACGACCGTTCCGCGGCGGCAGTGTCTTCGCCGCCGGCAATCGTGAGCAGTGACTTGACGGCCTCCACGTCAGCGTCAACTCGAAACTTGTGCAGCATGCCTGCGACCGTCACGCCCGCCGGGTTGGCGTACCAACTGCTGATGCCCTGCGAGTCGTTGATTGCGAAGCTCATCGATCCGAACGGCAGGTCACGCGGCTCGAGCCAATTCACGCCGGCACCCAGATTCTCCACGATCAATAACGTGTTGTCGGTGCCGTCGCTGACATCTGCGTTCGAGATCGTCGTCGCACCCGGAGACGCCGTGCCCGGACCGACGACTCGCAGGTAGTTCGTGATCCCGCCGTGATCGGTCTTGTCGTGGAACGCGAAGACCGCAGGCATCTTGTTTGCGAGTCGGCTGTTGTTCGGGCCGTCCCACGGCTCGTCGAAACGATACTGGTCGTGGAGTTCCTTTTGCTCAAGCCATGGCAGGATCAGCACGCGCCAACTGTGCATCGGGCGACCGTTCTCATCGGCGATGTAGGCCGGAGGCAGGCAACCGAAGTGATCGTGGTAGTTGGCGACCGCCAACCCGAGTTGCTTCAGGTTTCACATGTCGTTCGAACGGGCCGCCGAATTTCGGGCGGACTGATCCGCGTTGAACAATGCGAAAAGGCCGACCGACACGACGACAACCCCGACCACTCGGAGACCGAGTTTGCGCTGACTCATTTCATCTCCCAATCTCCACGAAGCGTGGTCAGATCATGCCTTGGCCGCGCTGCCTGTGGACGTCCGACACATCCGAATCGTTTGAAGTCCGATCGTCGGCCAGGCCTCGGCCGTCACAGTTTTTTCAAAACCTCAACGGCCTTCGCCTCAAATAGTTCCTGCCACTCAGGAGCCAGGAGGCAGTCGCTGTCTTCCTGGGCACCGCCGACGTTCAAAAGTTGTTCGGCCGTCGGGCAGTAGTAGATGTAGCCGTTGGTGTAGCCTGCCACGAAAATCGGCTTGTGAGGCGAGGCCTGTTTCAGGTTGAGGCCGATCTGCACGGTCAGTTCGCCGGGGAAGGTGAGCAACACAAAATCGCCCACGCGCACGCCGACCACTTCGACGTCGAGCGTGCGCTTGCCGGCGGCCACGTTCGTGGCCTGATGCTTCTTGAGTAGCGCGAGGTTGGTTTGCAGCCGCGTCAACTGCTCCATCGTGTGGATGTTCGCGATGTAGGCTTGCATATTGCGGCGATTCTCAGCATCGAGGTGTTTCAGGTCGCCGCGTCCGATCGCTTTCTCGTTCAGGTAGCTGTGCGCGTAGGACGAGGGGTACTCGCCCGAGACGCCGTACTTCACGGCCAGCGGGAGAAACGTCTTCAAATTGAGGCTCGTGCCCCGCAGCGATTGCAGCAACCGTGCCTGCTCTTTCTCCAGCGTGGCGATGCGTTCCGCATTGTCGGCGCGCGGAAGTGCGAGCGTCTCGTTGACGACCTTCAGGCGCGGATCGACCTTCGTGCGGATTTTTCGCACGCCCTGCAGCGTGCTCAGGCCGAGCATGTTGCCGAGCGGTTCGGCGTGTCGCGGCTGATCGACCGCCTTGTACGCCGCCGGGTTGATGTCGCCGCCGCAGCCCTGCACGAACAGGGCGACCGTGCCTTCGCCCAGGTTGTCCTCGATGACTTTCGACGCGAAGCCGGTCACGTCGGCTGTGTTCGCGCCGCCGGGAACGCCTTGGATCGGGTGGCAGGCGAAATTGTAAACGACCGCCAGCGTTGTTCCGTCAAGCCGATCGAGACGCAGGATGCCGATCTCGGGATCGACCGGGCCGACCTCGGCGATTTCGTCGTCGGGCGGCAGCGAGTACGCATGGCGGACGTCGACCGTTTTGCCGCTCTTCAACTTCATCCGGCGGTTCTCCTGGATCCGGTCTTCGCGCCCCAGGCCCGCGCCGACTCGCACGGGAACCATGTTCGCCGCCGCCAACTTGACCGCGCGAACCGTCCGCTCGTCGACGTCGGCACACACGATCCCGTGGCAATGGCTGGCGTTCGCCAGCACGTTCGTCGGCTGGATTCCCAGATTCTTCTGCAACCGCGCCCGCACCTTCGGCAGGTAGTCGTTCTTGATGTACCCGATCTCGCCGATCGCCACCGCATCGAGGGCGATGAGCACGGCGGTCGTCGTGCCGTCCTGAATCACGAGTGCCCGCGCGTGCAGCGGATCGTTGACCGGCCCGGCATCGACATTCGTGATGTCCACTTTCGCCGCACCGGCGCGCAGTTCGGCCCCCGCGGCCGGTTGCCGTTGGAATGTCGTGGCGCAGCCCAACGCCACTAGGAACAAAGCGACTCGGCGCACATGTTGCCTGACCATCGTTCGATTCATGGAATGCTCCTTGTTGAATTTGTGTGCCGGTCCGTGGCACCGGGGGCGCACAACGCACGCTGCGAATTGCCGACGCCAAGTGTAGCCCGCTCTCGCCGAGAGCGGTACATGCGGCCGACGTCAATTTTTCGGCCGTTCTCTGCGAGAGCGGGCTACACGGCCACGACCGTGCGGCTACTTCGGCCTCAGCAGGCGGTCGTTGTGAATGTCCAGATCTTCCGGCTGCGGTGTGTCCTTCGTGATGATCTTCCACGACTCGCCGTTCTCGCGCATCGACCTGAAGTCGTGCGGTTGGTACGCAAATTCCAGGTGCGGCGTGTTGATGGGATATCCGCACCAGCGCGACCTTACGGCGGCATCGAGTGCGCCGGTGGTGAGCAATGTCCGCTCGATGGGGTAGGGGGCCTCGCGATGGATGAACGTGTGCTGGATCGCGTGCGAGAGGGCTTTGAACAGGCAGCGGTTTCCCCACGGACCGTTGAAGTGTTTGAAGGCCACTGGATGCGGCTGGCCCTTCAGCCGGCAAGCGAAGTTCCAGCGGCTGGAACTGCTGCCCAGCTTCACGACCGTCGCGCGAAAGCCGTTGCGGTACGTCAGCAGGATGGCGTGCGGCTCGGCCGGTTTCTCTCCCGCCAGGCGGCTTCCCGGCTCGTGCGGGAGCGGGCCGAGTTCCGCTTCCATCGCGCGGTCCATCAGACCGAGCGAGAATCGCCCGTTGGCTCCGGCGCGAAACACGTCATCGCCGCGAAGGAACTCGACGGACGAAATGCCGGTCTCGCCGCCGCGTCGCGATTCGACGATCGCCTGCAGCACTTCGAGACCGTGGAAGTCGTACACTTCAAACCCACCGCCGTGGACGGACACCGCTTCCTCGATCTCGGCTCCGCTCGGAATCTCGACCGCCGGAATACGCTGGCCGAGCGGTAGCGAACTGCCGGCGAGAAACGGGATGCCGTGGCACTTCGCCACGTCGTACATTTCGCGGGCCTGCGGCCAGCAATACGACAGGTGCTTGTCGTTGAACACCGGCACGAACCGCCCGGAGCAACGCATGACCGCGACCGCTTCGTCGAAGAATCGCTTCCGAGGATACATCTTCTGGCCGAGCGCGTTGTCCGGGTAGTCGCCATGCTCGCCGATGAGCAACACGGCATCCACGTCGAGTTCGTTCCGGCCGCGACAGAGCGCCGCCGCGATGCTGTCGAACAGCGGGATGCCGAACCGTTTCGACACGTCGCGGGCCATGTCGTTGGCGGGAAACTGATCCGCGTACATCGACACCACGTCCACGCCGGGATCGACCAGCTTCCCGCGGAACAGGTACGGCGCGAGATGACTTTCGAGAATGTTGAAGGCGTGCGACCGGAACCGGAACTCGGTGAAGATCGCCGCCACGCGCGGACGTGGCTTAACGTCGGCAACTGGCACGGCACTGACCAGCCTCGGACAGAGCAGGGCACCGACAGCGGTGGCCGTCGTTGCGAGGAAGTCGCGGCGCGGAAGTTGAGTTGCGAACATCGTCGTGCCATCTTCTCCCTTTTCCCCCGAAGGGGGAGCGGGTTTCTTGGCGGAAGCTGAGGGGCGGGCGTCTCGGAAACGGCAAGCAACCGAAAGTCCGTGGCACCGGCGTCACGCCTGTGCCGCACCGGCGTGACGCCGGTGCCACGGCGACTTCATCACTTGGCGGCCTTGGCGTCGCGGCGTTGGATCAGGACGTTCGTTCCTTTCTTGTTCGACAGCGCGATATCCAACAGCTTGTCGCCGTTGAAGTCGCCGACGAAGAACTGCGTGCCGATGCCGGTGTCGATACCGGCTTCGATCTTGTGCTTGATGAACTGCGGCGGCTGGCCAGCGGTCTTCTTGATTTCATACCACACCATCACCACTTCGCCGAGCGGATCGGGGTCGCCCTTGGAACCGTGGGCGAAGAAACGCTTGCCGGTAATCAGATCTTTGACACCGTCGCCGTTGACGTCTTGATAGTGCAGCGCGTGTGTCTGCGAGAACGTGTCGTCGATGACGTGCTGTTTGAACCTGGGGTCGGGCGAACCGCCGACGTTCTCGAACCACCACACGCCGATATGATGCGCGGCACTCATCAGGATGTCGTTGTCGCCGTCGCCGTCGAGGTCATCGACGAAAATGTCCGACGCGGTTTCCGGGTTCCCTTCGCCGTTCCCTTTGAGGACGTGTTTGTGAAAGGTCCACGGCCCCTCGTTCCGCTTTGCCGGTTGTTCCCACCAGCCATGCGGGATCACGATGTCCTTGCGACCATCGCCGTTCACGTCACCGACTCCGAGCCCGTGGTAATACCGATGAGCCAACTGCGGACCGAGTTTTTCGCCGCTGACCTGCGTGTAATTCCATTTCTTCCTGGCGTCTGCGGGTGATGGAATTTCGAGATAACCCATCATCTGCTCCGGCTCCGACGTGAAAATCAATTCCGGCTTGCCGTCGCCGGTGATGTCTTGGAACTGCGGCGTCTCGTTCGCCGCGCTATGCCAGATTTCGTACTTGCTCCACGGGCCGGGCTTGCCCTGCGGGTTCTCGAACCAGTAACACGGCACGCCGGGGAAGTCGATGACGATGACATCCTGCCAGCCGTCGCCGCTGATGTCGTACGTCCAGACGGCAAAACTGTGGCTGTAGGCTCCGTCGGCGATGTAGCGCCGAATTCCCTCAGTTCGCAGCGGGTGCATGGTCCAGTTTCCGGACTGCTGCAACTTCGGATCGCCAGGCTGCTCGTACCACGCTTCGCCGTTGATGATGTCCAGACGACCATCCTTGTTGATGTCGGCCACGGCAACTCCCTCAGCCCGGAAGACGTCCTCCAGTTTGATCCGCTCCCAACCAATGTCATCCGCGAATGCGACAGCGGTTGCAAGTGACAGGTAGAGCGTCACGAAAGCAGTGCGGTGGGTGACACGGACGGCCATGAGAATCGCTCCTGATGCGGGGTCAGCGGGGCTCGAATTGACGTGGCGACATTGTGCCGAGTGCGAGTGCGATCCGCAACGCGGCACGCGAGGTTGGTTACTTCGCCGGCAGCGTGCGAACGCGGTGGTTGTTGCTGTCGCCGATGAAGAGGTTGCCGGCGGCGTCCACGAACACGCCGTGCGGGCGATCCATCCGGCATTTGTGCGGGTCGCCATCCGGGCCGTCGCCCTTCTTGCCATCGCCAACGATGGTTTCGATGATGCCCGACTTCCGGCGGATCACGCGAACCGTATGGCTCTCGGTGTCGGCGAGGAAAATGTCGCCGTTCGGCGCGAGAGCGACACCCTTGGGTCCCGACAGCAGCGCCGACCTCGCCGGTCCACCATCGCCGGCGTAGCCGGACTTCCCGGTGCCCGCGAGGTGATGCAGCGTCGATTTCGTGAGGTCGATGCGGTAGACCGCGTTCCCTTCGCGCAAGGCGAGGATCAGTGAGTTCGATGACTTTTCGAAATCGAGCGCCCGCGGACCGTTGAGCGGCGTGCCGGCCAGTCCCGCGCCGTCCGGTGTCGGTTTCTTTTCACCCGTTCCGCCGAAGGTGGTGATGACTCCCGTGGCCAGGTCGACGCGCCGCACGCGGTGGTTGCCAATGTCGGCGATGTACAAGTGCCCGGCGTCGTCGAGCGCGATCGAATGCGGTTGCCGAAGCTGGGCTTGTGTGGCGGGGCCGCCGTCGCCGCCAAACCCCGGCTTGCCGTTTCCGGCGACGGTCGTGATCTTGCCGGATTTCGCATCGACGCGACGGACGACGTGGTTTTGCATTTCGACTTCGTACAGATGGCCCGCGGCGTCGAAACGCACTTCGTACGGTTCGTTGCACAAAGCTTGCGTTGCCTGCCCGCCGTCACCGCCGTTGCCCTTCTTCCCGCTGCCGACGACGGTCGTGACCACGCTGGATTTCAGATCGATCCGTCGCACGGTGTGATTCTGGACCTCGCACACGTACAACGCCCCATCCGGTCCGGTGACCAATCCAAACGGCTGCCCGATTCCCGCGGCCGTGGCCGCCCCACCATCGCCCGAATACTCCGGCTTGCCGTTCCCGCCGATCGTGACGACGTCCGCCGCGTCAACCGCAGCGACGAGACAAACGGACACCAACGTGACTCGTAAAACAGGCAGCAACATGGTCGGCTCCCGATCGCAACGGCAGACTGGTCCGCGGCGATCCTATCGGTCGACCTCCGACGGATCAAACTCGCTGACTGAATTCCGCGAACTCGCACGTCGCCCCCCTTGTCTGAGTGCGGCCAATCCGATATTTTCCCCCTCAGCCATTCAAACGACTCGCGGTCGTGGCGGAATTGGCAGACGCGCTAGATTCAGGTTCTAGTGGGATTACTCCCGTGGAGGTTCAAGTCCTCTCGACCGCACTCCATCGGTCCAAGGACTTGCGACAGATCGGTCGCGGGTCCTTTTTTTTCCCTTGCGACGATTTGGAAGCCGTTGGGGACCAGTCGTGGCACCTGCGTTGATCTTGCGTGGCTTGTATTCGATACGACAATGTCCACGTCCGAGAAACGACATTCAACGCCAACGACATCAGCGCTGATGCGAATTCCTGGGAGTCACTGCCCGATGCCTCCTTCCAGAACTCCACCGTTTTGTCGCCACAGCCGTTCGGCTGCTTTTGGCGTTCTGACTCCGTCTTGGAAGCGAGCACGTTTCGAATGTACGTCTGCGTACTGGAGTGCCGAAAAACTCAGCCGTTGTTTCTCTCAACGTCGATCCGTTTCACGCGATTGAATGGACCAGACGGGGCTGTCTCGTCGGCGAGAAATGCGATACGTCTCGACTCGCGCTTAGGATCAAGGGTCGCCGCTGGGAAGTGGCTCGATCAACGACGCGCGAACGGCAAGTTCTTCCGGGGCAGCAGTAGTGAGCCGAGTGCGGGCATAGCCAAAAAAGTAAGTCAGCCCGATCACGTACAGAATCAGTGTTAGCCCGAGGACAATTGGTTCTTGAAGCCAGCCGTAGACCAACGCGGCGAACAGGCTCATCACAATGACGAGCGCCGGCAGAAGCGGGTAGAGCGGCACTTTGTACGGTCGCGGCATGTCGGGTTCCTTTACCCGCAGGATGAACAGGCAAATCATCGCCAGCACGTACCAAACCAGTGCGGTCAGATTGCACGTCAGGACGGCGATCAGCACGGCGGCTTCATTGAAGTATCCCCAGACGACGAAACCGGCGATCACCAGACTCCAGACGAAAATCGATACATCGGGCGTTCGTCTTCCGGGATGCACGTGACCGAGAAATGAAGGCAAGTAGCCCGCTCGGCCCATCGAGAACGATTGTCGGCTGACCGCGTAGATCATCCCGTTGTAGCTGGCGACCATGCCGCAAATCGCGAGGACCGAGAACGCGATCAGGTGCGGCGAATGCGTGGCACCGGGCCAGACCTCTCGGTAGACCCAGGGGAGCGGAAACAAATTGTTGACGCCATCGCCGGTGACTTTGTAGTCCTTGCCGGCGGCCGACGCGAAGAACCACGTCAGCACAACCAGCACAATCAGCGTGACCTGAGCCAGGGTGAGACCGCGCGGGATGGAATGATGCGGCTCGTGCGATTCCTCGGCGGCCAGCGCGACCGATTCGATGATGACCAGCCACCAGATCGCATACGGGATCGCCTTGATCACGCCAGCCCAACCATCCGGTAGCAACGGGTCCGTCAGAATCCGGTTGATGTCGACTCCCGGGATGCACGCGATCCAAAACCAGACGAGCGCGAGGATCGCTCCGTAGGTCATCCATTCCATCACCTTCGCCTGTTCCTTCGCGCCAATCCATTGCAGCACGGCGAACAGGACGACGGTGACCAGTGCGGCCAGCGTCGTCGCTTCCGCTTTCGGCGTCTCTGGAAACAACAGGCTGAGGATGAAGTACACGTAACCGCCAGTGGCGATCGCCGTGCCGATCGTAGCGAAAAGACATTCGAGAAACATCGACCAGCCCATCACAAAGCCGAGCCACGGCCCGACCGCTCGGCGACCGTACGCCAACGGTCCGCCCGCGAACGGCATCGCCACCGACAACTCGGACAGCGCCAGAACCCACGCCGTGTAGAGCGCACAGACGAACAGCGACGCAAGCAACATCCCGATCGGCCCGGCGACTCCCAACCCGCCGTTCCAACCAAAGTATTCACCCGTGATGACCGCGCCCACGCCGAGCGACCAGAGATGAATCGTCCCCATCGGCTTTCGCAACGCATGCTCTTCGAGGAATTGCCGCTCTGAGGGCCGGAGGGCGGCAGTATCGAGCACCACGTCGGTGCCTTCGGAGTGGGGCGTCACGTTCCGATCCGGTTGCGATGTGCTCATGAGCCGACTCGCATCTTGTGTGTGAGCCCCGGTGAAGCGCGCCCATTGCCAGCGGCGGAAGCCCGCGACAGATGGTACTTGACCGGATGTCGCGCGGCGAGTGTCCCTCCAGTTGAATGTCACCAACAGCGGCTGGCAATCGTCTCGGAAACCGCTCGCGATCGCGCTGCGAAGTGCATGGAATCTCGGTCGGCCTTGGTCTAAACTGCAAAATGCTCTCGGAGTGTGATCCCGATCCCTGCGGAGTCAATTCGATGTGCGGCATCGTTGGATTCTTGGCGAAGAAGCCGGAACTGAGCAGATTGCTCGGCGAGTTTGTCGTGCCGATGCTGACGTGCATGGGAGACCGCGGTCCGGATTCCGCAGGCTTGGCTGTCTTTGGCGAGCCAGTGGGTCCGACCCTGCGACGATTCAATCTGTACGCTCCCGAACGCTGCTTCGACTGGAGTGCATTCGAACAACAACTTGCCACGCGGCTCGGCGGCGAGATCGAAGTGAGTGCTCTTGAGAATCACGCGGTTCTGATCGGGTCGGTCAACCCTGTTCGATTCAAGGCGTGGCTGACGGAAACCTATCCCGCGCTGCATCTGCTTTCGACGGGCCGGACCATCGACGTTTACAAAGACGAAGGACATCCGGCGGAGATCGCTCGGCGATATCACTTCGCGCAGTTCAACGGCACTCACGCCGTCGGGCACACACGCATGGCGACCGAATCGGCGGTTTCGCCTGCGCACGCTCATCCCTTCACTGCGGGCGAGGATTTTTGCCTCGTCCACAACGGCTCGCTGTCGAATCCGTATTCCGTCCGCCGCAAGCTGGAGAAACGCGGCATCTGCTTTGAGACCGACAACGACACCGAGGCCGCTTGCCGGTTCCTCGAATGGCGGATGAGCGAAGGGGACGCACTGGAAGCGGCCATTGGAAAAGGCTTCGACGAACTCGATGGTTTCTTCACGCTGCTGATGGCGACGGCCGACAAGCTGATCCTGGTCCGCGACCCGTTCGCCTGCAAACCGGCCGTCGCGGTCGAGACGGACGAGTACGTCGCGATCTCGTCCGAGTACCGTGCGCTCGCCCACCTGCCCGGCGTGAAAGACGCTCGCATCTTTGAACCTGTTCCAGAACAGATTTACTCATGGACCGTGTCATCCCCCTCGACCTGACCCGCCTCACCGTGCGCGAGCTGAATCACTTTTTGCACCACGAGTTGCCGACCGGCGATGCGGTGCGTGTGGAGATTCTGAATCCCAACGGGATGCACAACCTCGCCGTCGGCCTGGATGCGCCCGCCGACATCGACATTCTCGGCCACGCCGGTTACTTCATCGCCGGCATGAACAAGCGAGCCAACGTCACCGTCCACGGCAACGTCGGCTGGAGCGTGGCCGAAAACATCATGAGTGGCACCGTCCGCGTGAAAGGCTGCGCGTCCGAATGCGCCGGAGCCTCCGGCCACGGTGGGCTGCTGGTCATCGAAGAAGACGCCTCGTCCCGCTGCGGCATCTCGATGAAAGGCTGCGACATCGTTGTTGGTGGCAGCGTCGGCCACATGTCCGCCTTCATGGCTCAAGCCGGAACGCTCGTCGTCTGCGGCGATGCGGGCGGCAGCCTCGGCGACTCGCTGTATGAAGCCACGATCTACGTCGGCGGGACAATTCACAGCTTGGGAGCCGACGCGCAAGAAGAACCGATGACCGCCTCCGATGCCTCTCGCGTGAGTGATCTGCTCACGAAAGCCGGCATCGCACGCGATCCCAAATCGTTCAAACGAGTCGCCTCGAAACGATCCCTCTACCACTGGCACGCCGACGCGGGACAAGAGTATTGAAATGAGCGACCAGATTCATCGCGAAGAAAGCTTCACGTTCGACCGGCACGTCCTGGATTACATCCAGCAAGCGGCTGAGCACGGGCTGTATGACATCCGCGGACTCGGAGCAAAACGCAAGCTGCCGACGTTCGACGATCTCGTCTTCCTCACCGCGAGCGCCTCGCGATACCCGCTGGAAGGCTATCGCGAGAAGTGCGTGTCGAAGACGACGCTGGGCACACGCTTCGCCAAGAAGCCGATCGAACTGGAAACTCCCGTCACGATCGCCGGCATGAGCTTCGGGGCGCTCTCGGCCAACGTGAAAGAAGCGCTTGGCCGAGCCGCCACCGAGATCGGCACATCGACCACGACCGGCGACGGCGGCATGACGCCTGAAGAGCGGCAGTCGTCAAAGACTCTCATCTATCAATGCTTGCCGTCACGATACGGTTTCAATCCGGACGACCTTCGCAGAGCGAACGCAATTGAATTGGTCATCGGCCAAGGAGCGAAGCCGGGCGGCGGCGGCATGTTGCTCGGCCAGAAAGTCAGTGAGCGTGTTGCCGGCATGAGAACCCTTCCGGCGGGAATTGATCAGCGTTCCGCCTGCCGACATCCCGACTGGACCGGCCCCGACGATCTGACCATCAAGATCAACGAACTCCGTGAGATCACCGACTGGCAAGTCCCGATCTACGTCAAGATGGGAGCGACTCGCGTCCGCGAAGACGTGAAGCTCGCCGTCAAAGCCGGAGCCGATGTCGTCGTCATCGACGGAATGCAAGGGGGCACCGCCGCGACTCAGCAATGCTTCATCGAACACGCCGGCATCCCCACACTTGCCGCGCTACCGCTGGCCGTGCAGGCCCTCGAAGAGATGGACGTCTTCGGCTCGGTACAACTCATCATCTCCGGCGGCATCCGCAGCGGAGCCGACATCGCGAAGGCACTCGCTCTCGGTGCCGACGCTGTCGCGATCGGGCAGGCAGTGCTGATGGCGCTCGGCTGCAACAGCCCAACCTACACGCTCGACGGCCAACGCATTGATGCGACCGACGACTACGCGAAACTCGGCACGGCTCCCGGCTATTGCCATCACTGCCACACCGGCCGCTGCCCCGTCGGCATCACCACACAAGCGCCCGAATTGGAAACAAGAATGACTCCCGAATGGGGAGCCAAGCGTCTGAAGAATTATCTGCAAGTGCTGACGATGGAACTCACGACGCTCGCGAGAGCCTGTGGCAAATCCAACGTGCATCACCTAGAACGCGAAGACCTCGTCGCTCTCACCATTGAGGCGGCGGCGATGGCCAAGGTGCCGTTAGCCGGAACAAATTGGATTCCAGGGCAATAACTTTGGAGTGCGGGGTGTCAGCCCCGCTTTGGTTTGCGGCATAGCCGCTTTCTTTGTTCAATCACCACACAGCAGAGGACTGCCATTCAAAGATTCAAAGCGGGGCTGACACCCCGCACTCCAAAGGAATCACCATGAACGACCGCAATGCTCTGCGCAAGCGTCTCGAACAGGACAAGATCGAATTCATCCTCGTCCAATTCGTGGACATTCACGGAGCGGCCAAAGGGAAGATGGTCCCGGTGTCGTGTCTCGATGACGCGCTGGATGTTGGGGCCGGGTTCGCCGGGGCGGCGATGTGGGGGATCGGCCAGGGGCCGCATGGGCATGATGTGATGGCTCGAATTGATCCGGCCACCTGCACTCCGCTGGCGTGGATGCCGAATACCGCTCGGTTCGCGTCGAATTTGTTTGTGGACAATCAGCCGCATCCGTATTGTTCGCGGACCAACTTGCAACGAGTGCTCGCCGAGGCCAAGGCGAAGGGATTTGTTTTCAACGTCGGCATGGAGCCGGAGCATTTTCTTGTCACCCGCAACTGCGACGGTTCGATCCGGCCCTGGGATCCAGCGGGAGTCGATACGCTCATCAAACCGTGTTACGACGTTCGCTCGATGTCGGCGGCGATGGGCTATCTGCAAGACGTGACCGCCGCGCTGAATCAGCTCGGCTGGGGCGCGTACCAGGTCGATCACGAGGACGCAAACGGGCAGTACGAAGTCAATTTCAACTACGCCGACGCGCTCGTCACCGCCGACCGAGTCACCTTCTTCCGCATGTTGAGCACCGAGATCGCCAAGAAGTACGGAGCGATCGTCACGCACATGCCCAAGCCATTTTCCGACCGCACCGGCAGCGGCCTGCACGTTCATTTTCATCTGGCCGATGCGGAGTCGGGCAAGAACGTCTGCCTTGATCACGCCGACCCGCGCGGCCTCGGCCTGTCGAAGCTGGCGTATCACTTCCTTGGCGGAGTCATCCAGCACGCGCGAGCCATCTGCGCCGTCACCAGCCCGACGGTCAACTGCTACAAGCGACTGCAAGTCGGAGCCGGTTTGACGTCGAGCCGCTCCGGCTTCAATTGGACTCCGGCCTTCGCCAGCTACGGCGACAACAATCGCACGCAAATGATCCGAGTCGCCGGCCCCGGCCACTGTGAAGACCGCACCGTCTCCGCCGGCTGCAACCCGTACCTCGCGCTGGCCGCGTTCCTCGCCGCTGGACTTGACGGCATCGAACGCAAACTCGATCCGGGCGAACCGAACCTCGGCAACCTGTATCTCCGCACGCTCGCCGACATCCGCGACTCCGGTATCAAGCTGCTCCCGCAATCGCTCAACGAAGCAGTCGAAGAACTCCGCAACGACGAAGTCGTGAAGTCGGCGCTGGGAGTCATCGCCGAAGACTTCATCGACCTGAAATCGCGCGAATGGCAGAGCTACCACAAGCAAGTGTCGGCGTGGGAAGTGGAGCAGTATTTGACGTCGTTGTAGTGGTTGCTGACTTCAACCGTGGTCGAATTGGATCTCGTATGAAATGTCCTCAATGCGGATTTGATGGAGAGTTTAAGAAGGCCAGCGCAAGGTTCCTTGTACTCTCCGCATTCGAATGGTTGGTCGAAAACGATCGAGCGCGAAGATCGTCAGTCTGTCCAAATGCGGCATAACGATAACTTCCCCTGAGGGCATCAGCCTGCCGCGTATTTTCTTCATTTTGATTTTCGTGATCGTTGTCGGAGCAATCATTTACATCAATTGGTGAACTCGGAGCACGACCGACTGATTTCCCTTCGCAGTAAAAAACTGTTTGCCATTCCTCGCACCTAAAGAATGACACCATGTCCTTTCAAGTCGAATGCCCCAACTGCGGTTGCCGGCCTGTGTGGGAATTCCACTACGGTGGCCCACCGCGCCAGCGGCCGGATGGTCCCGTGACCGAGCGGCAATGGGCCGAGTATCTCTACAACCGGCCGAACATCGCCGGTGAGCAGACCGAGTGGTGGTATCATCGCTCCGCCTGCAAACTGTGGTTCCACGTCCGCCGAGATACTCGTACGAACCAAGTGCTGGAAACGAAGCGGTTCGAGCCGCCGAAGGAGCCTAGTACCCAATAGGCGAGCCGTGTTCGCCCCAACGGGGCAGCCATAAGCCAGCCCAGGGCAAGCGACCATCGGGAGCGCCGCCCTGGGTCAGCAATCCCCAATGATCCTGAAGCCCTGAAGGGGCGAAACAATCCTCGAAACAGTGTCGCCCTTTCAGGGCTTTGAATCCTCCGAGACATCCGCCACCCAGAGCAATGCCCTGGGCTGGCTTATGGCTGCCCCTTCGGGGCGAAACCGCAGAAGACATCGGCATGACATCTGAATCGCACACGGCCTCTCAATCACAATCATCCCCTGCCGAATCCATCGAGTTTGAATTCGACGGCCACAAGGTGCGGGCCGAGTCCGGTCAATCGGTCGCCGGCGCGTTGCACGCGGCGGGAGAACACATCGTCTCGCGGAGCTTCAAGTATCACCGGCCGCGCGGACTGCTGTGCATGTCGGGCCGTTGTCCGAATTGCATTTGCACGGTCGATGGGACTCCGAACGTTCGCATCTGCACGCAGGCGGCGAAGCCGGGCATGGTCGTGAAGTCGCAGAATGCGTGGCCGTCGGTGAAGTTCGACTTGCTGCGGATCTTCGACAAGCTGCACCGCTTCATGCCGGTCGGGTTCTATTACAAGAGCATGTACAAGCCGCGCTGGATGTGGCCGGTCTGGGAGACATTTATCCGCCGCATCGCCGGCCTCGGCACGATCAACCGCGAGCACGGTGCCGACGGTGTGTACGACAAACAAAACCTCTTCACCGACGTCGCCGTGATCGGCGGCGGCCTCGCCGGATTGAACGCGGCCCTCGCCGCCGCCGAAACGGGAGTGACCGTCACGCTGATCGACGAACAACCGGAACTCGGCGGCCACCTGCGGCACGATCCGGAGTTGTGCGCGTCACTAACCCGAAGCGTAAGCGAGGGAGAGCGCTTCGAAACGCCCACGAATCCAAGTCATTCGGAGCATTCGCCCTCGCTTACGCTTCGGGTTAGTGAGAGCATCGGCGACCTCATCCGCCGCGTCACCGAGCATCCCGCGATCACCGTCATCACCTCGGCCGGTGTCTTCGGATGCTACGAGGGAAACTACCTCGGCATCCAACAAGGTCAGCGGATGATTCGGTTGCGAGCGGCTCAAGTCATCGTCGCGACTGGTTGCTGGGAACGGCCGCTCGTCTTCGAGAACAACGATTTACCGGGCGTCATGCTGGCGAGCGGTGTGCAGCGGTTGCTGCATCTCGATCATTGCCAATTCCCCGGCGAGGCGGTGGTCGTCACGGACAACGCACAGGGCTATCGCGTGGCGAAGCAACTCAAAGCGGCGGGCACACGCATCACCGCGATTGTCGATGTGCGAGACAATCCTCCGGAATCGCTGGAGGGCGTGCGCACGTTTCGCGGCCACACGATCATCTCGGCGAGCGGTTCGCGGCATGTCAGCGGAGCGGTCATCGCGCCGCTGGCGGGACATCCTCGACAATCACTGTCGTGCCGTTGGATCGTGCAGGCGGTGGGATTCACTCCCGCGAACTCGTTGCACTATCAGAACGGCTGCAAGCTGCGCTACGACGAATCGGTCGATCAGGCAGTCGTGACTCAGCACGCTCCGGCGATGTCTTCGGCGGGCTCGGTAAATGGCATGCGTGACCCGCACGCTGTCGCATTGAACGGCCAACGGGCTGGAAAAGCCGCTGCCGAATCTCTGCGCTCTCCGCGCCTCTGCGTTGAAAATGAGGGGTGCGAGAATGCAGGACGTGGAGAGGCAACGCAGAGACGCGGAGAGCGCAGAGAGGAGGCACCGTCGTGCCATTACGTCTCGCCATCCGGTGCGAAGAAAAAGTTCGTCTGCCTCTGCGAAGACGTCACCGAGAAAGACATCTGCGATGCAATCGACGAGGGCTATTCGAACATCGAGACGCTGAAACGCTACTCGACGGTCAGCATGGGGCCGTGTCAGGGGAAGATGTGCCAGGCCGCGTCGATTGCGATTTGTGCTCGGCACAACGGACAGTCGATCGCCGAGACCGGCGTCACCACGGCGAGACCGCCGGAGCAGGCGTTGCCGCTGGGAGTGCTCGCGGGGCGAGCGTTGCATTTCGCGCTGGTCCGCCGAACGCCGATGCACGCTTGGCACGAAAAGGCCGGAGCCAAGATGGGGGACGCCGGAAATTGGAAGAGGCCGCAGGTCTATTCGTCGGTCGCGGCCGAATACGACGCGGTGCGGCAGCGAGCGGGACTGATTGATGTCTCGACGCTCGGCAAGATCGAGCTGCGTGGGGCGGACGTCGTCAAGTTCCTGGAGTTCATCTACCCGAGTCGTTTCGCGAACTTGAAGGTCGGCCGCGTCCGCTACGGAGTGATCTGCGACGACGCGGGGATCATCCTCGACGACGGCACGATCGCACGGCTGGGCGAGGATCGGTTCTTCCTGACGACGACGACCGGCAACGCAGATGCGATCGACAGTTGGTTCCGCTGGTGGCTGGCATCTCGGCCGGAGTGGGACGTGCGCATGACGAATGTGTCGGGCAGTTACGCCGCGATGAACCTCGCCGGCCCGCGCAGCCGCGAGGTCTTGAAGAAGCTGACCGACGCCGACCTTTCTTCCGACGCGATGCCGTATCTCACCGCCAGCGAATGCGTGATCGCGGGTGTGTCGGCGATCGTGCTGCGAATCGGCTTCGTCGGTGAACTCGGCTACGAGATCCATGTTCCCAGTCAATTCGGCCTGCACGTCTGGGAAGCGATCCTCGAAGCCGGCCGCGAGTTCGGGATCGCGCCGTTTGGACTCGAAGCTCAGCGCATCCTGCGTCTCGAAAAGAAACACCTGTTGCCGGGGATCGACACCGACGCGCTGTCGAACCCGCTCGAAGCGGACCTGCCGTGGATTGTGAAGCTCGACAAAGAAGACGACTTCATCGGCAAGCAGTCGCTGGGCCGAGCCGTTGGTCGTGGACCTCGCAACAAGCTGGTTTGCTTTCGCTTGTCGGAGGACATCCTTCCGAACCTGGCGTCGCTGGTTTTGTCCGACGGCAAGCTCGGTGGGCGAATCACGTCAATTGGATACTCACAAGCCGCAGGGGGAACGATTGGTCTCGCTTGGGTTCCGGCCAACCTCGCTCGCAATGGCGACACGATCCAGATTCAAGTCGATGGCCGGTTGGTCCCGGCCATCGTGCATGAAGAACCGGTTTACGATCCCGAGGGATTGAAATTGAAAAGCTGAAATCAGGCGAGCCGGGCGGCGTTAGCCCCCGGACTGACCGATGCGTTTCATGATTGTGAGTCGTCCGGTGGCTTAACGCCCCTCGGCTCGCCAAGAACTGGTGGAGATGATGATGGTGATGATGATGACTGCGAATTCTCCGATCGCTCGTAGCCCGCTCCTCGACCTGCATCGTCGTGCCGGCGCGACAATTGAATCAGCGAACGGCTGGCAGGTCGCGGTTCGCTACCCGCAGCAGCCAGATCGCACAGCGAATGAGCTGGTCGATCTTGCGCATGTGCCGACGTTCGAGGTCAACGGGCCGGAGACCGGCACAGCACTGACGGCTTTCTGTGGCGTCGATGTCCCGCTGCGAAGGATTCACAGTGCCGATGACCGGCATGTTTATCGGCTGACTCTCAGCCGCGCGCTCGTGTTTGGTCCTGTAGCCGAATTCGTGAGAGGTCGGTCTGAGAGCGATCCCCGAAGTCTTACGACTTCGGCTACTGAGGCGATTGATGTCACTGGCGGCTGGGTGTCTCTCGCGTTGATCGGGCCGGATGCGGAGCGGATTTTGAACAAGGTCACGGCGGTCGATTTGCGCGAGCGGACTCTGCGGGTGCAGGCGTGTTGTCAGGGACCGATCTTCGGGGTCAACACGCTGTTCGGCCGGTTCGCGGATCGGTTTGAATTGCATGTGTGCAGCGACTCGGCGGAGTTCTTTTGGGATGTACTGATGGATGCGGGAGCGGAGTTCGGATTGCGTCCGGCGGGTGTCGAAGTCATGAAGGGGCTGGGATAACGGCTATCGGCCAACGGCTCACGGCTTTCGGCCGGAAGCCGTGAGCCGTTGGCCGATAGCCGAAATCCTACTTCACAAACGAATAATGAGGACGGCAATGGTCGCGCAGCGGATGTGGCAAGAGCACGAACTCCAGGACCAGTATGACGTCGTCATCATTGGCGGTGGCGTGCATGGACTGGCGACGGCGTACTATCTGACGAAGCTCGGTGTGAAGAACATCGCGGTGCTCGAAGCGAAATACATCGGCTTTGGCGGGTCGGGACGGAATACGGCGATTGTTCGGGCGAACTATCGGACGCCGGAGGGGATCGTGTTTTATGACCTGTCGGTCAAGCTGTACGAGCAACTGGCGGCGGACCTCGACTTCAACGTGATGTTCTCGCAGCACGGGCATCTCACGCTGGCTCACAACGAACGTGGCGTCACCGGCTTGATGGAGCGAGCCAACACCAACCAACTGATGGGGGTGAACTCGCGCGTTATCTCTCCCGAAGAGATTCAGCGGATCGTGCCCGACTTGAATGTCTTCGGACACAGCCGCTTTCCAATTCAGGCGGCGTTGTATCACCCGCCTGGTGGCATCATCCGGCACGATGCGGTCGTGTGGGCATTTGCTCGCGGCGTCGATCGTGGGGGCGGGCATATTCATCAGAAGACCGAAGTGACCGGCATCGAAGTTCAGAACGGCCAGGTCGAAGCGGTCGTCACCAATCGAGGCCGAATCAAGTCGAAGACGGTGCTCAACGCGACGGCCGGCTACGCGGGACTCATCGCTGGAATGGTGGGGCTGCAACTGCCGATCGAGACGCATCCGCTGCAAGCGGCCGTGACCGAACCGCTCAAGCCGTTCCTCAATTCCGTGATCGTCTCTTCGACGCTGCATGTTTACGTCTCGCAGACCGATCGCGGCGAGTTGGTCCTCGGAGCCGAGGTCGATGATCACTCCAGCTACTCGCTGCGCGGGACGTTGTCGTTCCTCGAAGGAGCGGCGACGCACTTGCTGGAACTGTTCCCGCACCTGGCCAGCGTGAAGATCCTGCGGCAATGGGCGGGGCTGTGCGACATGACTCCCGATTACTCCCCGATCATGGGGGGCACGCCGGACGTCAAAGGGTTTTACATGACGGTCGGCTGGGGGACTTATGGCTTCAAAGCCGGTCCGGCGTCAGGCTATCTGATGGCCGAGTTGCTCGCGTCTGGAAAGACGCCGCCGAAACTGGAGCCGTTCGCGTTGACCCGGTTCTACGAAGACCGGCTTGTGGGCGAGAAAGCGGCCGCGTCGGTCTCACACTGACTTATTCGCGATGCGCTCCGCGTCATTTCTTAACCCAGGGACGTTCTCTGCCGCCCGGAACGATGTCCCGTGGATGGTTGAATAGTCACGTCGGTTCCAAGGACAGCGGCAATCCGTTCAATGGTTTGACTTCAAAAGATCCTGGTCGAGAGCCGGACTTGGAAATTCGGACTCCGTGTCGCAGTTCGGCGCTGGCACAGGACCTCCGAGCACGCCCACTGAATTGAAACGGCCGCGCATCCGTGAGAAAATCCCATCCGCATGAGTTAAAACGACAGCCATCAGGCGCCCCGTGGGTCGGCGCAGGACTCAACGTACCAGCCGATCGAATTGTGACACCCATCAGCATCACGAGCCCGGACATCGAATCCATCGATGGGGCCTGGTCGGAACTCGGCTTGATGCAAATGGATGATCTCAACGCGATTTGGGAAGACGATTGACCGTCGACGATTCAATCGTGACCTGTGACGATGCAGTGCGCCCTCCTCGCCGCGGGCCTCGCTTTGGTTTATGAATCGGTCTGAGTTGGTTACGCTGAGACGTCGTGCCGCGGATCGGGCAGGCCGCCGCCCACTTCAGCCTTCCGTGCCGATTGCATTTGATCCCTCGCAACGAAAGGGTCGCCATGCACCGCTCAATCAAGTCACTCTTGGTGAGCACTTCGATCCTGAGCTCGCTGTCGTCGGCTATGCTCCGAGCGGACGACTGGCCACAATGGCGCGGGTTGAACCGCGATGGCGTGTGCGCCGAGACCGGACTGCTGCAAACGTTCCCTGCCGAGGGCTTGAAAGTCCGTTGGCGAGTTCCGGTCGGTTGGGGGTTTGGCAGTCCGGTGGTAGCGCAGGGCCGGGCCTTCCTGCACGACTCTGACATGTCACAACGTCCGGGCAAGGAACGCATCCACTGCTGGGACGAAACGACCGGCAAGGTGAATTGGACTCACACCTATGACGTCGCTTATGAGGAGTGGGCCTTCGATCCCACGCAGGAGATCGGTCCCGTCGCGACACCGATCGTTCAGAACGGAAAGGTTTACTGTCTCGGACGTCAAAACCATCTCTTTTGCCTGAGCGTTCGCAATGGCGACGTGTTGTGGAAGCGGGACTTGGTGAAGGAGTACGAAGCCGCGTTCTCGGCGGGGATGCCGTCGCCGCTGATTGATGGCGACCTGCTGATTCTGTTTATTGACGTGAAAACCGGACCGAGCATGCTTGCCTTGAACAGGGACACCGGTAGGGAAGTTTGGAGGTCGCTCGATGAACGACTGACCTTCAGTTCGCCAATCGTGGTCGCCTCCGGCGGGAAAAAGCAACTCATTGTTTGGACGCAGCAGTCGGTGACGTCGTTGGACCCGGCGACCGGCACGACGCACTGGCGGAAGCGTCTGCTCACCAATAGCGACTACGCGGTCTCCACTCCGGTCGATCACGAGGGCCGATTGCTGATCGGCGGGTTGATGCTCCAAATGGATCCTGACAAGCCCGGTGCGAGAGTCTTGTGGCCGAAGACGAGTGCTCCCGCGCGCAGAATCTACAGCCACACGTCCACCGCACTGTTCCGCGGCGACCTTGTATTCTCCGCCAAATCCACGGGCGAATTGATCGGCGTGGATGCTCGCACCGGCGAGCAGATTTGGGCCACCGAAAAGGTGACCGACCTGAGAAACGGCGCCAGCATCCACCTGACTCCGAACGGTGATTCCGTCTTGCTTTACACCGATAAAGGAGAGCTCATCCTCGCCCGGCTTTCGGCGGAGGGTTACCACGAACTCGGCCGTGCTGTCGTGATCGAACCGACGATGCCGTTCGGCGGAAGGAAAGTCGTGTGGGCACCGCCAGCGTATGCCAACCGTCATATCTTCGCCCGCAGCGTAAGAGAACTCGTCTGCACCTCGTTAGCCTGCATTTCTCACGAGCCACATTGAAAACTCGTGATCAGCGGGTCTAGTGGTTCGGCTGTGCAAAGTTGTCCGTCGTGGGGTCGAGGCGTTGAAGCTTGACGGCTGCGTCGGCACTGGTGAAGCGCCGCCGGGCTCCCAGGGCTGGCGCAGGTCAAAAAGGCGATGCCGTCGGACAGGTGGCGGACAAATGGAGGACATTGTGGAATTGGCAGTCGAGACCTTGTCGGGTCAACGTGCTGAATTCCATCTCCGCCGTCCGCGACCTCGATGGCGACGGTGTCACCGAAATCGAACGGTCTCTGGACGCGTTGATTGCTTCACCCCGCAATTGACACAGTCGCGGATCACGGTACTGTGAGCCGGTCGCGGTCGCTATGCTCGCCCGCACTTCGCGTCGATTGGGGAGTCAGAAACGGGTCATGCCACGTTGGGCCTTTCGAACAGTTGCCAGTTCATTGCTGTGCGCACTCGTCTCGCCGTTGATTTCGACGGGCGGTGACTGGCCGACGTGGCGTTATGACTCGCGGCGCAGCGCGGCGTCGCCCGACGAACTTCCGCCGGCACTTCGTCTGTTGTGGGAACGTCAACTTCCGCAGCTCACGTCTGCCTGGCCGGATCAACCGAAGATGCAGCTTGACGCCGGATACGAACCGATCGTCGAGGGCCAGCGGCTGTTCCTTGGCTCGTCGGCGGACGACAGCGTCACGGCATACGACACAGAATCCGGCGCGGAGCTATGGCGATTCTTCGCTGATGGGCCCGTGCGATTCGCGCCCGTCGCCTGGAAGGGGCATGTCCACTTCGTTTCAGACGACGGACACCTGTACTGCCTGCGAGCCGATGACGGATCGCTGGCGTGGCGATTTCGTGGCGGCCCGTCGGATCGGAAGATTCTCGGCAATGAACGGCTGATCTCAACCTGGCCGGCTCGCGGTGCGCCGGTGATCGAGGACGGCACGATCTATTTCGCCTCGGGCATCTGGCCGTTCATGGGGATCTTCCTCCATGCGCTCGATGCGACGACGGGCCAAGTGAAGTGGACCAACGACGGCGACGGGTCACTGTACATCAAGCAACCGCACAACGCCGATTCGTTCGCGGGTGTGGCACCGCAGGGGCCGCTGGTCGCTGTCGGCGACAAGCTGCTCGTTCCCGGAGGTCGTTCCGTACCGGCGTGCTACGACCGGGCGACAGGGAAGCTGATTTACTACCAGCTCGCCGAGAACGGCAAGCGGGGCGGAGGTTCATCGGTGGCGGCCATCGATCACCTGTTGATCAACCGCGGCGCGGCATTCGACCTGGAGACGGAGAAGTATCTCGGTGCCGTCGGCGAAATGTTCGCGTTCGCGGACGGGCGGCTTTACGACTTGCAAAAGGATGCCGTGCGGACGCTGGAATTGAACACGTCCGCGGTCAGTGTCGTCGATGCAATCGATCGCAAAGGCGTTGTTTCGAAGGTCGCGAAGTGGACGATCGAAGAATCGAACAAGGCCACAACGCCGCGGCTGACAGCGCTCATCAAAGCGGGCTCGCGGTTGTACGCTGGCTGCGAAGGCCGCGTGATTGCGATGTCATTGCCGTTGCCCATCAAGGGGCCAGCGACAATCGCCTGGGACGTCAGGGTCGAAGGCACACCGATCAGTCTGGTCGCCGCCGATGGCAAGCTGTTGGCCGTGACCCGCGCGGGCCGGATCTACTGCTTCGGCGACGGCGGCGGATCGATCACGCCGGTCAAACACGAACTCGCGGCCAAAGCAATCGCCGTCGATGGCGAGTCGACCGCAAAGGCACAAGCGATTCTCAAGGCGACCCGCGCCGAGCAGGGTTACTGCGTCGCGTGGGGTGTCGGAACCGGTGGCCTTGTCACAGAACTGGCACAGAGCAGTGCGCTGCGGGTCGTGGTTATTGAACCGAACGCGTCACGCGCCAACGAATTCCGAGAGCGATTACGAAGCGCTGGGCTGACCGGCGAACGTGTCGCGGTACTCGTTGCCAATCCGTCGGAGGTTTCGCTTCCGCCGTACCTTGCCAGCCTCGTCGTGATGGAATCTCCGCCGACTGATCCCAGCACACTCGCGGCCTTGGTGACAAAATCGTTTTCCAGTCTGCGTCCGTTCGGCGGCGTCGCCTGCATTGCCCTTTCAGAGGATCAGTCCGAGGCGGCCATTCGCGGCCTGAAGCACGCCTCGTTCAGCGGAGCGGCGTGGAAGCAGGTTAACGGCCTGACGTTGCTCGTGCGCGAAGGGCCTTTGCCCGACAGTGCCGACTGGACTCATGAGCACGCGGACGCCGCGAACACTCGCGTTTCGAAAGACAAGCTCGTCAAAGCGCCGCTGGGATTGCTGTGGTTCGGCGGGTCATCGAACGAAGCGACCTTGCCACGACACGGTCACGGGCCGCAGCCGCAGGTTGTCGATGGCCGGCTGTTCATCGAAGGCGTCGACATCGTGCGGGCGATGGATATCTACACCGGCCGCGTGTTGTGGGAGGCGTCGCTGCCGGGCGTCGGGTCGCTCTACGACAACACGGGTCATCAACCGGGCGCGAATGCCAGCGGGACGAACTTCGTCGCGACTCGCGAGGGCGTTTACGTGGCGTACCGCAACACCTGCGTGAAACTCGATCCCGGCAGTGGTCGCACGGTCCGCGAGTTCCTGTTGCCAGCGTCGCCCGGAGCCAGGACGTCTCCGCTGTGGGGATACATCAATGTCGTTGACGAGTATTTGATTGGCGGTGCCGATCCCGTTTTCGATCCGAGTCTGGTCAAAAACTCCAGCAAGTCGAACCAGCCCGGCGGCAGCGACGACGATGACGCCGTCAAGAATACTCAGGCGGTGAAGTCGGCGGCCGCTGAAGTGACCGCGGCGGTCGAGAAGCTGCTCAAGATCGATAACGACAACTACTCGTCCAGCAAACAGCTGTTCGTGATGGATCGGACGACCGGAAACGTGCTGTGGAGCGCGACGGCTCGCAGCGGATTCCGGCACAACGCGATCTGCCTCGGCGGCGGCAGGATGTACTGCATTGATCGCGTGTCGGGCGCGGAAGTGTCTCGCTTGAAGCGCCGGGGCGAGGCGCCCAAGCACAACCCGCGTCTTGTCGTCTGCGATCTCAAGACGGGTCGCGAACTGTGGAGCACCGAAACCGACGTGTTCGGCACCTGGCTGAGCTATTCGGCCAAGCGGGACGTGCTGGTCGAAGCCGGGCGCACGGCGCGCGACACACTTACCGACGAACCGAAGGGGATGCGGGCTTACCAGGCGAAAACCGGCTCGGTGCTGTGGTCCAACAAGACGTTCTCCGGCCCGGCGATGATTCATCACGATACGATTTTGATGCAGGGGAGCGCGTGCGATCTGATGACTGGAGCACCGAGAATGCGCGAGCACCCTCTCAGCGGCGAACCGGTCGAGTGGACGTGGTCGCGGAACTACGGTTGCAACACGCCGCTGGCGTCCGAGCACCTGCTGACATTCCGCTCGGGGGCCGCAGGCTATCTGGATTTCTGCAACGACGGCGGCACCGGCAACTTCGGCGGCTTCCGGTCAAGCTGCACGAACAACCTGATCGTCGCCGGCGGAGTCCTCACCGCGCCCGACTACACGCGAACCTGCGTGTGCAGCTATCAAAACCAAACGTCCCTGGCGTTGGTTCACATGCCCGATGTCGAAACCTGGACGTCGTTCGGTTCACAAACTCCGAAGCAACCGGTGCGTCGCGTCGGCATCAACCTGGGCGCGCCGGGAGATCGCAAGGCGGACGATGGCACGCTCTGGCTGGAATACCCCAGCGTCGGCGGTCTGTCTCCCACCGTGCCGATCACAATCACGCCCGAGAAGCCCGATTGGTTCCGGCGGCACAGCTCTCAAATTGCAGGGCCCGGTTTGAGCTGGGTGGCCGCTTCGGGAGCCAAGTCGCTGACTTCCCTGTCGGTCAAACTCGGCACGTCGGACAAGCAGCCGCGGCCGTACACCGTGCGCTTGCACTTCGCCGAACCGGACGATGTTCAGCCGGGCGAGCGAGTGTTCAACATCAGCCTCCAGGGCAAAACGGCGGTGGCATCCCTCGATGTCGTCAAGGAAGCCGGCGGCCGACATCGGGCGTTGGTCAAGGAGTTCTCCGGCGTGCGTGTCGGCGACGACCTCACGATTCGTTTCGCACCAAACGCATCGGCGAAGGTGCCAGCCGCCGTGTTGTGTGGCGTCGAGATTCAGGCCGAGGGTTGGTGAGCCATGCAACGCCGCGTCGTCATTCGAGCGGATTTCAAAACCTCGAAAGTAACCCGAAGCGTGAGCGAGCGCGTCGGAGAATCCAGCGTGCGAATGCCCTCGCTCACGCTTCGGGTTACTTTTGGAACCGCCTCTCGGTCACGTTCGGCATGGTGTAAGCGAGCCGCAGTCGCCTTGGTGATCGTGATGAGTGGTTTCGCCGTCGCCCACGCCTGCAACGTGCCCGTATTTCGATTCGCGCTCGAACGTTGGCGACCCGATCCGTATCGCGTGACCGTGTTCCATCGCGGCCCGCCTTCGGATGCGGATCGCGTGCTGGTTGATCGGCTGGCGGACCAGCAGGACAAGTCGCTGATCAACCTCGTCGTCCGCACGATCGACGTGAGTTCGCTGGACGATGAAGCCGACAAGGCCTTGATGGCGACGCTCGGTCAACCGTCGCTTCCCGCGCTGGTCGTGCAGTATCCGGCGCATCTGCAGTTGCCGATGCCGATCTGGTCTGGATTCCTGAACGCCGAAGCGATCGCTCAGTTGAGCGATTCGCCGATCCGTGCCGAAGTGGTCCGCCGCCTCGCTGAGGGACAGACCGCCGTGTGGCTGCTGCTGGAATGCGGGCAGCCGGACAAGGACGACCGCGCGGCACGGCTCGTTGAGGAACAGTTGAAACAACTCGAACAAGAACTGAAGTTGCCGGAACTGACCGATGCCCCCGCGGACAAACTACTGACGGGCACGCCGCTGCAAGTGGCGTTCTCGATCGTGCGTGTTCCGCGGAGCGCCGCCGAGCAGCCGCTCGTTCAGATGCTATTGCACGCCGAATCGGACTTGCTGGAGCGGTCTGACCCGATGGTGTTCCCGGTCTTCGGCCGCGGCCGAGCGCTCCTGCCGCTGATCGGGGCGGGAGTCACCGCGGAAAACATTCACGATTCGGCCGCGTTCCTCGTCGGCGCGTGTTCGTGCGAAGTGAAGGAGATGAATCCCGGCTTCGACCTGCTGCTCGCCGCCGATTGGGATTCCCTGCTGACACAGGACGGCGTCCCTCTGACCGCCACCGCGTCCGGCGATCGACACCCGCCGGGCGAAGCCGAACTGGTCCCGATCCCCGCCGGCTCGTCCGCCGGTACTGCGGCCAGTTCAATCGCAGTACAGAGCCAACCGTCTTCGTCCGCTGTGGGAATCAACCCGACGCTCGTGCGCGTCTCGGTCATCTCGCTGGGCATCGTGGTCCTGATCGCCATGTGGCTGGTCAGCGGCCGAGACTCGCCACGCGAATGAACATCCGCGCGGGTCAAGTGACTTCCGATCGAACCAACTCCTTGTTATGGCGAGGTCTCCCGACCTTGCCACCGGCTCGCCCGCATCATCATGGACTCGGTGGAGGCGTGGGTGAGCCGCCGCCGGATTGGGGGGTGGGGCCGGTGATTTGATCGAGCAGGGCGCGGTCGGCGTCGGTGGTCAGCAAGCCGCTGAGCGTTTTCAGCGCCGCCTTATTTTTCTCGTCCAGCGGGCGCGACTTGGCGTCGATGGAGATGAGCAGCGGTCGAATCTGATCGACGAGCGCGTTGAGCGCGGTGCCGTCGGCTTCGAGAGCATCGGCTTCGGTCTGATAGCCGGCCATCGCCATGCCGGGCAGGCTTTGATACGCGGCTCCCAACTGTTGCAAGACGTTGATCGTCGCATTCGCGCGGGCGATGATCGCCTGCATCTCGGCATTCGCGAACTGCCGGTCGTACTCAATCTCGATGCGTGTCGCCATGATGTGTGCCTCCGGAAATGGATCATAGAGCTGCCCGTTTCAGCCTCGGACCATCCGGGCTGTCGTGACGTAAGTCCCCTTTGGGAAACTCGGCCAAGGCTCTGCGGACGGCTGCCAAACTACAGAGGGAATCTGGAAATCTCCAGACACTTTCCGGATTCCCTCAGAAGAAATCCAGAAATCTCCAGCATCGCGTCATCTGGCATAGATGCGTTCGGGATTTACGCTGAGGCAACTCTGATTCTGCCAGACAATTATCTGATTTGGTCAGCGCCCAGCCAGAATTCACAGCGCCAAACCCGTTTTCTTCTGGCCCCAATGAGAATTCCTCAGCACCCAGGCTGAGAAAACGTGAAATTCACCTGAACAACACAGGGTCTCGCCGTTTGGCACGCGAGTTTACGCAGCCCGCTCCTCGCGCCACATTCACCGACTTACGTCACAAGCCACCTTCCCATGCCTCGTGCCGTGCGTGGCCGTCGCTGAACCGAAGGGAAGCCACGGTCGCGTGGCCGGGTCGAGCCGCCCGGAGTGGCTGGGGGCTCACTTCGTTCGACTCCAGCCACCCAGCCGCGCCGGGCGTGGCCGTGTTGGCCCACGCCGCTGTCATGGAATGCGGCCAGCAGCCTGCGTACTTAAGTCAAACTTGTGCTCAATGTCATCTCCAGCACCAAGTTCATCTACGCAGTTTGGACCGAGGGATCGTATCGTAACCATCTTCTTCTTGGTATCGACATCGAAGACAAATGGAGCACCCCACGGATCCTTTCCGGATCGAAGCCATCGGAAGTGGCTCGAATCGTCCTCGATAGAAAACGGCGTTCCCTGCGGCATCTTCTCCCACTCACGGATCGTTTCTGCCAAGGTGGAAGGGGGTAGTTTATTCTCATTTGCATACCACTTCATCAAGGTTCGTAAATCACCAAACTCACGAACGAGTTGTTCAGGATAATTGGAAGGAGAGCACCCCGAAGCCACGACAAGGAGCGTCATAGCCAGAAAAGACGATTTTGTCGTACACCAAATCATGGGGCAGTCCTCAGTTACCGCGAAATGGTTGGGCCAGATGGACGGAGTCCACGTCCATTGCGAGAGTCACGTTGATTCCTTTTTGCATGACGAGCTGCTGGTAAATCGGCATTAGTATGGCGAAGTTAAGACTCAGCCCTAGCTTTACTTTTACGTCAGCGAGATCTGTAGCGTTGACATTGCGGCGAGGGTTGTTGCTGTTCACAAATATCCCCTTCTGAAGAATCGTGTTCACCTCAGCAAGTGCCCCCTTCCATTCCTCAAGCGTGTTGGCCGAGTTGAGTTGTCCTTTACGTAGCCTATCTTCGAAATCCCGGAGTTGAAAAGTATTCTCCAAAATGGCCTCGACCGCGTAAGCAAGGGCCTCTGCCTTCTCCAGTTCAGCATCCGTCGTCCATGCGTCGAGATACCAATCATTCTTGTCATCAACGGCGTGAACTGTCTCGTGAACGGCAGTCAGTGGGTCTGTTTGGACAATCTTGTTGACAAGGACCATATCCAGCACGGGTGAATACGCCGCTTGTGGCCCAAAAGGATTCAGTTGCGGTCCGAAGTTCAGCGATCTTGCTTGTGTCTCTAGCACCGCAAAGAAAGTCTTCATGCCTGATGGCTCGTAATACAAGTAATCGCGGTGTTTAAGTTTTTCCTTGCGGATGCGGGTAATCCAGGCGGTTCTCAGCGGATTCAGCATCGTGAAGCTGAGTTCCCCGACGATTCGTTCGGCTGGACCATTTGCAGCGTTGCCCGCTGCTTCCGATTGCTGAACGAGCGTGAAGGTTACGACACCTTCTCCCTCTGAAAGTCCTTCGACGTACACCTTCACGACGGCTGTTTGTGAGCCGCCAGAGTTCAGTTCGAGCGGCGATGCGGTAGAAACTTCTGCGGACTTGATCGCATCACTCCACACCCGGACACCGACTTCGTTGGCACCCAGGACATGACCTGTCAGACTTCCGTTGGAGACAATCGTGAGTCTGACAGGCAGTAGTTCGTCATCACTGAAAGAAAGCGGACCAGAATTGTTCAAATCAGCGATGCCGTCGTCGTTGTCGTCGTCATTGTTAACGCCCAGAAAAAGTTCTTCGTCACTTGGCACCGTGTCAGGGACGCCGTCTCCGTCCAAGTCCACATCGATGGTTGTTGAATAAGTGCGCTCAGTGGCATCATGAATCGTCACGCTGGCGGACGTCGGCTGGGTGGTGACGTAGCCCGTGCCGCCAGTCAGGTTGATCGTGGCGGTTTCATCGCCTTCGACAAGGTTGTCGTGGCGCGGGGCGATCACCAAGTCCACGAAGGACGCATCGGCGGGGATGGTCATCGACGTGTCAGTGGTGGCGTTGGTGAAGCCGTAGTCGCCGCTGCCGGTCAGGCCGTAGGTGGCGGTGCCGCTGGTGGAGAAGTTCACCGTCAAAGGATTCGCCAAGTACGGACCGCTGCGGTGGAACCGCACGCTCCCCGTCAAGGCGTCCCGGGCGGGGCCTGGGGGGACGTTGGCGGCTCCTTCGGTGGCCTCGGTGTCGGTCGGCGCCATCCACACCGTGGCGGTGTTGTCGTGCAGGGTGACCATGGCGCGCGAACGGTAGGGGATGGGGGTCCGGTAAATGGTGGGGACGACGGCCGAGTAGCCGGGGGCGTCGAACAGTTCCAGGATCACCGCTTCCCGCTTGTATTCTTCGACACCGGGCCGAGGCGCGGCTTCGGTACCCAACAGGCTGTCGGCCAGGCCCGTGATGGTGACGTAGGCCACGTTCGGATTCGGTCCGTTGGCGGCGAACGAGACCGACATGGGTAACGGCGCGAAGTCCAGACCCATCCTGGCCGAATTCCCGTACGCTTCGTCCGACCAGTAGCTTGCGGTCACGGCCTTCGAAGGGTCGCCGCCGGAGCGGACCACCTTGAAGGTTCCGGTCCCGTCCGGATGCCCCGGCTCGCCCGCCTTGGCGTCACCTCCCAACGCGGAATCGGCGGTGATCGTCAGCGTCCCCGTGTTATCCAGCAGCGTGATCTGTTGCAAGGCCGTGGACGCGGGGACATAGCCCTCCCCTTCCAACAATCTCAGCAGGATCGCTTCCCCGGCGTGTTCATAGCCGGGAGGCGTCGGTTGGTTGGAGGGCCATGTGGATGGCGCCAACCCCAGCAGGCTGTCCGCCAGCGGGGTGATCGTGATTTCCATGCTGGGCACGTTGGGGGCGAGGGTCACCGCGGTGCCGGTTCCGGTGTAGTCCACGCCCGGAGTGGCCGCGTTGAAGATGGTCACGCCATTATTCTGCTCGGTCCAATAACCCACTACCAACTCGTTGCCATACGCGGGAGCGAAACGCTCGATCTTGAACTTGGCGGTCCCCGCACTGTGGCCCGGTTCTCCGGCCACGCTGTCGGTCACCGTCAACGACACCCTGGCCGTGTTGTCGTAGAGGAGCATGTCCGCGTAACTGGACGCGCCGATCACATAGCTCGGGTGCGCAAAGAGTCGCAGACGGATGTACTCCGGCGGTTCGCCGAACAGCCGATCGGCCAGCCCGGTGATGATGATGTCACCCGTGGGCTGGTTTTTCGGGATGATGAGCATATTGACCGTGTTGGCTGGCCCCGTCCCGCTGTAGTCGGCTCCCGGAAGGCCCGGAGGTGTCGCTGCGGGAGTCGGGGCCGAAGTGTCGATCGTGTAGTACACTCGTAATTCCTCTGAGATATCCAGCGCGCTACGCCGGAAGGTGAATGTGCCTGTGCCGTGGCCCCGTCCCGGTTCGCTGGCGGAGCCATCGGTGGCGGCAATCGTCACCGTGGGAATGTCATCGGCGTCGGCAATGTCAACCTTGGCAGTCTTTTGGGTGCTGCTGGTCTTGTACCCCGTTCCATTGATCAGCGTGAACGTGGCGGTCTCCTTGCCCTCGATCAGCCCGTCCAGCTTGGCGCGAAGGGCCACGTCGATGTCCTGCAATGGAGTCGTCCCCGCAGGGATTGTGTAGCTGAGCTTTTGGACCGGGAAGTGCGGGAGGGGATAATAGATCACACACGCGCAGGGATAATCGAAGTCCGCCGGAAATGCGGCCACCCACTGTGTGGGCGTCCAAGTCGTCACGAAATCGACCGTGATCGGTTTGGGGGTCGTGCTGGACACCTTGAACCGGATGCTGCCCCAATCGATCGGGCTGGTCCCTTCCCGGGCCGACGTGTCGGCATCGCGCAGCGAAATCGTTGGTTTCGGCACGTCGGTGATCGTCACCGTGGTTTTACTCAGAGTCGAGCTGACGGTGTAGACCGCCGTCGAATTGCTGCCCAGGGTCACCACAACAGTTTCATTCACTTCAGGGCTCACGTCGTCCCAAACGGGTTGGACAGTGAAGGTCGTGCTGGATTGGCCAGCCGGAATCGTCACCGTCCATTGGCCTGAACTGAATGTTGCTCCGCTGAGTGTGTAGTCGCTACCGTATGTCGCGGTACCGCTGAGGCCGAAGTTCACGGTCAGCGAGGCACTGGTGTTTGTGCCTCGCGACACGGTCAACACTTTGCCAGCGTCAATTTCTGAAATCGTCCCTACGCCAGTGATGCTCACGACCGGCTTCGTGGTGGAGGCTGTGATCGTGATCGTCACCAGCGCTGCATTGGAACTGAGAGCACCCTCGCAGTCTTTAGCCCGGTATTGAAACGAGTCGTTGCCAACAACAGCGTTGTCATTCGCCCTGTAAGTGAATCCGCCGCCGTTTGCGTTAAGCGTCAGTGTGCCCTGGCCCGGCCCGCTGTTTGGCTCCAGAATCGTTTGCAGTTCAAACTGCGAAGTGTGATCATCCCCGTCGTTGTACACAAGGCTCATCGGATTGGGATAGCCCGGCACAGTCAGCGTTCCTCCCTGCGCGACTGAGTAAGAATAACCTGTCATTGGATCGGCAGTGACCCACGGGGGGGCGTTGGGACTTGTCGGCAAACAAGACTTTGCTGACCGCGGAAGTGCCGAGGCAGTGGCATTGGCGCTGCGTGGGGGCCTGCGGGCTGCCGCTGTCCGACCGCCGCCGGTCGCATTGGGGTCCAACAGAATGATCACAATGCCCAGGTTGCTGAGCGTCCCCGCACCGTCCGAGAGTTGGTACGTGAACGCGTCACCGCCACGGAAATCCGCGCCGGTGGTCGGCGTGTAGCTGAACGTCCCGTCACCGTTCAACACAACGGTGCCATGCTGCGGTGCATCCACCAGTGCCGCCGTGAACGGTCCGTCGCTGATGCTGTCATTGGCCATCACGCCATCCGTGAAAACCGTGATTTCGGCGGCCGGGAGGAACCTGTAGGTGTCGGACTCCGCCACGGCCCACGGCGTGGGAGGCGGATTCACATAGATCATCACGCTGACGACGTTACTGTTGGTGCCCAACCCGTCGTCGAGTTGGTACGTGAATTGGTCACTCCCGACAAAGTCCGCACCGGCCGCTGGCGAGTAGGTGAACGTCCCGTCGCCGTTCAGCGACACCGTGCCGTAGGTCGGAGCGTCCACGAGCGCGGCCGTGAATGGACCGCCACTGAAGTCGTCGTTTGCCAGCACGCCTTCCAGAGTGACCGCCATCGTTTCAGCCTGCTCGAATGCGTACACGTCGGGATTCGCCACGGCCCACGCAGGTAGTGGCGGGGACGGCGCGTTCACATGGATCGTTGTGGCGACCGTGTCGCTGATGGTGCCCAAACTGTCCACCAGTCGGTACGTGAACAGATCGTCTCCCACGAACGCAGAGCCGGCGGTCGGCGTGTAGGTGAACGTCCCGTCGCCGTTCAAGGACACCGTGCCGTAGGTCGGAGCATCCACCAGCGTGGCCGTGAACTGACCATCGTTGGTGCTGTCGTTGGACAACAAGCCGCCTTGCGAGATGCTCATCGTCGTGGCCGCATCGAACGTGTACGAATCCGGACTCGCCACGGCCCACGGCAGGTTGATGGGGAGCGCTACTTGAGTGGCAATGGTCACACTGGCCACGTTGCTGGTCATGCCCAAACCGTCGTCGAGTTGGTAGGTGAACGTGTCGCTACCGGTAAACGCCGCCCCATCGTTGGGCGTGTAGGTGAACGTCCCGTCGCCGTTCAACGACAGCATGCCGGCGGTGGGGGGATCGACGAGTACCGCCGTGAACTGGCCGTTCTGCATGCCGTCATTCGACAACAGGCCTCCGGTCGAGACCGTCATCGTCGCGGCTGGCTCGAATGTGTATTCGTCGGGACTCGCTTGCGCCCACGGAGCGTTACCGCCCCGCTTCCAGAACCTGAGCCTCCGCCGCTCGTCCCGAACACAGTGATCGCGATGTCGCCGCTGTCGGTCAGCCCGTAGGGGTCAGCGACCACGTAGATGAGCAAGTCCTCGCCCACGAAACCCGCATTCGGCGCGTAAGTAATGCTGCCGTCTGCGTTCAACGTGACCGTGCCGTGGTTGGCCGTCAGGCCGAACGTGGCCGTTAGCGGATCGCCGTCCGGATCAGAATCGTTGGCCAGGACGGTCTCCGGCGCGATCGTCAACGTGTCAGAATACGTCACCGCGAAACTGTCATCCACCGCGATCGGTGCCTGATTGCCTTCGGACGCGGCGCTGCGCGGCATCGCACTGGCAAAGCCGAAATCGGAGGCGGATGGGAACGCCGCGCTCAGATTGCCCGCTGCCACCGTGGCGGCGGGTCCGCCGTCGTCGCCTGAGCTGGAGTTATAAACTCCGCCCGCTCCTGAACTGGCGGGCGCATCATCGCTCGTTGGTCGGGAGAGAGGACGCGACCGCGATTTGCTGCTCGATGGAGTGCTCGTTGAGAAGTCGAAGTCGTCAAACGCATCGAACAATGCGTTTCCGAACAGGCCGGCGGACAGGTTACTGGTGATCGCGCTGGCCAAGTCCGAACGATTGAACGGCGAAGCCGGGCGAGAGTCGGTCACCAATTCGGGTGTCGTTGTCGAAGTGGAACCGGTCGACGCCGGGTTGGAATTGGAAGCGCTGGTTGTCGAGAGCGTATCCCACACATTGACGAACGAGCCGTCCGCAGGCGTGACTCTCAGGGAGGAAAGCGACCCGCTCGCCAATGTGCCGGATGACAAGTCGGACCGCAGCATCGGATCAACATCGATCGGCCCGAATGCCACGAAGGCACCGCCACCGAGCGCAACCGCTTCCAAACCGAAGTTCCCCGTCAGTGTGTACGATTCCAACCGCTCCACGGTTCCTGCCAACTTGAGAGTGTTACGCCGCCGCCGAGTGCGTCGCGACCGGGAGAAACAGACCTTCGCGAACTGACCGCGCAGCGACAATATCCAAGTGGCCGAAGGCATGATGCCTCCTTTGACAGCGAGTGCCGATTGAGAGAGGTGATCGAACGTCGTCGAATGACGAAACCGGCGTTACCGTCGCTCCAAACGAGTTGTCAAGCCAGCTAACCGGGGGAATCGACTCGCGGCGACAACGAACCACACACGGGGCAGTCGGCTCGCCGTGCGATGGGAATGATGCGGAAACTCACATCACGAAGATCAAAGACCAACAGCCGACCAGCCAGAGATTCGCCGACGCTGGCGATCAGCTTGATGACTTCCATCGCCGCCAGCGAGCCAACCGTCGAGGCCACCGCGCTGAACACGGGGAACTCGCGTTTCCAATTCGGCGGAGCTTCGGTGTAGAGGCACGCCAGACACGGCGAATGGCCGGGGACGATGGTGGTCAACCGGCCTTCGAGTTCGTACATCGCACAATCGACCAGCGGCTTCCCGAGCCGCACTGCTTCGCGATTCATCAACAAGCGTTCTTCAAACCGAGGGGCGGCGCTGACGACGACATCACAGCGGCTCACCAAAGCGGCGGCGTTCAAGTCGCTCACATTCTCGCCGAGCGTTTCCACTTCGACATGCGGGTTGAGTTCGCGGAGTCGCCGCACTGCCGATTCGACGCGTGGCTTGCCGATCCAGTCGGTGGTCATCAGCAACTGGCGATTGAGATCGTTCAGCCGCACGTTTCCGGCGTGCGCGAGGATCAGCCGGCCGATCCCCGCCGCCGCCAGTTGCATCGCGGCCGTCCCGCCGACTCCGCCGATGCGCGAGATCAGCACCGTGCTCCCATTCAGTCGCCGTTGGCCTTCCTCGCCGAAATCACGCACCCAGAGTTGCCACTCGTAGCGGCTGCGTTCGTCGGCGGTGAGTTCGGGCAGGTTGCGCATCACAGTCTCGTTCACTCGAAGGGGTCGGGAGTTTTTTTCTGGTCGGATCAAGGAACCTTTGACGTCGAATCGCGAGGCGCCGTCAAGTGGAATCACTCCGACCAGAAAAAGACTCCCGACCCCGTGGGTAATTCCATGTCCAGCCGCCCGTCTCAACCGCCGGCGATGGGAGGCAACAACGTCACGACGTCACCCGCCCGCAGCACGGTGGCAGCGGCATCGCGTGCGGGCACCGCCGAATCGTTCACGACCATCAGCAAGCTCGGACGCGCCTGCCCCGAGTCCGCGAGGAGGTGCGATTTCGCCGGGGCATGAACAGACGCCAGATGGACGAGCAAATCCAACAGCCGGCTCCCTTCCGGAAGCTCGGCACACTCTTCGATCCGACCCACCGTCGTGCGAAGCTGCGCCATGTATTGCACCCGCAAGTTCATGGCCGGCGACTCCCCGCGGTCAGTTCGCGCGACCCAGCCAACGACGACCTTGAGTCCGGCGTTTCGGTTGAGACGATCTCCAAATCCGCCAGTGGCCGTTCGCGAACACTGCCCGCTCCAAGAATGAACAGCTTCTCGGCCAGCCATCGGGCTTCCACGCGGCTGTGTGTGACATGCAGCGTCGTCAGGCCGCTGCTTCTCTGAATCGACCGCAGCAGATCGCACAGCCGATCGCGAGTCGTCTCGTCCAGTGCGTTGAGTGGTTCGTCGAGCAGCAAGACACGCGGCCGGAATGACAACGCCCGGCCGAGCGCCACGCGCTGGGCCTCGCCGCCGCTGAGGTTTCGCACGCGGCGGCCGAGCAGCGGTTCGATACCCAGCACGTGAGCCAGTTCGGCCACGCGATCGTTCATCATCGCCGTCGAGCAACGGCGGACACGCAGCGCGAATTCGAGATGTCCGCGCACAGTCATCATCGGGAACAGCGCGAGGTCTTGCGGCACGTAGCCGACGCCGCGGTCTGCCGGTTTCCAGGTGGTCATGTCGCTGCCGTTCAAGATGACTCGGCCGTTCGTGACCGACCGCAGACCACAGATCGCTTCGAGGATCGTGGTCTTCCCCTGACCGGTCCCGCCCATCAGTACGGCGTACGTGCCCTCCGGGATCGACAGCCCCACATTCACCAGCGCAAAACGGCCGGAGCGAATCGTGAGGTCGCGAAGTTCAATCATCGAATCACCTGCGCTCCGACCAGTCGCACGATTCCGAGGACCACCATCGCGGCCAGTACCATCAGCAGTGACACGGCCACCGCGGCTTCGAGTTGACCGACGCTCAGTTCGAGGAACACAGTCGTCGAGAGCACCTCGGTGCGCATGCGGGTGGCCCCGGCAAAAACGAGGATCGGGCCGAATTCGCCCAGGGAGCGGGCCCACGCGATCGTCAGCGACGCGACGATTCCACGCCACGCCTGCGGCAGGGCGATTTCAAGAAACGCGCGGCTGCGGCGGCACCCGAGCGTGAGCGCGACCTGTTCGGCTCGCGCATCGATCTGATCGAACGTCACCCGCATGGTTTGCACGGCGAAGGCGCAGGCCACGGCAAACTGCGCCAGCACGACCGCCGGTTCGGCGTACGTCACACGCAGGCCAAGTCGCTGCTGGAATTGCTGTTCCAGCGTCGTCCCCGCCACGGGAAGATGAAACAGGATCAGCAGGCTGAGTCCGATCACGAGCGGAGGCAAGACCATCGGGATGTCGATGATCGTGTCGATGAACCACCGCCCGCGAAACGAGATTCGGGACAGGAGGTAACCGAGCGGCGTGGCCACCCACACTGAAAGCAGCGCCGAGATGGAGCACGAAACGAGTGTGAGTCGAATCGCATGCCGAATCTCAGGCTTGTTCAGCGCGTCGGCGAAATGCCCGGACGAAGTGAACGCAACATCGGCCACCAGCAGCGCCACAATCAGCAGGACGAAGCTTCCGCCCAGGCTGCCCATCACGACGAAAAACGGCACGTCCGATCCTGCGCGATGCGGATGAGCCGACGGAACGGGGAACGGGCGAGCTGTGGCCAGCAAGTCACTCATGAACAGTAGACCTCTCGTCGACCCACCTGAATCCTTCGCTGGTGAAACGCTCCTTTGAGTTCTCCGCGAGGATCGCCCGCCGCAAACGTTCGACAAGGCGACGATTCGTGGAACCCTTCGCGACTCCGAACGGCTGCGTCGCGACCGAGCACGGAATACCGGTGATGCGGACGGCGTCGAGCAAGTCTGCCGAACCGGCTGCGTTACTGAGGTACGCCACGGCCGCGTCGAGCGAACCGGAACGCATCTGGTTGACGAGCATGTCGCCGGTTGGCGTTTGCACAACGACATTTTTCATGACCTCGGACCTCACGCCTCCCTCGTCGAACGTGCGCTGCGTCAGCCACCCCATCGCGCACTGTTTTTCGTGCCCGATCCCGACGCGAAGTCCTTCGCGGGCCAGGTCCCTTAACGTGCGGATGCCGAGGGGGTTCCCCTTCTTCACCAGGATCACAAGCTCGTTCCGCGAGACATCGCGGACGTCGGGAAAAAATCCCCGCACTTGATTCATGAACTCGAGGTCGCACGCAAAGTAGGCGTCCGGCACCTGCCCAACCTTCATCTGAGCGACGAGAATGCCGCAGCCGTTGTAAACACGGGTGACTCGTACGCCTTCGCGACGCTCGAAGTCGGTGATCGTCGCCTCGATCGCCGGCCGCAACATCGATCCAGAGTACAACGTGATCTCCGGCTGCTCGCTCCACGCGTCGCCATCGACAGGCTGAAATCCGAACTCACGATACCGGGCCAACCCTCGATCGCGTGCCGCAAGGTAACGGGCGAAGCGCATCGCCTGCCGAGTCTGATGGCTTGATGTGAGCACTCCCACGGCGATGTCGGCCTTCGCGCCCGCCAACTCCGGCAGCAAAACAGCTTCGAGCGTGTCGTAGTCATGCAGCACGGCGTCGAACACAATGCCGACGTCGACGGCACCGACCTTTACGTCGTTGGCGACTTCGTTGACCGTGGTTTTGTAAACCGTTGTTTGCGAGTGCAGTTTGTCCCAGTTGCCGCTCGCCGCGAGCACATTGCGCGTGAGCTTCCCGATCGCCGCGGCTTCGGGACTGGCTTGTGCCACACGCACGTCGGGCCGCAGCAGGTCAACCAACCGTGCGATCCGTTTGGGATTCCCCTTCGGCACGGCGACGACAGCCTGCATCGTGGCCAAAGGGATTTCGTCCGCGATCAGGTTGCGATCGCGGGCCAACCCCAAATAGCTGTCGTCGGCCGGCAGGTACAGATCGCCGCCGCCAGACACTTCGATCGACGCCAGCAGCGTCTGCGACGGTCCGTACTGGATTTGGAGAGACGTTTTGTAGTCTCGCTCGTAGTCGGCGCGTATGGCTTCCAAGACGCTCTTGTTGCTGGCCGCACAGTAAATGACAAGCGGTTCCACCGTGTCCATTTCATCACGTTGCGGCGCATGCGCTCGGAAGATCACGTTCGAAACCAGAACGCCCAGCACAGCCAACGAACCCAACATTGCGGTGGCCGACCAACCGACGGACCCAATTCGGCTTCGTTCGGCCGGATCGGGCAAGCGGTTGCCGGTCGGCGGGTGCGACAATCGACCTTCCGGAGGTTGGCGTCGAAGCATGACCAGATGGTTCAAGATCGGGAGGGAGGAACGCGATGATCGAAAGTGAAAGCCATCGTAGATTCGGCATGTGTAGCCTGCAACATTCAAATTCATGGCCAGCCGGATTCACCAACGTATTCACCGCCGCATCACAACGGAATATGTGAACTATCGTGCGTCGTTGTGTACGATGTCACCGCTTCGAAATCCTTTCCGCCACATTTGGAGGCAGTTGTCATGCGAGCCATCGTGATGTCAGTCGTGCTGATGATGTCGGCCGTCGGTGATGTGGCGGCGGACGACTGGGCGCAACTGCAGGGTGACGCGCTGCGTTCCGGAAACTCCACCGCGGCCATCGTCCAGTTTCCGGCACTTGTGGGAGCGATTCCGCTGACTGACGGCGTCTTCGCTTCGCCTGTCGTGAGCGATGGGCGATTGTTCGTCATTGACGGGTCGGGAGTCGTGTTCGCCATCGACGCGAAGACGTTGAAGGTCGCTTGGAAGTTCGCGACTCGCGGCGGACATGGAAACTGTAATAACGTCGCGGCTCCGGCCGTCGTCGGGAAGTTCGTGCATGTCGGCACGATGGCGGGTTACTACTACGTCCTGGATCGCGAGACCGGGGCCGTCGTTCGCGAGATTGACTGCCGTGAACCAATCCTGTCGTCGCCCGCAGTCGGTGCCGGTCGCGTTTATTTCGCGACGCTTGGCGCGCAGGTTTATGCGGTGGAGCCGGCGGGCGAAGTGGCTTGGACCTGGGACTTCGTGAAGGAGGTCGTCAAATTCGGTGGCAATCGTTGGAGCGGCGAAGAATGGCTGGCGGCACGGAAGGACCGCGTGACGTGGCGCGACCACTTCGTCTGTTCGCGCGACATTTGTTTGGTCGGCAAGACAGTCGTCATTCCGGCGGGAGGCCGCACGCTTTTCCTCGACGATGCGGGGGATCGGCCGCAGCTTCGCGTGGTCGGTCAGATTCCGGCCTACGATGGTTCAGAGTTTCCCGCCACGTTCGGCCAAAGCGCTGACGAAGCCGGCAACGTGTATGTCCAGTGGCATCGCCGCGACAACGCCGGCCGCGTCGAAATTCTGAAGCTGGTGGACGATAAGCTCGAGACCGATTTCGTGAAGGGAACTCAAACCGCGATTCATCTGCCGGGCCTGCTGAGCTTCTCCTCGGTCGGCATTCGCGGCGGCGATGTCTATCGCGTGAAGCCGGAACAAGGACTTGGTCTGTGTCGTCACCGAGCCGGCCAGGAAGAGCCGGACGTGCTCTGCCCCGCCGCGTCGATCTGCCCGCCAGTGGTGACTCGCGATCACGCGATCTACGGCGGACTGGATGGGAAACTGTATGTCGTGCCTCTCAATGGCGGAGAAACTTTCTCCTTTGCGACAACGTTCGGCGCGCCGATCACGGCTCCCATCGCGGTGGCTGACGGGCGGATCTTTGTCGGGTGCGAGGATGGCTATCTTTACATCCTCGGTCCCGATGGAAAGGCATCGCTACCGAAGAAGGATTTGGAGGTTTGGAAAGTGCGCAGCCCTCTAACCGGGCCGCTCGCGGATGCGAAGTTCGATTGGTACACGAACTACGGCGACTTTGGCGGCACGAATGCGAACGCTCAAGGGTTAAGACCGCCGCTCCGCATGCGTTGGGCTCGGCGGTTGGAAGGGACGGTCAAGCATCTGCCGGTCTGCGGCGGCGGACGATTGTATTCACACACGGCGGAAGGGCAGATCATTGCGGTCGAACAAGACACCGGCCGACTGTTGTGGCGACGACACTGGCCGGACGTTTATCTCTCGTTCACATCGCCACTGTACGTGAATGGCCGGCTGCTGATTCCGCAGGCTGGCATCAAGCGTTCGCTGATGCGGTGCCTCGATGCCGCCACCGGCAAGTTGCTGTGGGAAGCGCCGTTCACCGGCTCGCCAAGCTGGAGTCGACAGTTTCCGCCGCTGGTGCACGGAAACGTCGCGATCTATGCCTCCGGCTCTGGCCAGTATGCTCCGCAGGGAACGGAAAAGCCGTTCACGTTCAAGGGGACACCAGTTGCCCGCGGTGATGATGAAGTCATGAGCTGGATTTACTCCAACGATAATCCTTACTACCCGAAGGACAATCGCCCGTTGCTGTGGGCTTGGGATTTGGACACGGGCAAGGTCGTCTGGCAGAAGGATTTTTCGGAATATGGGCGCGGCGGCAACGATTGCGGCATTTGTTTGCTGGACGGCAAGCTGTTCTATTCGACATTCTTCGGTTTCTCCGCCAGTCAGCGAGTTCGTCGCGGCTTACCGCCAGACAACAACGGCCTGACGGCGTGTCTCGATCCCGGTACGGGCATGGTCAACTGGCTGACGACGGAATACTACGTCACCGCGAAGTGTACGGTGAGTGCCCGCGACGGCCGCATCTACATCGGCGGGTACAATCCAGCGGTGGAGACCACGAAGGATCGCTTCGTCTGGTGCCTGGACGCCAGCGACGGTTCACTGATCTGGAAGTCCGATGCCGTGACATCGGCGTTGAATGTCGTCAGTGTCGGCGAGCAATTCATTTTCTCGAACGCCCTGCGCGGCCGAGGCAACGTCTTCGATCGCGAGACCGGCAAGGTTGTCGGCGGAGTCGGCCACAACTACGCTTGCTGCCGCTTCACGCTCTCCGAACCGTACATCCTCGGCGCGAACATGGACATGATTGACCTGTCGCAAGACAGCAAGCTGGTCTCAACCGGTCCGGCAATCGATTCGCGTGAATGCCTCGGCGCGGTCGTCTCGAACGGACGCATTTTCTACATGTCCCAGGCCAGCGGCTTCATCGTCTCCCAAACTTACGGCGAAACGTCGACGTCGATGCCAGCAGTTTGGGAACGCCCTTGAGGCGGGATGTCCCGCCTGCGGCATCGAACGCCAGCATTCACCCACCGGCATTGCCAGCCTGAGACCAGCCGAGCCGTCGCTGTTCCTCGTCCAAACGGCCTCCAGGCACTGCTTCCGCCACGGGCAGCTTCGCAGGAAACTTGTGCAGGACAATGCATCCGCTCGACTCTCTCACCTCGCGACGATTCTCTCGAAGAGATTGACGTCACGCGAGTTAGCGTCGCTCGGCGCGTCGCTCCGCGGCTTGGCACGGTCGTTGCCTTACGGTCAGGTCGCGCTCCCCACGGGTTCACGAAATCCGGTCGTGGCCTTTGATTTCGTGAACCCGTGGGGAGTGGTGTTTCAACTTCGTGCGTTACCTGTCGCCGGTGGTGAGACGTCGGCAATAACAATGCAACACAACGATCGCTCGCGTCGGACCGTGGTGGTCATCGGCAATGGAATGGTCGGCCACCGGTTTGTCGAACGGTTGGTCGAATTCGATGCCGGGTCCGATCGCCAGTTTCAAATCGTCACGTTCTGCGAAGAGCCGCGACCGGCGTACGATCGCGTACAGCTCACGAAGTTCTTCGAGTACCGCGATGCCGAAAAATTGATGCTGGCTCGCCGCGAGTGGTACGACGAGCAGGGCGTCCAGCTTCACGTCGGCGACAAGGCGGTGTCGATCGACCGCGAACGCAAAGTCGTGCGGTCGGAGCAGGGGCGGGAGATTCCGTACGACGTGGTCGTGCTCGCAACCGGTTCCGTGCCTTTCGTGCCGACGGTGCCGGGCGTGGACAAGTCGGGCGTGTTCGTCTACCGCACAATCGAAGACCTCGAACGGATCGTCGAATTCAGCCGCGGAGCCAGGTCGGCGGCGGTGATCGGTGGCGGGTTGCTCGGTCTCGAAGCGGCCAAGGCCGCGTATGACCTCGGGCTGGAAACACACGTGGTCGAATTCGCGTCGCGGCTGATGCCCCGGCAGGTCGACGACGACGGCTCCAAGTTTCTCGTCCGCAAAATCGAAACACTCGGCGTTCGCGTGCACCTGAACAAGAACACCAAGGAATTCTCCGGCAACGGCCAGGTGGATGGGCTGGACTTCGCGGACGGCAGCCGGCTGGACGCGGGGATGGTCATCATTTCCGCCGGCATCAAGCCGCGTGATGAACTGGCGCGCGCGTGCGGCCTCGAAGTCGGACAGCGCGGCGGCGTGGTGGTCAATGAATCGCTGCAAACGTCCGACCCGAACATCTTCGCGATCGGCGAGGTGGCTCTGTACCAGGGGATGATCTACGGCCTCGTGGCTCCGGGCTACGAGATGGCGGAGACCGCCGCGGCCATTCTGACCGGGCAGGACCGCAGATTCACCGGGGCCGACATGTCCACCAAGCTCAAACTGATGGGCGTGGATGTCGCCAGCTTCGGCAACCCGTTCCTCGACGAGAAATCGGCGAAGTCGATCACGTACGAAGACCCGTTCACCGGCGTGTACAAGAAGCTGGTGTTCAGCCTCGACGGCCGATTGCTGTTGGGTGGCATTCTCGTGGGCGACGCGACCGACTACGGCACGCTGCTCGCGCTGTGCAAGTCGGGTCAGCCGCTGAGCATGAAGCCGGGCGAGCTGCTGATCGGCAGCAGTTCGGACACGGGCGTGAAGGTCGATCTCGGCGACGAGGCACAAATCTGCTCGTGCAACAACGTCAGCCGCGGCGACATCTGTTCGGCAATTCGCGGCGGCTCCTGCACGCTCGACGAACTGAAAAAATGCACGAAAGCCGGCACCGGCTGCGGCGGATGCGTGCCGCTCGTACTCGACATCCTGAAAGGCGAACTCAAGGCGGCGGGCAAGAAAGTCAACAACAACCTCTGCCCGCACTTCGCGTACACGCGGCAGGAACTGTTCCAGATCGTGAAGATCAAGCGGTATCAGTCGTTCGACGAGGTGGTCGCGGGGCACGGGAAAGGGAACGGCTGCGAAATCTGCAAGCCGGCCGTGGCGTCGATCTTGGCGAGCCTGTGGAACGACAACATCATGCACCACGCCACGATCCAGGACACCAACGATCGGTTTCTGGCGAACATGCAGCGCGGCGGGTTGTACTCGGTCATCCCGCGCATCCCCGGCGGCGAGATCACGCCGGACAAATTGATGGCTCTCGGCCGGATCGCCAAAAAGTACGGGCTGTACACGAAGATCACGGGCGGCCAACGGATCGACATGTTCGGCGCGGCCGTGCACGACCTGCCGAACATCTGGGGCGAACTCGTCGAGGCCGGATTCGAGAGCGGCCACGCGTACGGCAAGGCGATGCGAACCGTGAAGAGTTGCGTCGGCACGACGTGGTGCCGCTACGGAGTCGGCGATTCCGTCGGGCTGGCGATCCGCGTGGAAGAGCGCTACCGCGGTTTGCGATCGCCACACAAGCTCAAGTCGGCGGTCTCCGGTTGCATCCGCGAATGTGCCGAGGCACAGTGCAAGGACTTCGGGCTGATTGCCACGGAACGCGGGTGGAACCTCTACGTCTGCGGCAACGGCGGCGCGAAGCCGCGTCACGCCGACTTGCTGGCCGGCGACCTCGACGAAGACACCTGCCTCAAATATCTCGACCGGTTCCTGATGTTCTACATCCAGACCGCCGACCGCCTGACGCGAACCGCTCCGTGGCTGGAGAAAATGGAAGGGGGCATCGAGTACCTTCGAGACGTCGTCGTGAACGATCGGCTGGGAATCTGCGAGGAACTCGAAAAACAGATGCAGTATCTCGTGGACACGTACAAGTGCGAGTGGAAGGAAGCGGTCAACGATCCGAGCCTCCGCAAGTGGTTCCGGCAGTTCGTGAACACGACCGAGACCGAGCCGAGCATCGAATTCGTGTCGGAGCGCGGTCAGAAACGGCCGGTCGATTGGACGGGCGACTTCGTGGCCGTGGACGACATTGGCCTGCCCGACGGCCGAACGGTCGGGGAAACCGCGACCGAACCCGGCACGAGTTGGATCGCCGTAGGCAAGGTCTGGGATTTCCCGCACGATGGCGGCGCGACGATCAAGTACGGCGGATGCCAGATCGCCGTGTTCAATTTCTCCAGCCGCGGCGAATGGTACGCGACGCAGAACATGTGCCCGCACCGCCGCGAATTCGTGCTGTCGCGCGGGATCGTCGGCGATCACGACGGCGAACCGAAAGTCGCCTGCCCGCTGCACAAGAAAACGTACTCGCTTCGCGACGGACAGTGCCTGACCGGCGAAAACTACAAGATCAAAACGTTCGAGGTGAAGGTCGATGGCGATGACGTGTACCTGAACCTGCCGCCGATCGAAGTCCTCGACGAACAACTCGCGACTCGCAAGCTGTGTAACGGAGCGTGTCACGTCTGACCGTGCGAAGGATCGCACGCCATACCATCAAGGATAGAACCATGCTGGCCGTCATCGAAACCGAACGAACCGCCCTGCCGCTGATGGACAAGCTCCGCCAGCGCACACTGACCCTGCACGGCGTGCGGATTGGCTTGAGCGGCAATCCGTGCAGCCGCCCTGAGTCGACTCCGGTGGACATCGACGTCAAAGGCGTACAAGTCGCCGCCGCCGACGGGCCTCGCGAAGAGTTCGATGTCTTCCTCGGCGGCGGACACAACGGCACTGCGACGGCGGCATTGCCATACAAGTTGGGCGTGGACCTCGATCAATTGCCGCAGCTCGTTGAAGAAGTGATCCGGGAGTACTACCTGCGGCACGCGCCGGGTCAATCGTTTCGATGTTACTGGCACCACCGGCTTTCAGTGGGGGTCGAAACGAAGTCACCATGACCCAGGTTGCCGAACCGCGCTCGCTGATCGATCGATACCTCGACGAACAGCGGCAGTTGACCGCGGTCGAGATGTTCTCCGAATGGCACGACGATCAGCCGGCGCAGGCGAAGTACTACTCGTCGCTCCTGCCAGCGTCGCCGCCGGGGGAAGGGGAGCAGTACGCATTTGAAGTGGACTTGGATCGCTGCTCGGGATGCAAGGCGTGCGTGACCGCCTGTCACGCGCTGAATGGCCTCGACGACACGGAGACGTGGCGCGAGGTGGGACTGCTCGTCGGCGGCACGGATTCGCTGCCGGTTATTCAGCACGTGACAGCCGCCTGCCACCACTGCCTTGACCCCGCGTGCCTCAACGTCTGCCCGGTGAACGCGTACGTCAAGCACGACGCCACGGGCATCGTCAAGCATCTGGACGACCAGTGCATCGGCTGCCAGTACTGCACGCTGGCGTGTCCGTACGACGTGCCCAAGTATCACAAGTCGAAGGGGATCGTGCGCAAATGCGACATGTGCAGCGATCGGCTGGCGGACGGCGAAGCGCCCGCGTGCGTGCAGGCCTGTCCGCACGAGGCGATTCGGATCACGGTCGTGAACCGGCAGGAAGTCCGCGACAACTGCGAAATGTCGGCGTTTCTGCCCGGCGCTCCGGAGCCTGGCTACACGCTGCCGACGACGAATTACAAAACGAATCGCGTCCTCCCGCGAAACCTCTTGCCGGCGGATTACTACACGGTGAAGCCCGAACACGCGCACCTGCCGCTGGTGTTCATGCTCGTCCTCACGCAACTTTCGGTCGGAGCCTTCGTGGTCGAACTCGCGCTGCAGGCCTTCGGTGCCGGCTCGGTGTTGGCCGAGATTCGCCCGCTGCAAGCGACGAGTGCCTTGTTCTGCGGCCTGCTGGCGCTGGCGGCGAGCACGTTTCATCTCGGCCGACCGCTGCTGGCCTATCGCGCCGTGATCGGCCTTCGCCGAAGCTGGCTCAGCCGCGAGATTCTGGCGTTCGGGTTGTTCGCGGCCTTCGCGAGCGTGTACGCGATCGTGGTTTGGCGAGCCGGGGGCGTTAGCCCCCGGAGTGTTGAAGAACTTGTTGAATCCATCACGACTCCGGGGGCTAACGCCCCCGGCTCGCCGGCCGTTGGTGTGCTGGCCCTGCTCGTCGTCGCAACGGGTCTCGCCGGCGTGGTTTGTTCGATCATGATCTACCAGTGCACGTCGCGGAGTTTCTGGACGGGATCGAACACCGTCGTGAAGTTTCTGTCCACGACGGTGATCCTCGGGTTGGCGACCGCGCTCGTCACGGCCTTGGCCGGAGCCGGTTGGTCAGATCGACTGACGATCCGCGACGTGCTCGCACAGTTCGGCGGCACGCTATGCCTCGCGCTGGTCGTGGCATCGGCCGCGAAACTGCTGTTTGAAGTCGCGTTCCTGCGCCACCGGCGAGACAAATTGAACACGCCGGCCAAACGCTCTGCGACGTTGCTCACCGGCGAATTGGCTCACGTGACGAAGGCTCGCTTTTTGTGCGGTCTCGTTGGCGGCGTAATGATCCCTGCGCTGACTTCGCTGGATGCGACAGCTGCAGAATCGTCCGACGTTGTGTTGGCAATGCTGGTGGTCGCGTCGTTCCTGCTGCTGCTCGCGGGCGAACTTTGTGAACGCTACCTGTTCTTCACCGCGGTCGTGTCGCCGCGCATGCCAGGAGGGCTGCGGACATGATCGTGCCCACACTTGATCGCCGGAAGGGCGAGGCTCCTGCCGAGCCAGGTTCGTTTGGAGATTCCAAGCTCGATGTCGATCGCGGCTCGGCAGAAGCCTCGCCCTCCGTGTTGGTTCAGACCGACGGGCCGCTGACTCGCGAGTTGCTGCTGGCGCCGGGTGAATTCGGACTAGGAAAGGTCCCGGCGCGGCTCAAGCCGGACGCGACGACGACGCTCGTCTGCGGATTCTGTTCCACCGGCTGCGGCCTGAAGTTGCACCTGCGCGACGGCGAAGCGATCAGTCTCTCCGCGGAAACGAACTACCCGGTCAACCTCGGGATGGCGTGTCCGAAGGGTTGGGAATCGCTCGAAGTTCTGCGGGCATCCGATCGGGCGACGACACCGCTCCTGCGGAATGCGCGCGGTAAGCTGGAACCGGTGGACTGGGACACGGCGCTCCGCACGTTCGTTTCGCGGTTCAAGGAAATCCAAGCCAAGCATGGGGCCGAATCAGTCGCGTTCGTGAGCACCGGACAAATCCCCACCGAGGAAATGGCGTTGCTCGGCGCGGTGGCGAAATTCGGCATGGGGGTAATCCACGGCGACGGCAACACGCGGCAGTGCATGGCCACGTCCGTCGTGGCGTACAAACAGTCGTTCGGTTTCGACGCCCCACCGTACACCTACGCGGACCTCGAAGAATCCGACGTGCTGTTTTTCATCGGAGCCAACCCCTGCATTGCGCATCCGATTTTGTGGGAGCGGGTGATGCGGAACGGGCACAACCCGCAAATCGTCGTCGTCGATCCGCGTCGGACGGAGACCGCGATGGCGGCCAGCGAGCACTTGTCGATCAAGCCGAAATCGGATTTGACGCTGCTCTACGGACTCGCCCACATCCTGATCGAGTTGGATTGGATCGACCGCGAATTCATCGCCGCGCACACGAACGGGTTCGAGGAGTTCGCGGCCCACGTTCGCGAGTTTACGCCGGAGCGTGTCGCCGCCACGACAGGAATCAGCGAGGAACGGCTCCATCGGATCGCCAGTTTGATTCACGAGGGCAAACGGGTTTCGTTCTGGTGGACGATGGGAGTCAACCAGAGCTACGAAGGGACGCGCACGGCGCAGGCGATCATCAACCTCGCCCTGATGACCGGCAACATCGGTCGGCCGGGGACCGGGGCCAATTCGATCACCGGGCAGTGCAACGCGATGGGTTCGCGGCTGTTCAGCAACACGACCAACTTGCTCGGCGGCCACGATTTTCTCAACGCGGAACATCGATCCAAGGTCGCCGGCATTCTCGGCATCCCGGTCGATCGCATTCCGCAGCAGAACAGTTGGGCCTACCCCGAAATCATGGAGGGCATTCTGCGCGGGAAGATTCGCGGGCTGTGGGTGATCGCCACGAACCCGGCTCACTCGTGGATCCATCAGAACCTCGCGAAGGACATCCTCGACCGACTGGACTTCCTCGTCGTGCAGGACATGTATTCGACCACGGAGACGGCGCAGGAAGCGGACCTCGTGCTACCGGCGGCCGCGTGGGGCGAGAAGGAGGGCACGTTCATCAATTCCGAGCGGCGATTCGGCGTGATCAAGAAGGTGGCCAAAGCTCCCGGCCAGGCGCTGGCCGATTTCGCGATCTTCAAACTCGTCGCCGAATACTGGGGATGCGGAGAGATGTTCCGAGCGTGGGAATCGCCGGAAACCACGTTCCAGATCCTCAAGCGGTTGTCGAAGGGACAGCCGTGCGACATCACGGGAATTCGTGATTATCGGATGCTGGACGAGTGCGGCGGCGTGCAGTGGCCGTTTTCGGAAGAGACACGGGGACGCGGAGACGCGGAGACGCGGAGAACTGACCGTGCGGATTCTCCTCGTGTCTCCGCGTCCCCGTGTCTCCGCGTCTCCAAGCCTGACACCGAACGCCGTCTGTTCGAGGACGGCCGGTTCTTCCACGCTGACGGACGGGCCAAGTTCCTGTTCGAGGCCCCCGCGCAAATGCCCGAACCGCCGACGGCGAAGTTTCCGTTTCTGCTGCTGACCGGGCGCGGCACTGCCGCGCAGTGGCACACGCAAACGCGCACGAAAAAATCGGCCGTGCTGCGGACGCTGTACCCGGAGAACATCTACATCGAAATCAACCCGGCCGACGCGCGGCGTCTGAATGTCCGTCCGAACGACGTCGTGATCGTGGAGTCGCAGCGTGGCACCATCCGCGCCAAGGCCTTTCTCACCCCGACCGTGCAGCCGGGCCAAGTCTTCATCCCGATGCACTACGAGACGGCGAACCAACTCACCGACGCCGTGTTCGATCCGTATTCGCGTCAGCCGTCGTACAAAGCGTGCGCGGTCAAGCTGCGACGCGATGAGTGAAATGAGCCACGGATGAAACACGGATCGAACACGGACGAGTCAGCATCCGCAACCATTCTGTTTCCGTGCTTCATCTGTGTTTCATCCGTGGCCGCTGATTTCTGCTGTGATTGCCGCGTCGAATCATTGCTAGGGTTGGTGGCAAGCTTGGCGAAGGAATGGGCGGGAGCGTCGCGGCCTCCATGTCCGTCGCGGACTGATCGCCTCTGGGCAACCCATTGCTGCAACGGATGTTGTGGCCATTGCGGCGGTAGTCGTAAACGGCAACCCACTCCGGCACGCGATTTGATTTGTGTCCTCTCACCATTTCAAGCGCTCACTTGATTCACGGCTCGGTTAAGCCGGCAAACCGCAGGAGGCACCTCGTGCAAGTGCGCGCGTTTTTCAAGTCGGGTCATCCCGGAACCCTGTTCACGGCGCTGCTGTATTTTGATTTCTGCTTTGCCGTGTGGCTCCTGAACAGTGCGATGGCGCCGTTCATTCGCGAATCATTCGGTTTGACGGCGGATCAGAATGCACTGTTGCTCTCGGTCCCGGTTTGGGCCGGAGCGTTGCTGCGATTGCCGCTCGGCATTCTGTCGCAATACATCGGCCGGAAGAACGCGGCGCAAGTCAACATGGCCCTGCTCCTCGTGGGCCTCGGAGTCGGGTACTGGCTGGCAGACAGCTTCGGCGGCGTGCTGGTGCTGGGGGCGATCTTGGGCGTGGCCGGAGCCAGCTTCGGCGTGGCGCTGTCGCTCGGATCGGGCTGGTATCCGCCGCAGTACAAAGGTTTGGCGATGGGGATCGCCGGCGCAGGCAACAGTGGAGCCGTCCTCGCAGTGCTGTTCGCGCCGCCGCTGGCGAAGGCGTTTGGCTGGCAATCTGTGTATGCGTTCGCGGTCGCTCCGATGGCGTTCGCGATGCTGATGCTGCAATTCTTCGCGAAGGAACCTCCTGATCGCGAGCAGAAGAACCTGCGCGACTACTTGAAAGTCATCGTCAATCGCGACGCGTGGATTTTCAACCTGATGTACATGGTCACGTTCGGCGGCTACATCGGCCTGACGAGTTTTCTGCCAACGCTGTTCCATCAACAGTACGGTATCGCCAAGGAAGACATCGGGCGGTACTCGGCGGGAATCATTGTGATGGCCAGCGTGCTGCGAATCGTCGGCGGCTGGATTGCCGATCGGATCGGTGGACTGCGAGCGCTCGGCGTGCTGAGCGCGATCAACGTCGCCACGACGCTGGCCGCCGCCACGCTGCCGTCCAACCCGTGGGTGATGGTGGCGATTCTCGTCGTCTGCTTTTCCGCGATGGGAGCCGGGAACGGAGCCGTGTTCCAACTTGTCCCGCTGCGTTTCAAATCCACAACCGCGATCGCGGGCAGCCTGATCGGCGAAGTCGGCGCACTCGCCGGCGGATTCCTGCCGCTCGTGATGGGCTACAGCCAGAAATACTCCGGCAGTTTCGCTCCCGGTTTCTTGATGGGCACGCTGCTCGCGCTCGGAGTTCTCGCCGCGCTGGGCCTCGTGATGCGCGAGTGGACCAGCACTTGGGTCGGCAGCGGCGGCAAGGCGATCGTGGCGACGCCGGCTGCTGAGTTGTCGCCGGCGCAGTGACGGCACCGAGACGCCCGCCCCTCACCCCCGACCCCTCTCCCCCTTCGGGGGCGAGGGGAGGATGGATTCTGACTTCCACCGCGCCGATTGTTTCGTTACCCTTCGTTTCCCTTTGCGGAGACGACTCGGGCGCGAAGCCACGGAACGGCTGGCGAACCCTCACGAGATGAACCGTGTCGATCCGCAAGCGGCTTCCCAATTCATTCGGCGAACGACGGCGCTGGGCCAAGCGCACGGAACAGATGCCTATCGACATGGTCAGTGCCTCGAAAGTTTTCTCCACCCGCATTCTCGATCTCTCCGCGCCGGCGGCCGCGGTCAACGTGGACGCCAATCCGCTGGTCGGTCGATTCGCGTCGATTCTCGACAGCGGCACCGTCAGTTGGACGGCTCACTATCGGCTGCTGAAACGGCTTGGCGCGGGAGGGCAGGGGGTCGTGTTTCAGGCGGAGTGGCTGGGAGCGCACAATGCGAGGTGGCCGGTGGCCGTGAAAGTCTTCTCGCCGCAACCGTTCGCCACGGTTGATGACTATCACGACGAGATGGAACGCCTGTCGCGAGTCGCCACGCGGCTCGCGAAAATTCAGCACGACAACCTGATCGACGTCCACAACGTGATGGAATGCGACGGCGTGTCGCTGATGGTGATGGAGTACGTGGACGGCTTCGATCTGCAACGGTTGCTCGAACCGGACACGCTGCGTCGCATCCAATCGCGCGTCACCGCCGACCGGTGGGCGTACCTCAACGATGTGGTCATCACCACCGGGCCGGTTCACTCGCGGCTGAAGCCGGGCATGGCGATCGCGATCCTGCGGGAATGTCTCGCGGGCCTTGCGGCCACGCACCGCGCGGGCGTGATCCACGGCGATCTCAAGCCGGCGAACATCATGCTCAAGCGCACCGGAAACGCCAAGTTGATCGATTTCGGGTCGGCGTTCCTGATCAAGGAACCGGCCAGTCGCCGCACGTGGACGCCGCGCTACGCCGGAGTCGAAGTGCTGCTCGGCGGCGAATGCCAGACGACATCGGACCTGGCCAGTCTCGGCTACGTACTCGTCGAACTGCTGATCGGGAGGCCGCTCTTTGGCAAAGTCGAATCGTATGCGGACCTCATTCAAGCCAAGACAAAACTCCCGGACGAACTGCACGCGCTGCTGCCTGACGGGTTCGCCGAGGACGACGTGCTGGTGCGGTTGATTCATCGTTTGATCCATCCCGAGCCGTTGGCCCGATTCCCCAGCGCCGAGGCCGCGGACCTAACCGAAGACTTCGGTGCCGCGGCGTTTCAGCGGCACCTCGTGAAGGGGGACCTGTCGGTCGAGTACGAGAACGAGATTCGATTGTGGCTCCGTGAGTTGGATTGAGTCGCCTCGCCGTGCATAATGCCCCGGCTCGGCCGTCGTGCGCGACGGGAGGGCGAAGCTCCTGCTGAGCCGTGTCGCGATTCGACGGCTCGGAGGGAGCCTCGCCCTCCCGGGATCGGTGCCGTCGCGAGAGCGATCGTCATCAATTCTCTCGAACTCACAACACCAGGGGCCGCATGCTCGACAAAACGCTGTCCATCATTCTGGCTGGAGGCGTGGGATCGCGTTTGCATCCGCTGACGGCCGATCGCGCGAAGCCCGCGGTTCCATTCGGCGGCAAGTATCGCATCCTCGACTTTTCGTTGACGAATTGCCTCCACGCCGGTCTGCGCCGCGTGCTGGTGCTGACCCAGTACAAGTCGCACTCGCTGCAAAAGCACCTGCGAGACGGGTGGACGATCTTCAATCCGGAAATCTCGGAGTACATCACGCCCGTTCCGCCGCAGATGCGGACCGGCGAATCATGGTACTCCGGCACCGCCGACGCCATCTTCCAGAATCTGTATTTGCTGGAGCGGAGCAACGCCACGCTCGCACTCATCCTGTCGGGCGATCACATTTACCGGATGGATTACGCGGCCATGCTGCAGTTTCATCGCGAACAACGTGCCGAACTGACGATTGCCTGCATGCAAGTGCCGCTCGCCGAGGCTCGGGCTTTCGGCGTGATGTCAGTGGACGCCGAGCATCGCATCCGCGAGTTCAACGAGAAGCCGACGAAGCCGAAACCGATGCCCGATGACCCGCACCACGCGCTGGCGTCGATGGGCATCTACGTCTTCGACATGGACTTGCTGTGCCGCGGACTGCGGGCCGACCACGAATTGACCACATCGCAGCACGACTTCGGCAAGAATATCATTCCGCGGTTGATCGAGACGCACCGCGTGTGCGCTTATCGGTTCGGCGGTGAACGCGGTCGCGTGACGCCCGACCGGTACTGGCGAGACGTGGGGACGATCGATTCGTATTACGCGGCGAACATGGACCTGCTGGAACCGGTCCCGCCGCTCAATCTCTATCAGGAGGACTGGCCGATCCGCACGTACCAGGGTCAGCATCCGCCGGCTCGCATGGCGCCCGGAGCCTCTGGCCGCGAAGGGCAGCTCACGAACTCACTGGTCAGCGGGGGCACGGTCATCGCCGGTGGGACGGTTCGCCACTCGATCCTGTTCTCTCGCGTGCAAGTGGACGAAGACGCAGTGGTGGAGGATTCGATCCTGTTCGAAGGGGTCCGCATCGGCGCCGGCGCAACGCTGCGGCGTTGCATCGTGGACAAAAATGTCCACGTTCCGGCGCGAGAGCAGATCGGTTGCGACTCCGTGCGCGACGCCGCCCGGTTCACCGTTTCCGAAAACGGAATCGTCGTCGTGCCGAAGGGATATCGATTTCGCGATGGATAGGTGGCGGTCGCATTCTCTGTTCAGTATCGCAAAGACGTCTGCAGGTAAAACTGCGTCGCATCGTCCCGGTTGAGCGCGGTATTCTTGATACGGTTGCCGTACCAGAACCAACTGTAGCCGAGCTGCACGTCAAAGTTGGGGCTGTAGGCGTAGGTCGCGATCAGGTCGAGTTCCTCGCCGATGTTTTTGCCACCGCCGGCTGGCCCGGTCGGCGCACCGGCCACGTTGTAGATCGTGTCGGAGTTGCTGTCCGCATCGAACCAGTGGATGGCGGAAAGGAACGTCAGTCTTGCGTGAGGCTTCACGGTCGCCTGCAGCGCGAAGTCATGGAGGTTCTGTCCAGCGAGGTTGTCGATGATGCCCCACCACGCATGGTTCAACGGCCAGTAAACGTCGTACGTCTGGTTGACTCCATCGGTCGGGTCGTTGTCACCGGAGCCGAAGTAGTAAATGAACTGGAAGTTCGGAGTCCACGGAACTTGCGACAGCGTCGCACCCAACTTGCTGGTGAAGAAACCGGCACTCACATCCAACCCGTTGTCCGCACCGAACTGGTAGGCTCCTTCGACATCGGACGCCAGCACGACGCAGGGCTTGTCACAGCAATCCTTGATTGTGTTCGTCGTGGTCCAGCGCAGGCCGACGGAGTGCCGGTTGCCGTCTGCCCAGCCGGCGACATGCTTGTCGGCGGCCGTCTGCAACCAAATGTAGTACGGTTCGATCGTTTGGTTTTCGATCCCCCGGTAGACCGTGTACGCCCCGGTGAGCCAGCGTGTGGGATCGGACTTGTCATGCGAGTTGTCGAAATCCAGGACACTCGTCAGCACCGGACGTCCGCCCGTGGCGCCGGTGGGCGTGGCCGTGTTGACCGGCCGCACGGCGAACACGTCAACGTCCCACGTCGTCCCTTTGCTGATCAGCTTGAACCCCTCGAAGTTCCGCCGCGTGTTGCCCCAATCCAGGGGCGACAGAACCATCTGACCGCCAGGGACGATCCCCTGCGGCGTGCCGTACAGCAACTCCTGTCGTCCGGCCCGGAAGTAAATCGGCTTGTCATCGCGCTCGCCGAGCTTCACGTCGAGAAACGCGTTCTGGATGTCCCAGCGATTCTCATCGATGCCCGTGACCGGCAGTTCCTGGTCGAAGATCGAGGCGTCGATCATCTCGACGTAGACTCGAAATTGGTCGCGCACTTTGAAATCAACGTACTGCCGCCAGCGCCACAGATTGTACGTGCTTCGTCCCGGTCCGCCCGGACGCAGACGATTCAATTCGTCCATGTACCGATGCCGGATTTCACCTCCGACGGACAGTGTGCTGCCGTCGAGAAAGTCGACACCGTCCAGCGGCATGTTCTTCAGTTCTTCGCCCAGGAAGTGGGGCGCGTTGGGCTTGCCCTTGTAGCTGAAGTCATTGTCGAAATACAAAGGCTTCCACGGCTGCGGAGGCGGAGCCGGCTTGGTGGCTGGCGCGGGAACCGGTTCCGGAGCGGAAGGACGATCGCGGGACGCATCGTGCGCGTCGGTCAACGGCGCAGCGGTGTCCGGAGCCTGTGCAACTCCATTCGGTGATGCCACACCTGCCGTCTCTGCCGGTGCTCCCGGGACCACCGCGGGCTCTGCTTGCGCGAACCCCTGCCTCTCATTTGAAGTCAATTTGCCCGGCGGAGCCGACTGGCTGGAATCGGCGATTCCCGCCGAAACCAACAGGACCAGGATTCCACGTCGACGCCAATCAGACAGCGGCATGTTGCGTGTCCTTCGCAAGCAACCCAACGAGGTTCCGAAGATGGAAGCGCCGTCTCGGAATCTCTACTTGTAATGAACTTCGGAAATTGAACCGTAACGACTTCAACGTGCACAGGGTGTGCGGAGGCAGAACGCGGGCGACCACAAACTCGGGCCGTGTCGACTTCACCCAGCCTTCGCAACCGGACACCCGCGGCGTCACCCGTCGGGCCGCATTGGCACGCATGACGCACTTTGCGAATTGCCGGTGCCCAGTGTAGCCCGCTCTCGCCGAGAGCGGTGCAGGCGGCCGACGTTGATTTTTCGGCCGCTCTCGGCGAGAGCGGGTTACACTGCGAAGTGCGTCGTGCGCACGGCCGATTGGCACGCGCCGATTGCGTCTTGCATTTGCCGGCGGCCGCGCATTCTCGGGTTGGATGATCCCGTTGGCACGCGGTTTCTCGCAGACGTATAATCGCTCGCGACGCCGAACAGCGATCGCCTTGCGATGACCAAACCGAAGAAACCCGCCGCCCACGCCCAATCTGCCGAACAGGTCGAGCCGATTTGTTCGAACCGGAAGGCTCGCCATCGATACGAATTGCTCGACACGCTCGAATGCGGCGTGGTGTTGACCGGTAGCGAAGTCAAGAGTCTGCGCGATGGCAAGGTATCGCTCGACGAAGCGTACGCCCGCGTGCGCGACGGCGAACTGTGGTTGATCGGCTGCGACATCGCTGTCTACCCGCAAGCCAACCTGATGAATCACGAACCGAAGCGAACCCGCAAGCTGCTGCTCCACCGCCGCGAACTGCGGAAATTCGCCGACACCGCCGACCACAAGGGGCTGACGCTCGTTCCGCTGTCGATGTACTTCCGACGCGGTCTGGCGAAGGTGCAGATCGCCATCGGCAAAGGGAAGAAGCTCCACGACAAACGCGAGACGATGAAGAAGACCGAAGCGAAGAAGGATATCCGCCGGGCAATGATCGCGCGGCGGTGACGTGTGTGAGAGTGCCAGAGTATGAGGGTGACGGAGAGTGGAGGAACGCATCTTCGTAACTCCGACACTCTCACACTCTCGCACCCCGACACCGCTTCCACCGTGAGACGAGGCACAACCCGAAATGCTCCGCCTGCTCCAACAACTGACCGGCGATTCGCTGGGCGTTACGCGCCGTGAACTGCTTCGCGTCGGCGGTCTCGGCACGCTCGGCCTCTCGCTGCCGCAATTGCTCGGGGGGCGATCGCACGCGGCGGAGGAAGCGGCTCGCACCGGGCGGGCGAAGGCGTGCATCTTCGTGTACCTGTTCGGCGGCCCCTCGCAACTTGAAACGTTCGACCTGAAGCCCGAAGCGCCGAGCGGGTTTCGCGGCGAATTCTCGCCGATCCCGACGAACGTGCCGGGGATCGAGATCGGCGAGCACTTTCCGCTCCTCGCCGGGCAGGCTGACAAGTTCACGCTCGTGCGGTCGATGACGCACGAGCACCCTCGGCACGGGTGGGGCCTCTACTACACATTCACGGGTCAGAAGCACAGCCGACCGGACCTCGACGCGCCTCCGACTCCCGATGACCATCCGGGGCTGGGTTCGATGGTGTCGTTCGCGGCCGCGCCGAACAAGACGATGCCGCCGGCGATCACGCTGCCGCGCTGGAACCGGTTCCTCGACCTGCCGGCGGACTACGCGGGCGAAAAGGCGGGCTTCATCGGCAGCGCGTTCGATCCGTGGCTCATCAAAGCTCCCCCGCCGCGGTACGAGTTCGAAGTGAACGGGATCGAACTTCCCGGCGGCTTGACGTTTGGCCGGCTGGCCGGTCGCCGCGATCTGTTGAACTCGCTCGACCGCCGCCTCGCGACGCTGGGCGATTCGTCCGTCGGCACGCATCACGACGCGCTCTACCAGCAGGCTCTCGCCCTCGTCACTTCGGAGTCGGCGCGCCGTGCGTTCGATCTTGGCCGCGAACCCGACTCGCTGCGCGATCGGTATGGCCGGCACCCGTTCGGTCAGGGATTGCTCCTCGCGCGGCGGCTGGTCGAAGCGGGGACGACGCTGGTCACGGTCAACTGGCACGACGACGGCAGCGACGTGAAGTCGCCGTTCTGGGACACGCACCGAGACAACTTCAATTCGTTGAAGCACAAGTTGATGCCGCCCGCCGACCAAGGCATCTCGTCGTTGCTGGCCGATCTGGCCGACCGCGGGTTGCTCGACAGCACGCTGGTCGTCGTGGCGGGGGAATTCGGGCGCACTCCGCGCATCGGCCGCGTCGTGATGAACGCCGCGACCGATGCGACCGGCCGCGACCATTGGCCGCACGCCTACTCGATTTTGCTGGCCGGAGGCGGCGTGCGCCGCGGCCACATCCACGGTGCATCGGACGACCGCGCCGCCTTCGTCACCCGCGACCCGGTCACGCCGCCGGACCTCATCACGACAATTCTCTGGTCGCTGGGAATCGACCTGGACATCATCCTCCGCGACCGCTTGCTGCGACCGCACCGGCTGGCGACAGGGACGGTGGTCGAGAGCTTGTTCGCGTGACGTAGGATGACCGCCCTCGGCCGTCCCGTTCAGTCTCGTCGCTCACCAAAAAACGGACGGCCGAGGACGGCCATCCTACCAGTCGACCGCGACCGACGAGCGTCGCACCGCCGCGTGCGGTGGGTTTTCGGCGAGGATCGGGTTTGCGGCGCGTTCGGCATCGGCGCGGTCGCGGTCGCGGCGGCGAGTCGCGAACTGGCGTCGTGAGATCAGCGTCAGGATCGACGGGATCATCACGAGCGCGATGAACAGGCAACACGTCACACCAACCGTGAGCACAAGGCCGAGGCTGTAGAGCCCCCGGTGTTTGGCCACCATCAGGCTGCCGAATCCAGCCATCGACGTGGTCGCCGTGAGTATGATCGCGTTGATCGTGCTGGAACTCGTGCGGTAGCGCCGCCGTTGCAGACGGAAGTCGTGGACGACGTGGACGCCGCCATCCACGCCAATGCCAAGGATGAGCGGCAGCAGGATCAGGTTGGCGGGGTTGAGGTCCACCTTCATCAGCACGAGGACGCCAAACGTCATCACCAAGCCTGCGGCCGGAGGCAGCAGCGCGAGCAGGCTTTGCTTCACGCTGCGGTAGTCGATCAAAAGGATGATGAACACCGCGAACAGCGCGTACACGGCCGCCTGCTGGTAGCTGCGGCGGATGGCTCGCGACGCTTCGTACGTCTGTAGCGGCGTGCCGGTGACGTCCGAGTCCACGCGGCGGATTTCCTTGATGAACTCCGATAGCGGCTCGATGTCCCACACCTGCATTTTCGGGTAGATCTGCAGCAGCCACTGACCCTTCTCGCTGACGAACCGCGAAGCCAAGCCGCGCGGCAGGTCGGACACGTCGACCGGTTCGGCGTTGGCCATTGACGCGAGAAACCGCATCCGCGCGAGCAGGTCGTTGGCGATGGCGGCTTGAAACCCCGTCAGCAACTGCGCCTGCTGTTCGGCCTCGGGGATTTCGTTCAAGCGGTCGAGCAACCCGTCGAGCGACGCCGCGGCCCGCGCCGCCTTGCGCGAGCGAATCGTTTTCAGCATCGCGTACATTTCCTGCATCTGTTCGCCCGCCGTCTTCGGATCGACGGGTGAAAGCTGCGGAAGTTCGCTCGGTAGTTGAGCCAACTCCGCCTGCACGGCCTGTAGCAGCAGCTTCGTTTCCACCTCCGGATGGGGCGGCCAGACCGAAGCGAGTTCGTCGACGTGATGCACCGTCGGCAGTGCTTCGATCTTCTTCTTGAGTTCGAGCGCCTGCTTCGGGCTGTCGGCCAGCGACACGGCGAACAAGATGGAACCGTCCGACTGTTCGAACACTCGGTCCTGCAACTCGACGGCTTCCAGCCCTTTCGCCTGCAGGTTGAGCAGGTTGAAATCGTACTTCACGTCAAGGGCCTTGTAACCCAAACCCAGGATCACGATCGAAGACAGCACGGTCGCCGTGACGGGATACTGCGAGATAAAATACTTCAGCCGCTTGCCCTTGAACGGCGTGGGAAGTTCTCGCGGCTGCATGTGATCGAAGGCGGCAAGGAGTGCGGGTAGCACCCAGAACGTTGCCACCAGGCAGAGCAGGATGCCGCCGCCGGAGATCAGACCCAGTTCGGCCACGCCGATGAAATCGGTGAAGATCGCCGAGAAAAACGCCACCGCGGCCAACATGCCGGCCGTGAAGATGCCTGCGCCAACGTTGGACGAAGTCTCGAGCACCGCGGCCTGCAGCGGATGACCTTGATGCCGCAGGTCGATGTAGTGCGACAGGTAGACAATCGCAAAATCGATCCCCAACCCGATCAGCATGGCCGCGAACGACAGTGACAAAATGTTCAGGTGTCCGACCGCTAGCGTGGTGAAGCCGAATGACCACGCAGTCCCGACTGTCAGCAAAACCATCCCGAGGATTGGGTGCCGCAGACCGTGAAAGCCCATCACGAGCAACAGCCCCGTGCCGAGAAACGAAATCGCCGACGCCCACGTCATCTCGATCTGCGAGTCGCGCATCTCGTCGTTTTCCAGCACCGGGATGCCGGTCACGCCCAGCTTCACGTTGGCGTGGTCGTGGCCAACCAGCGTGATCAATTCGCGCAGCCGAGTGATCGCGACATCGGCGCCGTTGAAGTTGCTCTGCAGAATGACCGGCTGAGCCTTCACGAAGCCCATTGTGCCGCGCTTGTTGAGCAGGTACGTCGGCCCGCCAGTCAGAAACTGCTGCATCCTGTCGACGTTTGCGCGGTCAGAGGCTCCGGCTGGCATCAGGTCCAGCCACGGCGACTGGTAATCCCTCGGGTTCGCGATGAATCGTGCGACGCTTTCGGACAACAACACTGTCTGTTGAAGGATTGGTTCCGCCGCGACGGGAAAGGTCTGCGCGTCGGTCTGTTCCTGGACCTTCACGAGTTGATGCCGCAACCCCTGGAAGATTGATCGTAACCGAAACAGGCTCCACCGGCCCTGCAACACGGGGCCGAATTCTTCGAGCCGGGAGATCAGCATCTGCAACTGCTGTGGGCTGAGGTACTGAAGGCCCTTGGCACGCAAGCCGTTGAAGTCGACCTTGTAGAGCACGTTTTGAAAGTGCTGCGGTTCGGATTCGAGTCGCGAGCCGAGGTCCTCCACCGCTTGTTCGATGGCGACTCGGTCCGTACCCTCGACGACCACCACCATGTCGGCCACGTCGCCGAATTGCTGCGTGTAGTTGATCCACCGCTGGTGATAGTCCGCACTGGGATCGATCAGGTCGGCGCGCTTGGTTTTGAATTCCAGGCTGGTCCACGTGTAGATTCCGCACGCGACGGAAAGGACCGTGGCGAGCAAGAGCGTTGTCCATGGATGGCGGGAACCGCTGCGCGTGAGGAATCGCAGGACGGCGATCACCGGGGTGAGATTCTCAGAGTCGGACGTCGCGGATTGCATCTGGAATCTGTGAAGGGCGATGTTGATACGGTTCCACTTCGGATTTTAGTGGCGCACCAGAATTGAACAAGACGAGCGGTGGCGGAGCGATCATCGAGCCCTCGTTAAAGTAGCAGGCACGCTCCGTGTGCCGTTGTTCTCAATGAGATGGCACTCGGAGTGTGCCTGCTACTTTCCGCGCACGTTGCCGAACAACTCAATGTGCTTGCGCGTGGTGAATTGAAGACCGAGCCGCCGGGCTTCGGGTTCGAGCCACGCCGTTTGAGCGGCGAGTTGTTCGCGCGTCGTCGCTTGCGGCATCAGCCAGACGTGGGAGGCGTCCACGTTCGGCAACAGCGTGAGATAGGCCTCAATATCGCCGAGGTCTTCGGGGCGGTCCACGACGAATTTCAGTTGGTACGAAACTTCGGCGATCAACCGCGATACGACCGGCAGGTTTTGCCGGAGTGCCTCGTGCCGTGATCGCCAACGAGCCGACCGGCTGGCCGGCGGCGTCGAGTTGCCCAGCTTGGGGCTGATCGACATCAGATCGGCATGCACGGGACGATAGACCGTCCCCGCGGTTTCGATGGTGACGAATCGGTGATGCTCGGCGAGAGCCTTTGTCAGCGGCACGATGTCTCGCGGCAGCATCGGTTCGCCGCCGGTGACAACGACGTGTTCGCAATCGAACGACAGCACCCGATCGAGCACGCCGCGCCAAGGCACCTGCGGTCCTTCCGGCTTCCACGACGTGTACGGTGTATCGCAGAACCAGCACCGCAGATTGCAGCCGCTCGAGCGCACAAACACCGACGACGTACCAGTGAACCGGCCCTCGCCCTGGATCGAATGAAAGATTTCCGCGATGCGCACGATAATACCGTAGGTCAGGCTTTCCAGCCTGACCTCAATCGGGGTCAGCTTGCAATCGGTCAAACTGGAAAGCCTGACCTACGGCTTCCGCAGCCAGTCCGCCGTGAACAACTGGCTGCTGCCGTCAGCGGAGCGGGTCGAGGTCCACATCAACTGCTTGCCGTCGGGGCGGAACACCGGGAGCACGTCCATCGCGGTGCTGTCCGTGATCTGTTCGACTTTCCCCGCCGATGGCTTGCCGCCTTCCCATTGGATGTCCATCGTGAACAGATGGAACGTTCCGCGGCCGCTCGAATAGTCGGCACCTGACCAGACGAGGTACTTGCCCGACGGGTGGAAGTACGGACACCAGTTGACGTGCTCCAGGTTGTTCGTCAGTTGCACCTCGGTTTTGCCGTCGGCCGAGATGAGGAACAGTTGCAGCATGTGTTCCTTCTGCCGGTCGCTGCGGAAGATGATCCATTTTCCGTCAGGAGAAAAGAACGGGCCGCCGTCATATCCCGGCTGGTTCGTGATCTGTCGCACGTTCGAACCGTCGGCGTCCATCACATAGATGTCGGGATCGCCATCGCGCGACGAGGTGAAGACGATCTGCTTGCCGTCCGGCGAGTACGACCCCTCGGCATCGTAACCGGAAGCGTCGGTGAGTCGCTTCAACCCCGTGCCATCGAAGTTGACCGTGTACAAATCCATGTGCGGATCGAAGTCCCACTGGTAGCGACGACGGCCCCCCTTCGCGGCCTCCTCGCGCGCCTTCAACTCGGTGACGTCGATTTGCGGATCGGTGTGGCTCGACGCGAACAGCAGCGACTTGCCGTCCGGCGAAAAGTACGCGCAGGTCGTTCGCCCTCGGCCGATGCTCACCAGCCGCGGCTCGCCGTCGCCAAGTTTCTGCACGTAGATTTGATAGAACGGGTACCCGATCGGGTACGCCTGATAGATGATCCAGGTGCCATCGGGCGAGTAGTACCCTTCGCCAGCCCGGGGCAGGCCGGATGTGACCTGCTTGAGGTTCGCAAGGTGTTGCGACTCCGATTCCGTGAGTCGCGGAGTCGAAGTGGCCGGGAGAACCTCGGCAGAGGCTCTCCAACTCGACAGCATCAGCATCAGTCCCAGCAGACAAGAAACGTGTCGCACGGCAAGCCTCCTCCCAATAGGAAACCGATCCCCGCGCGAAGTGCGTCGGGAGCCGAGGCGAATTATAGGGAGTGCCAATGCGAGTGACGACCGTTCATGCCGGGCCGTTGCCAAGATCGCCCTTTTCGTGACAATTCGCACCGCGTGGCGGGATGGACTTCGTCACTGCCCAATGCGCTGGTTTCGCAGCTGTTCGATCTGCGCCGGGTTCAACGGAGCGGCGGTGCTCGAATTCATGCCGTGATCGGGCGAGGCGGTGTGCGCGTAGGGATTTGTGTTGGGTGATGGGAACGCCGGATGGCGATATGCCGGGGACTGAATTGGCGCTGGAGACAGGTTGTTGGGTTGTTGGATGGGCTGATGAAACCCATTGGCGGCGGAGCGGCCGGGGTAGGGTGGCGGCTCGAACGATTGGATCAGATCCTCACCGGACTTTTGCTCCACCTGCCAACCGGAACTTGGCACGGGCGCGAATCCACTCGAAGCGGGCGGCGCCACAGGGACGAACCCGGAGGCCGTGATTCGCGTGAAAAACGAGTTGGCCGGCGCGGCGGAGGTCGCGGAGACCTGCGACACCGGCGAAGCGGCTGCGCCTGCGGTTCCTGCACCAGGCCCCTGCGCGATCACGCCGCGGAGTTGCTTGTCGCGGCGAACTTCGTCGAGCCAATACTGCGCCTGGCTGAGCTGCGGATTCTGAGTGGCGGCGGCAAGGAAATGTGTTTCGGCCGCGGCGAGGTCACCCTTTTCGTGCAACAGCAGACCGATGTTGTAGTGCGCCTCGGCTTCGCCCACGGTCTTCGCAAAATGCGGCAGCGCCTGCTCGATCTTTCCCGACTTCGCCAGTGCGACTGCCAACTGATGCCGGCGATTGTTGTCGTTTGGCGCGTTCTGCACGGCGGCCTGAAAGGCCCCCACGGCCTGATCCCACTTCGACTGATCGGCGTAGAACTGCCCAAGGGCCCCGTGCGCGGCGGAGGACTTCGGAGCAACGCGAATCGCCTTCAGGAAACCCTGCTCTGCCTCCGCCGAGCGGCCGGCCAGTTGATCGACTCGAGCCAACCCGATCAGCGCATCGATCGACTTTCGATCCTCCGCCAACACTTGTGTGTAAGCCGAACGGGCCTCGGAAACGTTCCCCTGCTTCTCCATCATTCGCGCGTAGGACAGTCGCAGCTTGGGGCTCGGCGTGGCTGAAGCCGGTTTCTCGGCAACGGCCGCTGGCGGTGTCTTTGCAGGCCGTTTGGCGGTTTTCGAAATCTGTTCCGACAACGGCCCGGACAGTTTGCGTCGGCGTTCGGGCTGATTCGACGATTTCGCAGCGGTCGCGACCTGTGCCTTCGCCTGGTCCTCGTTTTTCGCGACGGTTGGAGGTCGCTGGAAGGTTGCACATCCTGCGCCGACGACGCACGAGCACGCCCACGCTGTCCACCACGCCTGGCATCGCCGGTACAAATCGCCAACCTCCGTGTCTGGCATTCACCATCAGGCAATCGCGTCACAGCTCGCCGAAGAACCGGCGCGACGCGTTCGCCAACAGCTCCTCCGTGAGCTGGACCTCTTGATTTCGGAATCGGCAGACAGACTGGAGAATCTGCAACAAATCTCGCGGATCACTTCACTCGACCTTGGCGTCCGGCCCCGGTCGTAGTGCTGCGAAAACAGGTAGGCCACGGCATCGGAGCTAAAGTTGACGCCGTGTTGCCGACACGTCAGACGGAAGATGTCGGTGAAAAGCTCGCGGTCGGGCGTGGGGATGTGAATTTTGTGGCGGATTCGGCGCAGAAACGCATCGTCCACGAAGTCGCGAGGCTCCAGGTTCGTGCTGAACATGATGAGTTGTTCGAAAGGCACCGCGAACTTTTTGCCGGTCGCCAGCGTGAGGTAATCGATCCGTTCCTCCAGCGGCAGAATCCACCGATTGAGCAGAGCCTTCGGGCTGACGATCTGCCTCCCAAAGTCATCAATCAGGAACACACCGCCGTTCGCCTTCAGGTGCAGGGGAGCTTGATAGTAATTCGCTGTGGGGTTGTAGCGCAGATCGAGCATCTCCAGCGTGAGTTCGCCGCCAGTGATCACGACGGGGCGGCGGATGCGTCGCCAGCGGAGATCATGCGGGGCGTCGCGAAAGAGTCGCCCGCGATCCGCATTCGTTGCCGCCCCCGGATCGTCGGCACCGGCCTGTTCGAGCGTGTCCACGGTCTGATGCAGACTGGGATCGAACAGCGTGATGATCGAATTCTCGGCCAGCAGCGCGTAGGGCACATAGATGCTGCCGCCGTTTGGGTTGAGGAACCGCCCCAGGCCCTTGGCCACCATCGTCTTTCCGTTGCCGGGCGGCCCGTAGATGAAAATCGATCGCCCGCTGCACACCGCCGGACCGAGCTCGTCCAGCAAGCCGTCTCGAATGACGAGGCCATCGAACGCCTGCACGAGCGCGGCCGGAGTGCACTTGGTCCCGGTGACCGATTGCAGCAGGCATTGCTTGACGTACGCTTCCAGTGGAACGGGCGCCGGGCCGACGTAGCGGCATTGTTCGAAAGCGTCGCGCGCTCGCGTACGCCCGAGATCCGTCAGTTGAAACCGGTACGACACTCGACCGAGAACCTGCCCCGACGACACCTCGATGCACTTCTCGTCGCGCAGGTGGACGATGCCTTCGTCCACGACATTGAACGGCAGACGCAGTTGCTTGGCGACGTCGCTGCCGAGCAGCCCGCCGGTCAGGAAAAGCCGCTTCAGAATCAAGTCGGCCAACTGCACCACGTTCAAGCCGGCTTCGCGCAGGCTGTCCGGTTCCGGCGGCGGCTGGACGCTCGGCACCTCGCCGGGCGTAGTTGCGGTCGTGAGGCTCGTGGCCGCTTGATTTGCGATCGGCGACCGGGGAGCAGTCGTGCCCCGGCTGGCTTGCTCGTAGACATGCCCAAAGAAACCGCCGCCCAAGCCTCGCGCCGCCCGAGTTGCCTCGGCGTCGAGATCGTCGCCGTCGGCGTTCGGTTCCGAATGCGGGCGATCGATCATCGGAATCAATCCTCGAGCCGCCAGTCAGACCTTCCCGCCTGACGCATCTGCTCTGGATCGGGACACTTGCTCGCGTCGGCTCTCGTGGGCTGCTAAGGCTTGAAATTCTTGGCCGGGCTGGAGGCGCTGGAACAGGAATTGGAGTTCTGCGACGAGCTGGCGGCCGTTCCTGTCAGCGGAATTCGAGGCGTCGGTGTGGACTCAATGTAACTGCGATGCACCCGATCCACGATTTCGGCTGACGTGCCAATCGACTGGCAGGTGCGGAGCATGATTGGCGGAATCTGCCCTCCCACCGCGATGGCAACCGCTTCGCTCTGCACGCTTGCCAGACGTGTCTGGCTGTGCGCCGGAGTGTCCGCAGCCGCGACAAACGCCGTTCGGCGGCTCGTGGGCGTGTGCAGCATGATCCACCGCAATTGCCCTCGCCCAGCCTGGTTCAGTTCGTGCGTCTCCGCATCGAAGCAGGAATCGTAAAGCGTGGTGGCTGCCACCCAGCCCGATTGCACCTGCTGGTTTAACGCCACGCGCACAGAACACCGGTCCTCCTCCTGGTACGGATACGACCAGTAATGGACCGAGTGGTAGCGATGCATGTACGGCTCGGGTTCACCGACGGGTCACGGATAGGGCGGCCATTGCTTTCCGCTGTGCTCGTGCATGCGCGAGCCTTCCGGCACGGGATACGGCGTGGACCACATGCGTTTGACACGGTCCCACCGTTCGCCAGCGGAGAGCGACGTCACAGCCGCCAGACAAATGGCCGGCACGAACACACGACGCGAATTGAAGTTGAGCATGGGTCGATCCGTCGAAACGTGCGCGGCACTGCCGCAGGCATCCGGTTGCCGCCTCGGATTTGGCTTCGTCGCGAAGAGCGAGTTTCGGCCGTCGGCATCGTCGCCGTGAGAACGGAACCCGATCCGCGAGCCCCTCAACACACGGAGGGGTAGTCCAGATATCGGATGACGAGCTTGCCGAAGATGACGGGAAAGCCGGTTTTGTCGAACAAGTTTCAAACAGGCCGCGGCTTGGTGACCGCGCCGCCTCAAATGTTTGCGTCGCGAAAAATGAGCTAGCCGTTCGTTGACGCAGATCACCGCGGTTTCTACAACCGGGTCGTCTTATCGACACCGTGCTTCACCCTGACCTCCCGTCCCAAAACGCAATCGGAAGAATCTCGCCGTCGATTGTCGGCGAGATTGATTGGAGCATCTCGCCTGGCTGCCAAACCCAAATCGATCGACGAGTACCTGGGCACCGTGAGCGCCGACCAGCATGCGGCACTCGTGAAGCTCCGCAAGGCGATCAAGGCCGCGGTTCCCAAGGCCGAAGAGTGCATCAGTTATGGCCTGCCTGCTTTTCGATGGAACGGCAAGGTGGTGGCCGGCTTCAGTGCGTTAAAAAACACTGCTCCTACTTTCCGTTCAGCGGGAAGACGATCGCAACGCTCGCGGACGAACTGGCCGGCTACGAGACGAGCAGCGGCGCCATCAGGTTTGATCCCGACAAGCCGCTGCCAGCCTCGCTTGTCCGGAAGGTGATCAAAACACGGATGGCGGAAACCAAGGGAACCAAATGATGACCGCACAACATTTGGAAGAGCACAACTGGCTTGCACGACTGGTCGACGAGTGGACGTTCGAAACGGAATGCAGCATGGGCCCTGATCAGCCGCCGTCGAAGGTCGTCGGGACAGAGATTGTGAGATCGCTCGGTGGCCACTGGACCGTGGGGGAAGGGGAGTGCCCGTCACCCGAGGGGGGTTGGAAATCGATCATGACGCTCGGATACGACCTCGCAACCAAACGGTTCGTCGGCACATTTGTCGCTTCCATGATGACCTACCTGTGGATTTACAACGGTTCGCTCGACGCCGACAAGAAAGTGCTCACTCTCGACGCCGAGGGACCGAACTGGACCGACGGATCGATCATCAAGTACCAGGATCTCGTCGAATTCCTCAGTGACGATCACCGCACGCTCTCGTCGCAAACGCTCGACGAGGACGGGCAGTGGCATCCATTCATGAAAGCACACTACCGGCGAAAGAGGTGACGGTTGGCGTCGCGAGCACGTTTCCAGGCCGGTGGTCAGACATTGACTTTGGCGCACGAACTCACGGAGCACCTGAATGGCTGCAAGGAAAACCGTGCCTTCGGGCAGGTTGGCCAGAACGGCGGAGAGTTCTTCGACCGGAGAACAAGTCGACGTGGCCGTCGCGTCGCTCAAACGAATGGCGACCAAGAAGGTCCGTGACGGCATGGCTCGCTACGGACTTCCATCGGAACACGCGCTGGGCGTGTCAGTGGGCGACATCCAAAAGCTCGCCAAAAGTCTTGGTCGAAACCACGGGCTCGCCTTGGCCCTTTGGGAGACCGGTTTGTACGAGTGTCGGATGCTTGCCGCGTACGTGGATGAACCTGATCGTGTCACGCCGTCGCAAATGGATCGCTGGTGCCGCGACTTCGACAACTGGGGCATCTGCGACACCGTGTGCTTTGCCATGTTCGATCGTACGAAGCACGCGTGGAGCAAGGTGCGTCAGTGGGCCAATCGCCGCGAAGAGTTCGTCAAGCGGGCCGCATTCGCGCTGCTGTGGGGACTCACGGTCCACGACAAGCAGGCAGGCGACGAACCGTTTCTCGAGGGGCTCGCCATCGTCGAACTTTCCGCGACGGACGAGCGGCACTTTGTCAAGAAGTCGGTGAACATGGCACTGCGCGCGATCGGCAAACGCAATCGGCCTCTCAACCGATCCGCCGTGACACTGGCACGCCGACTCGCCGCGACTTCGAACGACACCGCGCGTTGGATTGGCAAGGACGCGCTCCGCGAACTCGACAGCTCTTCGGTGAAGAGACGGCTCGCGGCGCGAGACTGATCCGGAAGCGAGTCGGCCCGCAATGCAAAACCCCACGTCCTGGGATGGTGATCACCCGCAGACCGTGGGGTTTGAGACAGTGGAGGCGGGGGGAATTGAACCCCCGTCCTGTGAGGCATTGAACGAGGCCTCTACGTGTGTATTGCGTTGATTGATCTCACTGCGGAAGGCTCATCGCACGAGGCCCGCTCGCAGCCAGTTCCCCACAGGTCTCGCGCGGCGCGTAGGGATCATTGACGCCGCACCAGCCCGATTTTTGGCCGACTTTTGGACTCCTCAGGCGGGGATTCCGCAGCCGGGGCAGCCTATGCTAGGCAGCCAAAGCAAATTGCCGATTGGCAGTTGTTTTGTGATCAGCTTTTAACGTGGCCAACTGATCAACCACGACACGCCACCTCGATCACCTGCGATCCAGTCGAATCCGATCGCCCCCAGTGTTCGCGTTTCCGCGGCGAACGGCCTCAACTGCCGCGACCGATCGCCACCGAAGATTTTAGCCGTCGAGCGACGCGAGTCAAACTGGTGGAGTTTCACAATCGTCACACTTCGACAAACACTTCGTCATGCTCGACTTTGACGGGATACCGCGGGTGCTCGATCCGCTGGTTGAGGCAATGTTTGCCGGTGGTGACATCGAACTGCCAGCCGTGCCACGGACAAGTGACCACGGAACCGGAGAGCAATCCCTCGCCGAGCGGCCCCCCGGCGTGCGGGCACACGCCATCCATCGCATGGAACTGCCCGCCGACGTTGAACAGCGCAACGATGCGGTCTCTCGCCATCACTTCCTTCGCCGACCCGGCGGCGACGTCGTTCACACTCGCGACTCGAATCCACTGCGCCATCGTGACCTCTCTCGATTGATGATCCCGCAGGCGAGCGGGGGCATCAGCCCCCGGTTCGTGTCGCGAGCCGGGATTTCCAAGCCAACCTGGGGCCTCACGCCCCCCGCTTGTCTAACGACCTGCGCAAAGCTCGCCGCCAAAACGATACAACACCGACCGCGATTTCCCAAGATATCGTCGGGCGCAATTCAGCTCGCCTTGCGAAGCGGCGCGGTCGAGGTGGCTCGACGGCGGGCCTTCGGCCGGCTCTTCCAACGCCGATGAACCCAGAAGTACTGATGCGGCGTGCGACGGATCACACGCTCCAACGCGGCGGAGTAGAGTTCGGTCAGTTCGCGAACCGGATCGGCCGACGTGCAGTCGCGCGGGTCGATGACCGTTTCGCAGCCGAATTCGAACCGCGGCAGTCCCGCGGCCGTCCATTCGTCATCCAAACGGGCGGCATATCCCACGCAAATCAGGGCCTGGTATTCGAGAGCCATGAGCGCAATGGCTTTGTGAGTGGAGGCGGGGCGGCCGAAGAAATCGACGAACACGCCGTTCGATCCCGCGTCCTGATCTGCCAGCAGCGCCAAGTAGCCTCGACGCTCGAGCAACATCGTCATTTCGTCGAACCCGCCCTTCTTCGCGATCAGCCGATGTCCCGTGTTGCGCCGGACTCGTTGGAACCAGTCGTGCAGGTACGGGTTGTCGAGCGGTCGCGTGACGACACCCATTCGGAATCCAAACAGCCCGAAGACCGACACGGCCAGCTCCCAGTTCCCGAAGTGACCGCTGATCAGCATCACCGGGCGTCCGGAACACAACGCCCGAACGGTAGCTGGCCGGTTACGAAACCGGATCGTATCGACGACGTTGTCCAACCGCAGTTTCCGTGAGAGTTGGATCACTTCCATGACCAACCGGAAGAGGTGGCTCCACATCCGACGGATCGTTTGATCGACCTCGTGGTCGGACAGTTCGCCGGAGAGAGCTTCCCGCAGGTTGGTGCGGGCAACCTCGTAACGAGTCAGTTTTCGCGGCACGATGCGGTGAATCACAAAGGCCAGCGATTCGGCCACGCGAGCGGCGGCACGAGGCGACAGGATCTGGCAAACGCACACCATCGCCCGGAACACGAAGAACTCGACCAAGTGTCGGACTCGCCGCCGGTGCATTGTGTGCCGCTCCATCAAGGCAAAGCTACGACGCGGGTTGCGCGGGCCGGAGTGTGCCGCACAGTCCGCATTCGGTCAATCCCCAGATCGCCCGTCCTACCTGATGCGACGGAATGTGGTAAAATCTCATCAATAGTCTGGCCAGCCAAAGTGTCCTGCATCTGAGGGGAGGGAGCCATGCGCCGTCAACCGATTGTAACTTCAATACTGCTTCGCACACTGATCGCGGTCGCAGTGACCCTGCTGGTCACTCCGGCTCGCGCCGAGGAACAACAAACCGGATTTGTGGCCCGCACATTCAAGGACGACGCGGGCGAACACAAGTACATGGTGTTCGTGCCGGTGAATTACAACGTGGCGAAAAAATGGCCCATCATCCTGTTCCTGCATGGGGCAGGAGAGCGCGGGACGGATGGAGTGCAACCGACGACGATCGGCCTCGGGCCGCTGATCCGGGAGCGAATGGGATCATTCCCATTCCTCGCCGTGTTTCCGCAGTGCGAAGACGTGAAGGGCCGAGTCCTGGCCGGCTGGCAAGCGGATTCACCCGACGCGAAGCGTGCGCTGGCGATTCTCGACGAGGTGGAACAGGACTTCAGCGTGGATACCGGACGACGGATTCTGACCGGTTGGTCGATGGGCGGCTACGGCTCGTGGAGCATCGCCGCGGCGAAACCCGACCACTGGTCCGCGGTCGTTCCAGTCGCGGGCGGCGGCGAACTCGAACAAGCCTCCAAGTTGAAGGATGTCCCCGTATGGTCGATCCACGGCGCTGCCGACATGGCCATCTTGCCCGAAGAAACACGGAAGATGGTTGAAGCTCACAAGAAGGCCGGCGGCAAAACGCGTCACACCGAGGTGTCGGGCGTGGGTCACGATGTCTGGAGAGTCGCGTACGACAGCGACGAATTGTACGAATGGATGCTGAATCCTCAGGCCGGCTCCGATAACCCCACGCCGAAGATGGTTCCGCGCAAACCCGTCGCGGCTGTCGCGGCCGCGCAGGGACCGTTCGTCCCCGCGCTTGAGATTCCGAGCGCCGTTACCATTCGCCTCGGCAATGAAATGCTGGAGGCGATCGCCGATTCGGTTCCGAAAGCGGTGCCGGCCGACATGCTCAAGGGCGTGCTGAACGACATGTACGATTCGACTTCCGCGGAGGGGATTAATTTCGGCGTGACGCTCAGCGGGATCAGTTACACCGGCGAAGTCGGGCGAGCCAAATTGAATGCGTATCGTCCCGATCGAGTCAACGTGCAGATTGGGTTGCAAAACGTGCAGATCCTGATCGGCGGCGCTTACGTCGCGGGCGGCGGGCGGTCAGCCGGCACGGGGCCGATTGCCATCGTGATCGGTCACCAGCGACCATGCTGGATCAGTTTCGATGTGACACCGTACATCGAAAACCGCCGCCTCCGGCTGAAGCTGGTCGGGACACGATTCGAGATTCCCAACGACAACTGGTACGTCACGAACCCCGCCGGCGTGTGGGTGCGCGGGCTGGGAATGGATTCGGGTCGCGTGTCGAGCGGGCTGGTGAGCGGTTTGTACGGGCAGAAGGCTCGCATCGAAGGCGAGATTGCCGCGCTCGTGCCAAAAATGATGAAGCAACTTGAGGAGAAGCTGGACGTCGGCGAGATCAGCGAGGTGGTTACCAACTTGTGGCCACTGCCTGTGTATCGCCCGCAAGTGCGGGTCTGGCCCGAATCGATCGCGACCGACGCCACCGGAGTCTCGCTGGTGCTGGGCGTGACCGCCGCCGCCATCGATCCGAAGAAGCCTCCGAAACAGACTCAGCGGGCGGCAACGACACCAATCGCCGCCGAATCGCTGCGGAAATCGAGCAAACTCGAGGTCGGACTGGCTCCACAACTCATCGGACCGCTCAGCGAAATGTTGATCGATTCGGACGTGGCTCGAATCAACGTCCTCGACACACCGGGTCAATCACTCGGGCGACTCGCTGATCCGAAGGTTTTGGCGGAAGCGATCCCGGAATTGAAACGGGTCGGAGATGACGCGCAGCTCGTCGCAGAAATCGTGCTCGCCTCGCCGCTCAAAGTCGCCGACGTTCCATCCGCCGAGGTGGCATCGCGCCCGAATTCAAGCGAGCCGAAGAGGGATGGTGCGGCGAACGGCGATGGAAATGGAGGTGCCGCAGCCGACAAGTCCGATTCCCGCCGGCAGGTCGAGTTCCGCGTTCCGCGATTGAAGCTGGTGCTCTCGTTGCAGAAGGGCAACAACAGTTCGAAAACCACGCCGTTCGCCGAATTCGATGTCGAAGTGAAGCAGAAGGCGGAGCCGCGCCTGCTCAAGCCGAGCAGTCGCTCACGACTTGTCACCATGGTCTGGGATGAGGACCCTCAGTTTGCGGTCGCGGGCGGGTTCGTGCCGGAATACAAAGCCGAGAACTCCCGGGTCGATCTTGAACGGATCAGGTCCCTGATCGCCGAAGGATGGAAGCGCTGGACGCAGAGTGGTCCGGTGGCGATGACGCCCATTGCCGACGTGGACCTGGGATTCACAAAGCTGCGGCTCGCGGAACTTGAATGGTCATCGCCCCTGTTGCTGGCGACGTTCGGTCCGCCCGGCGTGCGGATTACCAATTCGTTCGATAAGCCGCTGGTCTATGAAATGAAGGGTCCCTACAGCGGCTGGGGGGGACCGTACACGCTGGCTCCGGGCGAGAATCATCACTTCCCGATCACTTACCCAGTCGTCTTCCGCCGAAAGCTTGACGGACAGCAAGCGTTCACGCTGCCGGTGGGATCTCACTCGGAGTTTCGCACCCCAATGTCCGGCGGTCCGCCAGCGCTGTTTGAAGCACGGGAACCCGGCGAGGAATAGCATGTCGAACCTCGTTGAGAATCTGTGACTCAACACAATTCACCGGCTGCATCGGTCGCTACGCCTGGTCGATTGGCTGTCGCCATTCGACGTGACGCATCGAATCCTCCGGTGGAGTTAAAAGTCAGTCGAACAGGTTTCCACAACGTCAGGTGATCCGCGCCAGGCTGCTATCGCAGAGTTACTTGCGACCGCTGCGGCGGTCTCTCCAACCGCCCACGCGCGATCGTCCCCCGTCCCCGGAACACCGAACTTCATGCCTCGCGGCATACGCATTACTCGAAGAAACTGAGATGTCGCCGCGTCGCCATCTGTAGGTTGGTGGCACGACCGGCGAGTAGGTCCTGAGCAGACCGGCACGTTGACTCGCCGGGTCGTGAAGGGAGGGTCCGATGATGTACCTCTTCGGAACCAAGCCAAACGTGTCTCGCAAGCTGGTCGCCACGTTCGATTCCGAGGGCCATCTGCGCGCATAGTTTGGCTGGAGCACTCTCAAGATCAACCACGACGGCACACGGAAGTTTGAACAGGAAAGCGAACTCGTCGGGTTCACCGGCTTCGAATCTTCCGACCGGCTGCTGACCGACGAAGATGAAACGCAGATTCCGCACAACCCCACGCCGACGATGTTGTAGCACCGACGGACATGCCGTCAGTCCACCTCACGTTGCAATTCAATCCTTCAGACGCAGGCACCACTCGTGACAAACGGGGCAAAAGAATGAGGGGAAGTGAGGCAGCCTTTCCTGGGATACGTAAAAATCGCTGATCAGCAAGGATGACGCGTACGTCGAGCATGGCCGGTTGATCCCAGACACTCCAGGCGCGAAGAAGGCGATGCAGGCGCTCGGGTCCAAGCCCGTACATGTCAAGGAGGACATCTTCGAGGCTAGGCCGCGACGAAACGTGCCGGAAGGCGAAAAGCCGACCTCGCCGCAACGCCGCACCTGCCGCGCCAACATCAAGAAGGCTCAAGCCGCGCGGCATGCCCGTAGCGCGTGAGTTTGGACATCTGGATTCGATCGGCGCGACAATCCGTTGCCGCGTCAGTGGTCAGTGGTCAGTTGTCAGTGGTAAGATCGCCCCCCGGCCCATTGACCACAGACCACTGACTTCCCAGGACCCACCGTGTCGACCAACCCCGCGTCCGCCAAGCACGAACCCTTCCCTGCGCCCGTTTCTCAAAGTTCACCGCCGCGCCTTCGCAGCCGCGTCAGCGATTTCTGGGCTCTGGTCGGTTGCAACGCGATCGTGTTCGGCGCCAGCATCTGCATCATGGTGATCGAACTGACGGCGTCGCGGTTGATCGCCGTGCACCTTGGCGCGTCGTTGTACACGTGGACGTCGGTGATCGGCGTCGTGCTCGCCGGCATCAGCTTTGGAAACTATCTCGGCGGCTGGCTGGCCGATCGGTTTCTGTCGCCGCAGAAACTGCTGTCCGTGTTGTTTTTCATCGCCAGCGTGCTTTGTTTTTCGGTGCTGTGGCTGAACCAGCAGGCCAGTCATCTGAACCGTCCAGACGACATGCACTGGCCGATGTGGGTGCTCCTGATTGTCGGTGGAGTGTTCCTGCTGCCGGCGATGTCGCTCGGAACCATCTCGCCCGTCGTGGCCACGATGGCTCTAAAACGCAGCATGAAAGCCGGGATCACGGTCGGGAATGTGTATGCCTGGGGTGCGCTCGGTTCGATCGTGGGCACTTTCTTCACGGGATTCTACCTGCTCGACGTGCTGGGGACGCAGATGATCATCGTCCTCACATCGGCCGCCCTCGCCGTGATGGGACTGCTCGTTGGTGTTGGTCAGTGGGCGTTCCGCAGTGCGGTGCTGTTCGGCTGGCTGCAATTCGTCGCCGTCGCCGGAGTGTATTCCACGGTCGATGGCGAGGCGTGTGCCGCAGTGTCACGTTTCGTCGCGCGAATTTACGTTGTCCATCCGCTCAAACCCGGACTGAAGGAGGTCGAACGACGCGAACTTCAACGCAAGATCGATCGCTGGTCCGTCAACGGCGAGCGGATTGGATCGAGCTTGCATCAAGTGGGCCTGGCCTTGCGGTTACGGGATGACCAACCTGGCGTCTACCGCGACGAAAGCAATTACTACACGATCGTCGTCGAGGACACGGTCGAAGACGGCGACTCGATCAAAGAGCTCAAGCTCGACCATCTGATTCACAGCTACTGGAACGCCGACAACCCAACCAAACTCTACTACGACTACGAGCGGGTTTACGCCGCGGTCACCGAAAGGGCGGCGAGCCTGTGGTCGCGCGAGGCGAGTGTGGTGTTGCCGCCGGTGTCCGATCTCGACGACTTCGTCCGCGGCCTGCCTGAGCGAATCACGTTTGATCGGACTTCCGGCAAGCTGTCGATTCGAGGCGCGATGGATGTCGGCCAGTTGCGGCAGCTTTTGAAGCTCGGTCCCGACGGTGACTACTGGCAAGCGCTCGTCAAACTTTGGGAGGCGTCCAACTCGAATCGTTACAGCGAAATGCTGACCGAGCCGCTCGACCGGATGCCGGAGGGCGTCGAAATCCCCGCGTCACTACAAGAGGCCGTCCACTACGACACACTGCTGCGGGCACTTGTTGCACCACGGCGTTTGTCGTGGGAAACGCTCGTCCAACTATTGCAATTGATGGAGCTCGGACAGCACCGCGACTATGCTTGGGCGGTCATTCAACTTTACACGCAGTCGCGACACGTCAGCACATTATTCATCGGCGGCGGCGGTTTTGTCTTTCCGCGGTGGATCGAGGCGAGGTTTCCCGGCCGGCCGCATATCGACGTGGCCGAAATCGACCCGGCGGTCAAGCTGGCGGTGCAGATGCAACTCGGTCTGCCGCCCGATGGCGAAACGCTGGTGCGCACCACCATTGGCGACGCTCGCAAATTCGTGGACGACCGGCTGCGCGAGAACCGCCTCGCCGGCAAGGACTCAAGCCGCTCCCCCGTTCGGTACGACTTTGCCTACGGTGATGCGTTCAACGACTTCAGCGTCCCCTGGCACCTGACGACGCGTGAATTCACCGAGAAGGTCAAGGAACTGCTCGATCCCGAGCATGGCATCCTGCTGGCGAACATCATCGACATCTACCCGCGCGCCGTCTCGGACGGTCTGAACGAGCTGCCCCCCGTTCTCACCCCGGAGTTGCTGCTCCCCTCAACCTGGACCAGCGCGCCCGGCGAATTTCAAAATCTGGAGATCTTCGACAGTGGCGACACCTACGAACTCGGCTACCGCGGCGTGATGTCGCTAGCAACGCGCGATCAGCTTCTCACACTCTCGGACAAGGCGGAGTACAGGCGGGCCCTCAACGGACTCTTCAAGAACTCCAACGAGGAACGGGCCGGGCAGTTCCTCGCCCGGTATGTGGCCACCATGCGCCAGGTGTTTCCGTTCGTGTACGTGTTCAGCAGCGAAGAGCACGCGCCAGGGGACAACCGCGACACGTTCGTCGTGACCTGCTCGATGATGAAGCTCGACCTGTCGAACCTCAAGCAGGCCGGCGGCCACTGGTCAGGCGTACCGTTCGCCTGGACCGAGACCGAAGCCGGCCGCCGCGAAGATCACGGCCAAATGGACGCCGTCCTCGAACTGGCTCGCGGCCACATCCTGACCGACGACTTCGCCCCCGTGGACAACCTGCTGGCTCCGGTGTTTGTGCGGCGGTGACTGACGGCGAGCAGGGGGCGCAAGCCCCCCGAGAACGTCACCCGACTCGGGGGCCTCACGGCCCCCGCTCGCCAAAGATCAGGCATTCACCAACTCGGATTCCTGTTCCGTCGTCTGTTCGCTGATCGGCCGAGGCGTCGGGACGCGCGTGCGGCGGCGAAGCGGGACGAGGAAATTGCTGAACTGCCAGTTTTCGTCGGCGGTCGGTTCGGCCGTGTTCAGTCGCACGGGCATCCAGTCCACCGGGCGCGACACGAATTCGCCGAGGTACGGCATCGCCACGGACAGGATGTCTTCGTGCGGAATCTGATCGGGCACGACGACGCCGGACTGCGGATTGCGGATCATCCAGTAAATCGCCGACAGCACCGAGCAGGCCACCTGCACGGCCGTCGCGTTCTGGCCGGGAACCAGCTTGCGGGCTTCGTGAATGTTCAGCAGGCTGCCGATCCACCACGCGGTGAAATCGTGCCCCATCAGCAGGCAGCCGAGTTCGTCGCGGCCGTCGGAGATTTCATTATTCATGATCCGCCAGTTGACCGGACGCGGATAGCCGGTGGCTCGCAGTTCGGCGAGCGACGCGAGCGCCTCGTCGCAGCAACGGTAGGCGTAATGCACCGTCGGGCGGAAGATGGCTTCACCCGCGTCGTTCCTCACGGTCAGATGGTCCGACATCGTGAAGGCTTCGCCATGCCGGACGACCATCCCCTCGATCTCACCGTTCGGCACCCACGACCGGACGATGGTGTTCATGCCAAACCGATCGAGGCAAATCTGGTTCTTCGGGCCGCGGCGGTGGCGATGCCCATCGTACGGAAGCTTTTTTTCGTGCGTGCCCCAACCCATCTCAGCGGGTGCGGTGGCCTCTTCGTAAAACCCCTCGACGCTCCACGTGTTGACGAACTCGCCTTCGTCGCGGTGGCGGCCCGTGACTTGCGTGTCCCACTCGCTGATGTGGATCACCTTCAGCCCGACGAGTTGGGCGATCTGCGGGAAGTCGCGGTTGCCGAGCGCGACTTCGATGGCCGGGCAGCGCAGATCCTTCGGCTTCTCCGTGAGCACTTTGCAGGCAATCTCGGAAAGCGCGTGCTTTGAGAAGTGCGACACGAGACCGGGGTTGGCTCCGTGTTCGAGCACCGCAGTGGGGCCGGGGCGGTCAGTCCATTCGGACATCAGCCGCCGGATGGCCATGTGCCTGACGTACAGCGTGCGATCGGTCGCCCGCTGGCGATCGGCTTCGTAGGGGTCCCACAGTTCAACCGACGTGTTGATGTACAGCACACCATGCCGGTGGCACCAATCGAGAAGCGTGGTCGTTTCGATGTTCCACGCCAGATCGACAATCAGGTCACCATGGCCGACGTACCTGCCGAGCACTGCGGCGAGGTTTTCGGGTGTGATCATCTCCTGCACAAACTTCACGCCAGCTTGCATTGCGTCGCGAAGCGCGTCACGACTGTCGAGCATGTCGATGACCGTGATGCGGTCCTTCGGCGTGTCGAGGTGACGCAGAATCAGCGGCAAGGTGCAGCGTGACACGCTGCCGCAGCCGATCACCAGAATACGTCCGGGGAATCGAAGATTCCGTCCCGTGAGCTGTCGTGAACCCATCGGAGCCACCCCTGTTCGACAACCGTGCGCGATCCGCCGTTCTCCGCAAGGCGGATCCGATCCTGAGAAAAGTCCGGGCTCCCAACCCGGCACAAGCGTTGTAGGATGGGCGCTCCGGCCCGTCCAACGAAATGGACGAACCAGCGGATGGGCCGGAGCGCCCATCCTACACGCATCTATTCAATCCCGATCACGCGGGCAATATCCAGTCCGTTGAATGTCGATGCACTCGCGGAAGTGTACGCGCCCATCGTGGGAACGAGCAACAATTCACCGATCTCCAGGTCGGGGAGCATCTGGTCGCGGCACACGACGTCGCTCGAATCGCACGTTGGACCGGCCACAATGCACGGACCCAACCCGCGCCGCTCGGCGTCTTCCGCCATGATCGCGTACTCGACGTGATCGAACACCTGCCCCGAGAACGAACCGTACAGTCCGTCGTCGATGATGTACCACGTGGTTCCGTTGCGAACCGACTTGCCGAGGACTCGGGTGATGAGCGTCGCGGTGTCGCCACAGATGCCGCGTCCGGGCTCGGCGATAACGCGGATCGGCAGGTCGCCGAACGTCGCCTCGAGCGCCCGCGAGAGCGACTGGCAGTACACATCGAGACTCAGCACGGCGTCGTCTCGGTATGGAGCCGGGAATCCGCCACCGACGTCCAGCACCTCGAGGTCGATTCCTGCTTCAACCGCTCGGTCCCACACGCGCCGCGCCTGCCTGAGCGCCGGTTCAAAATCCTCCGGCCGGCGGCATTGCGACCCGACATGGAACGACATCCCGCGCACCTTCATGCCGGCTCGTCGAGCCTGCAGCATGAGCGAAACCGCGTCCTCTTCGAACGCGCCGAACTTTGCCGACAGGTTGATGTGGCTGGACGACGACGCGACCGCCAACCGCAGGATCAGGTTCGCGTCCGAAGCGTGCTCGGCCATCTTGCCGACTTCGTGCGCGTTGTCGAACACAAACCAACGAACACCTTCGGCGTAGCAGCCGACGAGGTTGCTGATCGTCTTGCACGGATGCGTGTGCAGCATGTTCTCGGGAGCAAAGCCCGCTTCGAGAGCCGCAACCAATTCGCCGTACGAGCAGACATCGACGCTGCTGCCGGCCTGACACAACGGCCGCAGGATTTCCTGGGCCGGATTGGCTTTCGCCGCGTAGAACATTTCCACGCCGGGCAAGCCATCGCGCAGAGCCTGATAATTCCGGGCCACCGCGCCGCGAGAAATCACGAGCAAGGGAGTTCCGTGTTGCCCGGCCAACGTCCTTGCTTCGTCAAATGTGACAATCGGGTTGGCCGAGCGAAGTGCCGAGGAAGAGTCGTTGTCGGTACAACAACCAGACTCCAATACGGTCGACATCTCAGGATTCTCCTAACGAGAGAACAAGATGGAGTGTGAGAAGGTTTGGGAGAGCACCACGGGGCTGCCTCTTGCACCCACAGGTTTGGAACGCTTCCGAGTTAATGCCAAATCAAGCTGAAGTCGTGTTCGATATCCGTTGAATCACTGCGAGCCGGGCTGCACCCGCCGGCAACAGGATCACGGGTATCATGGCGGTGGAAGCATCCCGATCATTCGAGAAAGCAAACCGCCCAACGTCCGACCGAACAGTACCGACACCGGCAAGAGGCCTGAAAATGGAAGCGGGAGGGCTACAGAGACTGATTTGGGAGCAGGCCGCGAGAGATCCGTCATCGCGTCCCAGTCCCATCGTGATCCAACTTGGCCGTCGCGCACCAGCGAAAAGTCTGTCCCGATGAGATCGGAACAGTGGAGGTCAGCGGTTCGGTGGTGATGGGAAAAAGACTGCTCAACCATTTCAGTGCATAAACCACCCAGTGGTCATGACTTGTTTGGAAAAATCTTCGGCACATTGTAAAAGCAAACTGTTGTGCGTCCAGTTTGGTTTGGAAACATTTTGAGAAATTCATGAAATTTCTGATGAACTCGGCACCGCGCCGCGCACGCCGCTGACGGATGGACACGATCATGGACCACGACACTGCGTTTCAGATTTCGACATCGAACCTGCGATTCGGCTCCGGCGTGACGCGCGAAGTCGGGCTGGACCTGATCGAACTCGGCGCGCAGCGCGTGCTGCTGGTCATCGACCCGGCGCTTCGCACGCTGGCGACCGGTGTCTCCGTGTTGGAATCGCTCGACGCCGCGAGAATCAACTACACCGTGTTCGATCGCGTCCAAATCGAACCAACAGACGCCAGCTTCCAAGCAGCGGCGAAATTCGCCACGGACGGTGGCTGCGACGCATTCGTGGCCGTCGGAGGTGGGAGCACGATCGACACGGCGAAAGCGGCCAACCTCTACTCGACGCACCCGCTGGCCGACTTCTTCGACTACGTGAACGCTCCGATAGGGCGCGGCCAGCCGGTGCCGAAACCGCTCAAGCCGTTGATCGCCATCCCGACCACCGCCGGAACCGGCAGCGAAACGACGGGAGTCGCGATCTTCGACTGGGTCGAAAAGAAAGTGAAAACCGGGATCGCTCACCGCTACCTGCGGCCAACGCTCGGCATCGTGGACCCGGACAACACCCGCACGCAGCCGCCGGCTGTCGCGGCGAGTGCGGGTCTGGACGTGCTCAGCCACGCGCTCGAATCGTACACCGCCATCCCGTTCACTCAGCGCCCCATGCCGGCCCGGCCCGCTGAGCGACCGGCGTACCAGGGCTCGAACCCGGTGAGCGACATCTGGGCCCTTCGTGCCTTGGAAATGGTGGCCGAATTCCTGCCGCGGGCCGTCCGCGACCCCGGCGACGACGAGGCCCGGTCCGCAATGGCACTGGCGGCCGCGATGGCGGGAATCGGCTTCGGGAACGCAGGCGTGCACCTGCCGCACGGCATGTCGTACCCCGTGGCCGGCAAGGTCCGAGATTTCCGCCCGGCGGGCTATCCCGTTCCACAGCGAGACGTGAAGGAACCGCTGGAGTCACCATCAACTCCGGGCGGTAGCCCGAACAAACCGCCTTCGGCGGCGCTCGTGCCGCATGGCATGTCGGTGATTCTGAACACGCCTGCCGTGGTTCGGTTCACAGCGCCGGCCTGCCCCGAACGCCATCTGCGGTCCGCCGCCGCACTGGGGGCCGACGTGTCGCGTGCCCGCGTCGAAGACGCCGGGAAAATTCTGTCAGATCGCGTCATCTTCTTCATGCAAACCCTCGGCATGCCGAACGGACTGACCGAAGTCGGCTACACCGCCGCCGACATCCCCGCCCTTGTCGAAGGGACTCTGCCGCAGCACCGCGTCACGAAACTCTCCCCGCGCCCTGCCGGACCGGAAGACCTCGCGAAGTTGTTTGAGGAATCGCTGACGATTTGGTGAGTAGGATGGGCACTCTTGCCCGTCGAGTCGATCATAAGGACGGGCAAGAGTGCCCATCCTACAAGTCTCCTACTCCCCGTCTCCCCTCCGCCGAATCCAATGATCGGTGAACTTGAGCGGCGTCTGCACTTCCAGCTTCGGCATGTGACACGGCAGGCAGTTGCTCTCCTTGGGTTGCGTCGAACAGGCGGGCGCGTAGCCGCCGAATGCGGCGTCGTGGCAGGTCGCGCAGCGTTGCATGTAGAACGCCGGGTCCGATTCCGCCGGGCGATGCGGATCGTGGCAGGTGACACAGTCCAGCCGGCGCGCTCCAGCGGCGGACGGCGTCGGCCCATCGAATGGCCATTCGCGCTGCTTGAGGAAGCATTTGCTTTGCACCAGACCGACGGAGGCGAATCGGACCAGCCGGTCGTTCTCCGGCACCAGTTCGTCCGGCGTGAAGTGGTCGGCGCGGCGGTGGCATTCGCCGCAGCGGTTCACCGATTCGAGCGGCGACAGGTCGGCCCAGCGTTCGAACAGCGTGGCCTCCGAGCCGTCCTCCATCGCTCGCGCATGCCGGTCGCCGTGAACGTGACACCGCTCGCAGCTCACGCCGGGGACGATCCGCCCCCAATCGAAATCCCGGCCGCCGTCTTTGAGCGGCAGGGACGTAGTGTGACACCCAAAGCACTCCCGCGTCGCCGCCGGATCGTGAATCTTGCCGAGCGACTCCAAACCGAAGTGGGACAGGCTTCCAGCCTGTCCGGCAGGCTGGAAGCCTGCCCCACGGTTCTGCTCCGACGAACTCAACCCCAGCGTCTCCCCCCACCCGTGACCGGGATACCACGACAGCCGATGCTCCAGCGCCTCGACCTCGCCATCCGCGTTCAACCACACGCTGACCGGCGTATGCGCGTGCTTGCCGGAACCGAACAGCCAGTGGATTGGAAATGGCACACCGAACGACTCGGACACCGCAACGGGTAGCGTCCTCGGTTTGTGGAAGACCATCGGGAAACGATTCCGATCCCGCTCTTGTTTCCAGTCGAGTTGAAGGCCATGCAGACCATTGGGATGAGCGTCATTCAGTTCACCCAGAATCTCTCGCATCGCCGCTTTGTCAGCTCGATGCAATGTCCGTGAATGTGGCGCGTCAACGAAAAACTCGGCGACTTTGAAATGACAGGCAGCACAACGACTGGTCGCAGGCACCGCGGTGACAGAGGAACGCGGTTGCGGGAGCGATGTGGGTTGACTCCACTTCGCCATCGCGAACCAAGCCCCTGCGGCCAGCCACAACACCGCAACTCGTCCGCGGTGGTTTATGAGCCAGCGGATCGGTTGGAGCTTAATCGGCACGGCTGACTCCAAGTTGCGCGAGCACTCGATAGTAGTCCCGCGGCATTCGCGTGTGGATTTGAAGGATGCCAGTGAGTTCTTCACGGGCTCGGTCGAGCTGTCCCATGTCATTGGCGAGACAACTCCGAGCGTAGATCGTGCGAGGATCGTCGCTGCCGTCGTCCAACACCGCGAGAGCCCCCTCGAAGTCACCAACGCCGATCAGCATGAACGCCGGCCCCCAAGACTCTGGAAGGAGTCCCCACGCACCCCATCGCCCAATTCGACCCTCAATCCATCGTTCCGGCGGTTGCCAAAAAAAGACGGTCGAGTCCAACGACTCCGTGACGAATTCGGCTGACTGCTGTCCAAGCTCCAAATCACTTGTGAACGGTTCGACAGCGTCGCCCCGGAGCCGCCAACGAAGATCACTTGTCAGCAGCCAAACTTTCCATCGGATTTCGCTGAACAATGACCATCGGAACGCGGGGTATCGGTGCGCCAACTCCGCCCGCCAAGAACTTTCGTAGCCGCACAACCGGGTTTCTGCCTCCCCCAAATCTCGATTGCACTGCGCGAACTCGTGCAGCATCGGCGGTGATTGGCTGACGCGGAGGGCAGGCAGGAGGACGCGGAGGCCGGCGCGGGGGAGGTGCATTGCGCGGAAGACGCGGGACTGGCGGAGTTCTTGTTCGAGGTTGGGTGACATGCCGCCGGCGAAACCCCACAGGTCGAGAGACAGGTCGGTGCCGGAGGGGCCGAGGAGGTGGGAGACCCAGGCGCCGTCTTCCACGAAGTCGCGGAGTTTCAGAATCTGGACGATCCGCGCCGAAGCGCCGGGGTCGCCTGCCTGACCGTACGGCAACACCGGCGAATCGAGCGCGAGCGGTTTCCAGATCGTCGGTTCGAGAGACCGGATCAGCCGCGTGCGTTCGGCGGCGACGAGGACCAACCCGGTGCGACGCTCGCGCAGCGGCAACCACCATCCGCCCCACGAATCGTCTTCGCGCCGGTAGCGCGACAGCCGGTTCCAGTCGAGGTCGTGTCGCAGCAGGACGAAGTCTCGCAACCGACCGCCGAGCAGCGCTCGCTGCGGGACATCGTGCGGCTTGATCCGGCCGCGCGTCACCCACGAGCACATCCCCGCGCTCCGCACATCGTCGGCCCACGCGGTCCCGTCGAGAGTCACCTCCCGCAGCGCGGCGTCAAGCAACCGGTGATCAACCCGCGGGTCGAGTCCCCACCCCGGCCGATCACTCGGCCACGGGAGCCAGACGATGACGGTCCATCCGGCGAAGACGATGGCGGGGATCAGGTGTCGCCAACGTCTCAGCGGTCGCAATCCGTCAATCATCTCTGGCGAGCGGGGGGCGTCAGCCCCCCGGTTTGTGTTGGTGGCGATCGGAATCACCGGGGAGCTGACGCCCCCCGCTCGCCAAATCTGGGTGATTGCCACCGTCAGCCACAGCGCGGCGATGGGCACGGCGGCGACGTTCAGCCACCCGAGCGTCGCCGCCGCGAACACCTGCACGCACACGACGACCGAAGGCGGTTGTTTCAGCAGTTGCCAGAACGCGACGATCGTCAGCAGCACGAAGGCCAACTCGGACAGCCCCCACGCGCTCACGACGAGTGGTCGCCACGCCGTCTCCTGCAACACGGCGGCCTCGGCCACCAGCTTCGGCACGCCCAGTCGCAACGAATCCCACAGCGTGAACACCCCGCGGGGCGTCAGCGAACAGGCTCCGGCGGCGAGAAGCAACTCGAGCGACAACCATTTCACGGCTCCCGCGCAGGGTGGCCGGGGTTGAGCCGCAGGCGAGCCCCCGGACCTGCCCGTGATCACGGCGTCCACCCGCGCCGCGGCGAAGAGCGCCCAGCCGATGATCGGCATCGTCGCGAGGTTCGCCCACACCGCCAGCGCGGCGAGTGGCGCAAGCGGGCTCCGACCCCCAACGGCATCCGAACCGAACGTCGAGACCATCGTCGCGACGAGCAACAACCCGATCGCGTCGAACATTCTCGGCGTCACGTCGAGCGCGGGCAGACACACCGTCAGTCCGATCGCCAGCGCTGTGGCCGCTCCCGCAGATCGCAGTCCGCCGGCGAGGCGTATCAGCAGGGCAACCATTCCAACCACGGCGACCACTCGCAGCAACATCAATCCGTGGAAGCCCGCGACGTCGTGGATCACGAACAGCGGCACGCCGCCGAACCAGTCCGCTTCGCGAGCCGTGTCCAAGGCCAGCAGCGATGCGGATGGGCTGGCCGTGCCTTGCCACACGGCTCGGCCGCGAGCCACCTGCCACCAAAAGTCGTCGGCCGCGATGGGCCTCAGCGCCAGCCCGGCGACGAACACGAGCCAGATCAGGCGCGTTGGCAACGGTCGACTTGCGTGCCATCCGGCTGTCAGATCACTGCCAAGTGGATGCGTCATGGGGTCAGCCGACAGCGGGAGGGAGGGGATGGCAAATGGTAAGTGGCATAGGGCAAATGGCAAAGAGCACACTGGTTGCCGTTTGCCATTTTCGATTCGCCTTTCGCCCTCGGTACTCGGCCCGCTGTCTTCGGTCAGCCCTCGTCGATGCGGTTGTGTCCCTATTTGAGAGGACCGACGACCGTTGTCTCCAAGTCTTCGGAAGTTTGGTCACCAGAATAGGACATCACCGACGCGACTCCGGAATTGACTTCATCTCGCGACGTTGTTGCAATAGGGACGATCACATCACGGGCTGTCGGTTCATCGCCACGCAAAGAAAGCAAAAGAGATAATGAGCCACCGACGGGGATTCGGGTTGCGACGCGGGCTGGAATTCGGATTGATCGTTCTGCTGAGCTTCGCGCTGTCCGGGTGCGGTGCGGGGAAGCCGTGTTCGGTCTCGGGCAAGGTGAAGTATGCCGGCGAAGCCGTGAAGACCGGTTCGCTCCGTTTCGATCCCGTCGGCGACACACCCGGCGAAGTCGGCAAGGCGCAGATCACGAACGGTGAATACAAGATTCCCCGCGATGCGGGCATGAAGGCGGGAAAATTCCTGGTCTCGATTTACGCCACACGCGAAACCGGCAAATCGGTGACCCCGGCGGAGAAGTTGGAGGGCGGATCGGGCGGTCCAATGAAGGAAGTCGTGCAGTACATCCCCTCGAAGTACAACACCAAAAGCACGCTGACTGTTGAGTTGCAGGCGGACGAGAATTCAAAGGACTTCGAACTGCAGGCGGCGACGGATTGACGTTTGCCTGACCGTTGCGATGGGATGGACGTCGGGCCTTGTCGAGTAACGTGGCGCTTTCTGCCGCGGGCCAAATCGGTGGCGGGTCCGAGCACGGGCTCTGACCTTCTCATTCTTATTCGATACGGAGCTACGCAATGAACCGCAGACTGAGTCATCGCCAACGGGCATTCACGCTCGTTGAGTTGTTGGTGGCCATGGCCATCATTGGAATCCTGGTCGCACTCCTGCTGCCGGCCGTCCAAAACGCACGCGAGTCGTCTCGCCGCACGGAGTGCAAAAACAATCTCAAGCAGATCGGGCTGGCGCTGCACTCCTACGTGGACGCTTTCACGACGTTTCCGCCAGGTTCCGTCCGGCGGTACGTGGGAACGTTTCCTCCGATGGGCGGGTCGTGGCAGACGAGCCAGCTTTCCTGGATGACGCGGATCCTTCCGTACCTCGACCAAAAGTCGGTTCATAAACAAATCAACTGGTCGCAGGAGCCGGGCGACCAAGGGACGCCGCACACGAGCTTGCGAGCCACCAAGCTGCACATGTTTCGGTGCCCAAGTGACGGCCGAGCGGGTTCCAGCGCGACGCACGCGGTGACAAATTATGTGACGTGCATCGGTCACACAACCGATGCCTCCGAAGGATTCATCCCCCCCCCCAGCGGTGTACCCACACCGTCGACTCAAAACGGCGAAGGGGTGATGCTCATCAATTCGTACACCTCGATCGCCCACATTCGCGACGGCACCAGCAACACGATGGTCGTGTCGGAGTGCAAGGTTAACGATCCCTGGGTCTTCCGGTACCAGGGCGATACGGCCGGTTACACGGCCTGCCAGACCGGCACGGCGCCACCGATCACAGCCAATAATGCCACCGGCGGACGAGGCTACTCGTGGTTCTTTGCCCAGGCTAATCAAGCGTGGACCTACAGCACGCGGTTGCCGCCGAATGACATGGCCACCAAAAACCACGAGTGCGAGAATTTCACGACCACGGGAGTTTTTGCCGCGCGCAGTCATCACGTGGGCGGAGTTCATGTGCTCACGTGCGACGGGGCCATTCGCTTCGTGAATGACAACCTCGACCGTCAGGTCTGGAAAAACGTGGGCACTCGTGCCAGCAAGGAAGTCGTCACACAATTCTGATCGCTGGCGGTTCGATCAACACAAGAAACCCGGCTTCACCGTGAAGCCGGGTTTCTGCGTTTCTTGGCTCTCGCCTTTGATCTGTCATTGACCGCGATTCTGAACGGCCGCCAGGCTGAACAAACCTCCGGCAAGCAGGTTTCGCTCGACGAATGCGGCCACCGCTTTGTGCGGCTTGTACTGCAGGATCACATAGTCGCCCGGTTGAATCCGGATGCGGTACTTTGGATCGTGCAGCGCCTTGTTGAGGTCCGTCTTGATCGGGATCTGATTTCCACCGGGCATCTGCCGCAGGATCACCACATCGCTGGCGCTGACGCTGATGTCCTGATTCATCGAAGAGATCCCGCCCATCCGGTTCGCAAATCCGCCGCCCGACGAGTTCGACCCCTGGCGAGCCGTGGCGATGGAAATCGCCGCCAGCACGTCCAGATCGTAATCGCGAGGCAGTTGATACTGGCCGCCACCCAGCAAGCCGCCGGTGTAAAACACCTCGGTGTCGCGCGATTCAATGAACACGATGTCGCCATCTTCCAGGATGATGTCCTGCTCGGTGATCCGCGGTTGCTCGCCGGGTGCCATTCGCACGGGGATGCGGATCACGTCGCGGTTTTTTCCGTTCCAGTCCACGAAACGCAGCGCATCGGGCGACGACCAGTCGAAACCTTGAATCTGGCTCGGCAACGGACCTTGATACGGAGCCACCGGCGAATGGGCTTGGGGCACGGGCGACATTGGCTGCTGCGGCAGCATGGGCCGACCGGGCACGGGCGTCGTGGGAACGATCGCCCCGGGCATCGGCGTTGCTGTTGGCGGTTGAGTCGGTACGTACGTCGCCCCCGGTAACTGTCCGGGGTGCGACGGAGCGGTTGCGAGTCCGACCTGTGGAACGCCTGCCGGAATGCCGTGTTGGTTTGGAAGAATCGGCCCTGGAGGTCCCTACCACGGTGACGCCGCTGCCGCGCCGCTTGGATACGGAGACGACGAAACGGGAGGCGCCCCGGCATCGCGCTGCGCGACCAGACGGCTGCGTTGAGAATCGAACGCCGTTCGCGGGTTCGGAGCCTGAATTGGGGTGTGGCCCCAGCCATCGTGCCCACGGACACCAGACGTCTGCTGAATGACATTCGCTTTCTCGCTGCCGACGCGGCCGTGAAGCAACCCGGCGGGTGGGCAATTCACCGACGCCCCGCCTTTCCGGCGCCGCACGATCACGATTTCATTCCGCGCGTCCAGCCCCGGCAATCCACCGGTCTCGGCCAATGCGTGCAAGACATCATTCTCGCCCGCCGGCAACTTCACCAGCTTGCCCGTTCCGCGCTTCGCCGCACCAAGCGTGATGCCACCCATGCCACCGGCGGCCGATTCGACGATCGACCCCTCCTGGCGAATCACGAGCACCGTGTACATCCGCGGCCGCTGCAAACTGACAAGAATGCGATCCTGCCCCGGCTGGAGAATCTGTTTGTCCACCGTGTACGACTTTCGAATCGCTTCCTCAACTTGCGTGAGAGTCATCGCTCGCACGTGCAGCGGCTTGATGAGCGGCAGTGAAGCAGTGAAATCGTCCCGTCGTCTCGAACCGGAATCGGATACCCGAGCGACGGTGGAACTTCGTTGTTCGGCGGGAAAGACACCGGCGGGATTTCCTCGCGGCGGCCGAGCACCCCTTCCACGTACACGGCCAGCACGTCGCCGGAGTCCACGAGGTACGTTTCCGGCGGAGTCTGACGCAGGAGCGAGAGATCGATCGTTTCCTTGTCGCCGCGAGTGTCGCCGCGCAGGTCGTGCGGATAATACTGAACCGGAACACCCTTCAGCGGATGGAAGGCCGTGCAGCCCGCCCAGCACGGAAGCAGCATCACGAAGATCACGGCGAGCCACCGGTGGGCACGGCGGATGGATTCGGATCGCGATGGGCGGATGGAGGATCGAGGATTGACAACCGCTGACGCCGTCATGCGACAAAAGCGACTGAACGCGTGGCCTCCGTTCACCATCCTCCGTCTTCCAACCTCCATCCTCCCTTGAGCGCCCGTTCATGGTCCCATTCCTCCGCTGATCTGCTGGTATCCATTCGCCTCGGGGACGTAAGCTTCGGGATGCATGACATCGCCGCCATCGGCAACCCAACCACGAGCCGATGTCGGGATGGCGTTGTATTTCAAGCCGTCGTGTGCGGCGAGGTTTGCCCGCAGCTCATACCCGCTGAACCACTCCTGCGCCCGGGCATGACCCTGTGGTGTTCAGTATCGGAATCCCCAGTACCTCTCCGGCGGAATGGCCGGCGTGACCCCACTGCCTCCCTCGGCGATGTCCAGGTACGCCTGCTCGAATCCCTCCTCGAAGTGGCACGAAAAGTTCTCGCCCGATTCATCTTCAAGATCGTCCAGCCGATCCTTCGCCAGCGACCTGGCATAATGCTTGGTGACGCAGCGGTCTTTGCAGCGGCTGTAGTGATTCGGCGGACACCACCCGAGTTTTGATCCAACACGGTCACAGATCCCGCCCCAGCCGCGATCGCATCCGGACTCACACGGTCTCACACGACCCAGGGTCGGACGATCTACCACCGGCCGCCGTGGGAAACGCGGCTTCGCTACGCTCCGCCGCGTTTCCCACGGCGTGTGCCATCTCAACGTTTGATTCGAATTGTTTCAACATACAAGGGTATTCAGGCCATCCCCGACACCCTCATAGCTCTCGCACTCCGCCACACTCACACCCTGCCACTCAGAATCCCCGCTTCAGTCCCGTCGTGCCAACCCTGCGCGTTTTTCGGGCAGCATCACTCAGCGCGGCAGTTCGGGTTCTCCTGACGAAATATCGGATGCCGGGAATTCGCGAATCGAGCATCGTCCGCCATCTGCCGGATGTGACGGATTCTCGGGAAATGCCTGCGGTTGAACCGTCGGATGAACCCGCAGAATCGCTACGACCGGCACAGGCTGGGCCGTAACCCGCGGCCTGTCGGCACGCCGCTCACCACAAATCGTTGTCACGCGTGCCGGAGGCCGATTCGCCCCGGATTTTTTTCTACAGAGATTTTCCGGAAGAACGCACCGCCCACCTCGTTCTCCTTCGCGAAGCCGGCAATACGACCGCGGTTGAGCCGGCGCAAGTCCTTGAGTCGTTCACATGAATTCCACTGTCAACTCGAAGGAAGGAGAACCATCATGAATCTGAAGATTCGCTTCCAACGCATCGTCCATCGGCTGACTGGCAGGACGACCCTGCTGGCAACTCTCGCGCTGCTGGGCGCGTCGGCCATCGCGTCCAACGCCGAAGCGGCTCGGCACCCCACGTGGTACAACCAGTACCGGGTGGAATACTCGCGCGGTCCCAGTTACGGCTGGCGCACGTCCGGAACGCATTCCACCTACGGCGGCGCACTGCGGGATTCCAATCGTCAGCGCTGGCAGGGAAACGCGACCCGGGTCTGGAGTGACCGGACTTGGAAATATCACACCCCGCCCGGTAGTTATTTCGAACCGCGTCGGCGGCACGGTGGCTACTGATGCTCGCCCTGAATCTGCGGCAGCCCGGCTTATTCCAAAAGCCGGGCTGCCGTGTTGATCCATTCTATCGAGACAAACACTCGGGCGTGGTCGTTTGCCTTGTCAAACGATTTGGTCCGGCACAAACTGTTGTCGTCTGATGCTCCAGTTTTTTTGCGGAGACGCTGCCATGTCACTTCGCATCGGGTTCACGCGTTGGTTTGCTTCGGGGATGCTCCTCGCGGCGCTGTCAGGCTCGGTCCGCGTGTCGTCCGCCGGTGAAAACTACGCCTTCCTGGTGGCGGTCGCCGACTACGACGTCAAGCAGCTCAAGCCGCTGCAATTTACACGGAACGACATTCTCGAATTTCACCAGCGGCTGGTCGATTCGGGCTTCGTGAAGGACAACATCGTGCTGATGCACGACGACCTCAAGCAGATTGGCAAGCTGCGCTACGCCCCGACGGCAGAGAACATCCGCAAGGAGTTCACTTTGCTGGTGGAGTCGCTGCGGGAGGACGATGCCTTGATCGTGGCGTTCGCCGGGCACGGCGTGCAGTTTCAGGGGGACGTGAAGAACTACTTCTGCCCGTCGGACGCCGATCTGGACGATCCCAAGCACGAGCGGCTGGTGTCGTTGAGCGAACTGTACGACCAACTCAAAGCGTGTCCGGCGAAACGAAAGCTGTTGCTGGTGGATGCCTGCCGCAACGATCCGCAGAGCAGCCTGTCACGCAGCCGGCAGACGGTGAAGCTGGAAAGCGTGACGCGCCCGCAAGCCGAAGCGGTTCCGGAAGGCATCCTGGCCCTGTTCAGTTGCTCGGCGGGGCAGCAAAGCTACGAGTGGCCCGACCTGAAGCACGGAGTCTTCTTCCATCACGTGCTGGAAGCGTGGCAGGGAGCCGCTGACGACGGCGACCGCAAGCTGTCGCTGGACGAAGTCGTGGCTTACACCCGCCAGAAGACACAAACCTTTGCCCGGCTCAACCTGCGTTCCAGTCAGACGCCCCAACTCAAAGGGGACTTCAGCGGGACCTGGGTGCTGCGCGAATGGAGTTCACCGGCCAAGTCACTCCGGAACTCCCTCGCCATGGACCTGGTGCTGATCCCGGCCGGCGAGTTCCTGATGGGCAGCACAGCGGCGGACGTGGACCAACTGACACGGCTGTTTTCGGACTTCAAGAAGGAGTACGCGGACGATGAGCAGCCGCAGCATCGGGTGCGGATCACGCGACCGTTTTATCTCGGCAAGCACGAGGTGACGGTGGGGCAGTTCCGGCAGTTCGTGGCCGACACGGGATACAAAACCGACGGCGAGAAAGACCCGCAGGGGAGCTACGGCGTCGATGGGACGACGGGAAAGTTGGCGCAGAAGAAGGAGTACACGTGGCGGAGCCCGGGATTCCCGCAGACGGACCAGCACCCGGTCACGCTGGTCAGCCACAACGATGCGAAGGCGTTTTGCAACTGGCTGAGCCGCAAGGAAGGGAAGACGTACCGGCTGCCAACGGAAGCCGAGTGGGAGTACGCCTGCCGTGCGGGAACCGAAACGATCTACCTCCACGGCCACGACCCCGAAGGCTTGGCCAAGGTGGGCAACGTCGCAGACGGGACGGCCAAAGCCAAGTTCTCAAGCTGGCTGACCATCGCGGCGAAGGACGGGTACGTGTTCACGGCCCCGATCGGCAGTTTCTCCGCCAATGCGTTTGGCTTGCAGGACATGATCGGCAACGTGTTGGAATGGTGCGAAGATTGGTACGATGCCACGCACTACGCTCCGTTTGCCGGTCGGACCGCAATCGATCCCACTGGGCCGAGCACCGGTAAGCATCGAGTTTTGCGTGGCGGCTCCTGGTTCTATCTTCCCTGGTTCA
>Ga0233424_10000110_pt1 | contig 113017 bp, 118 predicted proteins | sample Watercolumn_Towu_FD_181011 | JGI IMG/M metagenome (GOLD analysis project Ga0233424, IMG submission 181011) | Freshwater microbial communities from Lake Towuti, South Sulawesi, Indonesia - Watercolumn_Towuti2014_125_MG | ecosystem: Environmental > Aquatic > Freshwater > Lake | place...
CGACTTCAGCCTCACGTAGCTTGGTAATGATTTGCTCGACGGTATATTTGAGGCGTGGCATCTTGCCCTCCTTCTGGCCCAGGGCTAACATACCGCCTGGACCGGTTTAAAGGGGGCAGGTCATCTGGTCTTCGGGCCAGAAAGAAGGTTGATGCGAATCATCGGTCACCCACCGCTCGCAGCGCCAGCCCGACACCCACCGCCGCTGATGGAGCCAGCTCGGCCAGCGCATCCGCATCGAAGTCGCTTCCCGTGACATCGATTTCACCGAACGGGTCGGCCATTTCGACGGGCATTTGCATCCGATCACCGAGGTGCTGGATCAGCCCCCTGGCCTTCGCCACACCTCCGCACACGAGCACGCGATCGAGTTCCGCGTTGGCCATCGAGGTCTTGAAGTAATCCACCGTCCTCGCGACCTCGGACGCCACTTCTCCGTTTACGCTATCAATGACGTTTCCGAGCGACGCCGCGGCCGAGTCGCCGCCTCGTTCCCCCTTCTTGCTCTCTTCAGCCTCTTCATAGGACATACCCATCTCACGCTGAATCGCCTCCGTGTACCGGTTGCCGCCCAGCGGAATGTCGCGGGTGAACAAAGAGGCGCCGCTGCGGATGATATTCACGTTCATCACGCTCGCGCCGATGTTGACCAGCGCGGTGGTTTCATCCTGCGCCATCGGATAGTTAATGGCGTGCATGTTCTCGATGGCAAAGGCGTCCACATCCATGACCATCGGTATAAGACCAGCCCCCTTGACCAGCTCGGTCAGCTCATTGATCTTGTCTTTCTTGGCGGCGACAAGAATGACCGACATGTCTCCCTGTTGCTCGGCCGCGGGGTCCGGAGGCAACACATGAAAATCGATGTTCACTTCGTTGATGTCGAAGGGGGTATATTGTTCGGCCGCCAACTTCACTTGCCCTTCCAGTTCTTCGTCCGGCATTGGAGGCAGACTGATCTTCTTGACAATGACGGCGTGCCCGGAGATCGAGATCGCCACCTGCTTGTTCTTGACTTTGGATTCGTCGAAGAGCTCTCGAATGGCCGACACGACCCGCCCCTCGTCCATCACGGTCCCGTCGACAATGACTTCCGGCTCCAGCGGCTTCACGCCGAATTTCTGGAGAAAGTACCGTCCCTTGCTCTGCTTCAGCTGAACCAGTTTGATGGCGCTTGATCCGATATCGAGCCCCACAAGCTGACGACGCTGGGTCAACATCGAGACGATGTCTGTTTCAAAGAGATTCTTGAATGAACCCAGCATATGCATTCCCAGCCACTCTACACGACAATCTTTCGTGCGCGAATAACTTTCTTGATTTCAGCCATATTCTTGTTCGTATAGAGCCTCCAGTTTCTCCAATCGCGCGGAGGCCCAGCAATCACTCCCGTACGCTCCCAGCGAAAGAGTGTCGCCTTGGAAATGTCGAACAGGTTACACACTTGATCCGTCTTGAACCCCGTTTGTCGAAATAATAACTTACGTTACTTCACGTCGAGAATTCATCCTAGGAAAGCTCGCCTGAACATGCACAAGGCTAAGTATAGTCAACATACTCCACCTGTCAAGGAAACCTCCAGAACGGCGTTCAGCCCTCTGGACCGAACTCGTTTCGGCATCGGTCAGCGTTATGACTTCTGAATATCCCGGTGCTTGAGGGCCACATCATGGCCCATCGCGGAGAGACTTTCCTGGAGACGCGCGGCAACCGCCACTGAGCGATGTCGACCGCCGGTACACCCGATGGCAATCGTCAGGTAACTGCGTTGTTCTCGCTCGAAAAACGGGATGAGGAACTTGAGCAGCCCCTCCAGCTGGCCGATCAGCGCCACGGCATCAGGATCCGCAAGGACGAAGGCGCGCACTCTCGGATCATCCCCGGGGAGCGATTTGAGGTCGGGCACGAAATACGGGTTCTTGAGGAATCGGACATCGAACAGCAAGTCGATATCATACGGCACGCCGAACTTATACCCGAAGCTCAGGAGTGAAATGGTCAATGTTTTGCCCACCGACTCCCGCTGGAATTGCTTGGTAAGCAAATCCCGCAATTCATGCACCGTCATATCGGACGTATCGATGATACGGTCGGCATGCCGCCGAAGTTCGGCGAGCCGCTCCTTTTCGAAGCGGACGCCTTCCAGCACCGGCAGATGCGGCAAGAGGGGGTGAGGGCGTCGCGATTCGGAAAAGCGCCTGATCAGCACCTCTTCACGCGCCTCGAGAAAGAGCAAGTGGATGGCATGACCGAGCTTCTTCACCCGCTCCAGAATGCCGACGAGATCGGAGAAGAACACCCGTTCCCGTATATCGACGCCCAGGGCGACGTTGGCAATCTCGCCGTTCTGCTGATTACAGAGCTCGACAAAGGTGGGCAGCAGCGCCGGCGGAAGATTGTCGATACAGAAATAGCCGACATCCTCAAACGCCTTCAGCGCATGCGACTTCCCCGAACCGGATAGACCGCTGACAATGACCAAATTAAGCCGTGCCACGGCGCTCTCCTTCGCTGCACCAGGACATACGCCCTACGACTGCTAACGGGAACAGAGATGAGGAATACCGTCGACGAGCCTGGGCCCAAACCGGACCCATGAATCGCATAAGCACGTTATAGGTAGCTGGGTCTCTGGGGGAACCGTCGTCATCCGACTACGCGGCGGCAGCCTCTCGCTCTGGTTTCATCCGGCGCCGGCCTGGGTCAGTGACTGGCGGGTCTTGTCCAGCTTATGGCTGACAAGCCGCCCTTTCCATTTTCTGAATTGCGCGTCGACCCGATCCACGAGCGCGTCGATCGTCGCGTACATCTCACGAGTCGATGTCTTCGCCTGCACGGACTTGCCGTTCACCGCTCCAACCGCTTCCGCCTTATGCTGAAGCTTTTCCACTCCCAGGACGACCTGCAGGGATCCCCCCTTCAATCCGTAACGATCGAGCCGGCCGAACCGCGTTTCCACATACTCTCTGAGCGCAGGGGTGATCGTCATATGCCGTCCGGTGATTCTCAGCTTCATACGTCCCTCCGAAGTTGGAATGAATCCGGGTTGACTTCATCGACGGTGCTCAGAAGAAACGCTTCCGTTGGCTGGCAGACGGAATATTCTCTTCCGCTCGATACTTGGCGACAGTCCGCCTCGCGATGAGAACCTGGAGGGTGCGCAGCCGGGCGGCGATCTCCTCGTCTTTCAACGGTTGCTTGGCGTCCTCTTCGGCCACCATCTTTCGGATCATCTCTCTGACAGACACGGAAGAATGCATATCCGAGGGCTGATCAGCGCGCTGCAGCCCGGCATTGAAAAAGAACTTGAGCTCCAGCATGCCTTGCGGGCAATACATGTACTTGTTCGCCGTCACGCGGCTGATCGTCGACTCGTGCATGCCAATATCTTCGGCCACCTGCTTGAGAACCAGCGGTTTGAGGTGCTGGATGCCGTGGTCGAAAAAGGCCTCCTGAAATTTCACGATGCTCGACACGACTTTAACGATTGTCTTGTTGCGCTGTTCAATGCTGCGAATGACCCACTGAGCAGCCCGCAACTTCTCATCCATGTAGGCCTTCGTCTCAGGAGTGCCCCCCTGGCCTGAAGCCATGAGCTGCTTGTAATAGGGACTGATCCGCATGCGGGGCAGGCCGTCGTCGTTCAGCAGCACAACCCATTCACCTTCATTCCTGACTACGAAGACGTCGGGCACGATGACGATGACATAGTTCTGCGTATTCGCGAAGGGCCGGCCCGGTTTGGGCTCGAGGGCCTCGATGACTTTGGTCGCCTGGAAAACTTCGTCGACCGTCACATTCAACACCTTCGCGATCCGGGCATACTGCTTCTTCTCAAGGTCCTTCAGATGGCGAAGAATGATCGCTTCGATGATCGACCCTTTGAGGGCTCCGGGCCGTGAGCCCAACGAGCCTATCGGGTTGCGGCCTAGGTGCCTCAGCTGCAACAACAGGCACTCGGGGAGGTCCCGGGCGCCCACACCGGTGGGGTCAAACGTCTGAATGTCTTTCAACACGGACTCGGCCTCGGCTTCTGTAAAATCGGTCCCGGCCACCACCTCCGCGAGCGTGATCCGGAGATAGCCATCGTCGTCAAGATTGCCGATGATCAACCGGCCCAGTGCCTTCTCGCGCGCAGAGAGTCCGGACAGCGACAACTGCCAAAGTAGATGCTCTCCGAGGGAGGTGGCCTTCGCCACCGTCTGCTCATAAGACGGGAACTCGTCCTGCGGCGCAGACGAATAGGCGGAATCGCCGGCGCGACGATCACTCCCGAAGTACTCCTCCCAACCGGACGCGGAGAATTCTTCCGGTGAACCGCGTTCCTCGGGTGTGCCGCCTTCCTCGGCCTGGTCTTGACCGGCCGAAACCGGCACTTCCTCAACCTTTTGTTCTGCGGCGGCAGCCTCCGCTTCTTCGGGCTCCTCCACGTCTGCATGCACCTCATCCAGCAACGGATTCTCCAGGAGGTGCTGCGCGAGGCTTCGTTGCAGTTCCAGACGGGACAGCTGCAACAGCTTGATCGCCTGCTGCAACTGCGGCGTCATGATAAACTTCTGACTGAGCTTCAGATCCAGTCGCAGTTTCATTCCGGACGCCTGCTTCCGCTACAACCTGAACCGCTCTCCGAGGTAGACCGCGCGGGCGGTTTCACTCTGCACGATGGTCTCAGGAGTTCCCGCTTCCAAGATCGCTCCTTCGTTGATGATGTAGGCCCGATCGACGATCGAGAGCGTCTCCTGCACATTGTGATCAGTGATCAGAATCCCGATCCCCTTTTCTCTCAGCCGCGTGACGATCTGCTGAATGTCCGCCACGGCAATAGGATCAATTCCGGCAAACGGCTCGTCCAGCAGCATAAACGACGGCGCAGTCGCCAGCGCGCGGGTAATCTCCAGACGCCGCCGCTCCCCTCCGGAGAGCGCATAGGCCATGCTCGTCCGAATGTGCTGGAGATCCAACTCTTTCAGTAACGCATTTACCCGCTCCGCGCGTTCGTTACGAGCATACCCCAGCATTTCCAGGACCGCCAAGACATTATTCTCTACCGAAAGCCGGCGGAACACCGACGACTCCTGCGGGAGATAACCGATTCCCCGCCGTGCCCGCTTGTACATCGGCAGATCGGTCACGGGCGCGCCGTTCAAGGTGATGTCGCCCTCATCTGGCTGGCAGATCCCCACGATCATATCGAAGATCGTCGTCTTACCTGCTCCGTTCGGCCCCAGGAGTCCCACGACTTCCCCGGCCCGTACTTCGATCGCCACACCCTTGACGACCTTCCGGCCTCGAAAACTCTTCATCAGCCCGCTGGCACGCAGGCACTCCGTCCGCTTCGCCGGTGACAGGTCGGCGAGCGGGGCGGCCTCCGTGCGTACCCCCTGCGTCATGGCGCGCTTTTCCCCTCACCTTCAATACGGACATGGGTGCCTCCCTCGACCACAGTCCGCTCCTCCGCCAGATAGACCGTAATCTGCTTTCCGCTCACGCGTGTTCCCTTTTCCCAAGCCACGGGATCGCCGGTCAAGACAATCTTCTCCTCGTCGGTGAAATACACCGCCTTCTCACAGGTCGCGTTGGAATTGACATTCTCGATCTTCACGTGGCCGGTCGCCTCAATCCGGCTCACCGAACGATTCGACACCGCCGGCATCCCGTCATTCCCCTTTGGTGAGGGAGAGGTCTTGGCCTGATCACCCCGATCCCGCCCTCCCGCGCCCGATTGCGCCTCTTCCGTGCCCTGGGGAGTGAACAGCACGATCGTCTTATCCGAGTAGACGACGAGCGTCCCTCTGGTCAGCACGACCGTGCCTTCGAACACCGCGTGGTTTTCCTGGTTCCGCACCGTCATCTTCTTGGACGTGATGGTCATCGGGACGGCAGGCGACTCTCCACCCTTTTTCGAAAGCCCGGATTCGGCTGCCGAGCCGACCGAGGAGGATCCGAGCAGAAGCACCTCAAGAAGCAGGAGATAGATCCACATGCACATCCTCCAGAACTTGGAATTCCTCCGACTCCATCCGCCCGAGCAACCCGCGCCCCGTCACCTGGAGCCCATGGCCCACGATCCGGACGCGATCATCGGTGCGAATTTCTTTCGCGTCATCCGTCCAGACAAGATGATTGGTGTAAATCGTGTAGCCGCTGCCGATTTCAACGACGAGCGGATCCGCTCGATTCACCAGCACGAAATTCTTGGTCGCGGTGTCGAGCGTTCCCTCGTCGCATGACAGGGTCAGTTCTTTGCCCTTCACGCTAAACAGCGTGACGTCGACTCCTGTAAGCAACGCCCGTTTCTCCCGCTCGAACAACCGCGCTTGCCTGGCCTGAACCTGCCACTGAATGGCATCGCCTTTCGATTGCGTGAAGGTGAACTCGGAAATCTTCGCATCTGCTTGTTCAATCGGTCCCGCAGGCGCTGGCCAGCTGGTGGGAACTGAATCCCTGTTGACGAAGAGGAGGTAGCCCAGAAAGGCGGCTAAGCACACACTCAACCCGAGAAGCGTTCGCCTCGCGATAAGCTCCCACATGCGAGAGGATTTCTCCTGATCTTGGACAAGAACAAACCTGGCACGATCGTAGCATGCATGGCGAGGCAAGTAAACGTCCTGCAGGGATCTGGAAATGGAAACGGCTCCTGCGTGTCCACGCAGGAGCCGTTTTACAGGCCTGCCACCGAGGGAGCGCTGCTCTGGAAGCTACGCCGGCTTCCCCGGTTCACCAGCCGAGGGCTGAGCCGGCGCGCCGGCCGACTTCTTCTTGGTCGCCGTCTCGACACGCGCGACCAACTCGATGGCCACCAGCTCACCCGCATCCCCGATGCGCCGACGAGTTTTCACGATCCGCGTGTATCCTCCGGCCCGATCCTTGAAGCGACCGGCGACATCGCTGAACAATTTGGACACGACAGCTTTGCTTCGCAGAAACCCCAGCGCACGCCGGCGCGCGGGCAGCGTGCCTTCCTTGCCGAGCGTAATCATGCGATCGGTGAACCCGCGGATTTCCTTGGCTTTGGCTTCCGTCGTTTCGATCCGCTCGTGGTCGAGCAAAGATGTGACGAGGTTACGAAACAAGGCCCAGCGATGCTTCGTCTGTCTCCCGAGTTGTCGTCCTTTTTTCCGATGTCGCACAGCGTTCCCCTCGGCTCAAGAATTACTCTGATTTCGGACTTCCATTGTGAGGCGACGCAGCCTCTACCTTGGTGCCCAGCGAAAGCCCCATTTCGGACAAGATTTCTTTGATCTCGTTGAGAGATTTCTTCCCGAAGTTCTTCGTTCTGAGCATCTCCCCTTCTGACTTCTGCACCAAATCGGCGATTGTCTTGATATTGGCGTTCTTCAGACAATTGGCCGCACGAACGGACAGTTCCAGTTCGTTCACGCTGCGAGAGAGATTCTTGTTCACTTCCCGCTGCAATTCTTCAAATCCGGGCTCGCTCTTTCCCTCGCTCCGTTCCTCCGGGTTGATGAAGATGTCCAGATGCTCGCGCAAGATACCGGCCGCCGTGGATAGGGCATCGCGCGGACTGACGGTGGCATCGGTCCAAATTTCCATCGTCAGTTTGTCATAGTCGGTCATGCGACCGACTCGCGAGTTTTCAACGTGGAAATTCACCCGCGTAATCGGAGAAAAGATCGAGTCGATGGCAATCACGCCGATGGGCAGCCCTTCCTCCTTATTGCGTTCAGCCGGCACGTACCCGCGTCCGTGCTTGACCGTCATTTCGATATCCAGGGTCGCATCCTTGTCTAGCGTCGCGATATGCAGATCCGGAGTGAGAATCGTGACATCGGCATCGTGAATGATGTCGGATCCTTTCGCTTCCCCAGGCCCTTTCTTCTTCAACCGAATTGTCTTCGGCTTATCCGTATGGAGTGCCAGTCGCAGGCTCTTAATGTTCAGAATGATCGCCGTGACATCTTCCGTCACGCCGGAAATCGTGGAAAACTCGTGCACCACTCCTTCGATTTTCACCGTGGTGACCGCCGCCCCCGTAAGGGACGACAGCAACACCCGACGGAGGGCATTTCCGATCGTCGTGCCGAACCCCCGCTCAAACGCTTCGGTAGTGAATCGACCAAATGTCGGGGAATGTGCATCCCTATCGACTTCCACCCGCATCGGGACCTGAAAGTCTTTCATCGCTTTGATCATGACTCCCCCTCCATTACCTTCCCATCACTTGCATCCTGAGATCACGTTCTGTCTTATGAACCGGCACCGCTTCGCTGGCGTACCGGCTATCGGGAATACAACTCCACGACCATCTGCTCGTTCACCGGCAACGTGATCTGCTCTTTAGCCGGCAGCGCACGCACGATGCCCTTGAACGCTCCCTTATCCAGTTCGAGCCAGTCGGGAATCCCTCGACTCTCGACGGATTCCAACGAGGCCTGGATCACGGCCAGGTTCCGGCTCCGCTCGCGAATTTCAATCACGTCGCCAGCCTTCACAAGCGCTCCGGCCACGGTAATCTTCTTCCCGTTGATCGTGAGATGGCCGTGACTCACAACCTGACGGGCCTGCTTGCGCGAAGCGCCGAACCCCAATCGATAGGCCACATTGTCGAGACGGCATTCCAACAGGCGCAGCAGCGCATCGCCGGTCACGCCGGCCTGCCGCTCAGCCCGCTCGAAGACGCCCCGGAACTGACGCTCCTGCAGGCCGTAGATACGCCGCAGCTTCTGTTTTTCGCGCAGCTGGAGACTATAGTCGGAGGTTCGCTGACGCCCCTGCCCATGCTGGCCGGGCGGATAACTCCGGCGCTCGATGGCACACTTTTCCGTCATGCAGCGCGTGCCCTTGAGAAAGAGCTTCTCCCCCTCGCGCCGACACAACCGACACACAGGACCGCGATACTTGGCCACTTCTCTACCTCCGGTTACCGGACTCAGGCCTCAGGGCCTGCCGGAATTCTCATGCCATCCGACGTTCGTCTCGTACCCGCTCACACCCGCCGGCGCTTCGGCGCCCGGCATCCGTTATGCGGAATAGGGGTCACGTCGCGAATGAGATTGATCCTCAGACCAGCCCCCTGAAGCGACCGGATCGCCGATTCACGCCCGGACCCTGGCCCGTTCACATAGACATCCACCTGCCGCATGCCGCTTTCCATCGCCTTGCGGGCTGCCGCTTCTCCGGCCCGCTGCGCGGCAAACGGCGTGCTCTTTCGGGAACCCTTGAAGCCCTGGTTGCCTGCGCTGGCCCACACCACGGTATTCCCACTGATGTCGGTAATTGTCACGATGGTATTGTTGAACGAGGCCTGAACATGGGCGACCCCGCTCTGGACGATCCGCCGTTCTTTCTTCTTGCCCTTCTTCACGCTCATGCGAACTCCTTACTTCACTCGCAGAAGATTTTATGTCCCCGGTGTCGCCTTGGTGGCCGTCGGCCGTGGCTTGCTGACCGAACCGGTCCGCCGCCCCTTCCTCGTCCTCGCATTGGTCTTCGTCCGCTGTCCCCGCACCGGAAGTCCTTTACGATGACGCAGGCCCCGATAAGTGCCCGTATCGATCAGCCGTTTAATATTCAACGAGACTTCCTTGCGAAGATCGCCCTCGACCCGGTAATCGCGTTCGATGATCTCGCGCAGCTTGACAATCCTGTCCTCGCTCAGATCATTGACGCGGATCGCCCCATCGACGCCGGCCGCTTTGAGAATCTGGAGAGCGGCCACCCGTCCGATCCCGTAGATATAGGTTAAGCCGATATCGGCCCGCTTCCCTCTCGGCAAATCGACGCCAGCAATACGTGCCATCATTTCTCCCTTCGGTCGAATCGTGAAGCGTCACTCGTCATTCGTGAAGCGCAAAACACCGTTTGACGGTTGACGAATAACGTCTTCACCCTTGGCGCTGCTTGTGGCGGGGATTTTCGCACAGAATCCGAACCACCCGTCGTCGTCGGACGACCTTGCATTTTGCGCAAATCGGCTTCACTGATGATTTCACTTTCATACACACCCCCGTCTTCCCGCTATTTGAAACGATAGGTAATCCGGCCTCTGGTCAAATCGTAGGGCGACATTTCGACGGTCACCTTGTCGCCGGGGAGAATCCGGATGAAGTGCATCCGCATTTTCCCCGAGATATGCGCCAAGATCACATGTCCATTATCGAGCTTCACCCGAAACATCGCATTCGGGAGTGTCTCCGCAACGGAGCCCTGTACCTCGATCATGTCTTCTTTCGCCACGTACTCCTGTTCTCTCTCCTGAAAACTTACATCGACCCTTCCGAGCGCCGGCTCAGCACGCGGGCCGGGCCTCTCGGCTGTATGGCAATCGTGTGCTCGAAATGCGCGGACAGGCTTCCGTCCGCGGTGACAGCCGTCCACCGATCATCCAGGATCCGCACGGCGCTCCCGCCCATATTCACCATCGGCTCGATTGCCAGCACCATCCCTACCTGCAGTCGGGGCCCCTGCCCAGGTTTTCCATAGTTGGGCACCTGGGGTTCTTCGTGCAATTGCCGGCCGATTCCATGCCCCACGAACTCCGTCACGACCGAGTAACCGGCCGATTCGGCTCGACGTTGAACCGCGTGCGAGATATCCGACAGCCGGTTGCCCACCACCGCCTGTTCAATCCCCAGATAGAGCGCCTCTTCCGTCACCTGAATCAACTTGGCCGTCGCCTCAGGAATCCGCCCTACCGCCACCGTGACCGCCGAGTCGCCATAGAATCCGCCGACGACAGCACCGAGATCCAGCCCGATAATATCCCCTTCCTTGAGCTGTCTCTTTGACGGGATGCCGTGAACGACCTGCTCGTTCACGGACGCGCAAAGCGTCTTAGGATAGCTCCGGTATCCCTTAAACGCCGGAATTCCCCCCCTGGCTCGAATCCCCTCTTCCGCCAGGCGATCGAGGTCATCGGTACTGACGCCAGGACGAACAGCCTTCCGAACGATCTCCAGGACCTCAGCGACCACTCTGGACGCCTCTGCCATGACGTCGATTTCAGCAGGCGTTTTCAGAATGATCATGCCATATCGTAGGCCGCCAGCACTTTCGTCAGGTTCTGGTACACTGACTCTACAGCCCCCGCCCCATCGAGATGGGACAACATATTTTTCTTCTCGTAGAAGCTGATCAACGGGGCCGTCTGCTCTTCGTACACTTTCAGCCGCGTCTCGATCGCCTCCCGCTGATCATCGCTTCGCTGAATCAGCGCTTCGCCGCAACGATCGCACAGGTCGCCTCGCTTCGAGGGGGCCCACTGCACATGATAGGTCGCCTGGCAGTTGGGACAGCTCCGGCGCCCGCTCAGTCGTTTGACCACGTCCTCGCGCGTGACACGGAAGTTAATCACGCGATCCAGGTGAATCCTCTGCTCGTCGAGGACCTTTCCAAGTGCTTCCGCCTGGGTGACCGTCCTCGGAAACCCATCAAGGATGAACCCCTTCGCATAACGGGGGTCAGCCAGCTTATCCCGCACCAAACCGATCACGACCGAATCCGGCACCAGCCTTCCCTGGCCCATATACCCTTTGGCCTCGAGCCCAAGCTTGGTGTGATTGCGGACCGCTTCCCGGAGTAAATCCCCGGTTGAAATCTTCATTACTCCATACTGAGCTGCCACTTTGTCGGCCTGCGTGCCCTTGCCGACACCGGGAGCGCCGAGAAACACGAGCTGCATAACCCTCATCCGCTTCTCCCGCGTAACGGGGCCATGCCTTTACCCAGAAAACCCTCGTAATTGCGCATCAGCATATGCGATTCGATCTGCTGCGCGGTATCAAGCCCCACGCCGATCACGATCAACAACGAGGTCCCGCCGAAGTAGAACGGAACATTCAGTTTGTAGATCAGGAACTCCGGGATGACGCACACGATCGCCAGATAAATGGCCCCCGCAAAAGTGATCTTCGTCAGCACATTGTAAATATAATCCGAGGTCCGCTGCCCGGGCCGGATGCCGGGGATGAAGCCCCCGTACTTTTTCATATTGTCGGCCATATCCACCGGGTTGAGCACAACCGCCGTGTAGAAGAAACAGAAGAACAAAATCAAACTGACATACATCAGCGTGTAGAGTAACGACCCCGGTGACAGTTGCGTGCCGATCGCCTTCACCCACGGCGTTTCAAAGAACCCTGCAATTGTGGCAGGAAACGCAATGATGGACGACGCGAAAATCGGAGGGATGACGCCTGCCGTATTGATTTTTAACGGAATATGCGTGCTCTGCCCTCCATACACCCGACGTCCAATGACACGCTTCGCATATTGCACGGGAATCTTCCGGCGCCCGCTCTCCAGAAACACGATCGCCGCCACCACGGCGACCATCAGTGCCGCCAAGGCGACGAGCAGCACGATGTTGAGTTGACCCACTTTGTAAAGATCGAACGTCTGAGCCACCGCTGCCGGCAGTCTCGCCACGATACCGGCGAAAATGATCAGCGAAATCCCGTTCCCGATCCCCCGCTCCGTAATCTGTTCGCCCAACCACATCAAGAACCCCGTGCCCGCCGTCAGGGTGATCACCGTCATGAGCCGGAACGCCCATCCTTTATCGAGCACGAACACGCCTTGATTCATCTGCTCCAGCCCGATCGCGATCCCGAACCCCTGAATCAACGCAATGCCGATCGTCCCGAATCGCGTGTACTGGATGATTTTCTTCCGGCCCCGCTCACCCTCTTTCGCCAGCTTCGAGAGGTGTGGAACGACCACCGTCAGCAGCTGGAGAATGATCGATGCACTGATATAGGGCATGATGCCCAGCGCAAAGATCGTCAGGCGGGACAGCGATCCGCCGGAGAAAATATCCAGAAAGCCGAGCAGCGACCCGCCCTGCTTCTGTAAGAAATCGGACAGGGCCTCCCCGTTGATACCCGGAGTCGGAATATGCGCCCCGACTCGGTACACAACCAGCATCCCGAGCGTGAACAGGAGGCGAGTACGTAGCTCGGGGATCTTGAAGATATTCTGAACACTGGTCAGAAGTCGCTCAAGCACCGCTGATAACCTCGACTCTGCCTCCAGCCGCTTGAATTTTCTCCTCCGCGGACTTACTGAACTTATGGGCTTGAACGACGAACGGTCTTTTCAACTCTCCGCTGCCCAGAATCTTGATCGGCAGTTTGCTCCGCTTGACCAATCCGGCTTCCACCATTGCTTGGGGAGTGATCGTGTCGCCACCAGTCCAATGTTCAAGACTCTTGACGTTCACAATCGCGTATTGCGTGCGGAAGGGATTCGAAAAACCAAATTTCGGCAACCGCCGGATCAAGGGCATCTGGCCGCCTTCGAAGCCGGGCCGCTTGCCGCCGCCCGATCGAGCCAGCAATCCCTTGTGCCCCTTGGTCGCAGTCTTTCCGTGACCGGAACCGGGCCCACGGCCGATGCGTTTCCGCCGCTTCTTCGCGCCCCTCGCCGGCCTCAGTTCATGGAGATTCATGGTTTCCCAACTTCGAGCAGATAGCCCACTTTCTGGATCATCCCGCGAACTTGGGGCGTGTCCGGATGGACCACGGTCTGTCGGATATGCCGCAGGCCCAGACCGCGCAAGACGAGGCGATGCCGTTCGGGCGTCCCGATCGGGCTGCGTCTCAACGTCACGCGCACACCTTGAGTGTTCGACCCGCCGCCGGTGGATAGCTTTGACTGCCCGCTCATCAGACTGTCACCCTTTCTTGCCGTTCCCCTGGCGTCTGTCTCCGGAGGCGAAGCACCTCATCGGGGTTTCTCAATTGCGTGAGGCCGTTGAGCGTGGCCCGCACGGTATTGAAGGGATTTCCCCGACCGAGTGTTTTCGCAATAATATTATGCGCGCCGACCAATTCGACCACGGCCCGAACCGCTCCGCCCGCGATAATGCCGGTCCCGTCGACGGCCGGCTTGAGCAACACATGTTCACCGCCGAACAGGCCATGTACTTCGTGCGGAATCGATCCGCCCTTGAGCGGAACGTGAACCAGGTGCTTCTTGGCCTGCTCGACCGCCTTTGAAATGGCCACTGGAACTTCGGCGGCCTTGCCTTTGCCGATTCCGACCCACCCGTGGCTGTCGCCGACCACAACCAGCGCGCAGAAGTTGAACCGCTTGCCGCCCTTCACCACCTTCGCCACGCGATTGATGAAGACGACTTTGTCTTTCAGGCTCAGCTCATCAGGATTGACTCGCACACAGTGCCTCTTTTCTTCTTTCCCCGCCTCCGATTGAGCGGGGGCTCCTCATGGATCCGCCGGACTTAGAACTGCAGCCCACCTTCGCGCGACGCATCGGCGAGAGCCTTGATCCGGCCATGATACCGCCGCCCGCCACGATCAAAGACGACGGTGCTCACCTTCGCGGCCTTCGCTCGATCGGCAATCAATTTTCCAACCGCCTTCGCCGCTGCGATCCCCCCGGTCGACTTGAGCGATTCCCGCAGGGACTTCTCGAGCGAAGAAGCCGCCGCCAGCGTCTTGCCCCCGATGTCATCAATCACCTGGGCATAGATATGCAGATTGCTCCTGTACACATTCAGCCGCGGACGTTCCGCCGTTCCCATGATCGCGTGGCGCACACGCTGGCGTCTTCGTTCGAGCTGTCGCACTTTCTCGGCATTATTCATCGTCGCCGCCTACTTTCCTGTCTTGCCTTCCTTCTTCCTCAGGACTTCACCCAGGTACCGAACGCCTTTTTGCTTATAGACATCGGGCGGCTTGATGGCGCGGAGGTTGGCCGCCACCTGACCGACGAGTCGCTTGTCAGCGCCCTTGATAGTGATCAGAGTCTGCTTATCCACTTTCACATCGATTCCGGCCGGCAGCTGATAAACGACGGGATTGATATAGCCGACGTTGAAACTCATGGTCCGGCCCTGAATCTGAGTCTTGTAGCCGACGCCCGTGATCTCCAGCGAGCGCTCGTAGCCCTTCGTAACCCCATGAACCATGTTGTTCAGCTCGGCACGAACGAGGCCGTGTAAGGCACGCATCTTTCGATCGTCACTGGACCGGCTCACGATCACCTGCCCGCCTTCCACCGCCACACCCACTCCCGGCACGAGCGACCAGTTCAACCTTCCCAGGGGCCCATGGACGGAGACGGTTGATCCGGCCACCTTGACTTCGACTCCGCCCGGAATCGCGATCGGTTTATTTCCAATTCGTGACATTGTCTTCTACGCCTTTACGCCGCCGGACAGATTCACTCGGACTACCAGACGGAACACAGCATCTCGCCGCCCAGCTTATTCCTGCGGGATTCCTGATCGGTCATGACCCCTCGCGAGGTGGAGAGAATGGACATGCCGATCCCGTTGCGAACCTTCGTAATATCTTTACTTCCGACATACACTCGCCGTCCCGGCTTGCTGATCCGTGCGAGTCCCGTAATCATGGGCTGCCCATCGTCCAGATATCGCAAGCGCACGTTTAAAACCGGGTGTCCATCCTGAACCCCGTCTTCCACGGCGTCGAGGTAGCCCTCTCTCGTCAAGAGTTCAAGAATCGCGCGCTTCAACTTCGAGGACGGAACGGTAATCGTCTGGTGCCGGCGCTGAGCACCATTCTTCAACCGAACAAGCAGATCGCCGATTGGGTCCGTAACCATATCGTATTCTTCCACCCTCTAAGACAACTTGCCGCGCCGCGCTTTGCCGACTACCAGCTCGACTTCCGCACGCCAGGAATTTCTCCGCGGAGGCCTAAAAACCGGAAACAGATTCGGCACATCCGAAACCGGCGAAGATATCCCCGCACCCGGCCACAGACACCGCACCGATGATAGCTCCGGCACGCGAACTTTGGCTTTGATGCCGCTTTATTCTTCAGTGCTAATCGCGCCACAGGCACTCCTTCTGTTGTGCGACAGACGTCGCCGCGGTCCGACCGCCCCTACGTGCGGAACGGCATCCCAAGATGCTTCAGCAGGGCTTTCCCCTCTTCATTCGTCCTGGCCGTCGTCACGATCGTGATATCCATGCCATGAATAGAGGCCACTTCATCATACTTGATCTCAGGGAAGATCAACTGCTCTTTCAGTCCGAACGTATAATTTCCGCGGCCATCGAACGCTTTCGGAGAAACACCACGGAAGTCACGGATCCGGGGAAGCGCTAAGGTCACGAGCCGATCGAAGAATTCGTACATCCGACGGCTCCGGAGTGTCACCTTGGCGCCGATCGGCAAACCCTGTCGCAATTTGAATCCGGCAATGGCCTTCTTGGCACGGGTGACCACAGGTTTCTGCCCCGTGATGGTCCCCAACTCGGTCACCGCGCTCTCGAGCAACTTCACGTTCTGAATCGCCTCTCCCATTCCCACGTTCAACACGACGCGTTCGAGTTTCGGCACCTGCATCACGTTCTTGTAACCAAACTCCTTCATCAGGGCCGGCACCACCTGCTGCCGATACTGGTCGCGCAGCCGCGGCCGGAACTTGGACTCCTCACTGCCTTGGTCCAACTGCTGCAGCGCAGCGGCTTCCTTCTTCCCCGGCTTTCGAGCGGTCGGTTTGTCGGGGCGGCCTTTTTCAACCTTCGCCATTCCTCGCTCCTCACCCTACTCAAGGGTCTCGTTCGATCGCTTGCTGAATCGCACGCGCCGGCCATCGTCCAGCATCCGAATCCCCACTCTGGTCGGCTTCTGCGTGACAGGGCAGAGGTACATGACGTTCGAAATTTGCAGCGGGGCTTCCCGTTCAAGAATTCCGCCCTGTTTGGCTTTCTGATTCGGCTTCGTGTGCCGTTTGATGACATTCAGTTTTTCCACGACAACCTTCCCGGCACCCAGATCGACCGAAAGCACTTTCCCGGTCTTGCCCCGTTCACGGCCGGAGATCACGACGACCGTATCGCCTTTTCGAATTCGACTCTTTCGAAGTGCCTGCACGATGTCCCTCATGCACTCGCCCTACAAAACCTCGGGCGCCAATGAAATGATCTTCATGAATTTCTTCCAGCGTAACTCGCGCGCAACCGGCCCGAAAATCCGGGTCCCGATCGGCTCTCCCTCTTTATTGATCAAGACACAGGCGTTGCGGTCAAACTTGATGTAGGATCCATCCTCGCGCCGGACCTCCTTGGTCGTCCGCACGATGACCGCGCGGCTGACATCTCCTTTTTTCACGGTCGCCTGCGGAATCGCTTCCTTCACGGCTACAACGACGATGTCCCCCAGGGATGCGTAGCGCCGCTTCGTGCCCCCGAAGACATGGAAACACATCGCCTGCTTGGCTCCTGAATTATCGGCGACATCCATGTATGTGTAATTCTGAATCATCGCTACCATCCATGCGCGCATCGAGATCGGAAGACCCCAAACAAACGCCCCCTTCTATTTTTCCACCTGTCCTTTATCCATTACCTGGACAACCCGCCAATTCTTTTCTTTGCTCAGAGGTCTGGTCTGCACGAGCTTGACCCGATCTCCCACCTTGCACGTACCGCTTTCATCGTGCGCCTTCAGTCTCGTGACCCGCCTGAGAACCTTCTTGTAGACCGGATGCACGACGGACCTCGACACGACCACGACGACCGTCTTCTGCATCTTATTGCTCACGACGTCCCCAAACCAGTGACGCTGCTTCGCCGTCTCAGACATAATACCTCTTACTCCTTCGGTCCTTCGGTTCGGCCTTTCACCTGGTGGAGAACGGTCTTGATCCGCGCGATATCCCGCTTGGTCTTCCGGATCTGCATGGGATTCTCAAGCCGGCCCGTGCCGAACTGAAACCGGAGATTGAACAGTTCCTGCACGAGCTGTTCTTGTTTGTCGACGAGCCCGGATTCAGTCAGTTGCCGCAACTCTTTCAGTTCCAGCGCCATGTCCGCTATTCCTCACTCCCTTCGCTTCGCCTCAACCGAACTCTCCCCGAGCCACAAGTTTGGTCGCGACAGGCAGCTTGTGGGACGCGAGACGAAAGGCCTCCCGCGCGATCTCCGGGGTCACCCCGTCCATCTCGTAGAGAATCCGTCCCGGCTTCACGACCGCGACCCAGTATTCGGGATTGCCCTTGCCTTTCCCCATTCGAGTTTCCGCCGGCTTCTTCGTGATCGGCTTGTCGGGGAACACGCGGGTCCACACCTGCCCGCCGCGCTTGACATAGCGCGTAATTGCAATACGCGCGGCCTCAATCTGGCGGCTCGTGACCCACCCCGGCTCCAACGCTTTCAAGCCGAACTCTCCCAGCGTAATCTGCCCGCCGCGATAGGCCTTGCCCCGCATGCGGCCCTTCTGCATCTTTCTGAACTTGACTTTCTTCGGCGCTAGCACCGTTCGATCTCCTTACCCGAACCGTCGATCCAGAGACGATTCGGACTTCATGGGCTGAGCGGGCAGAAGCTCCCCTTTGTAAATCCACGTCTTGACCCCGATCTGCCCCATGGTGGTGTGCGCTTCGGAAAATCCATAGTCGATCTCCGCACGGAGGGTATGCAGGGGCACACGCCCTTCACGATACCATTCGGTCCGCGCAATCTCCGCGCCGCCCAGGCGACCGGCCACCATGATCTTGATCCCCTGCGCACCGAGCCGAAGGGCTGACTGGACGCTGCGCTTCATGGCTCGTCGAAACGCCACGCGTTTCTCCAATTGGGTCGCGACATTCTCACTGACCAACTGCGCATCGAGTTCGGGCTTCTTGATTTCCTTCACCGTGATGTAAACCTGCCCCCCGTACTGCTTTTCCAGCTCGGCCTTGAGCTTATCGACTTCCGCCCCCTTACGGCCGATGATGATGCCGGGGCGCGCTGTGTGAATGATCACGCGGGTCTGATCGCCCGAGCGCTCGATCTCAACCTTCGCCACCCCCGCATGGTAGAGCTTCGCCTTGACCATCTTCCGGATCTTGATGTCCTGATGAAGCAGCTTGGCGTAGTCCTTGCCAACGTACCAGCGAGAGCTCCAGGTATAGTTGTAGCCCAGCCGATAACCGACTGGATGCGACTTTTGCCCCATAGTGTATGCCTCAGTGCCCGTAACGGAATGTGCGCTACTTCTTCCTGTCTTGCAGCGTCGGTGCCGCGACCACCACCGTAATATGGCTGGTCCGCTTCTGGATGGCGTTGGCGCGGCCCAGTGACCTTGCGCGAACTCGCTTGTACGTGGGGCCGCAGTCGACGAAGGCTTTCGAGACGACCATCGACTCACTGTCCCCCAGTTCCTTCTGTTCCGCGTTCGCCACAGCGGAACGGAGGATTTTTTCAATCACGCGCGCGGCGTGACGCGGCGTATGCTTCAGCATCGCCAGGGCCATCGGGACCTGTTGCCCTCGAATCATGTCCACAACCGGCTTGGCCTTGCGAGGCGCGACACGAACAAATCGAAGTATGGCTTGTGCTTCCGTCATGTGTGTGATCCTGCCACCAGTCACTTGTCCGCGGTCAATAGGGCGGGAGCGTTCCCCCGATCGACGGTTGACGAATGACCTCCGACCTTTCTACTTCAGCGCCACGGCCTTTTCCGTTCTGGCTTGGCCATGCCCCTTAAAAAACCGGGTGGGAGCGAACTCGCCGAGCTTATGGCCCACCATGTTCTCGGTCACGAAGACCGGGATAAATTTCTTGCCGTTGTGAACCGCGAACGTATGCCCGATCATATCGGGCACGACCGTCGACCGTCGCGACCACGTCTTGATCAGCCTTCGATCCTTCGTCTGATTCATCTGTTCAACCTTCTTGAGCAGATGGTCATCGACAAACGCCCCCTTACTGATCGACCTAGGCATTGCGCACCCCTGATTTGCGGCGAGCGATAATAAACTTGTCCGTCTTCTTGTTCTGCCTGGTTTTATAGCCCTTCGTGGGAAGACCCCACGGAGACACCGGGTGCGGATTGCCCTGCCCGGATTTACCTTCGCCGCCGCCGTGAGGATGGTCGACCGGGTTCATGACCACGCCGCGTACGTGCGGCCGCTTCCCCTTCCATCGACTCCGTCCCGCCTTCCCCACGGTAATATTCTCGTGATCGACATTCCCGACCTGCCCAACGGTCGCCATGCAGGCGCCCAGAATTCGTCGCATCTCGCCGGACTTCAACCGGACCTGCACGTAATCGCCATCGCGTCCCATCACCTGCGCGAACCCGCCTGCGCTCCGGATCAGCTGACCGCCCTTGCCCAGACGCAATTCGATATTGTGAACGGTGGTTCCCAGCGGCATACTGGCCAATGCCAGCGCGTTCCCCGGCCGGATTTCCGCCTGCGGGCCCGATTGCACTTCGTCGCGTACGTTCAGCCCTACCGGAGCCAGAATGTATCGCTTCTCTCCATCCCAGTATTTCAACAATGCAATGCGGGCCGACCGGTTCGGATCGTATTCGATGGCTTCGACACGCGCGGGAATCCCCACTTTGTCGCGGCGAAAATCAATCGTCCGATACAGTCGCTTATGCCCTCCGCCGCGGAAACGCACGGTCATGCGGCCGCCGTTGTTGCGCCCGCCGCTCCGTGGATGGAAGGAGGTCAGCGATTTCTCCGATTTTTTCTTGCTCAATTCCTCAGTCGTGACCGCCGTCATACCCCGACGGCCTGGCGACGTGGGACGATACGATTTCAACCCCATTGTTCCGGTCCTACCTTCCTGAACTCACCTAGGCGCTCTCATACAGTTCAAGCTTCTCACCCTTCTTGAGGGTGACGAAGGCCTTCTTCCAGTCGGATCGCTTTCCGGAAAACCGCCCAAGGCGTTTCACCTTGCCACGGACGTTCATCACATTCACCTTCTCCACCTTCACCTTCAGCAGCGTTTCGACGGCCCGCTTGATCTGCACACGATTCGCATCGGAGTGAACGATAAACCCGACGGTATTAGTCCGCTCACGGAGTCCCGTGATCTTTTCCGTCAACAGCGGCTGAACCAGCACCGCACGCACATCCGTTCTCATGACCAGACCTCTTTCACGCGACCCAGCTCCCGCTCGGCAATGACCACCACCTGGGCGCGAACGATATCGTAGACATTCAATTGATCGGCACTGAGCACTTTCACCGAGCCCAAGTTCCTGGCAGCCTGCAAGACCCTCGGCTGTCCTGCGCCGAGAATCATCAAGGCGTGATCGCCGTCACTGAACTGCTTGAGCGCCCGGGCCAACAACTTCGTCTTGGGTTGTTCGAGCGACAGATCAGATAGGACGAAGAACCGGCTCTCCGCTACTTTGGCCGACAGCGCGCTCTGCAGCGCCGCCCGATATTTCTTTCTGGGCATCGAATAGGCGTAGCTTCGCGGCTTCGGCCCGAACACGCTCCCGCCGTGACGCCACACCGGCGACCGGACCGACCCCGCCCGCGCCTGCCCCGTATGCTTCTGCTTCCAGGGCTTCCGGCCCGATCCCCGCACCTCTCCGCGCCGCAACGTGGAGGCTGTTCCCCGCCGCTCACAGGCTCGCTGCATGATCACGGCCTCATGCACAAGCGACGCGCGCGGCTCGCAGCCGAACACTTCCGGAGGCAGGTCAACGGTCCCGACTTTCTTTTTCTGCAGATCGACGATATCAACGGTAGGCATGACTCAGCTCTTCTTGGACTTCCGAACGACGACGATGCCATTGGCCGCGCCAGGGACGGCTCCCCTCACGAAAAGGAGGCGCTCATCAGGCCGGGACTCGATGACTTTTAATCGCTGCGTGGTGACCCGTTCTGCTCCCATATGGCCCGGCAGCGTCTTCCCCTTCCACACGCGCGAAGGAAACGAGCTGGCGCCGATCGAACCGGGAGCGCGGTGGAACATGGAGCCGTGCGACTCCGGCCCTCCGGCATAGTGATGCCGTTTCACGACCCCCTGGAATCCCTTGCCCTTTGAGATGCCGATCACATCGACCCAGTCGCCTTTCTTGAACATGCCGACCGTGACCGACTGCCCCTCCGCCACCTCGCCGTCCTTCTTGAACTCGCGCAGGACGCGACTCGCCGGGGCCTGACTCTTTTTGAGATGACCCAGTTCCGCCTTGGATAGCTTGCGCTCGTTCACTTCGCCGAAGGAAAGTTGAACGGACTCGTATCCGTCTCGCGCCTTGGTCTTCACCGTCACCACGCGACAGGGACCCGCTTCGATCACCGTCACGGGCGTCAAGCGACTCTCATCAAAGATCTGGGTCATCCCCAGTTTTTTCCCGAGTAATCCGTTCGTCATTTTGGCTCAACCAGTTTTGAGTTGTGAATGTTGAATTTTGAGTTGAGGGAGCCCTTACGACTCAACACTCAGCACTCAAAACTTACAACTTAATCTCTACATCGACGCCCGCGGCCAGATTCAGCTTCATGAGCGAATCCATGGTCTCAGGCGTCAGCTCCATGATGTCGAGCAGGCGCTTGTGCGTCCGCACTTCAAACTGCTCGCGCGATTTCTTGTCCGCGTGGGTGGATCGTTGCACCGTGATTTTCTCGATCCTCGTGGGGAGCGGAATCGGACCGACCACCTTGGCTCCGCTGCGCCGCACGGTCTCGACGATCTCCGCCACCGACTGATCGAGGACCCGATAATCGAATCCCCGCAATCTGATTCTGATTCGCTGATCTACCTTCACACTGTACTCCTACAGCTGCCAGCTGCCTTACGCTAGGATTTCGGTGACGACGCCGGAGCCGACGGTCTTGCCGCCCTCGCGCACGGCGAAGCGCAGCCCCTGATCCATCGCGATCGGGCTGATCAACTCGGCCGTCACACTCACGTTGTCCCCCGGCATCACCATCTCCACCCCCGGATTCAACTGCATCACCCCCGTCACATCGGTCGTCCGGAAGTAGAACTGCGGCCGGTAGCCGTTGAAGAACGGGGTATGCCGCCCCCCCTCTTCCTTGGTCAAGACATAGATCTCCGCCTTGAACTTCGTATGCGGCGTGATCGTCTTGGGCTTGGAAAGCACCATCCCGCGCTCGACTTCTTCCTTCTTGGTCCCGCGCAGGAGCACCCCGATGTTGTCACCCGCCTGTCCCTCATCCAGCACCTTGCGGAACATCTCCACGCCCGTGACCACGGTGCCCTGGGTGGGCCGCAGCCCCACAATCTCGATTTCATCGCCCACCTTCACGATCCCGCGCTCGCACCGCCCCGTCACGACGGTCCCGCGCCCGCTGATGGTGAACACGTCTTCGATCGGCATCAAAAACGGCTTGTCGATCGGTCGCTGCGGGGTCGGAATATAGGTGTCCACCGCCTCCAAGAGCTTCATGATGCTGGGCACGCCCAAGGGGCCCTGATCCCCCTCCATCGCCTTCAAGGCGCTGCCCTGAATGATCGGGGTCTTGTCGCCCGGGAACCCGTACTTGCTCAACAGCTCCCGGACTTCGAGCTCCACCAACTCCAAGAGCTCTTTGTCATCGACCTTGTCGGCCTTGTTCAAAAACACCACGATGTAGGGCACGCCCACCTGGCGGGCCAACAGAATGTGCTCGCGGGTCTGCGGCATGGGGCCGTCCGCCGCGCTCACGACCAGAATCGCCCCGTCCATCTGCGCGGCCCCGGTGATCATGTTCTTCACATAGTCGGCGTGGCCCGGACAGTCGACGTGCGCATAGTGCCGCTTGTTGGTCTCGTACTCGACGTGACTGATGGCGATGGTCATGATCTTGGTGGCGTCGCGCCGCCCCTGGCTCTCGCTCGCCTTAGCCACTTCGTCGTAGCTGATGAACTTCGCCATCCCCTTGTCGGCGCACACCTTCGTCAACGCCGCCGTCAGCGTCGTCTTCCCGTGGTCCACGTGCCCGATCGTCCCAATGTTCACATGCGGCTTCTTCCGCTCAAATTTCGCCTTCGCCATATCGGCTCCTCCCCGCTACCGGCGTGTCGCTGATCCCTACCTACTCACCACGATACTTGGCAATGATCGCTTCGGAGATTTGTCGAGGCACCGGATCGTATCGATCAAATTCCATGCTGTAGGTCGCTCGACCTTGCGTGCGCGAGCGAAGATCGGTCGCATATCCGAACATTTCACTGAGCGGCACAGAAGCCTCGATCGCCTGCGCACCGGCACGGACCTTCATCCCCTGCACTTTTCCGCGCCGGCCGTTCAAATTCCCGATCACATCACCCATAAACTCCTGGGGAACCAGCACTTCGACTTTCATGATCGGCTCGAGCAGCACCGCATCAGCCTTTTTACAGGCGTCGGCAAACCCCATCGACGCGGCGATTTTGAACGCCATTTCATTCGAGTCGACGTCGTGATAGGAACCGTCGATCAAGGTCACGCGAATGTCGCGCAACGGGTATCCGGCGATGACCCCGTTTTCCATGCGCTCTCGGACGCCCTTTTCGACGGCGGGAATGTATTCTTTCGGAATTGCGCCGCCGACGACCTTGTTGACGAATTCTAGGCCCTTCCCCACCTCGGAGGGCTCAACCATGAGTACCACATGCCCGTATTGCCCGCGACCGCCCGTCTGTTTGATGTACTTAGACTCCGACTCGGCCTTCCGCCTGATAGTCTCCCTGAATGCGACCTCCGGCTTCCCGACGTTCGCATCAACCTTGAACTCCCGCAACAGGCGATCGACGATGATTTCGAGGTGCAGCTCGCCCATGCCCGCGATGATGACCTGCGCCGTCTCTTCATCGGTCCGCACACGAAATGAGGGATCTTCCTGTGCCAATTTCTGCAGGGCGAACCCCATCTTCTCCTGATCCTGCTTGGTCTTCGGTTCGATCGCCATGGCGATCACCGGCTCAGGAAACTTCATGACTTCGAGCAGAACCGGTTGTTTCTCATCCGCCAGCGTGTCACCGGTCGTCGCGCCCTTGAGACCGACGGCCGCCACGATGTCCCCCGCATAGGCCGTGTCGATATCCTCGCGCTTGTTCGCGTGCATTTTGAGGAGCCGGCCGACACGATCCTTCGTGCCTTTCGTCACGTTGAGCACCGATGTTCCGGTTTCCAACGTGCCGGAGTAGACCCGGAAGTACGTTAATTGTCCGGCGAAAGGATCGGTCATAATCTTAAACGCCAGGGCGGCAAAGGGTTCGCTGTCCGACGCCTTCCGCTCAACTTCCTTGTCGGTACCCGGATCGACGCCTCGGACGGACGGAATATCAAGCGGCGAAGGCAGGAACTCGACGACGCCGTCGAGCAGCTGCTGGACACCCTTGTTCTTGAACGCCGTCCCGCACAGCACCGGCGTCACCTTCATGGCGATGGTACCGGCCCGAATGACACCGCGAATTTCCTCTTCCGTCAACGCCTGGCCGTTGAGATACTTCTCCATCACCCGATCATCGAATTCCGCGACCGCCTCGAGCATTTTTTCCCGGTATTCTTTCGCCTTGTCCTTCAACTCAGCCGGGATGTCGATGACCGTATACTTGGCGCCGAGCGTTTCATCGTCGTACACGTAGGCCTTCATCGCGATGAGATCGATGGAGCCTCGAAACTCCGCCTCTCGGCCGATCGGAATCTGGATCGGAATGGGATTCGCCCCCAACCGATCGATGATCGTCTGCACGCTGAAATAAAAGTCGGCGCCGACCCGATCCATCTTGTTCATGAAGGCAATACGCGGAACCCGGTATTTATCCGCCTGCCGCCACACGGTTTCGGATTGGGGCTCCACGCCCTGGACCGAGTCGAAGACCGCGACGGCACCGTCCAGCACGCGCAACGACCGTTCCACTTCGATCGTAAAATCGACATGACCGGGCGTATCAATAATATTGATGCGATGGTCTCTCCAGAAACAGGTCGTCGCCGCGGCAGTGATCGTAATGCCGCGCTCGCGCTCCTGCTCCATCCAGTCCATGGTCGCGGCGCCTTCGTGAACCTCGCCCATCTTGTGCGTCATGCCCGTGTAGTACAGGATGCGCTCGGTCGTCGTCGTTTTCCCGGCATCGATGTGGGCCATGATGCCGATATTTCGCGTCCGTTCTAATGATGTCTGACGAGCCACTGTAATCCCCTACGCAAACCCCTAAAAACACCTGTGCTGCAGGTCGAGCCGACCAACACAGCTGCGATTGAGGGGCACCCCGCGAGGCGGATCGCAGCACGGCTCAACTGCAGCACAGAACGACGTTACCAGCGATAATGGGCGAACGCCTTGTTCGCTTCCGCCATCCGATGCACGTCTTCCCGTTTCTTCACCGCGGCCCCTGTGTTATTCGACGCGTCCAGCAGTTCGGCTGCGAGCTTCTCGCGCATGCTCTTGCCGCCGCGCCCGCGCGCGTATTCCGCCAGCCAACGAAGGGCCAGCGACACTCGTCTCGTGGGCCTGATTTCGACCGGAACCTGATACGAGGCCCCTCCCACGCGGCGGGACTTGACCTCGACGATTGGCTTCACATTGTCGATGGCGGCCTTAAAGACCTTCAGCGGATCGCCGCCGGTTTTTTCCTGAATGACATCGAATGCCCCGTAACAGATCCGCTCAGTCGTGCTTTTCTTTCCGCCGGTCATCAACATATTGATGAATTTCCCGACCAGCTTATCGCGGTACCGCACGTCGGGAAGCACTTCGCGTTGGCCCAGAAATCGACTGCGTGGCATCGTTTCCCTAACGTTTCATTGTTCCATTGAATCATTGAGTCAATGATTCAATGGCAAATCCGTATGACTTTACTTTGGCCGCTTCGCCCCGTACTTCGATCGGCTCTGCTTGCGATCAGCCACGCCCACCGCATCCAGCGCGCCGCGGACCAGGTGATAGCGGACGCCGGGAAGGTCTTTCACACGTCCCCCGCGCACCAGCACGATCGAATGTTCTTGAAGGTTGTGCCCAACACCAGGGATATAGGTCGTCACTTCCATTCCGTTCGTCAGACGCACGCGGGCAACTTTTCGCAACGCCGAGTTCGGCTTCTTCGGCGTGGTGGTGTAGACGCGAAGACAAACCCCCCGCTTCTGGGGACAGGACTTCAGAGCTGGACTTTTCGTCTTCGCCTTCACGAGGTTCCGGCCTTTCCTGACCAGCTGATTGATTGTCGGCATCGTGTTCGGACCTTACCCAATGGTGCGTCAGAACGCGCACCTCACTCCTCTCACTCGCAAAGCTGTGGGATTGTAGTGATGGAACTTCCCCCTGTCAAGGGTGGCGCAACCGGCTCGCCCGTGGCCGCCGCAGCAGCATCCGTCGGCACTCCTGCCGGCGCCGCAGCGACGCCCACCGCCGCCGTGTCCGATTTCTCGCTGATGACGAAGGTGTCCCGGTATTCTTCGAACCCGGTCCCCGCGGGAATCAATCGTCCCACAATGACATTTTCTTTCAGGCCCCGTAAATTGTCCTCGCGCCCGTTGATCGCGGCTTCCGTCAGCACCCGCGTGGTTTCCTGGAAGGACGCCGCCGAGATGAAGCTGTCGGTCGTCAGCGCCGCCTTCGTGATGCCGAGCAAAACCGGCTTGCCCAACGCAGGTTTCCCGTCCTTCTCCAGGACCTGTTCGTTCTCTTTCTCGAACACACTCTTGCTGACCTGGCTGCCAGGCAGAAACTGCGTATCGCCCGGATCCTCGACCCGCACCTTCCGGAGCATCTGCCGCACGATAATCTCGATGTGTTTGTCGTTGATCGAAACGCCCTGCAGACGGTAGACATCCTGCACTTCGTCCACGAGGTATTTCTGCAGCTCATTGGGCCCCAGCACGTCGAGAATGTCGTGCGGGTTGGCTGATCCATCCATCAACGGCTCGCCGGCCCGCACCCAGTCGCCCTCGTGCACATTGACGTGCTTGCCCTTCGGGATGAAGTATTCCTTCACGTCGCCCAGCTTGTTGTCGACCAGCACCTTGCGCTGGCCCTTCACAAAGCCACCATAGGAGACTTCGCCGTCGATCTCCGTGATGACCGCCTGCTCCTTCGGCTTCCGCGCCTCGAAGAGTTCCACAACACGTGGAAGTCCTCCGGTGATATCCTTGGTCTTCGTGGTTTCGCGAGGAATCTTCGCCAACACGTCGCCAGGGTGCACCATGGCCCCCCGCTCGACGAAGATGTGGGCTCCCACCGGCAACAGATAGCGCGCGACGGTATTGGACCCGCCGGCGACCTTCGCCGTCTTGCCGCTTTCGTCCTTGATCGAGACGCGCGGCCGGAGGGTAGCGCCGCTGTGTTCGATAATGACTTTGCGTGACAATCCGGTCACCTCGTCGAACTCCTCTTTCATCGTGACGCCTTCCACGATGTCGCCGTAGGCCACCTTCCCGCCCACCTCGGTCAGGATGGTCAACGAGTAGGGATCCCACTCCACCAGCTTCTGGCCGACGGCCACCGGGTCGCCGTCCTTGATCTTGATTTTGGCCCCGTAGACAACCGGGTACTTCTCGCGTTCCCGTCCGCCGTCGTCGACGATCGCGATCTTCGTATTGCGATTCATCACGACCCATTCGCCCTCTTTATTTCGGACCGCGATGCCGGCGTTATGGATATCCGCATTCTTCTTGGCGTCGAAACTCATGAACTTGATTCGACCGGCATGCTTCGCCTCGAGCACCGTCTGTTCCACGACCTTACTTGCGGTTCCGCCGATGTGGAAAGTCCGCATCGTCAGCTGCGTGCCGGGTTCGCCGATCGACTGCGCAGCGATGACGCCAACCGGCTCGCCCTTCTCGACCAGGCGACCGCGCGCCAGGTCACGGCCATAGCAGGCGCGACAGACGCCGCGCGGCGATTGACAGGTGAGCACGGACCGGATTTTGACGCGATCGACTCCGGCTTCGACGATGGACTTCGTCAGCTCCTCGTTGATTTCCTCGTTCCGCGAGACGATGATTTCGCCGGTGACCGGATCGCGGATGTCCTCAGCCGCCAGACGGCCGAGCACGCGCTCTTCCAGCGGTTGAATGATTTCTCCGCCTTCGACCAGCGCGCTGACAATGATACCATCGTGCGTCGCGCAATCGAGCTCGTTGATGATCACGTCTTGCGCGATATCCACCAGCCGCCGGGTCAGATAGCCGGAGTTCGCCGTCTTCAACGCAGTATCGGCCAGCCCCTTGCGGGCTCCGTGCGTCGAGATGAAGTACTGCAGCACCGTCAAGCCTTCGCGGAAGTTCGCCGTGATCGGGGTTTCGATGATTTCCCCGGACGGCTTGGCCATCAGACCGCGCATGCCACCCAGCTGCCGGATCTGCTGCGAGCTGCCTCGCGCGCCAGAATCGGCCATCATGAAGATCGGATTGAAGGACTCCGCCTTGCCTGGATCCCCCCCAGCCCCCAGCTCCCGCATCATCTCATTGGCGACCTGCTCGGTCACATGCGCCCAGATGTCGATGACCTTGTTGTATCGCTCACCGTTCGTGATCAAGCCTTCGGAGTACTGCTTTTCGATTTCGTTCACTTCGCGCTGCGCCTTCCCGATAAAGTCTTCCTTCTTGCTCGGGATATGCATGTTATCGATGCAAATCGACAAGCCGGCTCTGGTCGCATAGGTGAAGCCGATGTCCTTGATCTTATCGAGGAACTCGACCGAATCCCGATGGCCCGTCTGCCGGTAGACCGAGTCGATCAGCTTCGTCATTTCCTTCTTGGTCATCAACCTGTTCGCATGCACGAACGGGAGGCTCGCGGGCAGGATCTCGGAGAGCAGCACGCGACCGACCGTGGTCTGCACCAGCGTCCCGCCTAAACGCACCTTGATACGCGCGTGTTCCTCCACTTCATGCGCATCGAACGCGATCCGCACCTCCTCGGGAGAGCCGAACACCTTGCCCTCGCCCTTCGCGCCCAACCGCTCCTTGGTCAGCCAATAACAGCCCAGCACCATGTCCTGCGACGGCACCGCAATCGGTTTGCCGTTGGCGGGCGAGAGAATGTTGTTGATGGACATCATCAAAACCCGCGCTTCGACTTGCGCTTCGACGGACAACGGCACATGTACCGCCATCTGGTCTCCGTCGAAGTCTGCGTTGAATGCCGCGCACACGAGCGGATGCAAACGGATCGCCTTGCCCTCGACCAGCACTGGATCAAACGCCTGGATGCCCAGACGGTGGAGTGTCGGAGCGCGATTCAGCAGGACCGGGTGTTCCCGAATCACTTCGTCGAGCACATCCCAGACCTCCGGTCGCTCTTTCTCGACCAGCCGCTTGGCGCTCTTGATGGTCGTCGCCGCCCCGCGGGCTTCCAGCTTGTGGAAGATGAACGGCTTGAACAATTCCAGCGCCATCTTCTTGGGCAATCCGCACTGATGCAGACGAAGTTCAGGCCCGACGACGATGACCGTCCGGCCGGAGTAGTCCACACGTTTCCCGAGCAGATTCTGACGGAAGCGGCCCTGCTTCCCCTTCAGCATGTCGCTCAAGGACTTGAGCGGACGCTTGTTGGGCCCCCGAATCGCGCGGCCGCGGCGACCGTTGTCGAAGAGGGCATCGACGGCTTCCTGCAGCATCCGCATCTCATTGCGGATGATCACGCCGGGAGCCTTCAGCTCCATCAGGCGCTTCAACCGGTTGTTCCGGTTGATCACGCGCCGGTAGAGATCGTTCAGGTCCGAAGTCGCGAACCGCCCGCCGTCGAGGGGAACCAGGGGGCGCAGCTCGGGCGGCAACACTGGGATAACGTCCATGATCATCCACTCCGGCTTGTTCCCGGACTTCCGAAACGCCTCCAGTACTTTAAGCCGCTTCGCGTATTTCTTCTTCATCGCCGCCGAAGTCGACACCTTCGCCTTCACCTGCAACTCATCCCACAGCGCGTTGATATCAATCTTCCGCAACAAGTCACGGATAGCTTCGGCCCCGATGCCGACCTTGAATCCGCTGGCGCCGAACTCGGAAAGTAGGGTGCGCAGTTTATCCTCCGGAACCAATTCCTTTTCAGACAGATCCGTTGAGCCCGGATCCACACAGACATAGCTCTCAAAGTAGAGGATTTTCTCCAACTGTTTGAGACTCATATCGAGCAAGGTCCCGATCCGGCTCGGCACACCTTTCAGAAACCAGATGTGCGCGACCGGCGCAGCTAGTTCGATATGCCCCATGCGCTCACGACGGACTTTCGATTGAATCACCTCGACGCCGCACTTGTCGCAGACAATGCCTCGATGCTTCATGCGCTTGTACTTGCCGCAGTTGCACTCCCAGTCCTTGATCGGACCGAAAATCTTGGCGCAGAACAACCCGTCTTTTTCGGGCTTGAAGGACCGGTAGTTGATCGTCTCCGGCTTCTTCACTTCACCGTATGACCAGGAGCGGATTTTCTCGGGCGAGGCGATGCGAATGCGCATCGAATCAAACGACACCGCATCCCGCTGCTTTTCGAACAATGTGTATACGCCTTCCAAGGTAGTGACCTCCTCTGATGCCGGGCGTCACCCGGCACACAAGTGGTTAGTCTTGCGTCTTGACGAGCTCGACGTCGAGCCCCAAGCTTTGTAATTCCTTGACCAAGACGTTAAACGACTCGGGCAACCCCGGTTCCAGGAAAGGTTCCCCTTTCACCACGGCCTCATACATGCGCGACCGGCCCGGCACGTCATCGGACTTGACAGTGAGGAACTCTTGTAGTGTCGAGGCCGCACCGTAGGCCTGCAGTGCCCAGACTTCCATTTCGCCCAGGCGCTGGCCGCCGAATTGAGCCTTCCCGCCCAAGGGCTGCTGCGTGACCAGAGAATAAGGCCCGATGGACCGCGCATGGATCTTGTCATCCACCAGATGGTGAAGTTTGAGCACATACATGTACCCGACGGTCACCGGGCTACCGAAGGGCTCGCCCGATTTGCCGTCGATCAGCTGGGTCTGCCCGCTCGTCGGCAGTTTCGCCCGCTTGAGCAGATCCTTGATTTCCTTTTCTGACGCCCCGTCGAACACCGGGCTGGCCACCTTGATGCCCAGGGCCTTGGCGGCCCAACCCAGGTGAGTTTCCAGAATCTGGCCCACATTCATACGCGAAGGGACGCCGAGCGGATTCAGCACGATTTCAACCGGAGTCCCGTCCGGCAGATAGGGCATGTCTTCTTCAGGCAACACCCGGGACACGACGCCTTTGTTGCCGTGACGGCCGGCCATTTTGTCGCCGACCTGGATCTTGCGTTTCATGGCGATATACACCTTGACCAGCTTGATGACGCCGGGGGGCAACTCATCACCCCGCTTCAAGCGGCCGACCTTCTCGTCATAGAGCGTCTGTAGAATCTCGATCTGTTCCTTCGCACACCGCTCGACATCCTCCAACTCTTTCTGCTCGTCCGGATCGCTCAGAATGATATGGCGCACCGTGTCGTCGGGCAGTCGCTTGAGAATCTCCGCTGTCAGCTTACCCTTCTTCTTCAGAATCACGTCACCGGTGTCCGGGTCCATCAGATCGCGGCCGACGACCTTGCCCAGCAAAAGCTTCCGGATCTTCTTCGTCTTCTCTTCTTCAATGATCCGCAGCTCTTCATGGTGGTCGTGCTGCAACTTCATTTGATCGTCGGTCTCGATGCTCTTCGATCGTTCATCCTTGTCGAGGCCTTTGCGGGAAAAGATCTTGACGTCGACCACGATGCCTTCCACGCCCGGCGGCACGGTCAGGGATGTATCCTTCACGTCGCCGGCCTTTTCCCCGAAGATCGCCCGGAGCAATTTCTCCTCCGGCGTGAGCTGGGTCTCGCCCTTCGGCGTCACCTTGCCGACCAGGATGTCGCCCGGCTTGACCTCGGCCCCGATGCGGATGATCCCGCTCTCATCGAGATCCCGGAGCGCTTCCTCGCCGACGTTGGGAATATCGCGGGTGACATCCTCCTTGCCCAGCTTGGTGTCGCGGGCCTCCACTTCGAACTCTTCGATATGAATCGAGGTGAAGGCATCTTCACGCACCAGTTTTTCGCTGAGCAGAATCGCGTCTTCGAAGTTGTAGCCCCCCCAGGGCATGAACGCCACCAGGACGTTCTTCCCCAATGCAAGCTCTCCGTGATCGATCGCCGGCCCGTCTCCGAGCACTTGCCCCTTCTTCACCGGCTGCCCGATCCGCACGACGGGAGTCTGAGTGATACAGGTATTTTGGTTCGATCGCTGGAACTTGATCAGATCGTAGACGTCCAACCCCGAGTCTTTCCCTCTTTTCCCGTCTTTCGAATCAGCGCGCACGACGATGCGGGTGGCATCGACGCTTTCCACGACGCCGGCCCGTCGGGCTTGAATCACATATCCCGAATCGCGCGCCACGACCGCTTCCATCCCGGTGCCGACCAACGGAGCCTCCGCAGTCACCAGGGGAACCGCCTGGCGCTGCATGTTAGAGCCCATGAGCGCGCGGTTCGCGTCGTCATGCTCCAGGAACGGCACCAGAGCCGTGGCCACGCTGACCACCTGCTTCGGGGACACGTCCATGTATTCGACCTTGTCCGGCGTAACCAGGACGAAGTCGCCGCCGTGCCGGCATGAGACCGCTTCCGACACCAGCCGCCCGGCTCCATCCACCTTCGAGTTGGCCTGGGAAATAATGTACTTGTCACCTTCGACGGCGGAGAGAAATTCGATCTCCTCGGACACGCGCCCCTTCATAACTTTTCGGTAGGGCGCTTCGATGAAACCGAACTGATTGATGCGCGCATAAGTAGCCAGCGACGTGATCAGCCCGATGTTCGGACCTTCCGGCGTTTCGATGGGGCAAATGCGGCTGTAGTGGGACGGATGCACGTCGCGGACTTCGAATCCGGCCCGTTCTCTCGTCAACCCGCCGGGGCCGAGCGCCGACAGTCGCCGCTTATGGGTGATCTCCGCCAGCGGGTTTGTCTGGTCCATGAATTGCGACAGCTGGCTGCTGCTGAAGAACTCTTTGACCGCCGCCACGACTGGCTTGGCATTGATCAAATCGTGGGGCAGGACGGTTTCCATATCGAGGAGATTCATGCGCTCCTTGATACTCCGCTCCATCCGGACCAGCCCCAAACGGAACTGGTTCTCAAGCAGCTCGCCGACCGATCGCACGCGGCGGTTCCCCAAGTGGTCGATGTCGTCGATCTCTCCCTTGCCGATCTTCAGATTGACAAGATAACGAATCACCTCGACGATGTCCTGGGCCGTCAGCGTGCGCTGCTCCAGCGGCAGATCCAACCCCAGCCTCTTATTGAGCTTGAGCCGGCCGACAGGGGACAGATCGTAGCGCTTGGAATTCAAGAACAGATTGTCGAACAGCGCCCGCGCGGTATCGACGGACGGGGTTTCACCCGGGCGGAGACGGCGATAGATCTCCACCATTGCCTCCTCTTTCGATCCGATCTTTTCCATCTCCAAGGTATCGAGAATGACCGGCGTCGCCGTCGCCATATCGAGGTAGATCACCTTGAACTCTTCGATGTCGCTCTCGACGATCTGCTCCACGATCTCGGCGGTCAGGCGCTGATTCTTCTCCGCCAGCTTGTTCTTCTTGGAATCGACCAGTTCCGTAAGAATGGCGCGGCCGACCACATCCGTCGGGAGCAAGGGGATTTCCTTTACCCCCGCGGCTTTCAGCTTGGCGATCAGGCCCTTGGTTAGCCTGGTGCCCTCCCGCACGAGCGGTTCCTTCCCGGCCTTCTCCGTGACTTCCACCGTGCATCGAAGCCCGTGATGGATGTCCGCGTCGAGCTTGCGGAACAACTTGCCCTTCGAGACCCGGATTTCTTCGACGGGATAGTACATCTTGAGCAGGTCGTCGCTCGAGAATCCGAACGCCTTCAACAGGATGGTCGTCGGCATTTTTCGACGACGATCGATCCGGACATAGAGAATGTCGCGCGCATCGAACTCGAAATCGAGCCAGGAGCCCCGGTAGGGGATGATGCGCGCGGAATACAACACTTTCCCGCTGGCATGGGTGCGCCCCTTGTCATGCGTAAAGGAGGCGCCCGGCGAACGGTGCAGCTGGCTGACGACCACGCGCTCGGTGCCATTGACGATGAACGTGCCGCGTTCCGTCATCAGGGGCAGCTCGCCCACGTAGACTTCCTGTTCACGGACGTCGAGCACTTTCTTCCGGGGCCCCTTGTCTTCCTTGTCGAACACCACCAGGCGAACCCGCAGCTTCAGCGGAACCGCGAAGGTCATGCCCTGCTCTAGACATTCACGCTCGTCATACTTTGGCGTCCCCAAGGTGTAGCTCGAAAACTCGAGCATGGCCGTATTGTTGTAGTCGGGGATTGGGAATACGCTGGCCAGCGCCGCCTGCAAGCCATGATCCTTCCGGCGCTCAGGCTCGACTTCCATTTGCAGAAAATCTTCATAGGAACGCTTCTGGATATCGATCAGATCCGGAATATCGATGTTGGTTCGAATGCGAGAAAAGTCTTCCCGCTCGACGAACTCTTGCAGAGTCGTTTCAGACATCCCCTCTCCTCCACGCTAGTCGGTCAGTGAACTGATGCCAGTGGTCAACGGTCACTGGTCAATTGCGCACACCACAGAGCTCCCTCTGTGATTGACCAGTGACTATTGGCGCGTGACGTCTTTACCTGACTTCGACTTTGGCGCCGCTTTCTTCGAGCTTCTTCTTCATGGTGTCGGCTTCGTCCTTGGCCACACCGGTCTTCACCGGCTTCGGCGCACCTTCCACCAGATCCTTCGCTTCCTTCAAACCGAGGCTCGTCAATTCGCGCACCACCTTGATGACCTGAATCTTCTTGTCAGCCGGTGCGCTCGCGAGGATGACGTCGAACGCCGTCTTCTCCTCCGCTGCCGGGGCGGCTGCGCCACCGGCGGCCGGGGCGGCGGCCATCGCGACCGGAGCCGCGGCCGTGACGCCGAAGCGGGTTTCCAATCCTTTCACGAGCTCCGCGAGGTCGAGCACGCTCATGCCCTCGATGGCCTTGATCACTTCTTCCTGCGACAGTTTCGATGTAGTAGCCGACATGTCTCCCTCCCCTTTCCGTTTGTCCTGAATGGCTGCAATGACTCTCACACATTTCGACAAGATTGCGCTGAGTGTGTATACCACGCCGCGGATCGGCCCCTGGAGGGCCGAAAGCAGCATCGCAATGAGCACCTCCTTCTTCGGCAGTTTCGCAACAGCCGCCAGCTCTGCCGACTGCACGATCTTGCCTTCGAGCATTCCGATGGTAATCCGGATTTTCTCATCGCGCTTCTCCGCGCCGATGAAATCCCGGAGCACCTTCGTCGGCAACACGGGATCGTCATAGCCGATCACGACCCCGGTCGGGCCCTTGAGATAGCCCTTCAGGCCGGCCAAGGCCGTCCCATCGGTCGCTCGAGCTGCAAGCGTGTTCTTGACAATCCGGTACTCCGCCTTCGCACCGCGGAGCTGCTTCCGCAACTCCGTCATTTGATTGACCGGAAGACCGACGCATTCCGTCAGTATGGCCAATCGCGCCCGACCGAATTTCTCGGTCAACTCCGCGACCGCCGTGGCTTTCTCTTCCTTTTTCATCTCTCTCCCCTTCTTCGAAGGAACGTCAGCTCCATTGCTTCGCCAGCGCAACAGTATCCAGCTTCACGCCGGGCCCCATCGTGCTGGAAATCGTGGCGCTCTTGAGATACCGGCCCTTGCACGACGACGGCTTGGCCTTCATGACGGATTCGATGACGGCCGAAGCGTTGTCATACAGTTTCCCGGGGGCGAACGACACTTTACCTACGGGGACGTGCACAATCCCGGCCTTTTCAACCTTGAATTCCACCCGTCCCTTGCGAATATCCTCCACGGCTTTCTTCACTTCGAAGGTGACGGTGCCGGTCTTGGGATTCGGCATCAGCCCGCGGGGCCCGAGCACCTTCCCCAATTTTCCGACGGCCGCCATCAGGTCCGGGGTGGAAATGGCGCAATCGAATTCCATCCACCCCCCTTTGATCTTTTCCATCAGATCGTCCGCTCCCACATAGTCGGCTCCGGCCTGACGTGCTTCCTGCTCCTTCTCACCCTTGGCAAACACAAGCACGCGCACCTTCTTCCCTGTCCCGTGGGGAAGCGAGGCCGTCCCGCGAACCAATTGATCGGAGCGCTTGGGGTCGATCCCCAGCCTGAGCGCCAAGTCGACTGATTCGTCGAACTTCGTAAATGCTGCCTGCTTGACGGCCTCGACGGCTTCGCGCAGCCTATAGGCACGCGGCTCGACCTTTTCCGTCGCCGCCTTCATTTTCTTACCCATTTCAGTTTCTCCCCCTACCTACAGAATTTCTGGAGCGGGCGTGGGTGACCCGCCACTGCGCGCATCGACCGAGGCCCCACCCACATTTTCACCCGCCCACCCTCGCGGCGCCAAAACACCGCGTGCTCCCACCCCGTTACCCTTGAACGACGACACCCATGCTACGGGCGGTGCCTTCGATGATCCTGACGGCCCCTTCCAGATCAGCCGCGTTCAGGTCGGCCATTTTCTTCTGCGCGATCTCGTTCAGCTGCTTCCTGGTGATCTTGCCAACCTTATCCTTCTGCGGCACTCCCGATCCCTTGATAATCCCGGCTGCCTTCTTCAACAGATCCGAGGCCGGTGGCGTCTTCATGATGAAGGTGAACGTCCGATCCTTGTAGACCGTAATGACGACAGGAATAATGCTGTCGCCCTCCTTCTGGGTCTTGGCGTTGAACTGCTTGCAGAACTCCATGATGTTGACGCCGTGCTGGCCGAGCGAGGGACCGACCGGTGGAGCCGGATTGGCTTTCCCCGCCGGGATTTGTAACTTGATTTGCGCGGACACTTCTTTGGCCATGATTCACTCCCGAGCTCTCAGCATTCAGCTCTCAGCTTTCAGCAGACGCTGAGCGCTGACGGCCAAAAGCTGACCGCTGCATTAAATCCGTTCTACCTGCAAAAATCCCAATTCGACCGGCGTCGACCGGCCGAAGATGCTTACCATCAGCTTCAGGCGATTGTGATCTTCGTCGACTTCGTCAACCAGGCCGTTGAACCCGAGGAACGGACCGTCGACAATCCGAACATTGTCGCCCTTGATGAACTTGACCTGCTCGCGCGGCTCGGCCTGCCCCGCATCGACTTGCTTGAGCAACGACTCCGCTTCTTCGTTAGTCAATGGAAGCGGCACGGCCCCGCCGCCGACAAACCCCGTGACCTTGGGAGTCTCCTTGATCATCTGCAAGGTTTCATCGCCCAGCGGCGACTCCAGTTCGACCAGGACATACCCGGGGAAAAACTTGCGACGGGATGTCCGTCGCTTACCGTCCTTGATTTCGATGACATCCTCCGTCGGCACAAGTACCTGTCCGAGTTTCTCGACGAGCCCCATCTGATTCGCGCGTTCCATCAAGCAGGTCTTGACCCGTCCCTCAAATCCCGCGTACGTATGAATGACGTACCAGTTCTTCGTCATGCCCCACCCTTAGGTCTAGAGGTCACAGCCATTCCCGATGCCCCCCTCGACTACCTTCCCTTTAAATCAATTTCCCGACTAGCCAGACGAGAAATGAGTCAACGACCGATAGATAGAGCGACATCAGGATACAGAACACGATCACGACGGTCGTCGAACCGAGCGTTTCCACACGGGTCGGGAAGGACACCTTTTTCAATTCACCCCGCACCTCTGTGATGAACACCCGAACCGACTCTGTCATGCGCTTAAACATCACCGTCTCCGCGTTTTACCGTTCCAACTTTACGAAATTCTCAACCCTGCGACCCTTACCGGACTCAGGGTACTGATCCGCCGGCTACGATTGAGAGGCCGGCGTCGACCAATCTCTAGAACCCACCGGAACCCTTTAAGGTGCTTATCCCTTCGGGCTCAATTCTGATAGCCCTCCGAGTCGAACAAGCTCGTATGGCAGGGGCACTAGGATTTGAACCCAGACTTTCGGTTTTGGAGACCGACGTGCTGCCATTAACACTATGCCCCTACCTGAACGTGAAACGTGAGGCGTGAAACGTCAGCCCAGCGGTGAGCCCCCCCACCCCTTACGGTTCACCCCTTACCCCTCACCTTATTTCACCTCTTTGTGAGGCGTGTGCTTCCGGCAGAACTTGCAGAACTTGTTTCGTTCCAACCGATCCGGATCGTTCTTCTTGTTCTTGTTCGTCGAATAGTTCCGTTGCTTACAGGCCGTACAGGCCAGATCGATAATTTCGCGCATCTGAATCTCCTTGGCACAAGCTGACTAACCAGCATGCTGGACACGCCCAGAAGCCCGCTGGTCAGCCAGGCCCCTTGCCTGCCTGCCAGCTGCCTTACGCTAGGATTTCGGTGACGACGCCGGAGCCGACGGTCTTGCCGCCCTCGCGCACGGCGAAGCGCAGCCCCTGATCCATCGCGATCGGGCTGATCAACTCGGCCGTCACACTCACGTTGTCCCCCGGCATCACCATCTCCACCCCCGGATTCAACTGCATCACCCCCGTCACATCGGTCGTCCGGAAGTAGAACTGCGGCCGGTAGCCGTTGAAGAACGGGGTATGCCGCCCCCCCTCTTCCTTGGTCAAGACATAGATCTCCGCCTTGAACTTCGTATGCGGCGTGATCGTCTTGGGCTTGGAAAGCACCATCCCGCGCTCGACTTCTTCCTTCTTGGTCCCGCGCAGGAGCACCCCGATGTTGTCACCCGCCTGTCCCTCATCCAGCACCTTGCGGAACATCTCCACGCCCGTGACCACGGTGCCCTGGGTGGGCCGCAGCCCCACAATCTCGATTTCATCGCCCACCTTCACGATCCCGCGCTCGCACCGCCCCGTCACGACGGTCCCGCGCCCGCTGATGGTGAACACGTCTTCGATCGGCATCAAAAACGGCTTGTCGATCGGTCGCTGCGGGGTCGGAATATAGGTGTCCACCGCCTCCAAGAGCTTCATGATGCTGGGCACGCCCAAGGGGCCCTGATCCCCCTCCATCGCCTTCAAGGCGCTGCCCTGAATGATCGGGGTCTTGTCGCCCGGGAACCCGTACTTGCTCAACAGCTCCCGGACTTCGAGCTCCACCAACTCCAAGAGCTCTTTGTCATCGACCTTGTCGGCCTTGTTCAAAAACACCACGATGTAGGGCACGCCCACCTGGCGGGCCAACAGAATGTGCTCGCGGGTCTGCGGCATGGGGCCGTCCGCCGCGCTCACGACCAGAATCGCCCCGTCCATCTGCGCGGCCCCGGTGATCATGTTCTTCACATAGTCGGCGTGGCCCGGACAGTCGACGTGCGCATAGTGCCGCTTGTTGGTCTCGTACTCGACGTGACTGATGGCGATGGTCATGATCTTGGTGGCGTCGCGCCGCCCCTGGCTCTCGCTCGCCTTAGCCACTTCGTCGTAGCTGATGAACTTCGCCATCCCCTTGTCGGCGCACACCTTCGTCAACGCCGCCGTCAGCGTCGTCTTCCCGTGGTCCACGTGCCCGATCGTCCCAATGTTCACATGCGGCTTCTTCCGCTCAAATTTCGCCTTCGCCATACGTCGCTCCTTTTTCTAGAAAACCTGACCGTATTCGTTCGGTCGTGCTCGTTGATCGAACGCTCCGGGGTCGCGCCAACTCGCCATGGAGCCCACGACGCGGATTGAACGCGTGACCTCGTCCTTACCAAGGACGTGCTCTACCAACTGAGCTACGTGGGCCTCCCCCTCGTGAACCGTCAAACGTGAAAGGTGAAACGCCCGGAACCGACTCAGTTGTTTCGTTTCACGCCTCACGTTTCACGTCTTCATTGGAGCGGGCGATGGGATTTGAACCCACGACAGCCAGCTTGGAAGGCTGGAACTCTACCACTGAGCTACGCCCGCCTTTTCTCGATCGCCATAGCCAAGCCGGCTCGCCGTCCCTGAACGAATTAATCACCTAAGGTGCTTATCCGCTTGCGCACCACCTTAAGCGCTCGCAGTCGAGCGAGCTTGGTATGGTGGGCAGGCAAGGATTCGAACCTTGGAAGACATAAGCCAGCAGATTTACAGTCTGCCCCCTTTGGCCGCTTGGGTACCTGCCCGCAATCTTCCGTCTGTTTTTTTTCAACACAGCGAAAATCTCGGCGCAAATTCATGACCTTTCTACTCGAATCGCGCCGGATAAATAACAAGAGTAAGCCTCTCCGTACACAGCTCTCTCCCTCATTGCAGAGGGTTGATTTGCTGATGTACAGGACAGGCCAGAATATGAAATGTCGGATTCTATTGATGAAGTTCGGTCATGTCAAGGGGTGAAATGGGTTCGGCATGAATTTTTCTTATTGCTCTCGGGCGATCCGACAGCTCGATTCTTGAGTGCTGGGCCGTGAAAAACCCGGGCGCTTCTCCAGGGCTGCGACAACTTTATGAGGGAAACCAAGCACTTGCGTCATCAATTCGGCTACCTCTCCCCAGGTCAGCTGCGACCGCTTGGCGAGCACTCTCTTCTGAGTCGTTCTCCGTTCATCGGGATCGTCCGGAACATAGTACCCTCGAAAATTTCCGCTCTCGAAGGCCAGATCGAGACGCTGAGCCCACCGGTCCATCTGATCCTGATGCCGCAGGATTGAGCGCCCGCCGTTCTGCTCGACCTCGAGCTGACTCCAGACAGCCCAGCCGATGAAGACGGCCCATGTTTCGTTCAATGCTTCCCATGACTCTCTCTCCGTCAGATACCGCGATTCCGTCTCATCGTTCCGCTGCACAACTGACGTGATGGCGACCTCGCCATATCGACAGGCCTGCTGTATGCGCGCAAACTCCAGCAGGCGCTTCGATCCGCCGCCGACCCCGGTCGAGTGCCCGTCCGGCAACGCCAGATAATCCATGTAGGCATGGAACAACTCGTGATACAGCACGTCCAGTTCCTTGTGCGTCATCCGGGCGAGCGGCTTGAGCGTACCGCCGGCCGCGTTAAACGACAGCGAGCGGTTGAGGATCAGGCGATGCTCGCCCGGATGGTATTCCGCGGCATAGGTGTGGAGGTCGTCGAACTCGATACGGACGAAATCCGGCGGGAGCGCCTTCAAGAATTTTGTCGGCAGCCGAAGCCGCTTCGCTTCAGGCAGAAGCCGTTCCCAAATCGAATCTGACGGTGAACCGCCATGGGCAGATTGTCGGGCAGCGGCATCGACCGGAGAGAGCCCACACCAACAGCACAAGGCGAGAACGAAGCTGACGGACTTTGTGCGCACCTGCTAGTAGTCCTGGTAGCGGGGAGCACCCCAGCCTTCTCTCCCGCCCTCTTCAACCAGCGCGAGCGTATCCAAAAGATCCGAGGACACATGATCCAGAAACCGGGAGGGCTTCGAGAGCAGCATCCCGCTTGTCTTGTCGTAGACGTTGATGGGGTACGTCAAGAACAAGTGCCGCTTAGCCCTGGTGACCGCCACATAGAACAGCCGCCGCTCCTCCTCCAATTCGTCATCCGTGATGAAGGAATAGGCGGAGGGAAACCGGCCGTCGACGACCCAGATCACGAACACGCATTGCCACTCGAGCCCCTTGGCTGAATGAATCGTGGACAGCACGAGGCGTTCATCATCCCGATCGGGCGCTTCGACATCCACCACGCTGCCGTCCGGTGGTTCCAGTGCCAGATCGGCCAGAAATTCGTCAATGCCGGGATAGCCCTCGGCGATCGTGTGGAGATGATCCAGATCTTTCGTTCGCTTGGGATAATCGTCGTACTGCTCCTTGAGGATCGGGAGATAGTATTCGTAAATATGGCTTACTTGATGTTCCGGCTGTCGATCGTCCGATCCGGCCAGGCTCTCCAGCGTGTTCGACAGGTTCTTGAGTCCCTGCCCCGAGCGGCCGGTCACCCCGCGCAACACGTCAAAGGGTCGTTCGGCATTCACGATCGCGGCGAGCAGATCCTGCGCCTTCTTCGGCCCTACCCCCTCGACCAGCATGAGGACCCGGTGCCAACTGACCGTATCTAGCGGGTTGGCTATCACGCGCACGTGCGCCAGCAGATCCTTGACATGCGCCGTCTCGATAAACTTGACCCCGCCCCGTTTCACAAAGGGTAACCCCTTGCGCGAGAGCTCGATTTCCAGGTCGAACGAATGGAAACTCGAGCGGAACAACACCGCCACCTCGCCCAGCGGTACCCCTTCTTCACGGAGTTCGAGAATCTTCTGCGCGATGAATCGCGACTGCGCATTCTCGCCCGCCGCTTCCACCAGTGCCGGGAGCGGGCCATCGACTTTCCTGGTAAACAGCCGCTTCGTGTACTTTTCCGCCGCCTCATCGATGATGCAGTTCGCCAGATTCAGAATCGGTTGCGTGCTGCGGTAGTTTTCTTCCAGCTTGTAAATCGACGTGCCGGGGAAGAGCACGGGGAAATCCATGATGTTCTTGAACGTCGCACCCCGGAACGCATAGATCGACTGCGAGTCATCTCCGACGACCATCACATTGTTATGAGTCGTCGCCAGCTGGCGGATCACCTCGGCCTGTAGCCTGTTCGTATCCTGGTATTCGTCCACGAGAATATAGCGATGCTGACGTGAAATCGTCGTACGGGCCGATTCATCCACCACGAGCAGCTGCCGCAGCATCACCAGCAGATCGTCGTAGTCCAGCAGTTGCTTCTGCCGCTTCGCCGCCTGATAGGCCTTCTGAAGCCGGCCCAGGTCCTCCGAGTGATCGGCAAAATGGCTGAACTCTTCGAGAATGATTTCGTCGAGACCGCGGAGCGTGTTCTCGCTCTTACTGAGCATCTCCATGATCGTTCCCTTGCGGGGGAAACGCTTCTCTTTTTCATTGAGCCCCAGTTGAGCGCGACAGAGCGCAATCAGGTCCTCCGCGTCGCCGCGATCCAGAATCGTGAAGCCCGGCTCGATGCCGATGGACCGGCCATAACGACGCAGCAACAGACTCGCGACGGAATGGAACGTGCCGCCGCACACCCGCTGGCTTCTCGCGCCAATCAAATCGCCGGCCCGCGCCAACATCTCCTGAGCCGACTTGCGCGTGAACGTGAGCAGCAGAATGTTCGAGGGATCCACGCCGCAATCGATGAGATAGGCCACACGATAGACCAGCGTGCGCGTCTTGCCGCTGCCGGCGCCGGCAATCACCAGGCAAGGCCCCTCCCCGGCCGATACCGCGGCCAGCTGTTGCTGGTTCAAGACGGTGGAATAGTCAATGGAAAGTTTTCGAGAAACAGCCTCCTCGACCGGCTGCTTCAGAACGTAGGTCTTAACTTCTCGTTCCATGAAGGTGAGTGAAGGAATAGTTTGGCAGTCCGGTTATTCGGGGGAGCCGCTGTATATCATACTCACCCCGCCCTTTCAAAGCCTTGGAATGCTCAGAGGGCAACCATCGTCCAGAGCTTGACGACCAGCCACACCACGAACGCGCTCGTACACAGTACGAGCGCTGCTGTGCCACCGATGATCCCGCTCACATAGAACCAGTCCTGGTGCGTCTCTCGATCCGGCCGGCTTACAGCCTCCCGGAGCAGCGCCGCATTGCGTGCATGGCTCCGAAACCAAACCGAGAAGAGATCCCCGGCAATCGGGACCGCCCCCACGGCGCCGTTGATGAACAGGTTGAGGCTCATGCGGGCCAGCACGATCCGCGGGACTCGCAGACGTGTCGCCACACCGAGGATGATGAGGCCGAGGAGATTCGCCAGCGCATCGCCGATGCCTGGAACAAGGCCAAGCAACGGGTCCAAGCCAAGATACAACGACGTGCCGGGAATCTTGACCGTCGCGTCCAACATCTTGGCGAGGATGTCCGCCACCTCGACCAGGTGCTCGCGCGCATCATCACGCAGCGGGACGTCTCCCGACGAGTTCGGATCGCGATGATGAACAGAGGTTGCCAATTCGAAAGGGCTCATCAGGTCTGCACCACTGTATCAGATGACATACTGAGAGAGCCCGAGGCAACAGTATCGTAGACGGACAGTAACGGAGAGGAATCAGTCAAGTCGTCAGAAGTCGGCAGCCGGTAGCGATGACTGGTCTTCCGCAGATATCCTGCGTCTGATCGAATCACTAAGCACGCGATCGTGTGATCCGCCTCTTTGATCGGCGAACGTGTCTTCGTTATAATCCAGCGCAGGACCGGGAAGACCCATGGCCACGACAAACACGGAGTACAGTAAGCAACTCCGACAACTGGCCGAACTCATGCTCGCCGTGTCGGGCGAATCGGTCACGATGATGAAGCGCCATGCGCCCGAACAGGCGCTGAGACTGAGGCGCCAGGACGAATGGGGCCTCTATTTGGAATTCCTCAAGATCATGTTCAACCTGACGGACAGGCTCGCCGCGCTGCACGTTCCGATGAAGGATCAACTGGACTTCATGAACGGACTCGAAGATGCGGTGTCGTCGCAGCTGAAGCACGTCCTGAAGCCTGCCTTCGGCAGCCAGGGGGATCAGATGGAAATCGTCATGACGATCGGCGGCGCGGTGGCGGACAGCCGCCAGGTCTATGAGAAATACAGGTTTCTGATCACCGAAGAGTCCAAGTCGAAACATGAGATGTTCCATGACTTCGGTGAGAAGGTGGCCGAACTGCTCGGCGCGCCGGGCAATACCCAGCTGAGCTCCGCCGCCACGCTCTGCGCCAGCGCCGTCGTGCCGGCGATCAGCGCGGTGTTCCAGGGGCAGGCGCCTCCGTCCGGCGCCCCGGCGAACCCGGCGGTGGCCTCCGCCGGCGAACAACCGGACAGAAAAAGCACCACATGGCAGGAGATCAAGTTGGTCAGCTTGATGTCGAGCGTCTCCGGCGAAGAAGTCGAAACCCGTTGGGGCCTGCACCCGCAATTCCGCCAGGACTTGACCCCCGCTGATTTGCAGCAGCTCACCAAACTCTTAAACCGAGTTGCAAAAATCCTTGGCGAACGATATGCCGCCGTGGCATTCTCCGAACAGTGGGCCTCGTGGCATAAGGCCGGACACGCCTGAGCGGGCGCAAGGAACCGGCCATCCTGCACCCCCTTGCCTCACAGCCCATGCGTCGCCATCTTCTGAGGGAGCTTGTGTGGATAATCCAACCTCGGTAAACGATTCGCCCAACCATCTGCCTCAGAACCTCAGCCGTCTCGCGGAACTGGCCCAGAATCTCTGGTGGAGCTGGACACCGGAAGCGCGGCAATTGTTCGAGACCATCGATCCCACGCTGTGGTTTCTCACCCACCACAACCCGGCCAAGCTCCTGCCCGATGTGAAGCCGGACCGGCTCGCGCACCTGGCCGAAGAGCCCTCGTTCCTCCGGCAGTACTCGGCGGTGTTTCGCCTCTTCGACGAGTATCGCGGCAGCAAGAAACACTGGTTCGGCACTCAGTACTCCGATCTGACCAAGACCACCATCGCGTACTTCTCCGCCGAATTCGGTCTGCACACCTCGATCCCCATTTATAGCGGAGGACTCGGCATCCTAGCCGGTGACCATTGCAAGGAAGCCAGCGATCTTGGCATCCCGCTCGTGGGCATCGGATTCATGTACCCGCAGGGCTACTTCCGCCAACGCATCACCCAGGAAGGATGGCAGGAAGCGGCCTACGCGCCGTTCAACCGGGAGGGCTCCCCCATTCATCCGGCACAAACCCCCGCCGGCGAACCCTGCCGGTTTACCGTCGAGATGGGCGGTCGCCATGTGACTGCTGTCGTCTGGCGGGTCCTGGTGGGCCGCGTGCCGCTCTTCCTCATCGATACGGATGTCCCGGAAAACAGTCCGGAAAACCGGGCCCTCTCCGCGCGCCTCTACGGCGGCGATCAGGAAATGCGGCTCTTCCAGGAAATCCTGCTGGGGATCGGCGGGGTGCGGCTGCTGCGCACGCTGGGGATTTCGCCCTCGGTCTGGCACGCAAACGAAGGCCATTCGGCCTTTCTCACGCTAGAGCGTATCCGAGAATACATCCAGCAGGGATCGTCCCACGCCGAAGCAAGTGAACTCGTCAGCCAAAGCACCGTCTTCACGACGCATACGCCCGTGTCGGCCGGCCACGATGTCTTCCACCACCATTTGATGGACCGTTACTTCGCCGGCTACTGGGAGCAACTCGGCCTCTCTCGCAACGAATTTCTTCGTCTCGGCGAGACGCCGGAATCACGCGGGCAGGGCTTCAACATGACCGCGCTGATCATGCGCCTGTCGGCCCATGTCAATGGTGTGAGCCGCGAACACGGCCGCGTGACCCGTGAGATGTGGCAGCATCTCTGGCCGGGGTTGCCGTCCGAGCAGATCCCGATCCGCAGCGTGACGAACGGCGTCCATGCGCCGACATGGATCTCTCCGGAACTTCATCATCTCTACAGCAAATCGCTCAGCCCCACGTGGACCCATACCTGCGATGATCCGGCTATGTGGCAGCGCGTGATGGATATTCCGGATCATGAACTGTGGGCCGTCCGTCAAACTATGAAGCGGAAGCTGATGAGCTTTATTCGCGAACGGGCCCGCAGCGGCTGGATGCAGGGACACCTGCAGCCCTCGCAGGTGCTGACACGCGGCACGCTGCTCGACCCCGAAGCGTTGACCATCGGATTCGCACGGCGCTTCGCCACCTACAAGCGGGGCACCCTGCTCTTCCAAGACCTCGAACGGCTGAAGCGACTCCTCCAGGATCGATGGAGACCGGTTCAATTGATTTTTGCGGGTAAGGCGCATCCTGACGATGAGCCGGGGCGCTACTTCATTCACGAAGTCCTGAATTTTTGCCATGACCACAAACTGGGCGGCCACATCGCGTTTCTCGAAGACTACGAAATGCACATGGCGAAATATCTGGTCCAGGGCGTCGACATTTGGCTCAATACGCCGCGCTTTCCCATGGAGGCCAGCGGGACCAGCGGCATGAAGGCCGCGCTGAACGGTGTGCTGAATCTCAGCGTCCTCGACGGGTGGTGGGTGGAGGGCTACAACGGCGCCAACGGCTGGGGCATCCAGCCCCTGGCCGAACCGGCCGACGCCCCGACCCAGGACCGTCATGACCTCGAACAGCTGTATCGCCTGCTGGAACAGGAGGTCGTGCCGTTGTTCTACCAACGCGATCGCGACGGCATTCCCCGCGGCTGGCTCCAAATTGTCAAGGAATGCATCCGCACCATCGCCCCGCAGTTCTGCACCAAACGCATGCTCAAGGACTATGTGGGCATGATGTACAGCGCTGCCACCCTTCGCGCTCCCTCGACATGGTAACCCGCCCTGAGGCTCGCCCACAGCGCCTCTCCTCCCGTGTGACCTGCGCTGTTTTCCTGAGTGCCACCATCGCCCTCTGTCCCGTCTCGGCCTCCGCTGCCGGCTCCACCGGCAAGACCGCCTCTTCCGTCGAGTCGCGCGCGGCAGAACTCTTCAAGGCCGGTGACTATGCAGCCGTGGCGATGCTCTTCCAGGGATTGCCTCCCGATACGATGGCCTCGAAGCCATTGTTGCGCCTCTCCCTATTGAGTTATGTCCGTCTGGGGCGTACGGACGAAGCGCTCGCGATCTATACGAAGTTGACCCCCCCTGGGCAATCCCACGATGCCGCGCTCCTCCGTCCGTTGGCGCTCGCTGTGATCACCAGTCGTGTCCGGGACCGCCAGGAACATGTCCGCATCGCGGCCTATACGGCCCTGGCCGAACTGGGGTTGCGTGAAACGGCGGCGATTCTGGAGGATGGCCTGCTGGACTCCTCGGTCCTCGTCCGGGCCCGCGCCGCAGAGGCCATCGGGAAAGCCGGGCTGGCTGCGAATTCCGGCGCACTCCGGCGCGCCCTTGGCGATGAGATGCCAACGGTCCGTATTGCCGCCATGACCGCCCTCGGGGAGGCCCGTGCCACGGATCTCACCCAGCGATTTGTTGAAATCAGCCGCAGGGAGGAAGGGCCCGAAGCAGTGTTCGCCGACGCGGCCCTCTATCGACTGGGCCGATCGGATAAGTTCGCCGACATTACCACTGCCGCCACGCTTCCGGATGCCGACGCGCGTACGGCGGCGCTCGGCATCCTCGGCCGCTTGAAGCGGCCGGCAAGTCTGGCAGTCCTGGCCCAAGCTGTGTATGATCCCATCCCGTCCGTGCGTGCCTTCGCCGCGGGCGCGCTCGGAGAGTTCGGCTCTCCCGATGGCGCGACGCCGCTGACCCATGCTGTGGGAGACGAGACAGCTATGGTTCGCGCGGTCGCCGCAGGGAGCCTCGGACGGCTGGGCCTCAGGGAAAATCGCCCCCTGCTGCAGGCCCTGACCAGAGACCCCAGCTTTCACGTCCGCACCAGCGCAGCAGAGGGACTGCTCCGGCTGGGCGATCCGTCGGCGATTCCACTCACAGCCGAACTGGCACGGCACCCCGATCCTTCCATCCGCGGAGCCGCCGCCCAGGCGTTGAGCGTCACAGCGGAGCAACAGGCCTTGTCCATTCTGCACACACTGTTACAGGATCAGCAGCCGCTCCCCCGCCTGATGGCTGCCAAGGCACTGGGGAAGCACCCGGGAGTCGTCGTCCCGGCGCTCGTAAACGGCCTCAAGGATTCGGACGAAGCCGTTCGAATCGCCGCAGCCGCCAGTTTATTGCAGCAACTGGCTCGACCGAGTTCGTCGCAACGCCGTCACTAACCGGGAAGGACTGCCATGAACAAGTTCATCGGCCTCTTGCTGTTGGTTGTCGGGGCATTCGGAGGGGGCTACTATTTCGGACAGCGGCCTGTGGGCACGTTGCAGCAGACGGTGTCCGACCTGCAACAATCGTTGAAGGATGTATCTCGAAACGTGTTTGATACGACGATGGGCATCGAGCGCGACCTCCGCCAGCGCCAGTGGCTGGTCGACGCCAAGTCCCGGCTGGTGCAAGCCAAGGCCAACCTGTTCGACCGGAATTTCGGCGATGCCGCGAAGGAACTCGCCGAGGCGGTCGAAGCCTTGGAGGGTGCGACCAAAGGGAGCAAGTCGGACGCTTCGGCTGATGCAGTACGGGAGCTGGCTGGCTCGCTGCGGGAGGTCCGTCTGGAGATCGCAATGGGGAAACCGGTGCCGCTAAAGAAACTGGATGAGCTCCAGCACCGGATGGATCAGTTGCTGAATAAATGACTCACGCGTTGGCCGGCTGAGCCACCGGCTGCTTCTTCCACTTCGCGAGAATACGCTCGACCCGCATCTTGACCACCATGTCGGGATCCTTGAGCAGCGGCTTGATGGCCTCGCGTCCCCGCTCGTCGCCGATCAATTCCAGCGCCGCAGCCGCCGTCAACCGCGTAAACCAGTCTTTGTCGCCCAACATCTCGATGAGTGGATCGATCGCGTCGACGTCCTTGATCCGCCCCAGGGCGAGCACCGCGCACTTGCGGACGTTTTCGTCTTTGTCCTTGAGCGCCGCGATCAGCTTCGGCACACAAGGCTCGCCGAGTTCGACCAGCGCGTTGATGGCGTCGTCCTTGAACTCATCGTTCCGAAGCTGAAGCATCAAGGGATCGAGCACCCGCTCGTCCCGGATCTTGCCGAGCGCCGCAATGGCATACTTGCGCACTTCCCAGTCGCGCAGGAGTTTGAGAAGCGTCTCGACGGCCTGGGAGCCCACCTGCCCCATCGCTTCGATCGCCACTTCACGAACCTGCCAATCACCGTCGCGCAAGGCACGCGCCAATGGCTCCACGCACCGCTCATCCCCCATCTCGCCGAGGGTAATGACAGCCTCCCGGCGGACCACCCAGTCCGGATCTGTGAGCAGATCGATCTGGATATCGATTTCATCCTTGACCTGTTCCTCCTCAAGAGCCACCGGGCCCTGCGCGCCGGCCTGCACCTCGTCGCACACTCGCGGCGGTGCCATGGCCTGCTCGGCAGCAGCCTGATCGGCCTGGTCATCACCGACCGGCCGGGTGGGTGGCAGGATCTCCTGAGGCTGGGTGTCTCGTTCCTGTTCCATACTCAATCCACTGGAGCAAACGAGGGATGATCGTCGGACAATTACGCCGATGCCGGCGCGGCTGCCGCACCTTTGCTGCCAGCTGCGTGTTTCTTGCGCAGCGCCCTGCGCTGTTCCCGCTTCAATCGCTTCCGCAGCCTCCGCAGCGCGGCATTGCCTTCAGCCTTGCCCGATCCGCTACGCTTGGCAGCAATTGTGTTCTTCAATCGAGCTTCTTCCGACTCCGCTGTTGTTTTCTTCGCCATGCCATCTCACTCCCTGTCCAATAGTGTATTCGACAATCGACTCCCGCACCAAGGCGCGCAGTCTAGAGGAGAGGTTTCTGCACTGTCAACAGCGCGGGGGATTCCGGGGCCGGCTACGAAAGCAGGAGCGCCGGATGATTCCGGTGGGTTGGATCGGCGGAAAGGATCGACGGTGCCCATTTCCAGCGGCGCTGGAGGAGGACATCCGTGGGAGGCAGACGACGCACCGTGCCCATGGATGAATCCGCCCGGTCCAGGTTCGGCAACCGGAGCGGCGAGGCGGCCTGTTGTTCGAGCCGGCGGACGGCCAGGAGAACCGGCGCCGCCGCGACGGCTTCTTCCGCCTGGATGACGAAATCTGGTCGATGATCTCCGATCACTTCCAGCTGAATGACCGAAATTCCTCCGTCGATCATCCCTAACTGGGCCGCCGCTGCATAGGAGAGGTCCAGTATTCTTCCATTAACATAGGGGCCACGATCATTGATTCGTACCCGGACATGCTTCCCGTTCATCAAATTGACGACCCGCACCATGCTTCCCAGCGGAAGGGTCCGGTGGGCCGCCGTCAACGCCTCCATGTTGAAGATTTCCCCGTTAGCGGCCAGCTTTCCGTGGAACTGCGCTCCGTACCAGGAAGCCACTCCCCGGTCCTTGATCCCGATATCCAGGCCGCTCTCGCCTTTGGGAATCCAGGAACAGGCCCCTAGCAAGAAACACAGGGCAACCGCGAGAATTTCATAGGGCAACCGCCGACGATGCCAAGTCTGTCTACACATCCTCTGTCCCTCCTCCACCCGACGCGGGTCGGTGCAGACCTGTGACTCAGGGTATGGAAGCAACGCGATTTCAACAATACCGTCAGAGTATCCCTGTCCCCTACCTTGGCATGAAGGAACGGCACTCCGCCGTTTGATGAGCGAGAGTACAAGAACGTACTGCGAAGGCTGTTCTCAGTATTATCGGTAGCTGTATATATAAGGACAAGGGGACCGGAGTCAATCCCTCAGGACGGCCGGTCGTGTCGCTGAGGCTCTGGGTGGCACAGGAGCATTTTGCCTGCGGCTACCGTCGCACAGTGCCGGCCACTCGATGGCACAGCTCGCGCAGCCAGCTCCACCGTATTGACTGCCTCGAACGGACTGAGTAGAATCCCTGCTGCACAGGGGATGCTTCCAGTTTCGAGAGCGGTGCCGCTACACCTACCCACGGTTGATCGTACCGTTATCACATCCATGATCGACGTCCACAACATTACCAAGCGGTACGGACATCATACGGCCATTGATCGGGTGACTTTCTCGGTAGCCAAGGGCGAGGTGTTGGCCTTCCTTGGTCCGAACGGAGCCGGGAAAACCACTACCATGCGAATCCTCACATGTTTCATGCCCCCGACAGAGGGAACCGCACGAGTCGCCGGTTTCGACTGTGCCGATCAACCGATCGAGGTCAAACGCTGGATCGGCTACCTGCCCGAGACCCCCCCGCTCTACCAGGAGCTGACCGTGACGGAGTATCTGACGTTCGTCGGTCGACTCCGCGGGATGACGGGGCGTAATCTGACCTCGGCGCTCGATCAAACGATCGGACGGCTGGAGTTAGGTTCGGTTCGCCACCGCTTGATCGCCAACCTTTCCCGCGGCTACCGCCAGCGTGTGGGACTCGCCCAGGCCCTGCTGCACGATCCGCCCGTGTTGATCCTGGACGAACCGACGGTGGGTCTCGACCCAAAACAGATCATCGAAATCCGGGAATTGATCAAGAGCCTGGCCGGCTCGCATTCCGTGATTCTCAGCACCCACATTCTGCCGGAGGCCACCGCCGTGTGCCAGCGGGTGGTCATCATCAGCGGGGGACACATCGTTGCGGAGGACACCCCCGAGCAATTGTCGGCCCGGCTGCGGCAATCGGAGAAAATTTCGGTCACGCTCAGGACGCCCTCCATGGGCTGCGAGGCGAAGCTGCGCGCGATTCCCGGCGTGCTGAACATTTTCCCCGGACAAACCGGCGGGAATCTCCTCATCGAATGCGCGCTCGGACGCGACATGCGCGACGAGATCGCCCGCGTCGTGGTGGCCAATCACTGGGGGCTGCTGGAACTGCGTACCGTCTCCATGACCTTGGAAGACGTGTTCCTTCAACTCACGCGCCACGAAGACAACCAGCCGCTACCGGCGGAGGCCATGGCCGCCCGGACCGCCGATGGAGCCGTCGCCACAGAGGACCCCGTCGCATGACCCCGGTGCAGGCCGTCATCGCCAAGGAACTGCGCGGCTGCTTCGTGTCGCCGATCGTGTACGTCGTGGGCGCGGTGTTCCTGCTTATCTTCGGATTTCTGTCGTACCTCTACGTCGGCTTCGCCAGTGCACAGGCCATCCAATTGATGCAGCAGATGCAGGGGGGGGCGCAGATCAACCTGAACGATCTGGTGTTTCGCAATCTGTTCGCCAGCATGCGCCTGGTCCTGTTGATCATCCTGCCCATCCTCACCATGCGCTTGTTCGCCGAGGAACGGAAGTTGCGCACGTTCGAACTCCTGATGACCTCGCCCATCAGCATCATGGAAATCGTCACGGGCAAGTTCGTCAGCGTGTTCCTGATTTACCTGGGCCTGTTGGGATTGACGGGGCTGGTCCCAACGGTGTTGATGCTCTTCAGCGACTTCGATTGGAATCCGGTCCTCACCGGCTATCTGGGCATGGCACTCCTGGGCGCGCTGTTTCTGTCCGTCGGCGTATTCGCGTCGGCGCTGACGGAGAATCAGATCGTCGCCGCCTTCGTCAGTTTCGGCCTTCTCCTCACCGGCTGGCTCATCTCCGGACTCGGCTCCTTGCTCGGCGACACCGCCTCGGGCCGCGTCATCGCGTATATCTCGTTTATGGAGCACTATGACCGCTTGGTTCGAGGGCTGATCGACACGAGCGACCTCGTGTATTTCGGCAGCAGCTTGATCTTCATGTTGTTCCTCACGCACCGGGTCGTGGAATCGGCACGCTGGAAATGAATCTAGAAGCGTTCCCTCTCGGCATTCTCGGTATCATGCTCGCGGTCGGCGGCATGATTGCCTATAGTCTGCGGCCCGATGCCCTCTGGGCCGTCACGCTTGCGGAAATCCTGGCACTAGTCAGCCTGATTCTGTTCTTTGTCCTGCATTTTGAGACGGTCAAAGCCTTTTCCGGCCGGCGTTCGACACGCATGGGCGTGAACAGCCTGCTGATGGTGCTGCTGTGCTCCGCCATTCTGGTCATCGTCAACTTCCTGTCATCCAGGCATTCCGTGCGGTGGGATTTTTCTGAGAATCAGAATTTCACGCTCGCGCCTCAAACCTACCGCGTGCTTCGCACGCTCCCGCGCGACGTCAAAATCACGGTGTTCACGCGGGAGAAAGACCCTGGCTATCAGGCGTTCAAGGAACGGCTGGGAAGCTATCGCCAGGCCTCGACCAAACTGGCGGTGGAGTTTATCGACCCGGAGAAACAGCCAAAGCTTGCCCAATCCTATGGGATTTTCCGAACGGACACCGCCATTTTCGAGAGTAACGGACAGACCATCAGGATCACCTCGCCCTCGGAGGTGGAACTGACGGGCGCGTTGCTCCGTATTTCCAAAGACGCCAAGAAACGGATCGTCTTTGTCGAAGGGCATAGCGAACGCAGTCTGGAGGACAAGGAGCGCAATGGGTTGTCGTTCGCCAAAGAAGCGTTGACGAAACAAGGCTACGATGTCGGCACCGTCTCCCTCCTCCAGGAACCCGCCGTTCCGGGCAACACTAGCATGCTGGTCCTCGCCGGTCCGCGCCGCTCCGTCACGAATGAGGAGCAGGACCGGATTCAGGCCTATGTCGAACAGGGCGGCCGTCTCCTGGTCCTGGTGGACCCCGATACCCAAACCGGGCTGGAGTTCATGCTCGCACACTGGGGGCTCGGTCTGGGTCCCGGCGTGTTGGTCGATCTACAGGACAGACTGGCGGAGGGGGATCTCACGGCCCTGCTGGTGCGGACGTTCACGGAACATGAAATCACGCAGGACCTTACATCGGCCGTGCTGTTCCCGCTCTCGCGACACGTCACGTTCGACGAGCAGGTCGGAAAAGAATGGGAGTACGTGCCGCTGGCGCGCACCTCCGCCAACAGCTGGGCGGAAACCAACATGCAGGGGCGCGTCGTCAGCCTCAGCGAGAAAGAAGACGTGAAGGGCCCCCTCCCGATGGCAGCGGCCCTGGCACCCAAGAAGGCGCCGGAAGAAGGCAAGCCCCGCCCGGCCATTGTCCTGATCGGCAACTCTACTTTTGCCACGAACGCCTTTTTCAATTTTCCCGGCAACAGCGACTTCTTTCTCCACACCGCCGGATGGCTGGCCGAGGAACGCGATCTGATCTCCATCGCTCCGAGAGAACCGGCGCTCCGGCCGTTCACACCGAACCCCACGCAGGAACGGGCACTGCTCTACATTCAGGTCGTCTTCCTTCCGGTGCTGACGTTTCTCACCGGCCTCCTGGTGTGGAAAAAGCGACGACGGTTGTAACGATCATGCGCGCCCTTATGAATCACTCGCAGGATGGTCATAATGGCCGTCCAGCAAGGCCACAGCGAGTGAAGGGCCGAGGCGTACCCGCTGGGGTACGTTGAGGGTCTGAACGATGCGAGAACGCAGCTGGCGGACTTTTTCACCATCCTGCTAATGGCGCGCTACTGGCCCACCTATCTCATGGCCGTTGTGCTGGCTGGACTCGGTGGCTACCTCTATTTCGTAGAACTCCCCGCCCAGCAACGCGAGGTGATACAAGAGAGCGAGCAGAAGCGCCTGCTCTCCTTCCCTGAAACCGCCATCACCGACATGACCGTGGGGACGGCGCAAGGTCCTGTCGAACTGACACGCGCCGAATCAGGGGCATGGACCATCGCGGCCCCGCTGCAGGCGGACGCCGATGCCCGCGAAGTCCAGGCCCTCCTTCGTGCACTGGTGACAGGCTCCGTCGCCCGCACGATCGAGGAAGGGGCCACCGCGCTCACCTCATTCGGGCTTGAACACCCGGTGACCGCCATCACCATCACCGCCGGGGGACAGCAGGAAACCATTTCGATCGGCGAGAGCGGTCCCCTCTCCAATACGCTGTACGTCCTCCGGGAATCGGACCGGAAGGTGCTGCTGACCAACCTGGCCCCCAAGGATTTCGTCAACAAGACGTTGATGACGTTTCGGCGGAAGGAGCTCTTGCGGTTCGTGCAAAACGACATCGACCGCGTGCGCCTGACCTACCCAACGACCGAAATCGTGATCTACAACATAGCCAAGGGCAAGACCAAACCGTCCTGGGAGATCCGCTACCCCGTCGAAGCGAAAGCCGATCAGACCGAAGTCCGATCGCTCCTGTTCCGGCTGGAAGATATGAAAGCGCTCGGCATCATTGATCCCGGACCAGAACGGGACGCCGTCGAGAAAACCCTAATGGCGCCGAAAGTGAAGGTCACGGTGCACACCACAGACGGCGAGCAGGTGGTCAAACTCTATCAGTCGGACCCACAGAGCGGCGAGGCGATCGCGGAAACCACCGCCGACGCACCGCTCTATCGTGTCAATCCGATGATGATCAGGGACCTGACAAAGGAGCTCTTTACCCTGCAAGACAAACGATTGCTCGGCGTCGACTTGCCTGACATCGCCATGCTCTCGGTCCAGACGCGTGATAACCAGTACGTTCTCATCAATCAGAACGGGGAATGGGTGCTGGAAGATCAACCGACGGAGAAGCTCAGTCAGGAAGCGGCCGATCTGTTTGTGAGCCGGGTCGCGAATCTCCCGGCTGAGGAACGTGTCATCAAGCAATCGACGCCGCTGGCGCCGTATGGCCTGCTGGCTCCCACCGCCGAGTTTGTCGCCACCGGCAGAGACGGGAAGGTCGCTGGCAAACTCGCGCTCGGAAACCACGTGGGCAATCTGGTGTACGCCACCGGGCAGCGCCTGCAAGGTGTGTTTCAGGTGCGCCCGGATCTCCTCACGCAGATTCCCTCGAAGGCCGACCTCCTCGCCAAATCGCAGGACAAAGCCGGTTAGCGGTCGCTCGTGATCTGCTCGGCGAGATACTGCTCGAGACCAACCTGCGTAATGGTGTCCCGCTGGGTTTCAATCCACTCGATCTGCGCGTCGACAGCCTTGCCCATGTCTTCAAGCAGGTGACGGGTCGTAAAGTCTGCGACCATGGTACAGTGCTGCACCCCGTCACTGAGCCGCACCAACAGGTCCTGCTCAGCCTTGAGATCGAGCGTCAATTGTTCGGGGACCGTGTCGCCCAGCAGCAGAGACGTCAGACGGTGCACCTTGGGGACATGCTCCAAATAGAGAATGTGGCCGATGAGGGTATCGGCAACCTTCATCTTATCGATGCTCCGCGCGCGGATCTGCCGGTGCAGCTGGTCGTAGCCCCAATGTTCACAGAGCTTGGCATGCACAAAATATTGATTGATGGCGAGGAGGTCAGCGGACAGGATGGTATTCAGAATGTTGATCACACCCTCTTTTGCCTTCATGGATGGCTCCCGTCTCCCTTATCGAGGAGGCTCTCACCTGTCGGGCGCAGGAGTGGAGTGTCCACCTACCAGTCCTGCTGCCGCGTTGCTGGTTCCGACCGGTCTGAACATGCTAGCAGACGACTCAGGAATGGGAGCACGGGTCGGTCGTTTTGCCGAGAGCGGAGTCGCGGTCGTCGACGCCTCCGCCAGGAAGACATTATTCCTGACACCATGTTCTCGTAAGCCTACCGCGCGAGATTCCGCGTCAGTCCGAATTCCAGACGGTAGCACCCTGCCAGCCCGTCCAGGTCGATCCCGAACCGCTGCGCACAACTTGCTTGAATCTCATGATATCGGGCAAGCGGAATGTCGGCAGGGCGCCCTCTTCACATCCATTGTCGCTCAGTGGGTCATGACGCCTGCCGGTATGTTCTCAAGCCGCGTGAGCCGATGCAAGGGAAGCGGCGGGCAGTAGTCGCGCGCAGCGCTTGTCACCGTGCCGCTACGAAAAAGCCCTCGCACGAAGCCAACGATCCAGTGCCAGAGCGAGAGGAGCCAATTCAGGATGGTAGACAGCAGGCCTTCCTCCGGTGGCGCCGCTGCTTCCTTCTTCTGCGGTACCTGCACGCTGGCCGCGCTGGGAGGTGTTTCAGTTTCTGGGGGAGCCATGAGGCTCACGCCAGCCGGTTCTGGTTCGGAGATCACCGCGGGCGGCGGAGCCGGCTCGCCCGCTTCGACCTCCGCTCGCATTTTTCTTTGATAGAGCGCCACGAGTTCTTTGAGCGCGATGGTATCGTTCTTGGCGTCCGCCAATTTGTCTCTGAGCGTGAGCAGCTGAGCGTTGAGCTGACCGACGGCGCGCTCGGGTGTGACGAACTGTCCTTCAGCCCTGTGGCGTTCCGCCTCTGCCTCCACACCGGCCCGTTGGAGATCGTCCGAGGCGGCGAGCACGTCGCTCTTCGCTTTCTGGTTGATTGATTTGAGTGTCTCCACTTCCCGGATGAGGGCTAGTTCTTCAGCCTTGGCGACGTTTAATTCTTTCCGGATTGCATTGAGTTGTTCGACGACCCGGTCGTATCGGACTTGCGATACACAGCCGGCAACGGAAAGGAGGAGGAACCCGATCACCCAGATATGCATGGCCCTCGTCATCGCTTCCTTCCGTTCCAGCTGCCTCCAAGGATAGTGAATCTCGCGCGATAAAGCACCCCCTCTCGGGAGGGGCAAGGGAGGAGTGGGGTAAGGAGATAGAGGGGTAAGGGGCTAACGGGGCAGGGGATCAAGCGAACGGTGGGGATTGCGGGACCAGGCAACACCTTCCTCTTCCCGAGTCGCGCCTGTCACGCACTTCGCGCCCATCTTGCGAACAGCGAAGCACGAGCGACGAATGAGGGTTCTGGTCGAAGAATCTCCTACCGCTTCGGGTCCAGCTCGATCAGTCCCTTTCGGATGGCCAGGATGGCCGCTTGCGTGCGGTCGTACACTTGGAGCTTGTGGAAGATGTTCCGCACATGGTTCTTCACGGTCTTCTCGCTCAAATCGAGATTGTTGGCGATTTCCTTGTTGGTTCTCCCGTCGGCGACCAATCGCAGGACGGTGATCTCCCGCTCCGTCAAATCATGCTCGGCCCAGGCCGACTTTTTGCCCTTCTTTTGCGCCATCAGCGAAAATTCCGCCAGGATTTTGCTGGCCACGGACGGATGAATGAGCGATTCGCCCCGGTAAATGGCTCGGATGGCGGCGACGATCTGGGACGATTCAGAATCCTTCAGCAGATATCCAGTGGCTCCGGCCCGGACCAGGTCGAAGATATATTGCTGTTCGTCGTACATGGTGAGCGCGACGATGCCGATGTGCGGGAACTCGCGCTTGATCTGCCTGGTGGCCTCGACGCCGCCCATGCGCGGCATGCTCACATCCATCAGAATGACGTCCGGCAGGAGGGCGCGGGCCTTCTCCACTGCTTCGATGCCGTCCTGCGCTTCGCCGATGACGTGGATGTCGTCTTTGGTCTTGAGAATAGCGGCTAAGCCCTCCCGGACGACCCGGTGATCGTCGGCGATCAGGACCTTAATCTTCTCCATGAGCCTTCCCCTCCTTCTTCATCAGGGGCACTTCGACGATGATCTTCGTCCCATGCCCCTTCTTGGACTCGACGCGCCCCTCTCCACCGACCAACTTGGCCCGTTCCAAAATGCCCTTGATCCCGAAATTATCCCATTTTTCCGGATCGCGCAGGACGGCCTCCATATCGAAGCCAACGCCGTTATCGGTGATCGTGGCCCGCAACAGCTCCAGATCGATTTCCAGCCGGATCGACACGCGGTCGGCTTTCGCATGTTTTTGCACGTTGCTGAGCGCTTCCTGGATGATACGGAACAGGAAGATCTTCGTCAGGGGAAAGAGGATTTTCTCGTCACCTGTTACGGTGAACTTGGCGGCGATATGCGACTGGGTCTCGTACGACTTGAGATAGTTCGTCAGGGCGGGAATCAGTTCCATCTTCTCGTAATGGAGCGGGCGCAAGTTGAAGATGACCTGACGGGCTTCCTGAATGGCCAGTTTGAGTTGCGCTTTGCTCTCCTTGAGAGTGGCGAGACAGGCTTTCAGATTCTTCCGGATAAGTTGCTGGCAGAGATCGAGCTTGAAATTGACACCCGCCAGGCTCTGCACGAACCCATCGTGGATCTCGCAGGCGATCCTGGTTCGCTCTTCCGTGACCGCTGCGCCGGTTTCTTTCACATACAGGCGGTAGAGGGATTGGTACTTGTTGAGCGTCTTTTCGATTTCGGACGTCGCCCGGATGCGGGCTTCGATCAATTCCCACATGAACTTGGCGCTGGCTCCCCCGATGACCGTCACGCCCATCCGATGAAAATCTTGAAGTAACTGCCAGACATCGGCATTGCCCGACACATCGATGATCAAATCGACCCGTTCCATCGCCAGCAGCTGCTGATAATCGGGCGTCACCGGAATACGCAGCCGCTTCGCGAGGCTCAATCCGGGAGCCTGCGGATCAATTTCAGCCACCCCGACGATCTGCACGAGCGGATCGTTCGCGAAGATTTCCATCAGGGCCGTGCCTCCGCGGCCAGCGCCGATGATGGCGACGTTGGTCGAGCCGGGGCTCGGCATGTTCCGTCGGATTCGCTGAGATTGCACCTTGGTCATGCGCCAGATACTCCGTGCAGGATGGTCGCCGGTGAACACGGTCGATGACGTCTGGAGCGGAGGAAGCAGGAACGGCAACGACGGCAGATGGGATCTGGGAATCCGGCTTCAACGTTCCCGGCGTTGTTGAGCCAGCGATTTCAGTTCATCCATGAACTGTTCGATGTCCTTGAACTCCCGGTACACGGAGGCAAAGCGGACATAGGCGACCTGGTCCAGCTGGTGCAACTCCTTCATCACTTCCTCACCCACGATCCGGCTTTCGATCTCGCTTTCGCCCATCTCCTGGATCCGCTTCTCGATCCGATCGGTCGCGGCTTCGATGGTGGCCGTGCTGATCGGCCGTTTCTCGCAGGCTTTTTTCATCCCGGAGAGAATCTTGGTCCGGTCGAAGGACTCGCGGCGTCCGTCCTTCTTGACGACGACCGGGAGAATCTCTTCGACGCGCTCGTAGGTGGTATAGCGCCGCTTGCAGCCGAGACATTCGCGGCGGCGGCGGATGACCTCGCCCTCCTTGGCCATGCGCGAGTCGACCACCTTGTCTTCGAGTTCATCGCAGAACGGACATTTCACAGATGGCGGCCCTGCCTCTCGAACGCGGGTTGGTTAGTAGCGGTGGAAGATCGGGAAGCGGTCGCACAAGGCTTTGGCTTGCACGCGAACCTCTTCGAGCACCGCCGGTTGATTCCGGTGCCGGAGGACACGATCCACCAGGTCCACGATTTCTTTCATCTCCGTCTCCCGCATCCCCCGTGTGGAGACGATCGGTGTGCCCAGGCGAATCCCGCTGGCAACCGCCGGCGGCTTCTCATCGTAGGGAACGGCGTTCTTGTTCACGATGATGCCCGCGGCATCCAGCGCGGCATCGGCTTCTTTCCCGGTAACCCCCTTGTTGGAGAGATTCAGCAGCATCAGATGGGTATCGGTACCACCCGAGACAATCTTGTAATCGCGAGCCATCAGTCCCTCCGCCAGCGCTTTCGCATTCGCGATGACTTGCTGCTGGTAGCGCGTGAACGACGGGGACAGGGCCTCTTTGAACGCGACGGCTTTGGCCGCGATTACGTGCATCAGTGGTCCGCCCTGGAGGCCGGGAAACACGAACTTGTCGACGGCCTTCGCATGCTCGGCCTTACACATCGTGACGCCCCCGCGCGGTCCGCGCAGCGTCTTATGGGTGGTCGTCGTGACGAAGTCGGCGTAGGGAACCGGGTTCGGATGGAGCCCGGCGGCGATGAGGCCGGCGATATGGGCGATATCAACCATCAGGTAGGCGCCGACCGCTTTGGCGATGTCCTGAAATCGGGGGAAATCTAGCACGCGAGCGTAGGCGCTGGCGCCGACTACGATCATGCGGGGCCGGCATTCCTCGGCGATTTTCTGAACGGCATCGTAGTCGATGGTTTCGGTCTTACGGTCCACCCCGTAGGAGAAGACCCGGAAGAGAATGCCGGAGAAGTTGACTTTGCTGCCGTGTGTAAGGTGTCCGCCATGGGCCAAGTCCATGCCGAGAATCGTATCCCCCGCCTTCAACACCGAGAGATAGGCCGCCATGTTGGCTTGGGAACCCGAGTGTGGCTGCACATTGACGTGCTCGGCCCCGAAAATCTGCTTGCATCGCTGAATCGCCAGATCTTCGACCCTGTCGACGTGCTGGCACCCGCCGTAATACCGCTTGCCCGGGTAGCCTTCCGCGTATTTGTTGGTCAACAAGGAGCCCTGCGCGGCCAACACAGCTGGACTGGCGAAATTTTCCGATGCAATGAGGAGCAGCTTGTCGCGCTGCCGCGTCTCTTCCGCCTCAATCGCGGCATAGACATCGGGATCCGTCGCCTTCAGCGCGTCCAATGAGCCGATCGCGTCGTGCATCGCTCTCTCCGTCAATCCGCCGCCTTGGCCGGCGGCGCGTCAGCCTCCTGCTTCTTCACCACGCGCACCGTCACGGTGGCAAGCACGTCCCGCGGCATCTTGATAGGCACACCCACGGCTCCGAGCTCCTTGATCGGCTGCGCCAACTGAATCTTCCGACGATCCACGGTGAAGCCCTGAGCGGCCAATCCTTCGGCGATATCCTTCGCCGTGACCGAGCCGAACATCTTGTTGTCCTTGCCGACCTGGGCTTCGATCGTCAGTGTGACGGCTGATACTTTCTTCGCATGGGTTTCGATCTCCAGCTTTTCCTTCCTGGCCTTCTCCGCCGCTACCCGTTTGGCATGTTCGAAGGCCCTGATGCTCCGGCTGTCGGCCTCCACGGCTTTCCGGCGGGGCAACAAGAAATTTCTGGCAAACCCATCGGCGACGTTGATGAGATCGCTGAGGTGACCGACCCCTTCGAGGGTCTCTTGAAGAATGACTTTCATACCCCTAACTCCTTCTATAAGAAGGGAAGGGAGAGTACCGAGGTGCCTGTGAAAAGTCAATTCAGATCGGCGACTACGAGCCAATCACGCCGAGTGCCCGGCCGACTTTCTCAAACGCCTTCACGGCATACTCCAGTTGATCTTTCGTGTGGGCAGCCGACATCTGAACCCGAATTCTGGCCTGGCCTTCCGGCACGACCGGGTAGCTGAACCCGACCACGTAGACGCCCTCGTTCAACAATGCTTCGGCCATGGCAGTCGCGCGTGCGGCTTCGCCCAGCATGACGGGGATGATAGGGTGTTCGCCCGGAATCAGCCGGAACCCCAGCGCCGTCAATCGAGTACGAAAAAACGCGGCGTTGCCTCGGAGCGCTGCCCGCAGGTCATCGCCCCGCTCGACATGTTCCAGTGCGCGGAGTGCCCCTGCGACGACGACAGGCTGGAGCGAATTTGAAAACAGGTAGGGTCGTGACCGTTGTCGAAGCAGTTCGACGATGTCCGCCTTGCCCGAGGTAAATCCCCCGGTGGCTCCGCCCAAGGTCTTGCCTAACGTGCTCGTCACGATCTCGATCCGATCGGCCACACCAAAATGTGCGGGGGTGCCCCGGCCGTTGCCGCCGAGCACACCGGTCGCATGGCTGTCGTCCACCACCACGGCCGCGTCGTATCGTGCTGCCAGCTCCACGATCCGGTCGAGCTTGGCCAGGTCCCCGTCCATCGAGAACACCCCGTCCGTCGCGATGAGCCGGAGCCGGCAGCCGCCCGCCTCGCACAGTCGTCCTTCAAGCTCCGTCATATCAGAATGCGCATAACGAAATCGTTTGGCTTTGCAGAGGCGAATGCCGTCGATGAGGCTGGCGTGATTCAGGGCGTCGCTGATGACGGCATCCTGCTCATTCAGCAGCGCTTCGAACAATCCCCCGTTCGCGTCGAAGCAGGACCCATAGAGAATCGTATTCTCGGTGCCGAGAAAGGCACTGACGGCCTGTTCAAGCTGCTTGTGCAGATCTTGCGTCCCGCAGATAAACCGTACCGAGGCCATGCCGTACCCATGCCTGGTCAGTCCCTCCGTGGCGGCCCGTACGATGTCCGGATGATTGGCGAGTCCGAGGTAGTTGTTGGCACAGAGGTTCAGGACCGGACCCTGCGCCACGCGAATCTCCGCGCCTTGCGGACCGAGCAGCAGGCGTTCCTGTTTGTAGAGGCCTGCGGTCCTGATGCCGGCAAGCTGTTGCCGAAGGACTTTTTTGAGGGAATCGTAAGCCATAACTGTCGTGGCGAGACTTGCGTGGCGGGCGAGCCTTGCACGAAATCGTTTTTCAGCTACCCACGCTTTTCTCGCGTGTCCCGCCTATCGCGCGTTATCTACGGAAATAAGACTACCTTCCCGCATTGGCCCGACTCGATTAACTCAAACCCCTTGGCAAATTCGGCCATCGGGAACGAATGGGTGATCACAGGGCGAACATTCAGCCCGGCCTTGAAGAGCCCAGCTAGCCGGTACCAGGTCCCGAAGAGTCGCCGGCCGGTCACCCCGTACACGCGAATGCCTTTGAAAATAATCTCGTTCGGGAGGTCGAAGCAGACCGACCCGGTCGGAATGCCGAAAAGCGTCACTCGTCCGCCGTTCTTGACGGCGCGAAAGGCTTGGTGCAACGCGGTCGGATCGCCCGACATTTCCAGCGCGGCATCGACGCCCTCGCCGGCGGTTACATCTCGAATCGCCCCGGCAAACACCTCCGGCTGATCGGTTTTGACGTTCACTGTATGATCCACGCCCAGCTGTTTGGCGAGCCCCAGTCGATAGTCACTGACATCGGACGCGATGATCGTGGCCGCTCCGGCCACGCGGGCGACGGCGGCGGCAAACAGACCGGTCGGCCCGCAGCCCGTAATCAAGACCGTATGCCCGGTGATGTCTTCCGCGAGCGCCGCATCCACGGCGTTGCCGAGGGGCTCCTGTACGCAGGCGAATTCCGGAGGAATCTCCGGCGCGGTTCGCCACAGGACGTTTTCAGGAATGGCCACATACTGGGCATAGGAGCCGTCGCGGTCGATCCCCAGAATCTTGTAGTTCTTGCAGACGTGCGCCTGGCCGGTGCGGCATTGGAAACACTGGCCGCATGTGATGTGCGACTCGGCCGCAACATAATCGCCGACCTTCACGCGGGTCACCTCCCGCCCGACCTCTACCACATCACCGCACAGTTCATGGCCGATGATACGCGGAGGCTGCACGCGTCGATGGGCCCATTCGTCCCACCGATAGATATGGGCATCGGTTCCGCACAAGGACGTCGCGCGGACCTTGACGATGGCGTCGCGTGGCCCGGGAGTCGGGTACGGCCAGTCTGTTCGCGTCAAGCCGGGTGCGGCTGTCGTTTTGACCAGCGCCTGCATCCGGTCATTCTATACCAACCGCATGCGTTGAGCATCAGCGTTTCGACGGACAAAAGAAACGGGTTGCACCGGCATTCCCCGATGAGTAGGATGCCGGTGTGATGATCCCTTCAGCCTCCAACCGTCTTGTGGTGGTTGCCGGCTTGCTGGGGCCTCTGCTGTGCGCCCCTGCTTTCCAACCCGTGGCCCAGGCGGCTACGTCCCAGGTCGCATCTCCCACTGTTTCGCCGGTCAAGCACTGGGTCGCATTCGACTTCGCCGACGCTGATGCGGCGGGTGATATCCAGGTCGGTAAGCCGCTCAGGTTGTCCATCGCGCTCGGAGGAGTGGCGCAAGGCCACGTCCCTTTGGTCGCCGTGTGCGAATCGGTCCACTTCCAACGACAGACGGTCGCGTTGGGAACCGACACCCTCTCGATGGTGATGAAAGGGACCGCAATCCTGGAACCCATCCTTGGCGGGAAATTCTCGCTGAGCCCGCGAGTCGCGCGGGTACAGGTCACGTTCGCCCGGTCGCATAAGGACAAGTTGGAACGGGTGATGACGCGGGTCGTCTATGTGACGCTGGGGACGCAAGAACCAGTGAACGACTCGAGCGAGTCTCCCCTTCCCGGCAGCATGGACCCTCGCCGGGACGATGCAGTCCAGGAAGAAATTCAGCCGGATGTCGTCCCCATCGCCAGCGGGCTGATGCTTGAAGAGGATCTCCTGCCCCTTCCCACGCCGGATCAGGGGCAGGCCTATTGGCAGCAAATCAGCCACCTGGTGAGCCGAAGTTGGAGCCGCAACGCACGCCGGGTCCGGCATTCTCCCTCGAGCGAGACGGTGCGTGTCCGGTTTCGACTCTATCCAACCGGCCGGGCCCAGCTGATTCAGATCGAAAAGGGATCGGGCGCGCGCGAGATCGACGAGGCCGGCATCCATACCGTCGTGCATGCGCAACCGTTCCCTCCATTCCCACATGAAGTGGGATCGGAACCGATCGATGTGCACGTGCGGATGCGAACGGGTGCACTCCCGGCGGCGAAAGAGATCCGATCGGTCGCGAACTCCCCGGCGCCCAGTCCGAATGCTGGACCGGCCGCGCCCAGGAAATAACGAAGGCTGTACAACAGCGATACAACGGAGGCATGACGATGCGGGCGGGTTCGATGTGGGCGACAGGTGCGGCGGCGTGGAACCTGGTGGCGGTCCTCCCCGACTGTGGGAGCGGAAACGGCTCGGTGGGATATTGATCCCGATCATTCGATCATCGAGTTTCGCGTCGCGCACATGGTCGTGTCCAAGACAGCCGGACGTTTCACGGACTATAGCGGATTCGTCGAGATGGACGCAGACGCCAAGACCATCAAGACGATCGAGGCCACCATCAACGCAGCCTCCATCAACACGAACCAGGCGAAACGCGATGCGCATCTGCGCAATGCCGACTTTCTCGACGTCGACAAGTATCCGACTATGACCTACAAACTGAAGAGCTACAAGAAACAGGGTTACAGCTACACGGCGGTCGGCGATTTCGCCCTTCGCGGCGTGACGAAAGACATCACGCTGGTCGGAACCTTCAATGGAGTGACCAAAGACCCTTGGGGCAATACCAGGGCCGGATTCGGCGCAGAAGGCAAGCTCAACCGCAAAGACTTCGGCATGATCTGGAACAAAACGCTGGACAATGGGGGATTAGTCGTCGGTGACGATGTGCAGATCCGGCTTGAGATTGAGTGCATCAAGGCCAAGAAACCCTAGTTGGATTTCCATCAATCATTGAAGCGCCGCTGATTCTCCCGGGATGAGCCCGGCCTAGGGGATCGCTCTGCCGGACCGGTAAAGGAAGAGATCGCCTATGAAAGCCATGGTGCTCGCTCATACCGCGGATGTCTCCAGCAACCCGCTGCAACCCAGCGACCGTCCCGTTCCGGAACCGGGACCGGACCAGCTGCTCGTCAAGATTCACGTCTGCGGAGTCTGTCGCACGGACTTGCATGTCGTGGAAGGAGAACTGCCGAACATCATGCTCCCATTGATCCCGGGACACCAGGCCGTGGGGACGGTCACGCGGGTCGGCACCATGGTCACCGGCAGGAAGGAAGGCGATCGCGTAGGGGTTGCCTGGCTCCAGGGCACGTGCGGCACCTGTGAATTTTGCTCCGGCGGGCGGGAGAATCTCTGCGGACAGGCGCGCTTCACCGGTTATCAGGTCGATGGAGGCTATGCCGAGTATGCCGTCGTGCCTGCGCGATTCGCCTATCCGATACCACCGGTCTTTTCGGACGACGAGGCCGCTCCCCTGCTGTGCGCGGGCATTATCGGCTATCGCGCGTTGCGTCTCAGCGGGATCAAGCCGGGCCAGCGCCTGGGTTTATACGGCTTCGGCGCGTCAGCCCATATCACCATTCAGATCGCCCGGCACTGGGGCTGCCAGGTTTACGTCAGTTCGCTGAAGGTCGAGCATCAACGGTTGGCGACACAGCTGGGAGCCGTCTGGGTCGGCGGGGCGAACGACATGCCGCCGGAACGCCTGCACGGGTCGATCATCTTCGCCCCGGCCGGTGAATTGGTTCCCCCGGCGCTGCGCGCGCTCGAACGAGGCGGCACGCTCGCGCTGGCCGGTATCCACATGTCCCCGATCCCCTCGCTCGACTACGATCGTGAAGTGTTCGGGGAGCGGGTCGTTCGCAGTGTCACGGCCAATACCAGGCAGGATGGGATTGATCTCTTGCGCGACGCTGCCGCGATTCCGATCAAACCGCACACGATCCGCTTTCCCCTTGAGGAGGCCAACCGCGCGCTGCAGGCGCTGAAGGCCGGAACGTTCCAAGGCGCGGCTGTCCTGTCGTTGTGACCATTCGCAAATCCGGCAAACAAGCCCCCCCCCGGCTGTGGTAGATTGGCGAGCCCTGTCTCGACCTAGTGTGTTCCTCATCGCCGCCCTCGTCCAAGGCATCGGCTTGCTAAGTTGGGCGCTGGAAGTGCAGACCAGTTCGCGAAACTAGTCGCTAACGTTTTCGCTCAAGAAGTGTCCGGGCCCGCTCGGATGCTTCCTTCACCAAAACTCCCATCTTCGAATGCAAGGGCTGGAGGTCGATCGGCCAGTCACGCTGGCGCAGTTGCTCACTGGCGGTGGGACCGATGGAGGCGACGAGCATCTTCTTCAGGGCAGCACGAAAGGGTTCCACCTTTCCATCTCTCTCCAGTACTTGCATCACATGCTCGACCTGAGCCGCGTTAGTGATCAGCATCACGTTCACCTTCCCGGCGATCACGCGGTCCAGGGCTTGCCGTAGAGGCGCGAGATCGGCCGGCAGCGCCCATCGGTAAATAGGGACGGAATACACATCCGCGCCTCGGTTTTTCAAGGCGTCCAATAACTCGGGATTCGACAGGCCGTATTCCTGCACGACAACGCGTAATCCCGTCACCGGTCGGTACTCATCCAGCGTGGAAATTACATCGACCCACGTGTTTGGTTCCGGCACCGTCAGCGCCGGTCGGAGGCCCAACGCTTTGAGGGCTGCGACCGGCTTGGGGCCCCGGGCAACGATGGCCGTCTGCTCGAGGGCTGCCACAATCGACGACCAAGGATAGCGCGTCTTCAGGAGATCGAAGAGTGCAGTTGTGCCGACGCCGGTGAGCAGGATGAGCAGATCGACCCCTTCGGCCATGAGCTGAACTCCGAACTGCAGCGCCGCCGAGTTGTCATCCAGCGGCAGTTCGCGAAGGGCGGGACAGACGAGCGGCCGGCCGCCGAAGCGTTCGATCAGCCGAACCATTTCCGCGGCCATGCGGGACTCAAACGACGCAACCGTCAGGCCTTGGAAGGTTGGCCGGGTAATCTGATGATCTGGTGACATCATCGGATCATCTGTGGATCTACTGACATCCGCTACGCGCTCCGCCACGGCTTCGTGCGTAGGCGGGAGAACGGCGGATATCGTACCACAGCGCGGACGAGATCCGCCGATCCGGTTCACAACATCGACCGAATTCCAATTGACGGGGCTGCGATGGCCCCCTACTATACGAGCACCAACGAGATCGACGATGAACGCACCACTCCATCGCGGCTTGAGACATCTAGCCCTTCGTGTGACGAATCTCTCACGTTCCCGCCAATTCTACGAACAGCTGCTCGGCATGCAAGTGGTCTGGGAGCCGGATCCGGAAAACGTGTACTTCAGTTCCGGGAACGATAACCTGGCACTGCATCAGATCCCTCAGGATGAACTTGCCGACTACCGGCCTCTCCCGGCGCAGCTTCTCGATCACCTCGGAGTGATTCTCGACAGCCCGCAGGCGGTAGAGCAGATGTTCGGCGACTTGGCGCCAAGAATCGAGCGCCTGGGTGGGAAAGTTGTCCGGCCGCCCAAACAACATCGGGACGGCAGCTATTCGTTTTACTTCTCCGATCCCGACGGAAATGTCATCCAAGCCCTGTACGAACCAACGATCAGTACATTGAAGTGGGTGAAGAGTCAGGGGGGGTAAGGAGTGAGGGGGGAAATGAAGATCTGGGACCGGCTTCCGAAGAATCACTACCTGAGCCTGGCCCCATGGTGCTGGGTGCAGCTGGAGAGTGATGCGCCCCCAGGCCCCTTCCCCTTCGTCGCAGGGGTGACGCCCGACGTCGTGGCAAGTCTCCACGAAGCACATACCCTGTTGGCCAGTGCGATCGACACCGCGATCAGCGATGTCTTCTCGAAGCGGGCTCCGCTGGATGATCCGGACCGGCGGCAGCGGCTGGAAGATGCCTATGCTGAGCTGGTCAACTCACGGCCTCACCTCCGCCGGCATATCCGGTGTGGCCGCAAACAGGACGAGACGTTTGAATGGGAGTTTCCCTTAGACCAGGCCAGCTCCACCGTAGTCAGCAACGGTGGCCTGCGCGTCTTTCATTCGGTCAAGCGGCGGGCGATTCCTCTCGGATTCGATCAGCGACCGCTGGGACCGGTCGTGGGGAAACTGCTTGGCCTGTTGGACGGCACACACCGGACAGAAGAGATCCAAACGGTGGTGATGGATGCGCTGCGAGACCAGCAGCCGGTCCTGACGCGGCTGCTTGAACTGCTGCATCAGTACGAGTGTCTCGTGAGTTCGCTGCAGAGTTCGATCCGGCAACGCTGGTTCGAGATTGTGCAGGATCGGGATATCGCGCATCTGGGTCATGCCGCGCTACTCTATCGGCAACGTGACAACGCCCTCCTGTTCGATCCCTGGCTGTTGCCCTGGTTTGCCGAATCCTCCGTGCCTTCTCTCTGGGGATCCTTACTCCCGAAGCCGGCGGCCGTGTTCCTGACTCACGATCACGACGACCACGTCGATCCTCGCACCCTCCTCCATGTGCCGAAAGACACTCCGATCATCGTCCCCAGCCGGCGAAACCGGAAGAAATTCTACTATGACTATGGATCGCTCCTACGGGAATTGGGGTTCAGTCGCGTCGTCGAACTGGCCCACGGCGAATACTGGCCTTTCGAAGGAGGGACCGTGGTCTCAGTCCCATTCTACGGCGAGGATCCCTGTGATCTGGAGATGCCGAGAAACTGTTACTTGATCAGTGATCGAGGCCAGAACGTCCTCGTCCATGCGGACAGCGGACCGACCAATGACGGGCGCTCGTCGTTGAAGGACAACGTCATCGCGCGGCTGGTCGACAAGCACGGGCCGATCCCTTTGGTGTTCGCGTCTCAACAGCAGTTGCTCGAACTCCGCGGCCATGCCGCCTATGCGCCGCTGTCACATCCGGGGAAGTGGCTGAACGTAGGCGAGAACGGCTATCTCACCAACACCTACCTGGCCGACCTCTGCCGGACCGCGCAGGCGAAACGGTTCGTCTCCTACGCGACGGGCGGCGCAGACTGGTATCCGGATCACTTGTCGTTCATGTTCAGTCAACGGAACCCCTCTCGAACCGCGCTGCTCACGGCCCATTGGGAGCGGCCAGAAAACCTGAAAGCCCTTCTCTCCCCTCACGGTTGCGAGTATCATTACTCGCACGCACTGGATGTCTATCGAGTCACCGGCAGGGGCCGGGTCGATGTCGTTTCGACGGGCGACGCCCTTTCGCCCTTACATCTGTATCGGTCGGATCATGGCGATCCGCCGTTCATGCAGTCAGGCGGGCCCGGGTAACGGTTCGCTCTTCCCAAGGAGTCGAGGTGAACATGGCACAGTCGCCGATTCTGGTCACGGGTGTGGCGGGGTTCATTGGGTTTCATGTGGCCAAACGGTTGTTGGATCGTGGTGACTCCGTCATCGGCCTCGATAACGTCAACGACTACTATGATGTTCACCTCAAAGAGGCGCGCCTCGCCGAACTGACGCTGCACAAAACATTCAGCTTCGTCAAGCTCGACCTTGCGAATCGAAACGGCATGCGGGATCTCTTTGCCGACGAGCCGTTCCGGCGGGTGGTCCATCTCGCGGCGCAGGCCGGCGTCCGCTATTCGCTCGTGAATCCCCACGCCTATACCGACGCCAACATCGAAGGTTTCATGAACATTCTGGAAGGCTGCCGGCACAGCAAGGTCGAGCATCTGGTCTATGCGTCGTCCAGTTCCGTCTATGGCGGGAATACCCATATGCCGTTTTCGGTCCACGACAACGTGGACCACCCCGTGTCGCTCTACGCGGCGACGAAGAAAGCCAACGAACTCATGGCCCACTGCTATGCTCATCTCTACCGGTTTCCGTGCACCGGGCTCAGGTTTTTTACGGTCTACGGCCCCTGGGGACGCCCCGACATGGCATTGTTCATCTTTACGAAGGCGATTCTGGAAGGGAAGCCCATCGAAGTCTTCAATCAGGGCAGGATGAAGCGCGATTTTACCTATATCGACGACGTTGTAGAAGGGATCATCCGCGCACTCGATCGTCCGGCCACGCCTGATCCGTCATGGTCCGGCGAGCGACCGGATCCCGGCACAAGTTCCGCGCCGGCCCGCGTCTACAACATCGGCAACCATCAGCCGGTTGAACTGATGCACTTTATTGAGGTGCTGGAGAAGGCGCTCCGCAGGAAAGCGGAAAAGAAGTTGATGCCGTTGCAGCCGGGCGACGTGCCCGCCACCTATGCCGACATCGAGGATCTCACGCGCGAGGTGGGATTCAAACCGGCCACCCCGATCGAGGAGGGCATCCCCCGCTTTGTGAAGTGGTACCGGGAGTTCTACGGGGTATAACGGCAGCCGGGCTAACTATTTTCGTTCAGGGCCAGAGCCGCTTTATTCCGCCGTAAGCCTCTCTCCCCGCCTGGCGAGCCTACGGGCAGGCCACCGGTACAAACCCGGTGCCGAAGATCCGCGACAGCGCTCTCCATCGGGCGTTGTCGTAGAACGAGTAGCTTGGCCCGCGCTGATTGCGGCCCGAGAGATCGCCGCCGTAGGACGGGTCCGATCCGAACCAGAACCCCCCGCGTGTCTTCTGGGCGAGGGTCAACCATTCCATATACAGACCGCAGACTTCCTCCTGCACCGAGCCGGACGGCGTACTGTTCGCGTGCCAGTCTCGCGCCCAATCGGGAATGTTCCGGCCTCCCGCACCCCACGCGCTGTCCAGGTGGGGCGATGCGTCATAATGCGGCGCGGCAGCGGTCATGGGCCGAGGAATGGAAGGCATATGTTCCATGGAAGGCACAACCGACAGGGACTTCAGCTCCATCGCCCGACAACCGGCCCGTTCCTTGTTGGTATAGATGGTGTTTCCGTCCGCCTGCAGACATTCCCACATTCCTGCCGGATCCGGCGCCGACGGCAAGGTGTCGGCGCTCGTTGAGCCGGCAAGGAACAGGGCGAGTACCCCTGCTGATAGGACCGCGCGGGTGATCTCCATGGGGCACCTCCAGAAAATTGTTCTACCGACGTCGGAGTCTTGACTGTCTGACCGTCGTCCGGCCCATCGCATCGCAGCCCCAACCTACGCAATCGAGCCGCGGACAGTCTATGCCACTTTGGAGGGGGAAAGATAGGACCGGGGCCGATTTGAAGGCAGCCTGGCTCCCGCGTGATCCACCCGACGCGCTGGTGATCATCAGCACAACCCGCCACCTCGTTCCCTGAGCGGCATCGGAGCGGAGGGGGGCCCGTTCTCTTCACCGACGCCGTAGGAATCCTCCACACCAGCAGCTTTGCCTTGTCCCGTACTGAGGGCTCAGGTATGCTGCGGATCTCCCCTGTGAAATAGCAGGCATCTGGTGATCCGGTGATCTGATGATTGGCGGGAACACTCGACAGATCGTCAGATCAACAATTTCCGGAATCGAGTCACGCAGGTCGAGCGACGAGAAACGAGACTGACCATGACTGACTACGGCGTACTCGGAAACCTGCTCGTCATTTTTTCCGTCTCCATCGCCGTCGTGTTTCTGTTCCATCAATTCCGCCTGCCCTCGATTGCCGGATTCCTGGTCGCCGGAGCTTCAATCGGCCCTCACGGCCTCAACCTCGTTTCCGATGTCGGAACCGCGCAGATTCTGGCGGAGATCGGCGTGGTGCTGCTGCTGTTCACGATCGGCATCGAATTCTCGCTGGTGCAACTCGCTTCGCTTCGACAGATGCTCTTGGTCGCTGCGCCGATTCAGGTCGGCGGTGTCATCGCCATCGCCTGGCTGGGGGGCATGATCGCAGGGTTGTCCGGACCGCAAGCAATGTTTTGGGGGTTTCTCCTGTCGTTGAGCAGCACCGCAATCGTGCTGAAAGCCATGGCGGCCAGCGGCGACAGCGATTCGCTTCACGGCCGGGCAACAATCGGGATTCTCATCTTCCAGGATCTGGCCGTGATGCCCATGATCCTGCTGACGCCGATCCTGGCCAGTTCCAATGAGGGCACGTTCGGCTCCATCCTCATGACCCTGGGTAAGTCTATAGTGGTCGTCGGGTGCGTCGTCGCGGCGGCCTGGTACGCGGTGCCGAAGCTGCTCGATCACATTGTGCGCAGCCGCAGTCGCGAACTCTTCCTGCTGACCACCATCGTGTTGTGCCTCGGCATCGCGTGGCTGACATCCCTGGGAGGGCTGTCGCTCGCCTTGGGAGCCTTCATTGCCGGGCTTGTGATTTCCGAATCGGAGTACAGCCACCAGGCGATGGCGGAGGTGCTGCCGTTTCGCGATAGCTTCAACAGCCTGTTTTTCGTGTCCATCGGCATTCTGATGAATTGGCGCGTCTTGCTTGAGTACCCCGCGGTAGTGACCGGCCTGTTGATAGTGGTTCTCCTCGTGAAGTTCGTCACCGGCGTCGGAGCCGTGCTTGCCGTGTCGATGCCGCCACGATCAGCCGTCATGACCGGAATTGCCCTGGCGCAGGTGGGCGAATTCAGCTTTATCCTGGCGCAGGTGGGACAGGAGCACGGATTCCTGGCCGGACCACCCTATCAGATATTCCTGGCCGTCTCGGTCTGCTCCATGATCATCACGCCGTTCCTCATGCAGTGGTCGCCGCATCTGTCTCGGCGGCTGGAGGCCGTACAGCGGGTGCGCCACTGGTTTCCTCGACGGACGACGGCCCATGTGCTCGAAACGGAAGGACGGCATCTTCGCATCAAGGACCACGTGATTATCGTGGGGTATGGATTGAATGGACGGAATCTGGCCCGCGTGTTGGGTGAAACCGAGGTGCCGTACATCGCGCTGGATCTGGACGGCGATACCGTGCGTCGCGAGGCGCAGCACGGTCTCCCCCTCTACTATGGCGATGCGACCAACCCGAACGTACTCCGGCATGTCAAGATCGAAGAGGCACGAGTCCTGGTGGTCGCCATTTCCGATCCCTTCATGGCCCGGCGCACCGTGCAGGTGGCGCGTGGCCTGAACCCGAACATCCACATCGTCGTGCGAACACGCCATCTCCGCGAGTTGGAAGAACTCCATCAGCTCGGCGCGGACGACGTCGTGCCGGAGGAATTTGAAACGTCGATCGAGATCTTCGCACTGGTGCTGCGGACCTACAACATGCCGCAGGACTTCGTGATGCGGAAAGCGGAGCAGATTCGACGCGAGGGTTATGCCTTGCTGCGCCGTAGCGAGTTGCCGGAATTGGCCCACCATCTTCGTGGCGGTACGCTCAGTGACGTAGAAGTGGAGACCTGCCGGATCGAAGAGGATTCTCCGGCGGCCGGGAAGACCCTCGCTGAGCTTTCGGTCCGCCTGCGAACCGGAGCCTCGATCATTGCCTGGACTAGGAGCGGCGTGACCGAATCCAATCCATCGAAAAAAACCGAACTCCTTGCCGGGGATATCGTGGTGCTGTTGGGGACGCGCGATCAGATCAGACGGGCGATTGGACTGCTTCTAGACAGCCAGACGGAGGTGACCTAACGGAGCTGGCCCGTCATGGCCTGGTAGGCTTCTTCCAAGGTACCGGCTTGAACAAGTTGCGTGCGCGTTCGAGCGGCGACGTCGTTCGCGAGCGTCCAGTCCGCCGTATGGATCTGGTCTTGCGCGACGATGATGGTCCGGTAATGCGCACCGGCTGCGGCCTCGATCTTGAGGGGCAGTCCTCCGACCACATCAAGTCGACCGTCCGGCGTCACCTGGCCGGTGAGGACGACGTGCGATCCGATCACATCGCCCCGAAAGAGCGCCATGATTCCCACGGCGACGGCTGCACTGGCGCTCATGCCGTCGGTGATCGCCGTCATCGAGCGATTCTTGATCGTAATCAGCCAGTCATGGCCGGTGTCCCCGACGGCCCGTGCTGCGGCCTGAACCGCCCGGCGGACGCCCTCCTTCCACTCCTCCCCCACCAGCGAGCCGCCTCCCAGATTGAGCTCATTGAATTGAATCGTGGGGCCATCCTGCCTCGCTACCCGGTCGAATTGAATCAGGATGTAATTGACGACACCGGGTTGGCCCTCTCCCTGGACGCCGAGGGCCGGCACGGAGATCACCCGGGATGCGCCGGCGGCAGTCGCCGGGACCGCAAGAATAGACGACGCGAGAACGAGCATGAGGACGATTCTGAGACGAACGGTCAGCTTCTCCACCGCAGCGTCACTCGTTCCTTGAGGGGATGCTCCATCGGCTTCCCGGTCTGGATCGACGCAAGATGAGCCGCCTTCAGTTTGTAGTACCACTTGGCCGGCATGTCGGCATCGCCCAGGAACATCGACGACGGCTTGTGGCGAAGCCCCACAGCGAGCTGCTTCATCGCGCGTTCATCCTGCCCCAGAAACTTTTTCGTCAGAGTGCGAAAGATCAAGTTGCCGAACGGCAGCCAGTGCAACCCACGCCAATACGCCGAAAAATCGATTCGACATTCCATGTCGGACACGGGTGTCGCCATCAGCCGGTTGGCCACCCAGGCTCTGCCGCATTGCATGAGTTCGACGCGTTGATTCGGAAGCAGAAAATCGATGGTGGTGGTCAAGGGCCCTCCGTACAACCGTTCCAGCCAATGAAACGGGCCGCTGTTTTTGGCCGGTTGATGGGCCGCCATCCGGAAGCCGTTGGGGATCGGTTCAAAGGTCTTCGTTTTCTCGTGCATGCGCGCGTCGCTGCGCCACCAGGAATGCACATAGGGCCCGTGAACCGGATCGATGAGGCCGATGATGCCGTCGTCCGGCGTACAGGTGTAGGTCAGCGAAATATGAAACGACTGCCGGGGCTCCGAGGGAAGCGGCATCCGAGGGAGGGGCGGCAGCCGCACAGTGTTACCGCGCTCATCGGGCAGATACAGCCAGATCATGCCGTCGGTCTCTTCGGCCGGATAGGTCGCGATCCCGACCTTGTCGATTTGCAGGGTCGTTCCTTCCGGCAATGCGGGAATGCGTCGACAACGGCCCTGTGTGTCGAATTGCCACCCGTGATACGAACATTCGACCCGCTCGCCGTCGAATCGTCCGAACGACAAGGGCATGCCACGGTGCGGACACAGATCCCGCATCGCGCCCAGACGTCCTTCTCGATCGCGGCAGAGCACGATCGGGAGCCCCAGCATCTGCAAGGCCTTCATCGAGCCTGGAGGCAGGGTGTCGCTCGGGACGGCCGGATACCAGAACCCAAAGAGCGGAGCGCTCCTGGCGGACACGATTTCGGGTAACAGCTGCGCGCTCATTGACGGGGAAGGAAATCCGAAAGACAGGGCACAATCCAATCGGGTGGTAATATAGCGACCGGCTCCGGGAAGGTCAAGCGATGCGAGCAATTGCGCGGCCGACCACGTTCCTTGACACCCTCACGGACCCCATACTATTCTGTTCTCACGCACGAACGATGCAGATCATGCGCATGCGAATGAGGTGACACCGTGAATGCCACGCAGATAGAACCGACGGCGACGTTGGCCCAGCTCCAGGAATCCAAGCCGGAGAAGGTGACGATTGTGTTGCTCAGCGGCGATCTCGACCGCGCCATGGCCGCCTTCATCATCGCCACCGGTGCAGCCGCGATGGGGATGCAGGTGACGGTGTTCTTCACGTTCTGGGGGTTGAACGCCATTCGCCGGAAGGGCGCGGCCAGTTCCGCCAAGGACTGGCTCCGCCGGATGTTCGGCGTGCTCAATAAAGGCGGCGCCGAGACGCTCCCGTTGTCCCGCTTCCATTTCGGCGGGCTGGGCACCCGGATGATGCAGAAGGTGATGAAGCAAAACCGGATGCCGGGCGTCCCGGAGTTGATGCAGACGGCCCAGGACTTGGGGGTGAGGTTCATCGCCTGCACAACCACGATGGGCCTCATGGGCATTACCAAGGACACGTTGATCGAGGGTATCGATCAGTTCGCGGGGGTCACGACCTATCTGGCGGAAGCGAAGCAAGGCAGCGTGAATCTGTTCATCTGACAAACGAGGCGGGCGGGACTGGCGAGAAAAGCGAGAAGGGGCGAATACCGGTCTCGCAATCCCCGCGGTTCTCGCTCGTCTCGCGGAGAGTGAGGAGTATGCAGGCCGATGTCAAGCTCGACACCCTCGGGTACTTCTGCCCGATGCCGATTATCCTCACCTCGAAAAAGATCAAGGAATTGACGTTGGGACAAGTGCTGGAAGTCGTCTCCGACGATGAGGGAATCAAGAAAGACATGCCGGCCTGGTGCGAAACCACGGGACACCAGATGGTGGGGATGGAAGAGGAGCAGGCCGCAGCAGGCCGGATCTACAAAGCGTTCGTGAGAAAGACGAAGTAGTCAAGACGAGACGAGCGCGATCGCTCGTGATGAGCTGAAGCCGGAGGGAAGCACAATCCCCTCCGGCTTCGTCGTTTGATTGATGGGGATCCTGGGGCATGCCGCCGATTATTGAATGTATCGCCAATTTCAGCGAAGGCCGGAATCCCGCCGTCGTCCAAGCCCTCATTACGGCAGTACGGTCCGTGCTCGACGTGTGGTTGCTGGACCACACGTCGGACAGTGATCACCATCGGTCGGTGCTGACCTTCGCGGGCCCGCCGGACGCGGTCGGTGAGGCGGCATTCCGTGCCATCACCGTGGCAACGGAGTTGATCGATCTTCGCCGGCATGCCGGCGTGCATCCGCGCGTCGGTGCGACGGACGTGGTACCGTTCGTTCCGCTTCAAGACGTGAGTCTGGAGGAGTGCGTTCGGGTGGCCCGCGCGGTCGGACAGAAGGTTGGTGCAGACCTAGACATTCCTGTCTTTCTCTATGAACAGGCCGCAACGCATCCGGACCATGCAAAATTGGAAAACATCCGACGAGGGGGATTGCCCGGACTTGCTGCTCGGATGGGGTCCGATGCCGCCTGGGTGCCGGATTTCGGCCCCCCCCGGCTCCACAAAACGGCGGGGGCGGCCGTCATTGGGGCACGCCATCCGCTCATCGCGCTCAACGTGAATCTGAAGACGACCGATCCGACGGTGGCTAACGCAATTGCAAAGGCGACAAGACATTCGAACGACGGATTACCATGCCTGAAGGCGATCGGAGTGGAATTGCCGAGCCGTGGCATGACCCAGGTCTCGATGAATCTGACGGACTACCGGATTACCTCCATACACAGGGCATTTCAGGCAGTGGAAACCGAAGCCGCGAAACGTGGGGTTGAAGTTGCCGGCAGCGAACTCATCGGGCTGGTACCCCAAGCGGCATTCGACCAAACGGCTGCCCAGTCAATCCACCTCGAACGATTCGATTCAGCACAGGTCCTGGAATCGCGCCTGCGAGTTGCGATGTCCGGGGACCCCGCACGCGACCGGTCACTTTCTGAATTTTTGGAGGCGGTCGCGGATGCGAAGCCCACTCCGGCCGGTGGCAGCGTGGTGGCGCTCGTCGGCGCGTTGGCGGCCGCCTTGGGCGCGATGGGAGCACGTCTTGGCGATCAAATCGAGGCGCGACCACAGTTGGTTCAGGCAAGCCGGCGACTCCATGCCCTCGTCCGGACAGACAGTGAAGCCTATCGAGCGTGGGCTGTATCCCGTACAATTCCCGATGAGAGATCCGAGAAACCGGCGGCATCGGCCACGGCCTGGCAGCAGGCAACAGAGATTCCCCTGGAGATTGCCGAGATCGCCTCCCAAGTGGGATGGACGATTGAGTCCTGCTTGAAGTCGACAAAACCAGCCGTTCATTCGGACTTGACGGTCGGGTTTATCATGGCTCTGGCCGCCGCGGACGCCGCGTTGCATACCGCGCGGGTCAATGTAAAAACGACACGAAATCCGCGGCTTAACGAGATACTGCTCCCGCGAATCAGGAAGGCCGAGCGGCGCCTTGAGGAACTGAAGGCGCTATGTTACACTCCCTCGCCGAATCAATAGCGTCATGGGCGTGGACAGGCAGAGCCTGAGAAAGTGAAACGTCGAACCGGATGGAAATCAAAGTTTTCAATAACAACGTTGAAAAAGCTCTGAAGGTTGCCAAGAAGAAGCTGGCGGGTGAAGGATTGTTCCGTGAGCTAAAGCGTCGCCGCTTCTACGAGAAACCTAGCGTCAGGAAAAAGGCGAAGCAACGCGAGGCTCAACGGCGCCGTCATAAGTGGTTGTCGAAACGGAAACCTGAGTAATCGGCGGCATCGCCGCCGGTCGGCCTGTCATCGTTCCCCCCACGCGTTCTCTTGCGCGTTCTCTTTAGTCCCATGCATCAGGGTCAGATCCATGCCGCGATCCGGATCGTGAAGCGGGAGATCCGCCGATGGCAGGAACCAGTCGTCGGCGTGGTCGCCCGGGAATTTGATCGCGATCCCTTTCTCATCCTCATTTCCTGTCTCCTGAGTCTTCGGACGAAAGATAAGACCACCAGTGAAGCCAGTGCCCGGCTTTTCACTCTGGCGCAGACGCCGGCCGCCATGCTGAAGCTGCCGCTCCTGAAGATCGAACGGGCCATTTACCCTGTCGGCTTCTACCGAACGAAGGCGCGATCGATTCACCAGATCTGTCGCCGGCTGCTCGATGTCTACGGCGGAACGGTGCCCGATTCTATCGACGAGCTTGTGACCCTACCGGGGGTCGGACGGAAGACGGCGAATCTGGTTGTGACGGTCGGGTACGGTCGGCCCGGAATCTGTGTCGACATCCACGTCCACCGGATCACCAATCGGTGGGGATACATCAAAACCAAGACGCCGGAAGAGAGTGAGGTCGCGCTCCGAGAGAAGCTGCCCCAACGATATTGGATCACCTTCAATGATCTGCTCGTGCCCTATGGCCAGAACCTCTGCCAGCCGGTCTCGCCGCTCTGCAGCACGTGCAAACTGACGGATTTGTGCGATCGGGTGGGAGTGACGCGCTCGCGATGAGCGAGCGCGAGCAAGAAACGCGCGACGGGCGAGAGAGGCGGGCGGCGCGGCGCGTCTGTCTCGCGTTTCGCGCAAGTCTCGCGCTAAATGAACAGTTTCGTTTCCGCGTCTTCCGTGAGTTTGAGAATGGCGGGAAGCCCCAGCACTTCGTCTACGTTGTTCTCAACCGCCTGGCTATCGACGCCCATGTATTCCAGGCCGGCGCTGCAGGCGATCAGGCGGATCGCCCCGACGTGTCTGGCATCCTGCAGCATCTCTGAAATCCTAGGAACCTTCTTCTCTTTCAGCAGACGCGCGACGTCGTCGGCAACGGAGGCATACTCCGGCGGAAAATCCACCTGGTCGATCTTGCCCTCCGCGAGTTTCTTGATCGTCCAGAACAACAGGACGATGATGACCTCTTTGCCCATCGCAGCGGCGGTCATGCCGAGCGTTGCCACCTGATGGAGCTTGTCGTAGGTGGCATTATGAGCGAAGATGACGAACTTGGGTTTCTGCGCCATGGAAACTACTTCCTCTCAGCCCGCGCCTTCACGCTGTTCACATAGTCCACGACGGCGGCATCGACCTCGCCGGACGTGAGGGGGCGATCGTGCGTTTCGCTCTCATCAACGAGATACCGGTCGCCATCCTTTTCCTGCCGGATGACCACGGTGTTCTCGGGAGTGACCTCCACCATCAGGAACCACTCGCGCTTGCCCTGCGTAATGACCACTTCCTTCCCCAGCCCTTTCTTGGTGATTTCGATCCGCAGATTCTCGGCTGTCAGCGCCTCCGCCGCTCGAACCGGCTGCACGCCGAATAGACCCACGGCCAGCACCAGAACACATCCAACGACGGGCCGTCTGGGAAGGCGCATACGGGGCTCCGTGCGGGATGATTATAGCCGCCGTACCGGCAGACGTAAACATGGGACTGCGGCCCGCGTCGCCTTGAGGGCCCTGGGAACCCGTGCTAGGATGCCGGCCGATGGACGGTCTGCTTGCCACGGTTCAACAGTACGTATCGACCGAAACGCTGGTGATGCTGACGGCCCTGTCCATCATCTTCTTTGTCGGCTCGCTGATCGCCATCCCGTTCATCCTGATACGCTTGCCCACCGACTTCTTCGACATTCGGATCCCACGTCCATGGATGAAGGATCATCACCCGGTACTCCGGTTGCTCGGCCATCTCGTCAAGAACATCGTCGGCGTGATTTTTCTGTTTGCCGGCTTTCTAATGTTGTTTCTTCCTGGCCAGGGCATTCTGACCATGCTCATCGGGATCTCCATGCTGGATTTTCCCGGCAAACGCAAACTCGAAGCCAAGTTGATCGGGCAGCCGGCCGTCCTGAACGCCATCAACAGCATGCGGGACAAGTTCAGCAAGCCGCCGCTCACGATTGCCCCTGATATGTGAACAGTTAAAAGCGTAAAGTAAGAAGCCATCCGAAACCGTTGTCCTTACGATGCCAACTCTCTACCTGATCGACGGCAGCGCCTATATCTATCGCGCGTTTTATGCCCTCCCGGCCCTGAACAACTCCAAAGGCCTGCAGACCAACGCGGTCTACGGCTTCACCACCATGCTGCTGAAGATCATCCGTGAGCACCGGCCCGATGGCTTGGCCGTGGCCTTCGACGAGAAAGGGCCGACATTGCGGCACGAGGAATTCAAGGACTATAAGGCCCAACGCCCGCCGATGCCGGACGGGATGAAGGCCCAGATTCCCTACATCCATCGTGTCGTCGAAGCGCTTGCGATTCCGGGACTCCGCCAGGCCGGGTATGAAGCCGACGACCTCATCGGCACATTGGCGCGTAAGGCCGAACAGGCCGGCTACGACGTGGTCATCGTCACGGGCGACAAGGATATGTTTCAGCTGCTCACGCCGCACGTCCGTATTTACGATCCCGTCAAAGACAAGTGGTTCGGTGAAGCGGAATGCCGCGAGCGCTTCGGCGTGGAACCAGCTCGGGTCATCGAGATCATGGGCCTGATGGGCGATGCCACGGATAACATTCCCGGCGTGAAAGGCATTGGCGAAAAGACCGCTATGAAGTTGATCGCCCAATTCGGGACGATCGACGCGCTGCTAGAGCACGTGGACGAAGTCGCTCCGTCGCGGGTCAAGACGCTGTTGGCCGAACAGGCCGACAACGCGCGGTTGAGTCGCCGACTCGCCACGATCGAGACCCAGAGCCCGGCGGACTTCGAGCCGGCGGCGCTGCAGATCAAACAACCCCACGCAGAGCAGCTGAGCGACCTGCTCCGCGAACTGGAATTCACCACGCTGCTCAAGTCGATGCAGGCCTCGCATGGACCGGCAACAACCACGCCGGTCGCGACCGAGGTCATCCGGACCGAGAAAGCGGCAGAGGCTTTTGTGGAGTCCTTGCCGATGGACGAGAACCTTGCGGTGCAGTGCCTGCCTGCAAGCGACCCCGGTGTTCGGGCCGAGATGCAGGGCATGGCGCTCTCGTCCGGAGGAAAGACGGCCTTCATTCCGCTCGACATCCGCGAGTATATGCGGCCGATTACCAGGCTGCTGCATGAGACTACGAGAACCAAGACCGTCCACGATCTGAAGGCGACCCTGTTGGCCTTTCACCGCATCGGCGTGACGCTTGCGCCGCCGTATTTCGACACGATGGTGGCAGACTATCTGTTGAACCCCAATCGCCGCGATCATCAGCTGGACACCCTCGCTCTTGAGCTGTTGGGTCACCGGTTGGGGGGAGGCGAGAAGGAGACAACGGCGCCGAGAACCCTGTTCGATACGGATCGCGGCTCGCAGGAGCAGGCGGCGGAGGCCGCGGGGGTCATCGCCAGGATCGCGCCGCTTCTTCTGAATCGGCTCAAGGAGCAAGGCAGTCTGCAGTTGTTCCAGGATGTCGAAATGCCCCTGGTGCCGGTATTGGCCGAAATCGAACGGAACGGATTTCTGCTGGATGTCGAAGGCCTCCATGAACTGAGCAAGGAACTGGAGCGCGAACTCGACCGGATGATGGAGGCCATCGCCAGCTTGGCCGGCGGCGAGTTCAATCTCAATTCCCCCAGGCAGCTGGCGACGGTCCTGTTTGAGAAACTGGGACTCAAGCCGATCCGGAAGACAAAAACCGGCTACTCGACCGATGAAGACACGCTCACGCAGCTCGCCCCACAGCATGAACTGCCCGCGCAGATTCTGAACTATCGCAGCCTGAGCAAGCTCAAATCCACCTACGTCGATGCCTTGCCCGAGTTGATCCATCCGGACACGAAACGGCTGCACACCTCGCTGAACCAGACCGTCGCGGCGACCGGACGGCTCTCCTCCACCGAGCCCAATCTGCAAAACATCCCCGTGAAGGGCGACTATGGCCTGCGTATTCGCGAAGCCTTCATCGCGCCAAGGGGACACGAACTCCTGTGCGCCGACTACAGCCAGATCGAGCCGCGCATCCTGGCACATCTCTCGCAAGATCCGCGTTTGCTCGCCGTTTTTGCGAAAGGCGAGGACATCCACATGGCGACGGCCATGGAGATTTTCGGCCTGCCGTCCAGCCAGATCACGCGTGACATGCGGCGCGTCGCCAAGACGGTCGTGTTCGGTATCGTCTACGGCATCAGTCCGTTCGGGCTCTCGCAGAATATCGGCGTCTCACAGGCCGAAGCGAAGAAATACATCGATACCTTCTTCGAGAAGTTCGCAGCCGTGCGCGCACTCATGGATCGGAATATCGCCGAAGGCAAAGAGAAGGGCTACACGACCACGATCCTTGGTCGCCGGCGTCCGATTCCCGAACTCCAAAGCGGCGACCCGGTGCAGCGTGGCTTCGGCGAACGGATGGCGGTGAATAGTCCGATCCAGGGCTCGGCGGCAGACTTGATCAAAGTAGCCATGATCAACGTCCACAAGAAACTGCACGACGATCTCCCGCACACCAAGATGATCCTCCAGGTCCACGACGAATTGATCTTTGAGGTGCCGGAGAGGAAATTGGAGGAAGCACAGCGGCTGGTAAGACACGAAATGGAAGGGGTGGGGAAACAGCTTGGTCTGTCTGTGCCGCTCAAAGTGGATCTGGGCGTGGGCAAGAATTGGCGAGTAGCACATCCGTAATCAAAGAGCGGGTCCTGTCATCGACGAGCCCAACCGGTCCGGCCGCCTCACCAACTCGGCGGCGCGCACAAACGTGGCGCTCTTTATTCATCGCGCCGTGCGCCCTCTTACCCCGCCCGGTGTAGGGACCCCGCTGCGGGCGGTCGGGCGCCCACGTCGACGCCACCCGCCTTTTCGGACTCGAGGCAATCTCGCATCATGGTCACCCGCTGACTCTTAATCAGGCGCGCTCAAGCACAAGGCTGGCTACGGCACGAGAACCAGCTTTCCGGCAGCCGCTGAGCGTTCGAGCCGCTCGTGAGCGCGACGAGCGTCGGACAGCCTCTTTTCGTGGGAGCCGTGGGCGGTTCAGCTGCGAGAAGAATGAGGCCGCTTACCGTTGATAGAAAGTGCGGACGATCTCGGTCGTGTTGAACAGCATCGCATTCAGGCGCGTGTAGGCGGCATGGCCGTAGTAGTGTTCGCGCACGTTCGTTGATCCGGTGCAGTCTTTGTAATCGACTAAGAGACATCGGCCTTCACTGGGAAAGCGCACCGCGCGACGAGCACATTCGAGCCAGCGTTCGAAGCCATCGTACGGCTCGACCATTTCCCACACAGCCTTGTTCGCCGCCTTCGCCGCCTCGGTCTTCGGCACGGTATCGCTCCCTGCCACAGCGAGTTCCTGGACATAGTCTCCCCCCCAGGCGATAGGCATTTCCATCGTGATCTGCGGCAGCTCCATTTTGGCCAGCCAGGTCTTGCCGTTGGTCCTGAGGTGCCGGTGATTCACCACGTGCAGCAGCTGGCTCATTCCTGAAAGATCCCACCCATACCGGACCGGCGTGCCCAGCGTCACCACATCGAGGCCTGCGCCGTTCAGTAGCGAATGCGCCACCAGAAGGGGTTCAATGTGCCGGGCCGTGGCAGCCAGGTCCGCTTGGCCGTTCTGTTCCGCATACGCAGCGACGATACCCAGCAGTTTCGGCCGCCCGGTGATCGGGCTGGGGCAGAGTAGATTCGAGACCAGCGCCAGAACCAACCCGGCTTGCCCATGGGCTTGGACCAGAATTCGGTCTCCCGCGCCGAGGTTCTGATTCTCACAGAGCATGCGCAAGTCAGCGAGCAGGCGAACGGCCATCATCGCACGCCCGAGATGGTGATGTTCGGATGGCCACAGCATCCGCATGCACACGATCGGTCGCGCGAGGTCCTTGTTGAGCGCTTTTCTGAACCCTTCCACATAGCTGTTCGTAAAATTGCCCGCATCGCCGAGCTGTTCGTCGAGAGCATGTCTCGTGGTTTCGTCGTTCGCGAGCGGCAGGGTGAGTCCTCCTGACAAGGAAGGAATGCCGTTGCTTCCTTCTCGCATGGCGGCAAGCAGGGCATCGACACCCGACACACCGCGCGAATAGCCGCGCTTCAGGCCCCCGACTTCGTCCAGTCGCTGCATGCCGAACAGGTCGGTGCCGTGCAGCGAGCCATGGAGCAGGACGATGGCTCTGACTCCAGCCTGGGCGAACATGCTTCCGCAACGAGCCATGGCATCGGACCAAGCCGGAGAGTCCGGCTGCGCGCCGGCCGTCAGCTCGGCAAGGGTGAGTCGTTCACCGGGATTCTTCCGCGACAACTCGTCATGCTGGAAGTTATTCTCGATCGGCATGGGACGACGTATCTACCGCAAGAAGGCGCGAAAGTGCAATCAGCCGATGCGTGAAACGTAACATCTGAGCAGTGAAAACTCTCTACTTGGCGGAGAGAGGGGCGGCCTCACCATCGAGTGCCGGCTTCGGTTGGACGGCAGGCTTGAGCATGACGGCGGTGGCATAACAGGCTTTGTTTTCTTCGTCGACGTGGCGATCGACGATTTTCACTCCCTGCAAGTACTCCTGGACGATCTCCTCACGTGTGAGTTCGATGTCCTGTTCGGTTTCGCGGCCGCTCCGTTCGTGGACACGATCGACCATGTGTTCCTTCACCATCACGCGAATCTGCTTGGCCAGATCCGTACGGGCCGACAACTCCGAGACACGCTGACAGACGACCTTGCCTTTGGCCAAATCGCCTTGCCCTTTACCGATCCAATATTGGTCTGATGAATACGCGCCATGGCTTGCCTCGGCTGCCTGCTGAGTTACACCGGAAGTTTTGGCCGGCCCTTGTTGATCCTCATGTTGCTTGAGCTGATCGAAGGACCGTTCGGCATGCATCCTGACGTCGCCTGGTTCGGCTGCATGTGCCTGCGTGAGCGCCAACCCCGCACCATGCCATATGCCTACCCACACGACGATATTCCAGATCCGATTCTTCACTGATTACCTCCCCCGCCCTCCTCCACGACCCCCTCCACCACCTCCGCCCGCACCTCCTCGACCTCCCCCTCCACCGTGTCCGCCGCTTCCGCCATAGTAGCCTCCACCTCCAAATGAGCGGGGCGCCATCTGAAACGGAGTACGCGGTACTTGATGTGGCACAGGAGGATGGATTTGGTTGATCGTCGGCGGTAATCGTCCAGTCCAGGGTGGTTGTCCGCCTGGGACCCCTCGCGGAACAAATCCGGGATTAGACGGGCGCAGGCCAGAGCCAGGAGACTGCCCGAACCCTCCGTTCTGCTGCAAAAACTGCTGCATGCGCGTTGTGGCATGGGGCTGTTGCTGGCCGGCAGAAGGCGGAAGGAACGGGTTCAATTGATGGACATCCGTCAGGTTGCGCGATCCCGGCTGGTTGCTGAAATGAGGCGGGGCCGTCGGTGTTGTATGCGTGATTTCATTCAACGTGCGCGGGACTGCTTGCGATCCTGGAGAGACAACGATCTCATGGGTTGGCATATTGCGCGGCAAGCTTACAGGCGCCGGAGGTTGCGGCGTGGCCGGTGGTTGCCGGGTAGCGATGACTTGCTGGGCGATCACGACATGCGGACTCGCCGGGTAGAGACCTCGTGCGGCATTGAGGAGCACTTGCGGATGTGTAAACCCAACCCACGGATAAGAATACACAACCGGCGAAACCAACACCCAATCCGTCCAGGCTTGTGAGACCATCGCGTTGGACTGGACGCGATTGAGAATGTCTTGTCGTTGCTGGGCTGCCTGCTGCGCTTGATCCGCCGTTGACGCGTTCGCTAAGACTCGATTGGCCGCATCGAGGTCCTGTTGCAGCTGTACATTCTCTTGTCTCAATGCCTCCAATTGCACGCGAGCATCTTCATTCTCTCGAAGCGCTGCGATGGCCTGACCGACTTCTTCCGTATCGATCTGTGCGACGAGATCAACCGTCACGACGATCGTATCTCCATCGAGCGTCGTGCGAGTCTGTTGATCGAGTACGAGGACCAATCCGGCCGTGTAGGTACGGATCTCGTCCTTGGTGACATCCATCCCGTCGACGACCGTGACGCTTTCCAGGTAGGTGGCGACTTGTTCGAGCGCGCTCCGTTTGGCCGATTCGGTGGCAAGTCGGACTGCATCTTCCCGCGTATCGCGGTCCCCCATCCGATACTCTCCCTGAGCCGTGACAACCCGCAGCTCGGCCAGTGCCGGTGAGGTGATCAAAAGGGCGCCGACAAGGAAGACAGGCGACAAAGACGAGAAGCGGCAGGACAGCAGGTGAGGTCCCCGGGTTGCTGATTGGTGATCTGACCGTCCGGGCATCGCCTTCACCCTCTTGAAGAGGACTGAGGAACCGAAACCCCGTAGGTTGACCGCAACCCGAACCGAAGGAGTAGTTTCAGCATAACACCCGGAAACCCCTTTCGCCAGTCGGTTCGCGCCCACGGCAACCAGCCTTGCCTTGAGGAAAATTCACGTGTTAGGGTATCGATCCTGTTCATTGGGGACAGACGGCTTAAATTACCCATGCTAAGCAACTCCCGGCACCTGCACACATTCCTTGTCGGTCTCCTGACGGTTCTGCTTGAAATCCCGCTTCACTCCTCCGCCCACGGCGCCCCGGCACCGGCAGGGGGACCCGCTCCCTCCGCCTCTCCAACAGAGCATGTCATTCTCTTTGTCCTGGAGGGGTTCGGACAAGATTCGCTCAAGGGCGGCGCGATGCCGCGCCTGAGCAAGCTGGTCAAAGAAGGCTCAGTGACGTGGTCCGCCACCGGGGTGAGGCCGGCGCTCCGTCTTCCGACCATGGCGTCGTTGATCACCGGCCTGCCGGTTGAGAAGCACGGCATCAATTGGAACTACTTTGAATTCAGCCGAGGCTATCCCCGCTCCCCCAGCCTCTTCGATTATCTCGATTTGAGCGGAGGCCGCGACAGCGCCATCTTCTATATGGACGAGTCGCTGTACCAGCTCGCCAGACCCGAACCCTACACGGACTATCAACTGTGCGGCGCATTGCGGCCTGAGTGTGACCCCCATCGGATCGTGACCTACATCCAGCAATATTTCAGGAAAGCGACGAGCGGCCATGGCCACGGGCATGCGATTCTCTCGCTGCCGCACCTGCTTGTCGTTCATCTTCCGGAGGCCGGTCGAGCCGGGGTGGCCCGCGGCTGGCACTCCAAAGAATATCGCGATGCGTTGAAGACGGTCGATGCGGCGATCCACTCCGTACTGGATCTGTTCAGAGAGTACTCGCTCTCAACCCGCACCACCGTGGTCGTCACCGCCCTCAGCGGGCCGGGAACCGACCCTGGTGCCGATGCCCCGACGACCGACTCGCCGGTCGTCCCCTGGATTGTCTCGGGTGTCGGAATCAAGCCTGGCCAGGTGATCCATCATCCGGTTTCGATTATCGATACCGGAGCGACGGTGATGCGCATTCTCGGGCTTGAGACGCATACCGAATGGGACAGCAAAGCTGTGGAAGAAATCTTTCAGGCGGCTGCAGTCACCTCGGCCGTGACGCCGTCCAAGAAGCCCTGACAAACCATGTTCCACCGATTTCTGATACGGCGCAGCCTCTCGGTCTGGGGCGGAATGATGGTCGGTATGGTGACAGCAGCCGCCACCGGGCCGCTGCTTGCCGGTCCCCCTCCGGTTCAGCTAACAGAACACACGATCATCATCGATGCCACCAAACTGGTTCCTCCTTCGTGGTGGCAGGTTTCAGGGGTCACACCGTCGATCTGGGCATCGGATCCTGATTCGCTCGATGCTCCGAAAACGTCCGAGCGCCGGGAGCTCGCGCTGAAACCAGGGAAATACAAGTTCATCAGTTTTACGTTCGACTTTCCCTTCGTGGTCAACCTCGAGGGGAAATTGGAGTTTGCCAAGTCACTGGATCAATGTATTACTGGACGGGGAACCCAAACGCTCGTCATCCGCTGCAAGCGCACATATCCGTATGGGGGCGAACGGGATGCCTATTATGAGCAGATACCCTAACGATGACTCATCGACTTGAAGACCTCCTGGAAGCGCTGGAAGACGTCGACGACGCCACGCGCGAGGAAGCGGCGATGGCGCTGGCCGACTTGGGTGATCCCACCACGTTGGACGCGTTGGTCAGCGCCTGCGGCGACGAATTCTGGTCTGTTCGCGCCTGGGCAGGCCGTGGGGTGGCCAAAATCGGCGGTCCCCAGGCGGTTGAGGCCCTGCTCGGGTTGTTCAACGACTCCATTATGGAAGTCCGGAACCAGGCGGTTGAAGCGGCCGCACAGATCGGACCAGCGGCACTGGATCGCCTCATCGCCGCCTTGAAGGATGAGCGCTGGCGCCTGCGCGAACATGCCGCCAAGGCCGCAGGCGCAATCAAGGATGCGCGAGCCGTCGACGCGCTGATCGTCGCCTGCCGGGACCGCGATGGCGCGGTCAAGAGCGCAGCGGCCGAGGCGCTCGGCAAAATCGGCGATCCCAAAGCCGTCCCGGTGTTGATCAAGCTCTTCCGGGATTCCTCAAAAATTGTGCGCGAAACGGCCGGAACCGCGCTCGTCTATATCGGGTACCCATCGGTGGATCCGCTCATTGCCAACCTTACCGATAAAGACTTCGTGGTTCGATGCCATGCAGCCCGGGCACTGGGAGGCATGACGACCGACTATCAAATCGGCCGGACCTGGGTGCGCGATCCGAAAGTCGTCGATGCCTTGATTGCCGCCTTGAAAGATCCGGATCGGGCCGTCCGCGAAGATGCGACGATCGCCTTGGGGATGATCGGCGATGCCCGGGCGATCGATGCCCTGGTCGAAGCCATGAAGGATGGCGCGGTCAAGCGGCATGCCATCGCGTCGCTCGGCATGATCGGCGACCCGCGCGCGTTACCCGTCGTCTTGGATGCCTTGAAGGGCAAGGGCATCAAACAGGAAGGCTCTCCGACGCCCGGCTGTATCGTCAGTGAGGATGCGTTCATCAAGGAAGCCGCCGCGACCGCACTGGGTCAGTTCCGCGATCCCCGCGTCATTCCTGATCTGATTATATTGCTGAAGGACGGGGTGCTGCGGGAAAAAGCGGCGGCAGCCTTGGCGGTGATCGGGGACGTCGCCATCGAGCCCTTGATCGCCTTCCTTTACGACCCCAAAGCCTCCGAGGTGGAGGCCGAACAAGAGCGGGTCCTTTCCTATGCATCGGTCCGACTGACCGCCAAGGATGCGCTTCGGCTGATTGTACTGGAAACGTTGGAGAAGCTCGGCTGGTCGCCCCCGGTCGAGGAAGTTGAGATCAGCTCCAGCCGCGCGGACAATCTTCGGGTCGATCGGCCCTTGGGAGAAACGGGACGGTTCGGCCCCTCAGGCGATATGGCTTAATCGAGCAAAACGGGACTGCTGAGCGCACAGAGCTATCTTCTCACTGCAATCCCGTGGGTATCGGCGGTTTCCTTCCCGTCCTTCATGTTGGTGATGATGGCTTGCCCTTTGTAGTGGCCGACTCTTCCGCTTGCCTCAACATGAACCACTCCCACGCCCGGGATCGTGCCCTTGGCATTGTGTGCGTCCTTGTCATTGCCGGTCAGTGGATTCGGCCCCCGCAGCCCAACGAACACGAACTGACCATCCGGGGCCACATCCATCAAGTCCGGGGCCGGATCCGCGTTGGCACTGGTCTCCAGTTCGACTGAGCCAACGCTCAGGTTGCTCACCGTATCGATAATCTCAATGTTATTCCCGGCCCGATCCGCGTTCCATACGTACCGCCCAACAGCCGCCATGCCATGAGAGTCGGCAAACCTGTCATCACGCTGCGAGACCAGCTTGGCCGAGATGGACTGGGGGAGTTTCGAGATATCGAGCGCATACACGTCATACGACAAGGGTGCAATAGGCCAGCCACCGCCGGAGTTGATGTACATCGTGCCCCCGACTTCGATTCCGCCGCAGCCTGCCGGGTGGATCTGGTTATTGTCCAATGTGGCCACGACCTTCAGCGGCGTGGCAGTCACATCCACTACGAGGAGCCCCCCGCCCCGGAGGGTCACGAAGGCATACTGGCTGGACGATTCGGTGATCGGACAAATGGGCGAGGTGTCCGGCCGCTCCCCGCCTTCCAGCGCGGCGAGATTAAGGACATCCTTGTCGAGATCGAAGCTGTACTTGTGGCCCACGTAGTCTGTCCAGATGCGAATAAATTTCTTTTCGGCGATATTAGCGGCGATTGCCATCTTCTGATCCGGAGTCGGCCAGGCGGCATGCACGTTCTTGCCCATCGACAGGCAGGCCTCGGGCTTCTTGGTTGCCGCATCCATCACGAGGACCTGCCCGCTCAAGAACGAGATAATGGCATGATCCTGGCTCGCATTGAAGAAGAGCATGTGCGGGCGGCGGACGGCTTTTTTCGTGGCATCTTCACAGAACTTGCCGATCGCGCCTGCAAAGTCGATGACCTGGGTCGGCTTCGCCGAGGAGGGATTGGCAGCCAGCTGGGCGCCGTCATAGATGTACAGCACTCCCCCGCTCTCCTTCCCGGTATCGGACTGGTCGGTCACCCAGACCTCATAGGCCTCTGCAGCAGGATCAGCCAACGCGAGCGCCGCCAGGAGAACACCGGAGAGGAGTGAGTGTCCCTGAAACCGGGTACGTTGAGAGTCAGTCATGATAGCCTCCGGCCAGTATAATGCCATCGCGGGGGTATTTCCGGATCATACTGCACTCTTTGAAGCTCAGTTTCCAGAGGAGATTCCCAGAGGGCTCCCATTCGTTGACCCTTCGAAAAACCCTGTGGTAGGGTCAGCGACTCGATTCAGGAGGTGCGGGGTGCGAGTGGGAGATCCGGTTGGAGAACAGATTGCCGCGCTCAGAGACGAAGACTGGGCGATTCGCGAGGAAGCGGCCACCCTCTTAGGCAGCCTCAAAGATCCCCGAGCGGTTGACCCTCTGGTCTCGATTCTCAGGGACCGGGATCGCTCCGTACGGGATGCGGCAATCGGAGCCCTGACATCGATTGGGGAGGGATCTGTGGCCGCCGTGGGCGCCTGCCTTTCCGATCCGGAACTGCCGGTCCAGGAAGCTGCGTCCGCGATTCTGGCGTCGATTGCAGACGAGCGTGTGCTCCGTCCGCTTCTCCAAGCCTTGCGAAGTCCGGATTGGATCGTTCGCATGCATGCGGCGAACGCTGTCGGGCGCATCAAGAATGCCCAATCGATTCAGCCCTTGATTTCGCTGTTACGGGATGACGTGAAGACGGTGCGGGAAGCGGCCACTTCGGCATTGGCGGCAATCGGTGAAACCGCGATCTCTGCGCTGGTGGAAGCCTTGAGGCATCAGGACTGGCTGGTCCGCCTGCATGCCATAGAGTCGCTCGGGCAAACGGGTTCTCCACAAGCGGTGGAGCCCCTGCTCTCCACGTTGGCCAACGATAAGGATTCCGCCGTTCGTCAAGATGCGGTTCGCGCCTTGGGGCAGATTGGGGATCCCCGGGCCGTTGATGGCTTGGTGACGGTCGTGCACGAGCCAGGCCTTCGAACGTTGGCCGTCGAGGCGCTCGGGCGCGTCGGGGATCGCCGGGCGGTGCCGATCCTGATCGACATCGTGAGAGGAGCACGTCCGCCGGTGGTAACGCGCGCGGTCGTGGGTTGTGGAGATCAGTGGAGCGAGGAGGTCATCACTCAGGCCACCGCGGTCCGCGCGCTCGGCGAGATCGGGGACGAGTCTGCACTGCCCATATTAGTGGCGGCGCTCGACCCCACCTTCACGAGGGCTGAGGCTGCGGCGGCACTGGCACGATTCGGGGCCAAGGCGATTCCGTTACTCCTTCATCTATTGACCGGCCACCGGGATGACAACGTGCGTTATCATGTCAAGGAAACGTTGTCGACGATTGGCTGGAGGCCGAACAGAATGTGAGCATCTGGCCATGTTCAATGCGGTGATTCTTCAGACATTGAACTCATGAGCTGATCGTCAACTCGTAACTCGCTTCTACGATGCCAAAGGAATCAATCGAGACTCTGGTTTCCGAATTGACCCACGAAGAGGACTGGCGCCGAATGCGCGCCACCGCTGCTTGTGTGGCTGGCGGCCCGCGAGCGGTGCAGGCGCTAATCGAGGCGCTTCGTTCCGGGACGGTCAATCTCAAGAAGGAGGCGGCCTCCATGTTGGCCCGCATGAAGGATCCGCAGGCCGGCGTCGCGCTCGTTGGCCTGCTCGAACACGAAGATGCCGCGGTGCGGCAGGCCGGTGCAACCGCATTGGAACAGATGGCCGGAGTGCTCGATACCGAAACAGCCGCGGCGCTGGTGGCGCTGCTGCCCAAAAGCCATGATGAGCCCTCCCGCCAGCTCATGAAACATCTGATCGGGGCCATTCCGACTGCCGTCATGCCGCTCTGCGAGATGTTGAAACATCCTGACGAGGAAGCGCAGATGGCGGCAGCAACCATGCTCGATCAGCTCCTGGATCCCCGTTCGGTCGATGCCTTCATCGAGGCGTTGGGGCGACCGGCGGTGCGTCATATCGCGGTCGGGACATTGAAGAAACTGGGAGCGATTCGCGAGCGAATCGACAGGCTGTTCGACTCGCTCCGTGCGGTCGAGGGCGCGAGCGAGCGCGAAGAAGCCCGGATGTCGACCGTCATTGACCTCCTAAGCCTCGGAAGGCCGAGCGTGGAAATCCTGATCGAATACCTCGAAGATGACGACTGGGTGGTGCGCGAGGCGGCGGCGGATCTGCTGGGCAAAATCGGAGACGTGCGCGCCGTGGAACCGTTGATGAAGCGGCTTGAGTACGACAAAGACACCGGCGTGAAGGAGTTGGCGATCAAGGCGCTCGGATTGATCGGGGATGCCCGTCCCACTCGGCTCTATCTCGAAGCGATTCCGATCCGCCCGCTCCGCGTGTATGCGATGGAAGCGCTGGCCAAGATCAAGAATGTGGAGGTGCTGCGACCGCACAGGGAACTGTTTGATCGGCTGAGAACGGATCGCGATGGTTTGGTGGCCTACAATGCAGGTCTGATCGCCGACAAACTCGAAGCGTTGGCCGGAAGTGCACTCCAAGCGGGTGAAGGGAACGGCGAGGATGAGTGAGGAGACAGGTTCCGATCGGATCGATCAGCTCATTGCGGCCTTGCGTGACGAGAACGAAGCCTTACGGGACCACGCGATAGCGAGCCTGGGCCAGGCCGGGGCCGATGCGATATCCCGCCTGATCGGCTTGATGGCCGATGAAGACGCAGTGATTCGGGAAGCCGCGACCAGCGCGGTGGTTCGGATCGGGCCATCGGTCGCTGAGGCCATGCTCGAAGCCCTGCAGGATGATGAATGGACGATTCGGGAGCAGGCGGCGTCGGCGCTCGGGAAGCTGCGCGAGCCGCGCGCGGTCGATCCGTTGGTCAAGGCGCTCAAGGACAAGGACGGGGCCGTGCGCACGGCGGCCGTCTGGGCATTGGAGCGGATCGGTGATCCGCGCGCGGTTCCCGGATTGATCGAGGCGCTCGCGGACAGCCTGCTCATGGAGGATGTCGCGCGCGTGCTCAAGAAAATCGGCGATGTCCGGGCGGTCGAAGCCTTGATCGACGGACTCTCAGGCACTAACTGGATGGTGCGCCGGCACGCGGCGGAAGCCTTGGGGAGAATCGGTGATCAACGCGGGGTCAGCCCGTTGATCAAAGCACTCTCCGATGAAGACTGGCTCGTGCGTCGCAACGCGGCGGAATCGCTGGCCAGGCTGGGCGCCCGAGAATCCATCCAGCCACTGCTGCCGCTGCTGGAAGATGAGAATACGATGGTTCAGGAAACGGTCGAGAACGTGCTGGGCAGCCTCGGATGGAAGCCGAAGCCGTAACCATTCACCTTATACGAAGGATACCAGTCATGGCAGATGAAGCTCCGGTGAAGTTGATTCACATCGCTCCTAAGGGGGCAGACAAGAAGGACGGATTCAATCTGGTGACCGAACGGGTGGTGGCGGTGAACCCAGAGGCCAAACAGCTCGAGGTTGAACTCCTGGCCTACGACGGCAAGACGATCCTCCTGGACGTCGCGGAGGAAGCGCTCGAGGACCTTCAGAAGCTCAAGGTTGGTGACGGCGCGACCATTCGCGTCGTGGAAGAAGGTGGGAAGCGGATTGCCAAGAGCTTCCGAATTCGCGCCAAAGATCCGAATGCAGCCAAAGCCGACGCCATGTTGCTCGACCTGAAAGATTCACACTGGTTGAATCGCAAATATGCGGCGGAGGTCCTGGGAGAACTCAAAGATGAGCGGGCCGTCGATCCGTTGGTCGCGGCGTTGACCGACGAGGTGGGCGACGTGCGGCAACGCGCCTATGACTCCCTAATCAAGCTCGGCAGCGCCTCCGTGCCCTTGCTGATTCCGCTGCTGGTGTCGGAGGAGGATGAACTCCGTCAATCCGCAACGGAAATCCTCCGGAAGATCGGCAAGCCGGCGGTGGAGCCACTGGCCACAGCCTTAACGGACGCCGATGATCGGCTGAAGACCCGAATCATGAAGGTCTTGGATCGGATGGGGTACAAACCGAAGGCGAAGGAAGACGCGAAGGTCGAATTACCGCGGCTGACGTAGCGTTCAGCGGGCGTGGATCAGGCGGGTTGCGGTCCCTTGCTAGGTCGGCCGACAGAGATGTGTTGGAATCCAAGCCGGGCCATCCGCTGCGGGTCGTAGATGTTACGCAGGTCGAACAGAATGGGTTTTCGCATGAGAGTCTTGAGTCTGACAAAGTCAAGATTGCGGAACTGGTTCCACTCCGTCACGATCACCAAAGCTTCAGCCCCTTCAGCCGCATCGTAGGCATCGCGACAAGGAATAAGCCCCTGTAACCTTCGACACGCGTCTTCAAGCGCCACAGGGTCAAAGACCCGAACGGTGGCACCCTCACCGATCAGCGCCTCGGCGATGGAGAGGGCCGGGGCTTCTCGCACATCGTTGGTATTGGGTTTAAACGACACCCCCAGCATGGCCAACGGCTTTCCTCGCAGCGATCCGACGGCCCCACGAATCTTCTCGACCATCCGCATCCGTTGCCGTGCGTTCACCTGCGAGGCTGCATGGGCGATTTGCATGGGAGAGCCAAGTTTCTCTCCCATCCGAGTGAGGGCAGCCAGATCCTTTGGAAAACACGATCCGCCGAATCCCGGGCCGGCGTGGAGAAACTTCGAGCCGATCCGGTTGTCCAGTCCCATCCCTTTTGCCACCATCTGGACATTCGCCCCTACCTGCTAGCACAGATTCGCTATTTCGTTGATGAAGGAAATCTTCGTGGCCAGGAAGGCATTCGATGCGTACTTGATGAGCTCGGCGGTGGGGATGTCTGTGACCACAAAGGGGGTCTCGATGAGGTACAAGGGGCGATAGAGGTCTTTCATGATCGCCACGGCCTGCTCACTGTTTGTGCCGAGGACGACGCGATTGGGCCGCAAGAAGTCCTCAATGGCAGAGCCTTCGCGCAAGAATTCTGGATTCGCGACGATGTCGAACCCAAAGACATCGGTTTGATGCTCCTTGATCACAGCTCGCAGCGTCTCCCCGGTTCCAACGGGAACCGTGGATTTCGTCACGATGACTTTGTAGCCCTTCATGTTGCGAGCGATCCCGCGGCCGACTTCTTCGACATACGAAAGATCGGCAGACCCGTCTCCACGAGGGGGGGTTCCCACTGCGATGAAGATCACCAGTGCCTGATCGACTGCTTTGGCAATATCGGTTGTGAACGTGAGTCTGTTTTCCCGCAGTCCTTTGGCGACTAACTCTTTAATGCCCGGCTCATAGAAGGGGACCTCTCCTTTTTCCAGTGAGGCGATCCTCTGTGCATCGCTGTCCATACAAGTGACGTTAACGCCAAATTCGGCGAAGCAGGCCCCCGTGACAAGTCCAACGTAGCCGGTTCCGATGACGCTGATGTGCATGAGCTGGTCTCCCTTAAGTGGATGAGTTCTGGGGGAGTATAACAATGAGGGTCAGCGCGGGCAAATAAATCGCGCCGGATGACCATCCACGCAATGAGCAACCTGGTTGTTTCGTTGACTCCAGGAAAATGCGTTGAGTACAATCCGACGCCCTTTGAAGCCCGTGATGAGGGGGAAGACCAACGATATGTTGCACACCGGTGCCAGAGTGCCGACGCGTTCCTGCCTTCCGTCCAGTCGATGACTCGTCACGCTACACCCATCTCTCGCGGATTCCTGCTCTTCACCGCCCTAATCACGGGCGCGGTGGTGATGGCGCTGGAAATTCTCGGCAGCCGCCTCCTAGCGCCCGTCTTCGGGAATTCGCTGTACGTTTGGGGCGCGTTGATCGGAGTGATCCTCGCGGCGATGAGCAGCGGCTATGCGTTCGGCGGATGGATTTCCGATCGCTATACCGGTGGAGCAGTCCCGGCCGGTCTGTTGCTCTTTTCAGGAGGCTGGACCTTCCTGGTTGCCTGGGGCAATCAAGCCGTCCTGTTTGAGATTGAGAAACTTGTGTCGGACCCTCGATGGGGACCATGCCTCGCCGCCGCTGTACTCCTGGCGCCTCCCGCGTTCGGATTGAGCGGCGTACTGCCGGCGATGTTGCGTCTCGCGGTGGCGGACATGGATCACCTTGGCCGCCAGACAGGACGTATGATCGCGCTGTCGACGGTCGGCAGCTTGGCCGGAACCTGGGGGACCGCGTTTTTTCTCCTCACATGGGTCGGCAGCCAGTCGTTGGTGGCGTGGCTGGGTGGCATTCAAGTCGGACTTGGCCTCTGGTGGCTCTTGAAAGGAACGCCCGCCCGCCCATCGGTGCTATTCGTCGGTCTCGGATGCTCCGTAGTATTCGGCACCTTGGCGCTGAATCCGATCCAGCGGTTGAACCAGCCGGTCTATCAAGAGGATAGCCCCTACCAACAGGTCCGCATTCGCGACGATCAACTGTTTCGCTACCTGATACTGGACCGAACATTTCATGCCACGATGTGGAAATCCGATCCAGCTTGGCTCTTTCTTCCCTACAGCCAGTTGATGGTCTCCTCTCTGGCCCTGGCCTCGGAACCAAAACGCGGACTGATTCTCGGCCATGGCGGTGGATCACTGGCCAAGTGGTTGGCACGGCACTGGCCTGCACTGGAGCTCGACATAGTGGAGTTTGACCCGACCGTCGTACGCATGGCGGAAGAATTTTTCGACTATCACCCTCCTGCCAATCACCATGTCTCGGTGAAAGACGGGCGCGCCTTCCTACATGGGACGGATCGTACCTACGATGTCATGTGGATCGATGCGTTTGCGCGGGACATGATCCCTTTTCATCTGACGACAGTGGAGTTCTTCTCGCTTGTGCGGACGCATCTGAATCCTGACGGGGTCGTGGCGGTCAACCTGGCGTCGTCCGGCAGGGAAGGAGACCTCGCTCGAGCAGCGGCGGTGGTACAAACCATGAAACGAGCCTTCCCAGTCCTTACAACCTTTGCCGTCGAGGGCCCTTGGAAGACAGGCATGACCCAAGCCAAGAATCTGATTTTCTTTGGGGGTCGTCCAATCGAAACAGATTCCGCAGACCGCCTCGTTGCGAGAGTCACGGAGATGGCGATGACTCGCCAGCTTCCGATGGAAGCGATCGCGCTGCTGCACTCCCGTCGCGTCGAACCATGGCCGACCGGGATTGAACTGAGCGACGATTTCGCTCCGTATGATCTTCTGATTGGACGAGAAGGGCCCGGCACCCAGCCGGACTAGTGGCACAGTTAGCGATACCCCGCCTCCTGCTAGGACCTTCGACTACAAAGGTGGTGAGCTTCAACGGAGGCGGTAAGTCTTCCGGCGGCCTGGTCATATCGAATCAGCGCGCAGGCGCGTAATGCGAATGGTCGCTTGGCGCGGCACATCGTCGAGCCATGAGGCGGCCTGAATCTGTTCTTGACGTTGGTACAATCAACAGGTACATTAGGCGTACCGCTATTCGTACAAGGAGTGAGCTATGCCAAAGATAAAGTTGTCCGAAGACCTCACCCCAATCAGTGATTTCCGGATTCGGAGCGCCGAGCTGGTCGCTAAAGCGCGCAAGACGAAACGGCCCATCGTCCTGACCCAGCGGGGTCGATCCGCTGTCGTGCTGGAAGACATCCAAGAGTACGAGCGGCGGACCGAGCGTCTGGAGCTGCTAGAGGCGATCATCGCCGGCCTGCGGGCGGTTGAGCGGGGCGAGGTGGTCTCTCATGCCAAGGCCATGTCTGAGCTGGACAACGTCCTGAATGGCTAGGCACACTCAGCTTGTCTGGACCCAACCAGCGATTGACAGCCTGCTTGAGATCGTTCGACATGTCCAGGCGGACAATCCCACTGCCGCTCATCGGTTCGCAGAGCAGATCAAGAGCAAAGTTTCGCGTCTCGCCGCCTTTCCTGATTCCGGGCGGATCGTCCCAGAATTCCCTGGCAGCGGTCTGCGGGAGATTATCGTTGGCAACTACCAGATCATCTTCCGGGCCGCCAAGCGACCACCCAGGGTGGAGATTCTCACCGTGCGTCATGGGGCTCGCCTGCTGTCGGAGGCGCCTGAGTCCCACTAGCCTGCCTGACGCCTGATCGCTCCTGCTTTGAGCCCCACAATGGGGGCAAGGGTTCCTTCTTCATCACCAGTATGTGTCTAGCAGAATCGTCTCCCTCTTGCCCCACCTGGCCTGAGCCTAGCCGAAGGGAGCCGGGCCAACGGGCCCGACAAAGAAAAGGGGGACTGGCTCCGGCCTGCAGGGCAGTCCCTCCCGGTGCCTGTCCCCATTTTTTGCTCTCAAGCAGGAAATAGACCTCCTCCGCCATGCGGTCTATTCTTGGGCTTCGAGGATTGGGGTGAGGCCTATCCGAGTGCAGGTTCTGTCCATGACAAGGAAGTGGGCCTCGTGCACGACGACGGGGTGGATTCGGTCCAGCAAAGATCTGATAAAGGAAGACATCCGTTTCCGCGAAGTGGTGATCGTTCATGAGCTGTTTCATCTCCAGGTGCCGAATCACGGCAAGCTTTTTAAGAGCTTGATGAACGTTTACTTGCCTCACTGGCGCGACATAGCTAGAGGAAGGGCTGCCCGAATCTGCCCTTTTGACCGGAGCGATCGCTAACAGTTTTTTGGTTAGCACGGGTTCCCAGAGCAGGAAATGAACCGCCGTGGGGTCTAGGGGGCTACGCAGTGATCATACAGGGAAAGGCCGAGCGGTCGTACAGGAGAGACAACCGGAGAAGAAAGAATGGCTTGAAGGTGTGCACCCGCCCGTTTCAATCACGATACATTCATATACAAAGGGCGGCACGCGCAAGCGAGGAGTTAGGATTCACTGGAGGTGTTCTATCCCCTCGCCCGGAACCATCTCATGGCTCCGGGTCGAGCGAGCTCTGTTTGGTGGAGGCGAGGGGAGTTGAACCCCTGTCCGAAGATCGTCAACGCATCAGATCTACATGTGTAGCCGATAGTTTAAGGTTCGCAGCCACCCACGCCCATCGGCTGGCTTAGAATGGCCGCTAGCCCAGGAAGTTCTCGTCCGCCGCCGCTGAGCACCAGCTTTGGACCAGCCCGCTGCATCGCGCCATTCCACCCCCGCGGGCCTCAGATGGAACGACGTCACAGCTGATTAAGCTGCGAGTGCCAGTTCTTGATTGGCAGTTGCATTTTCCCGGAGTTTTACGAGTCCCCGAGAGCTCGACATGCCCCGATGGTATCAGTATCCCCGTCGAAACCGGTCGCCCCCCTTTCGTTCGTAACGTGAAACGTGAGACGTAAAACGTAAGAGGAAGGAATCTCAAAAAGGATTCGGCCATACTTTATGCGACCTTTCACTTTTCACATCTCACCTTTTACGCCTTCATCATACCGCACGAGTCAAGGGGAAGCCAGTCGAGTCGCGGTTCTTCGCCTTGCTGGAGCAGAGAAGTGCCGTGCGGACGAATAACATGGCCCGTAGCGGTAGAAGTGCCTATGATCGAAGGTGATGGAGACGCCGTCACCAGGCTATGAAGTCGAGACCACGACCTACCACATTGGAGTGCATGAGTATCAGATCCGCGCGCTTCACGACCGGCGGCAGTTTCCCGACCCAGACGGCTGCGCAGAACGAGCCGGTATTTCCTCCGCCTCCTGGCCGATCTTCGGCGTGGTTTGGCCCTCAGGGCTGGCGCTCGCGGAGGAGATGACCCGGTTCCCCATCGAGGGGAAAAGCATCCTGGAAGTGGGCTGCGGGCTCGGTCTCCCCAGTCTGGTCTTGCAGCAGCGAGGCGCCGACATCACCGCGAGCGACTACCATCCCCTAGCCGAGGAGTTCTTGCGCAGGGCTTGCAGTCGATCCCGCATTGTTTCGACAGGCAGCTTCACGCGATCCCCGTGCCCGGCCAGGACCCATTCAAATCGATAGGCGAGCAGCCTCTCAATCGACGCCAACAGCACCTTCGCCCGCCACACAAGCCGCTGGGGAGCCCCCAATGTGTGCTGGTGCGGATTCCACCACAGATGATCCCCCGTGAAAAGAAACTTCTCATTGTAATGCAGCGCCATGCTGCCTGCCGTGTGACCCGGGACCGGGATGGCTCGAAAGCTGTCGGCGAGCTGGATACTGTCTGCCCCGTCCATGATCCACTCCGCGTCGGGGGCCGCGTCGGCATCGGCAACGTGGATGATCCGTTTCGCCCCGAAGTGCGCGGCATACTTGTCGGCATCGGCGATATCGTCTTTGTGCGTGAGAAAAATGTGCGTGATGCCGCCATGCTGTTCGAACCAGTCGATCAGATGCTTGATGTGCCGGGGCGAATCGACCAGCCAATTACCGCTCGGATGCTCGATGAAGAAACTGTTCGCCCCGAAGGACTTCTCGGAATTGAAGCCGCAGTAGAAGACGCCGTCTTCCAGATGCAGCGGAAAGCTGGACATCGCAGCGCGGAGCCGCTGCTTATCACCCTGTTCGGTCCCGATTGAGCCGACCGGACAAGCGAGTAAGGCCTGATAAGCCTGGTGGATCTGCCCGTCATACTCGGGTTGGCGACAGACCGCAGAGAACTCACCGACCTCCTCAAAGCTTTCAGGCGCCAACTGGCGGCAGGTGTCGCAATTGATACAGCTGGAATCGACATAGAAATTCCCCGCGACATTGGAATCGAGCCGCTTGTTCCGGTCTGCCATCAGAGTACCTTGGCCGCTTGTCTCGCACGATCGGCGGCACGCCAGAGATACCATGCCGCAGCCGTGCGATGGGGCTTCCAGCGCTCCCCATATCGGAGCACTGCTTTTGACGTCGGCATCTGGCGAAGACCGTACGCGATCCGGAATCCATTGCGCACGCCGTAGTCATCAACAGGCAGAATGTCCGGACGTCCCAGTTGGAAGATCAGCAGCATCTCGGCCGTCCAGCGCCCGATCCCTCTCACGGCGACGAGTCGTTCGATGATCGCCTCATCGTCGAGCCGCCGGATCACATGCCGGCCCGGCACCGTTCCATCCAGCGTCTTCGCCGCCAGATCGCGCAGCGCGGCGATCTTGGGCCGTGAAAATCCCGCCTGCCTGATCGCCTCCGTCCGCATCGCCAGCAATTGATCAGGGCTCGGAAAGCGCCTACCCGGGAACAGCGCGATGAACCGCCTGAGAATGCTCTCGGCAGCCCTGTCGTGCAACTGTTGGTACGCCACGGCGCGCGCGAGTGATTCGAACGGCGACCGACGCACTTTCGGCACAAGGGTGAAGGGACCGACCTCCCGGATCAATCGGCGCATGACGGGATCAACGCGCCTCAGATGTTTCTCCGCCGTCCTGGATATCGGCATAGACCTACGGAGTGAGTGGTGAAGGCCTGCCCCATTCTCCGGAGAAGACAAAGGTCGAGATTGGGTTGCGCTCGCGAGAAGCCAGCTCACGTTGCTTGAGACGGTCGGGGAGGACGTTCGGATCGCCCGGGTAGCCGACGGCGATCATCGCGCCCGGCTCGCAGCCGGTGGGAATCTTGAGATCGGCACGGGCTTTTTCGACGTCGAAGCCGGCCATCTGATGTGCCACCAGTCCAAGCGCAGTGGCTTGGAGCACGAGATTCTCGACTGCCATGCCTGTGTCGTGCAGAGCATGCCGATTCGGTTTGGCGTCATCCTCAAAATTCATACTGGCAACGGATAGAATCAGCACAGGCGCACGGTAAGCCCACTTCCGGTTACCCTCAACGAGGCAATCAAAAAGCCGGCTCCACTCCGCTTCATGGCCTTTGCTCGCCACGATGAATCGCCAAGGTTGCTCGTTGTTCGACGAGGGGGCCCAGCGGGCGGCCTCGAACAGGCTTGCCAGTTTCTCCGGCTCGACCGCACGCTCGTCGTACGCGCGCGGGCTCCAACGACGCTTCAAAACATCGTGGATCGGGTACTCTGTGTGGGCCGGCTTGTCCATGGATTATTGTTGGCCGGCATCCTTGGAAGCTTCGGTGTCCAGAGACCAGCCGCCGCCGAGTGCTTTGTACAGTTGTACCACCGACACGAGATGCAACCGGCGGGTGGCGGTCATCCCGAGTTCCGCTTCAAACAGATTTCTTCTCGCAACGAGCACGTCGAGATAGTTGGCGAGTCCTCCTTTGTATCGGAGTTCGGCCAGCTTGAGCGCCGACTTCAGTGCCATGACCTGCTGTTGTTGGGCTTCGTTCTGTGTCCGTGCCGTGCGAACCGCAATCAGCGAGTCTTCGACCTCGCGAAAGGCCACCAGCACCGCTTGTTGGTACTGCGCCAACGCTTGTTTGCTTTGGGCCTCCACCGCTTCCTGTTGGAAGCCCAGCACTTGCGCGTTCAGGATCGGGGCGGCGAATGCGGCGCCGGCCACGCCGAAGGAGGACGCATCGGTGAAAAGCAAAGACAATTCGGGATGCGCTACGCCCAGCAGGCCGGTCAACGTGATTTTCGGAAACCGTTCGGCCTTTGCCGCACCGATGCGAGCGGTGACCGCCGCCAGCTGTTGCTCCGCCACTAGCAGATCGGGCCGCCGCTGCAACAACTCAGACGGGAGGCCGGCGGGAACGTCCGGCGGTATAACCTGTTCCATCAGAGCTTTGCCCCGCGGGATGGCGAACGGTTTGCCTCCCACGAGCACACTCAATTGATTCTCCGCCTGCACCATCTGCCGTTCCAATTCCGCCGCGCGCGCTGCGGCATTGGCCCGTTCCGCTTCGAACTGATCGAAATCCAGTCGCGAACTGAGTCCTTGTTTCAGACGGGCCTCCGCGATGCGGACGGATTCCTCCCAGGAGTGCAGCGTCCGCCTGGCGATGTCGAGTTGGGCGTCGAACTGAAGGAGGTTAAAGTAAGCTTCGCCGACTGCGCTCACCAGTTGAATCGTCACAGCGCGGCGGTTCTCTTCCTTGGACAATAGATCGGCCAGAGCCGCCTCGTTGGACCGTCGGACGCGCCCCCACAGATCGACCTCCCACGCCAAATTGCCCAACAAGTAATAATTGAACGGGCTCGCGAATCCGGGAAATAAGAAGTTTGCTTTGCGGCCAGCCGGCAAACTCGACGCAGCTGTCACTCCCGGCAGATAGTCCGACCTGGCGATCAGCGCTCTCGCACGAAACTCCTCTACGGTCGCGACGGCACGCTGCAGGTCTTTGTTTTCTGCGAGAGCCAGTCGAATGAGTTGTTGCAACTGCTCGTCACGCAAGAGGTCCCACCACGCCAGATTGGCCAGCGACGGCATATCCGCTGAGCCGTCTGCCATGCGGAAGCGATCCTCCACATCAGTCTTCGGCCGTGTGTAATCCGGTCCCATGGCACAGGACAGAAGCGCGATCGAAAATCCGATGGCCAGCAGAGTACGCACGTCAGGGCTCGTCCTCCAGCGAGAGGCGTGGCATCATCGGTTGGTGGAGCGCCGAGACCGATTGAGTCCCGCGCCGAGTCAACCTTCTAAGCAGCACGAAGAACAACGGCACGAAGAAGATCGCCAAGAATGTGGCCGCCAGCATGCCGCCGAGCACGCCGGTCCCGATCGACTGGCGACTGGCCGCCCCGGCGCCCGCCGCGATCACCAATGGGAACATGCCGAAGATGAAAGCCATCGACGTCATGATGATCGGCCGGAACCGCAAGCGTGCCGCTTCGACGGCCGCCTCGATTAAGGGACGACCCGCTTCATAGCGGGTGTTGGCGAACTCGACAATCAGAATCGCATTCTTGGCCGACAGGCCGATCAATGTCACCAGGCCGATCTGGAAATAGATGTCGTTTTCGAACCCCCGAAGCCAGACCGCCGTCAGGGCGCCAAAGATGGCGAACGGTACGGCCAGAATCACGGCGAACGGGACAACCCAACTCTCGAACTGCGCCGCCAGGACGAGAAAGACCATCAACAACCCGATCGCGAAGACCTGTCCAGACTGTCCGCCGACCCGGCGCTCTTGAAACGAGATGTTGCTCCAATCGATGGCATAGCCCTGCGGAACCAGCACCTCCTTCGCCACTCGATCCAGCGCCTCGAGCGCCTGCCCGGAGCTGAAACCAGGCGCGGCAGCACCCAGCAAGAGAGCGGTGTTGTAGCCATTGAAGTGATTCACGGGATCCGGTCCGCCCTGATACTCGGTCGTGACGACCGTATCGAGTGGAATCATGTCGGAGCCCCGCGCATGCCGGGCGCGTACGTAGATTTTCGACAGGTCCTGCGGTGTCGACCGGTATTCCGCCTCGGCCTCGGTTTGCACATGATACACGCGGCCGAACTTCACGAAGTCATTGATGTAGAAATTCCCGAAGTACGCCTGCAAGGTATCGAAAATGTCGGAGATCGGTATTCCCAGCGCCTTCGCCCGCTCCCGGTTCACATGGGCGAAGAGGCGCGGCGAGGACACCCTGAAATTCGTCCCCACCCTGCCGATGGCCGGTTCTTTCTGCGCGCGCTCGACGAATTCCTGCGCCACGGCGGCGAACTTTTTGAAATCTCCGCCGCCGGGATCCTGCAACTGTGCCGAGAAGCCACCGACCACCCCGACACCGCGAATCGCGGGGGCGTTAAACGCCAAGAGCAACGCCTCTGGAATTTTTTCGAACTCGCCATAGGCCGAGCCAACGAGCGCCTTCGCATGATACTGCGGCTCCCTGCGCTCATCCCAGAGCACCAGCGGTACGAACATCGTCGCTGAGTTCGGCCCTCGCGTGCCGAAGACGAAGTTCTGACCGGACAGGGCGTCGGTGGAATGCACTGCCGGAATCGCTTGGAAAAACCGTTCAACCTGTTCGAGCACCGCATTGGTCCGCTGTTTCGAGGCGCCATCCGGCAACTGTGCCACCACGATGAAGTACCCCTGATCCTCCTCGGGCAGGAAACTCTGCGGCAGTTTCTGAAAAAGGCCCAGCGACACGGCGAGGATACCGCCGAACGCCAGCATCACCCATGCCGGTCTGGCCACCAGCTTGCCGACCGACCATGTATAGCCCTGCTGGGTCCTCCTGAACGTCCGGTCGAAGAACGTCCAGAATCCACCACGCTCTTCAGGCCGATGAGTCAGCACCAACGCGCAGAGAGCCGGGCTCAGCGTCAACGCCACAAACCCCGACACGGTCACCGAGATGGCGATCGTCGCGGCAAATTCCTTGTAGAGGGCTCCGGTCACTCCGCCGATGAAGCCGACGGGAACGAAGACGGACACCAACACCAGCACGATGGCGATAATCGGCGACGTCACTTCGCTCATCGCAAGCTTCGCCGCCTCCTTGGCGGAAACGCGATCTTCCCGCATGTGGCGCTCGACGTTCTCCACAACCACGATGGCATCGTCCACGACGATCCCGATGGCCAGCACCATCCCGAAGAGCGTGATGGTGTTGATGGAAAAGCCCAGCGCGGCCAGCCCGATGAACGTGCCGATGAGTGAGACCGGAACGGCGATCGTCGGAATGATGGTGGCTCGCCAGCTCTGAAGGAACACGTACACGACCAGAATGACCAGCGCCATGGCTTCCGCCAGCGTCTTCACCACTTCCTTGATCGAGACTTCGATAAAACGCGTGGTGTCGTAGGGGATGTCGTACGACACGCCGGACGGAAAGTTCTTGGCCAGCGCATCCATCTGCGCGCGCGTGCGTCGTACCGTATCGAGGGCGTTGGCCCCTGGAGACAGGAACGTCAGAATGAACGTCGTCGGCTTGCTGTTCCAGCGCCCTTCGAGTGCGTAGGATTGCGCGCCCAATTCAATACGTGCCACGTCCTTGAGACGAACCGTGGAGCCATCCGGTAGGGCACGCACGATCAATTCTTCGAATTCCTTTACCTCCGTGAGGCGCCCCTTCGTGATGATCGGGATCGTCAGCTCGGTCCCCTTCGGCGCCGGTTCCCGCCCGATGGTCCCGGCGGGATAATCGCGATTCTGCTCACGGATGATGCCGATGATGTCGTTGGGCGTTAGATCGAGCCTCGCCATGAGCAGCGGATTCAGGATGATCCGCATGCTGTAATTCTGTTGTCCGAACACGAGCGCATCCCCGACGCCTTTGAGCCGCTTCAAATCATCGACCAAACGGAGCGTCGCATAGTTCGAGAGAAACACGGCGTCGTGGCGCGGGTCGGTCGATTTGAGCGCGATGACCGCCACCAGATCGGGAGACAGCTTCTTGACCGAGATCCCCTGGCGGACAACCTCCGGTGGAAGCTGCGGCTCAGCGAGCTTTTCGCGGTTCTGCGTCTGCACTTGCGCAATGTCCGGATCGGTGCCGATTTCGAAGGTGAGCTTGATTGAGACGTGTCCGTCATTGCTGCTGGTCGATTCGAAGTAGAGGAGGTTATCGACGCCGGGAAGCGTCACCTCGATCGGACGGGCGACCGCCTCGGCCGCCACTTCGGCGCTCGCGCCGGGATAGTCCGCATCGATCTGAACCACCGGCGGCGTTATCTCCGGGAACTGCGCGATCGGCAGGAACTGCATGGCGAGCAGGCCCATCACGACGATGACGATGGAGACCACCGACGCCAAGATCGGCCGGTCGATGAACGCGTGCGAGGTCACGGGTTACCCCTGCTCGGGCGTGGGAGGAGGAGCCGGTTGATTAACCAGCGGACCTGCCGGCACGGCTTTCACCGGCGCGCCGGGACCGATCTTCATCAGCCCGTTGACCACAACCCGATCGCCGGCTTTCAACCCCGCATCGATGAGCCACTGCGAGCCTTTCCAGTCCGATGCAACCACGTCTCGCATTTCGACCTTTTCCTCGTCGTTGACGACGAACACGAACGGACCGGTGGGTCCTTGCAGCACCGCCCGTTGAGGGACCAGCACTGCCTCAGCCTTCACGTCGCCCTTGAAGCGGACTTTCACGAACTGGCCGGGCAGCAACGTTCGCTTGGGATTGGGAAACGTCATCCGGATTTGTCGCGCGCCTGTTTCGGTCCGCAGTCCCGGCTCCAAAAGATCGAGCACGCCTTCCTCCGGATAGGAAGACCCATCCATCAAGGTGAGGGCGCCGCGTAGCTGATAGACACCGGGGTGCTGAATTCGTTTCGCCTCAATGTCTCGACGGCGTCTCAATATGAACGTCTCCGGCACACTGACGACCACGTACATCGGATCGACGCGGTGAATAACGGTCAACAGATCCGTTTGAGCCGAGACAAGCCGGCCTTCGTAGTAGCGGCTCCGCTCGATCAGCCCGTCGATCGGAGCCGTGATCAGCGTATTGTCGAGGTCAAACTGGGCTTTGATCGAGTCGGCCTTCGCAGCCTGGAGGAGCGCCCGTGCGGCAAGATCCTGGGCCACCGCATCATCGACATCTTTCTGGCTGACGGCCTGTTCGGTGAGCAACGGTTTTACGCGAGCCAGATCCTGCCTGGCCTGGACCAGCCTCGCTTCCGCCTGCGCAATCCTGGCTTTCGCGCCTGCGGCCGCTGCCTGGAAGGGAACCGGATCGATTTGATAAAGCCGATCGCCTGCCTTTACGTCCCGGCCCTCAGGGTAGAGGACCGCCTTGAGGATACCGCTTACCTGCGGGCGGATCTCGACCGGCCGTGAGGCTTCAGCTTGGCCGATGAACTCGGGTTCGTCGGGGACGGGCTGCGTCACGACGGTCATCACTTCGACTTGCGGCAACTGCTGCGCCGGCATCGACCCGGCTTCCTGCTTGCACCCGACTGCAAGGGTAAACGAGATTCCCGCGAGGGGAATGAGAATGTATGGGACTAAGTTCGGCATGCGCACCTGCAAATTTGCCTGAAAACGACAGAATGACCTTTAAGTTTACCTCTTTGCTCCTTCCATTCTCTACCATGAAACCCGAAGCACGACCATCATGCCAACAATTTCGTCGGAGCCCACGCGCCTCACAGGTCGCCCGTTGAAAGGAGTTCGTGCACGTCCACCGTCAGAGCGTCTTATGCGTGCCGTCGCAGAATGGCGGAGTCTTGGTCTGCTTGCACTGGCACAACGCGACTTCCGTCTTTTCTTTCAAGGAAAACTCGACCGGCTCGATTCCGGTTCCTGTATGAGACCCGTCACAGAACGGCTGGTCCCTCGAGCGTCCACATTGACACCAGTAGTAGGTTCCCGGGTCCAGCGACAATACTGCCGGCTGCTTGGCTGCAATGCGTGGCTTCTCCATGAAGGCCCCTCCTTTTTATAGGTTATAGATGTAACGGCTTGATCGGCGACAGGACCGCCGCCGGATTGGTCTTCCATACCGACTTGTCTGCATCCACATAGAGTTCCACTTCGTTGCCATCCGGATCGCGCAGATACAGGCTCTGGCTGACTGTATGGTCGCTCATGCCGTCGATCGTCATGCCGGCCTGCTCCAGTTCTCGTTTCGCGACACGCAATTCTGCCAGGCTGTCGCCGATCTTGATGCCGATGTGATAGAGCCCTCGCCTTCGGCCATCTGGCGGCCCAGGCGCATCGCCGACCTGGGTCAGCAACAGCTCATGGTGAGTACGACCTGAGGTCAAGGCCGCAGCCGCGCCGTTGAAAATCCGTCCGACTTCCTTGAAACCCAGCAAATCGCGATAGAACGCGAGGGACCGCTCCAGATTCTTCACATAAAACACGACGTGACCGAGATAGTGAGCTTTCATGCGGTCACCTCCCGAACTTGATTCCAGCTTTTTGCACTTCCTGATAGGGAAGGAGCCAGACGAGCGACTCGTCCGACAGGTCCCCGACCTGAATACGGTTCCCCCAGGGGTCGCGAAAATCACAGCGAAAATTCGGCTGCAACTTCAGTTTGTATTTCTTCGTGAGCTTGCGACGAACCTCTTTGATCTGCTGCGCATCGCGGACCATCAGCCCGAAGTGCTTCGTGCGGTCCGGCTGGAGCTTGTCTACCTCGAAGATCGCCATGAACTGATGCTCGCCCAGTTTGCACCAAGCCGCGCCTTCACCACCGCGTAGCATCTTCAAACCGAACACGTCCTGATAGAACTTCACCGCCTTCTTGGCGTCCGTAACTTCGATCACGATATGGTTGCATCCGTAAACCTGAACCGCCATCGTTCACCTCCCGACAGTGCCCCTGGCTTGTATCTTTTCAATTGCTGAGACAAATACGTCGACCGGCTGTGCGCCTGCAATCCCATCGGCTTGATTCAACACGAAGTACGGAACCGCGCGAATGCCGAGGCTGCGGCCTACCGCCTCCTCCTGTTTCACCTCAGCCGTCCCCTCATCACCGTGAAAAAATGACTCGGTCTGCAAGCCGGCACGCTCAGCGAGTGGGACGAGTGTCAGCGGTGACCCTATATCAGCCGCTTCTACAAAATAGCCCCTGAACAACGATTCCACCACCGCATCCTGACAGCCGTGACGCCCCGCAAGCCAGATGAGCCGGTGGGCCAGGAAGGTGTTGGGGGTCCGTGCGATCTTCCCAAAGGCAAACGAAATTTCTTCTGCTTCTCCCGCCGACAGCAGCTGCGTTTCGATCGTCCGAAACGTCTCGAGGCTGCCGAACTTAGCTTTGAGATACTCGATCCGGTTCATTCCCCCTTGCGGCATCATCGGATTCAATTGAAACGGCCGCCAGATAACCTGCGCCTTGACCGAATCGTCCACCTGTCCCAGCGCCCGCTCAAGCCGGCGCTTCCCAATGAAGCACCAGGGACACACAATGTCAGAAAAAATATCGATGGTCATCATAGGTCGGTCACCTTGGCACAGCCATCGACGCCGTACGCAATTCTCCCGCACCCAGCCGCAAGGCCTCGATATCCAGTTCGTGTTCGATCCGGTGCAGCACGTCGTCGCTGATCACGCCTTGGTCCCGGAGGCCGATGACGGCTCGACGCTCCGCTGTGAGGGTTTCCTGGCGCAAGCGACGCAGCGCTTGAGCAGTCTCTTCCATACACTTCTCATCTTTACCTCCCTCCTTGGCGGAGGCAAAACGTTGAACTCGTCGCGCATACTGAACTCTCAACCGATCCATATGCTCGGCCAGCGGCCATAGTTCCCGTGACAGCTCATCGAGCCGTGCCAACGCCGCGGTCGCCGCATGCTCGCGCGCGTGAGCCTCTTCTCGTTCCAGAGTCTCATCGCGCTCAAGCTTCAAGATGCGGAGCAGCGGCGCAAGGGAGAGTCCCTGTAAAACCAGCGTCGAGAGAATTACCATGAACGTGATCAGGATGATTTCCGAACGGAACGGAAATGGCCCACCGCTGTATGTTACGAGCGGTAAGGCCAGCGCCGCAGCCAAAGACACGATACCGTGACCTGCCCCCTTTAAACCGGTCCAGGCGGTATGTTAGCCCTGGGCCAGAAGGAGGGCAAGATGCCACGCCTCAAATATACCGTCGAGCAAATCATTACCAAGCTACGTGAGGCTGAAGTCGCGC